>Ga0197142_1004564_pt1 | contig 11159 bp, 9 predicted proteins | sample GBS60_MetaG_FD_148614 | JGI IMG/M metagenome (GOLD analysis project Ga0197142, IMG submission 148614) | Sediment microbial communities from Great Boiling Springs, Gerlach, Nevada, United States - GBS 60_MetaG | ecosystem: Environmental > Aquatic > Thermal springs > Hot (42-90C) > Sediment... | reverse complement strand
CGCCAGATGTTCGAGCGCATGGAGCGCCGCCTGCGCGATGCCCGCGCGGTGCAGGTCATCGCCGATCCCGCTCTGAACCTCGATCACAAATCCGATTTCGCCGCTCAGCAGAACCTTGAGCTGGTGCGCGAGCGACTGGTGGCGGCCGGCCTGCCCGCCGAGTTGCGTTGCGATGAGGAGCATTCCTCCTGGGCCGCCGTCTACCGCGATTCCACGCAGGCCGAACGTGTCATCGGCGTGGAGCTGGTTTCGCTGCCCGAATATCGTCGCCTCCGCTCACTGGCCCGCCAGATCGCACACCACAATCGCCCGCCTTTTTTGGTGGTGAAAGATTCCAGCCGTCACAGCCTGGCGGATTGGGAGCAATTGCTGCGTTTCGTCAAGGACGAGGGCATGCGTGACGCCCAGGTCCAGCGCTACAAAGGCCTGGGCGAGATGAACGCCGAGCAGCTCTGGGAAACCACCATGGATCCCGAGCGGCGCACGCTGCTTCAGGTGCGGCTGGAAGACGCGGTCGAGGCCGAGGAAATCTTCTCCACCCTGATGGGCGAGGACGTCGAGAGCCGCCGCCGCTTCATCGAGGAGAACGCTCTGGACGTGCGCAATCTGGACGTTTGAGCCCGCGAGCGGCTGCGACGACCCACTCTACGGCGGCCGGAATCGCGGCGGCCACCGCGGGATGCATGGCGCCGCCCAGAGTGGTGCAATCGGCTGCCTCGACGGCCACGATCCAAACCTCGTCCGCTACCGGCAAGCCCAGGGCGCGCCCCAGCGCCAGCACTTCCCGAATCCCCGCGCCATGCGGCGCTCCGGCCGGCGGCGCAGCAAGTTCGCCGGCGTCAAAAAACAGCAACGTTCCGGGCGGCGCTTTCCCGGTCTGGATCGTGTCCGCAATGATCACCCGCGAGACGCCGGTCAGCGAATCGAGCAAGGCGAAGCCCGATTCCGAACTGCGCACCACTTCCAGTTCGGGCACGCGGGCGGCTGCCTCTTCGGCCACCACCAACCCGAAAGCGTCGTCGGCGAGCAGTTCGTTCCCCAGACCGAGCAGGCGTACGCGCCCGGATTCACTCGCGGTGGATGGATCCATCGCTGTCCCGGCGCAGCAACGCCACGCGTTCGCCCCGGTGGCTCCGGACCTCGATCCACAAAGGCATGCTGCCGGGCAGCGAATGCGTGGCGCAGCCCAGGCAAGGATCGTAGGCCCGGAAGGACATCTCCACCATGTTCAGCAGGCCTTCGGACACGTTGGCCCCGGAGACCAGCGCGCGGGCGGCCTTCTCCACGCTGAGCGAAATGCGCGCCGCGTTGTTCTGCGTGGCCACGATCATGTTGGCCTTTTGGATGATGCCCCGCGCGTCGGTCACGTAGTGGTGAATCAGGGTGCCGCGCGGCGCTTCCACCACGCCCACGCCCTCTCGCGGCGTAGCCGTGGGAATGGTGCGCACGTTGGGATCGATGATCTCGGGATCCTCGGCCAGTTCCTTCATGCGCTCGGCGGCGTAGAGCAGTTCGATCAGCCGAGCCCAGTGATTGGCCAGCGTGTGATGCACGGGACGGCCCAGCGTGGCGAAGTACTCGGCGGCTGCCTGTTGCGCCAGGGGCGTGGCCAGTTGTTCGGCGGCGTTCAGGCGGGCCAGCGGCGCCACGGCGTACACGCCGCTTTCAGGACCGTCGGTGAACCCTTTCCAGCCCACGGGCTTGAGGAAGCAGAACTTCATGTAGCTCCACGGCTCCACCCGTTCGGCGATGTAGTCCACGTACTGCGCCGCGCTGAAGCTGGTGAAGGGCTTGCCTTCGGGATCCACCACGCGGATGAGGCCGTCGTAGAAATTCAGCCGGTTCTGGCCGTCCACCAGGCCCATGTAATAGGTGCGATGCGTGAACGCGTCCGAGCGGATCAGCTCCACATAATCGCTGTTTTCGAGCACGAGCTTGCGGAAGGCGTCCAGCGAGAACTGGCCGAACTCGACCGCCTCGGCCGCCACGCTGCGGAACTTGTCGCGGTCCTCCTGGCTGAGCGGGCGCGCCACGCCGCCCGGCAATCCGAACACCGGATGGCCCGGCTTGCCGCCGGCCAGTGCGATCAGATCCCGCAGCTTCCGCCGCATGGCGATGACTTTCTGGCCGGTTTCGACCCCGACTTTGGCGATCACCCCCAGGACGTTGCGCTCCGCGGCAGGCGCCTGCGGTCCCACGATGAAATCCGGGCCGCCCAGGAAGTAAAAGTGGAGCGCGTGGTCCTCGACCATGAAGGTGCAGTAGATCAGCTCGCGGATCTTCCTGCCGGCCGGCGGCGGCTCGACCCGATAGAGCGCATCGAGGGCCTTGGTCGAGGCCATGTGGTGTGCGGTCGGGCACACCCCGCAGATGCGCGAAGTGATCTGCGGCATGTCCTCGGCGGGCCGGCCCTGTGCGAACTTCTCAAAGCCGCGCAACTCGGGCACCTGGAAATAGGCCCGGTCTACCGCGCCCTCCTCGTTGAGAAAGATTTCGATCCGCCCGTGTCCTTCCAGGCGGGTTATGGGATCAATCGTGATCCTGTGCGTCGTAGTTGCTGCCATGGCTCACCTCACTGGGCAGCCGGCGCGCGCCTGGCGGGCAGCGGCGCTACCGGCAGGCTGTAGCGGTAGAAGGTCCCCGCCGGATCGGGGATGTTCTCCAGGATGCGAAGGATTTCGGCCTCGTCGTTGCTGCCGGTCAGCGATGCGATCGCGGAGAGGGCCTTGGCCCCGAAGTCGCGCACGCGACTGGTCGCGCCGAAACATCCTGTGCATGGCATGTTTCCCTGGATGCAGCGCGCTTCGCAGCCCCCGCGCGTGGCCGGTCCCAGGCAGAGCAGCCCCTGCGCCAGCAGGCACGTGTCGGTCTCGATGAGCGCCTCATGCGGGCGCTTGAACTGTTGGATGGCCAGCTTTTCCGGTTTGCTGTCGCGGCGCGGGCATTCCTCGCACAACGCCTTGTCGGGGGCGAGCACGGCGCCGCGCTCGGGCAGGCGCCCGGTGAGCAGCGCCGCCACGGCGTCGGCCAGCAGCTTCGGCGTGGGCGGGCATCCGGGAATGGAATAATCCACCGGGATCACCTGTTCCAGCGCGCGCACGCGCTCGTGGAAGACCGGCAATTCCAGCGCCTCGCCGTTGACGGGGTAGTGCGTTTGCGGCAGCACGCCCTCGGCGTTCGCCGTGCTGGGAGACTCGCGGTAGGCGGCGGCGAGGACGCTGGCGCGATCGTACAGGTTGGCCAGTCCCGGGACGCCGCCGGTCTGCGCGCAAGCGCCGAAGGCGATCACCACCTGCGCCTTGCGGCGGAGCAGGTGCGCCATCTCTTCCTGCTCGCTGGTGCGGATGGCGCCGTTGATGAAGGCGGCCGCGATCGAGCCGTCGGGCATAGCCTCTACGTCCTTGCGCTTGAAGTCGAGCGCCACCGGCCAGAAGACGATGTCCACGGCCGCGGTGACGTCCAGCACTTTCTCGGCCAGATCCACCACCGCCTCTTCGCAGCCGCCGCAGGACGCGCACCAGTAGAAGGCTACCTTGGGCTTCATGGGACCACCGCCTCCTCGAGAAGCTGCGGGGCAGGTCTGTTGTTCAACGGTCCCAGCGCCCGCACCTGCTCGACCATGTCGTTGACCACGGCGCGCAGCCGTTCGCCTTCGGAGGCCGAGATCCACTCCAGCCGGAAGCGCTCCGGCTCCACGCCCATCTGCTCGAGCATGCGTCGCAGCAGGTGATAGCGGCGCAGGGCCTTGTAATTGCCCTCCTGGTAGTGGCAGTCGCCGGGATGGCAGCCGCCGATCAGCACGCCGTCGGCGCCCTGGGCGAAGGCTTCGAGCACGAACTGCGGGTCCACCCGGCCGGAGCACATCACGCGCACCACGCGGACGTTGGGCGCGTAGCGCAAGCGCGAAGTGCCCGCCAGATCGGCCGCCAGATACGTGCACCAGTTGCAGAAGAAAGCGACAATCTTCGGCTCGAAGGCTGCCGCTTCGAATTGCCCGTTCGGGGCGGATGCTTCAGGCATATGCCGTCACTCCTTCGATCTCCGGAAATCTTGTCCGTCTTCCCGCGCCCATCAGGCCATGATCCCGTACACTTCCTCGAAGATCTGTTCGTCTTCGAACAGGTGTTGCCGGATCGAGGCCGAAGGACAGGCCGCGACGCAGGTGCCGCAGCCCTTGCACAACGCTTCGTTGATCTGCGCCACGTGCTTGTCGGCCAAAAACGAGATGGCGTTGTAGGGACACAACCCCACGCAGGTCTTGCAGCCCGAGCAGACCTCTTCGAGCACGTACGCCGTGTTGGGCTCCAGCTCGATGGCGCCCAGATCCAGAAGCTGGAAGGCCTCGGCGGCCGCGCCCCCCGCTTGCGCCACCGTATCCGGGATGTCTTTGGGCCCCTGGCAGCAGCCCGCCAGGAAGATGCCGTCGGTGAAGGTGTTCACCGGCGCCAGCTTGGGATGCCGCTCCAGGAACCAGCCCTCGCTCGAGCAGGAGATGTTGAACAGACGGCGAACCTCGGTGGCGTCGGCCCGCGGTTCCAGTCCCACCGCCAGGATGACCATGTCCACCGGGATCTTGCGCACCTGACCGAGCAGGGTGTCTTCCACTTTCAGCGTGAGCTCGCCGTCCCCGTTGACCGGGTACACGTCCGCCACTTTGCCGCGGATGAAGTGCACGCCCTCTTCGGCCACCCGGTTGTAGAATTCCTCGAAAGCCTTGCCCGGCGTGCGCATGTCTATGTAGAAGTTGTAGACTTCGGCGCCGGTGCGCTCCTTGACCAGGTGCGCCAGCTTCAGCGAGTACATGCAGCAGACGCGCGAGCACCAGCGATTGGTGTGCTCGTCGCGGCTGCCCACGCAGTGGATGATTCCCACGCGGCGCGGTTTGCGCCCGTCGCGCAGCACCAGCTCGCCGCCCGTGGGTCCGCTGGCGTTGATCAGGCGCTCGACTTCGAGCGCCGTGTAGACGTTCGGATACACGCCGTAGCCGTAATAGGAGATCCTGGAGGCGTCGAAGGGCTGAAAGCCGGTAGCCAGAATGATGGCCCCGACCTCGATGGTTTCGATGGTCTCCCGCTGCTGAAAATCAATGGCATTGCGGTCGCCGCAGGCCTCGACGCAGGTCTTCTTGCACTTGCCGCTCTTGAACTCGATGCAGGTCTCCGGGTCAATCAGGACCACCTGCGGCACAGCCTGCGGGAAGGGCAGGTAGATGGGCTTGCGCTTGCTCAGACCGAGGTTGAACTCGTCGGCGAACTTGGGCTGCTTGTAAACGCAGGCCTCGACGCACTCCAGGCACCCCACGCACAGGTCCTCGATCACGTAGCGCGGCTTGCGCCGCACCTGGACCCGGAAGTCGCCCACGTAGCCCTCCACGCTGATGACCTCCGAGTACGTCCACAGCGTGATGTTCGGGTTGGACTTGACGGCGGTCATCTTGGGCGTGAGAATGCAGGCCGCGCAGTCCAGCGTGGGGAACGTCTTGTCGAACATGGCCATGTGGCCGCCGATGCTGGGTTCCCGCTCCACCAGGTAGACCTTCTTGCCGGCGTTGGCCAGCGTCAGGGCGGCGTGAATCCCCGCGATGCCGCCGCCCACCACCAGCACCGACTGCCGGATGGGAATCCGCCGCCGCTCCAGCGGCTCGTTCCAGGCGACCCGTTGCACCGCCGCGCGAAGCAGGTCTTTGGCCTTCTCGGTGGCCGCCGGGCCGGTGTGAACCCAGGAATCGTGCTCGCGGATATTGACCATGTGGCAGAGGTACGGGTTCAGACCGGCTTCCTCGCAAGCCCTGCGGAAGGTGTGCTCATGCAGGTGCGGCGAGCAGGCCGCCACCACCACCCGGTTCAGCCCGTTCTCGGCGATGTCGGCTTTGATGAGCTCCTGGCCGGGATCCGAGCACATGTACTTGTAGTCCCGGGCCACCACCACGTGGGGCAGCGTGGCGGCGTAATCGCATAGCGCGGCTACGTTCACCGTGCCTGCGATGTTGGTACCGCAATGGCAAATGTAGACTCCGATGCGAGCGCTCGGCTGTGTCACGGATTGGTCGCCTCCTCGACCAGTTCGATGATGTCTTTGACCACCAGCTTGTCTTCCAGGCCCGCGGTCTTGCGCGCGTCCTGGAACATCACCCAATCCTTGGGGCAAGCCACTACCAGCGTGGCGGCGCCGGCCGCGGCCGCCTCGCGCACCCGGCTTTCGGCGGGACGCTCCTGAATCCCCGGCACGTCCTCCATCCAGATCCGGCCTCCGCCCGCCCCGCAGCAGTATGAGCGACTGCCGTGCCGCGGCATTTCCACGAACTCCGCTCCGAGGGCGTGCAGGATCTGGCGCGGCGCTTCGTAGACGCCGTTGTAACGGCCCAGATAGCAGGGATCGTGGTAGGTGACCCGGCCGTTGAGCCGCCTGTTCAGCGGCAAGCGGTTCGTCCGGATCAACTCCCACAGCAGCTCGGTGTAGTGAACCACGGGGGCCCTGCCGTTTTGCCACCGGTATTCGTTCTTGAGGGCGTGCAGGCTGTGAGGATCGGTGGTGACGATGCGTTCGAAGCGCGCCTTGCCAAAGGCCGCCAGGTTCTTCTCCATCAGGGTCTCGAACAGGCCCTCTTCGCCCGCGCGCCGCGCGTCGTTGCCGGAGTTCTGCTCGGCTTCGTAAAGGATGCCGAAGTCCAGGCCCGCGCGCTGGAACAATCGTGCGGCCGCACGCGTGATCGGTTGCAGGCGCGGATCGTAGGCGGCGTAGTCCCCGGTGAACCACAGCCATGTGACCGGCTCTTTGCGCGCGTCTTTGACTTTGAACTCCAGCCCTTGGGTCCAGCGTGCCCGGTTGCGCGCCGATTGACCGAAGCTGTTGCCGTACCGCGCCAGGTTGGTCAGCGCCTCCTGAAGATGCGCCTCCAGCTCGCCATCGGCCATCAGGCGCCGCCGCAATTCGATCAGCACCGGCACGTGTTCATTGCCCACCGGGCACCGCTGGATGCACGCCAGGCACGTCACGCAGGCCCAGACGGCCTCCGGCTTGACCCGATCGCCCAGCAGGCGGTGACCGTTGCCTCCGGAAGCCAGCGAGGCCATGATCATTTCCTTGACGTGGTGCATCAGCTCTTTGGGCGAAAGCGGGTAGCCGCTGTTCAGCGCGGGGCAGGCGCGGTCGCAGCGACCGCACTCGGCGCAGGCCAGACCGCTGAAAAGCTGACGCCACGTGAACTCTTCCAGGCGCGCTGCTCCCTCGGAGGCGGCCGGCATGGGCGGCTCGAGCGAGCCGAACAGCACGCCGAAGGGCGAGGCCAGCAAATGCAGGTGTTTGGAATACGGAAGGTAAACCAGGAACCCCAGCACCGTGACCATGTGAACCCACCACATGGCCACGTTGAGCGGCACGCCTTGCGCAGGGGCGACGCCGAGACCGCTCAACAGCCCGGCGAACAGGCTCGCGATCCCTATCCCGGCGTGGTCTTCACCCGCCAAAGCCAGGGCGCCCGCGCCGGTCAGCGAACTCAGCAGCACGATGGTTATCAGCGACAGGATGATTCCCGCGTCGCGCGTCTGCTCCAGGCGCGGGGGCGCGAAAAAGTAGCGCCGGACGGCCGCCACCGCCAGGGCCACCAATCCCACCACGCCGAACAGCTCGAGCGCCACGGCCATCCACGCCGCCTGATCCGCATACGGGATCGGCAAAAAAGGCAGCAGGCCGCGGAGCAGATTCCAGAAGAAACTCGTCGCGTAAAAAACGAAGGCCCAGAAGATCAGCAGGTGGGCGACGCCGATCAGCGGTTCTTCGAGCAGCTTGCGCTGGAACAGGACCTCCAGCGCGAACCGCTTTAGGCGGGCCGGCCACCGGTCCCAGCGCGGTTCGGGCCGGGCACGCGCCAGCACCCGGATGTAACCGGCTACTCTCCAGCCGAACAATCCGAAGGCGATCAGCGCGAGCACCCACAGGATCGCCCGCGCCGGCAAGCCCAGGAAGGTCCCAGCGGCCGGATCGGTCATGGTCGTCAGCCTTTCCGTGCGCGGACCGCTTCGGCGAGCGCCGGCGCCAGCTCGAGAGCGTCCGCCACCACGCCGTAATGCGCGATGTTGAAAATGGGCGCGTGCGGGTCGGTGTTGACGGCGACGATCATCGCCGAATCTTTCATGCCTTCCACGTGCTCGGGCGCCCCGCTGATGCCCAGCGCCAGATAGAGCTTGGGCTTGACCGTCAAGCCCGACTTGCCGATCTGTCGCGACAACGGCAGCCAGCCCTGATCCACCACGGGACGCGATCCGCAGATCTCGCCGCCCAGGGCCTGCGCCAGCTCTTCGGCCAGCTCGAGGTTGTCCTTGCTCTGGATGCCGCGACCCACGGCGATCAGGATGTCCTGGCGGGTCAGGTCCACTTCGCCGGCTTCCGGTTCGATGTACCGTTTCAGGCGAACTTTGGGCTCCGCGGCCAGGCTGACGGAGGCTTGTTCAATGCAGGGCTTGCGTTCGGAGCGCCCCTGATCCGCAGGACGGGCGCCGGGCCACAGCCCGATCACGACGGGCTCTTTGCGTGGCTGCACGCGCACTTCGATCTTGCCGCCGTAGAGCACGCAGCGCGCCTCCAGGGCGCCATCCACGGCTTTCAGATCCACGGCGAAATTCACGCCCGGAACGTCCAGGAGCGCCGCCAGCAGCGTGTTTGCGCCCCAGGTCGTGTTGGTCGCCGGAATCAGGATCGCGCGCGGTTGACGCTGCCGCGCCAGTTCGGCCAGCGCCTGGGCGTGCGTTTCCGGCACGGGTTCCGCCAGCGCGGGATGCTCGACGGAGATCACCACGTCGGCGCAGCCCAATTCCTCAGCCAGCGAGGCGCATCCGTGACCCAACAGAACGGCCTCGAGGGGAACCTTCAGAGCATCGGCCACCTCGCGGCCCAGAGCCAGGGCTTCAAAAGTTATGTCCGTCAGTCGTCCTTGCCACTGATCCGCCACCACCCAGATGTCTGCTGCCACGGTGCACCTCCTTCACAGCAAGCCGCGCTCGGCCAGCAGCTCGCAGAGCTTGCCGGCGACGTCCTCGACCGAGCCCTCCAGCATTTCGGCGTGCCCGGCGGCCTCGGGTTTGGCGAGCGCAACGATCGCCAACTCTTGCAGCGGCTCGGGCGCCGGCTGCGGCGCCTCGAACTCCTCGATCTTGGTCGCCTTCATCGCTGCGCGAACCTTGGCGACCGGCACGTAGCGGGGCGGCTTCTCGGCCGCCTGCACGCCGAGTACGGCGGGCAAGCTCACCTGGAACTCGCCACGGTAGCCGGCCTGGAACTCCTTGACCACGATCACCGCGCCGTTGCTCACATCGCTGACGGCGGTCACCACACCCAGGTAGGGCCAGCCGAGACGCCGGGCCACCAGCGGCGCCACCAGCCCGTCCAGGTCCTCGATGGACTGGGTGCCCGTCAGCACCAGGTCCGCCGGCAGAAGCCCGGGGATGGCGGACAGCGCCGCGGCGCAGGCTTCGGCCATCGCCGCCACGCCCAGACCGCGCTGGATTCCGCGCAACTGGATCACGCGATCGGCGCCCTTGGCTGCTGCGGTGTAAAGCAGCTCCGCCGCCTCCGGCGCCTCCGGCGCCACCACCGTCACGGCGCCGCCGTGGCGCTCTTTCAACAGCAGGGCTTCTTCGAGCGCGTGGTCGTCCGACTCGCTCACGATGAGCCGCAGCGCTTCCTGATCCAGGGACTTTTGATCGGAGGCGATCTCAAGCTCTTCGACCACGTCCGGAACCATTCGCATCAAGACCACCAGGTTCATGTCTCAGGCCTCCATCGCTTCTGCCAGCAGTTCGGTCACATCGCGCACCACCATCTTGTGGTCGTAGCCCAGGACCTTCAAGGCGTCCTCGAAGCGCGAGATCTCGTAGGGGCAGGAAACCGCAAGCACGTCGGCGCCGGTCGCGATCGCCTCTTTGACACGGCGCTCGGAGAGGCGCTCGTAGCCTTTGGCCTTGTAGTAGGTGTCGAGCCACATGCCGCCTCCGCCCCCGCCGCAGCAGATCGAGTTGAGGCGGTTGTGCACCATCTCGACCAGCCGCACCCCGGGAATGGCCTTGAGCAGCGCCCGCGGTTCTTCGTAAAAGCCGTTATGGCGGCCCAGACAGCAGGCGTCGTGATAGGTCACTACATAGGGCAGCTTGCGGGTAAGCAGGGGACGAAGCTTGTCCACGTACCGCCCCAGAAAAGGCGTGGTCTGCTCGACGGGATAGCGGAAGCCGCGCTCCGGGTATTGATAAATGAAAGCGTCGTAGGCGTGGGCCCCCGAAGTGACAATGCGGTTGAACTTGTACTTGGCGAAGACCGCCATGTTGTAATCCATCAGCGTGTCGAACAGGCCGGTTTCGCCGAGCAGACGCGCGCACTCGCCGGCGCACTTTTCCTCGTTGCCCAGGATGGCGAAGTCAATGCCGAGAGCGTGGAACAGGCGCGCCGTGGCCCGGCTGATCTCTTGCCCGCGCGGATGGTAGGAATTCTGACACTCGACGAACCAGAGCACGTCCACCGGCCGCGGGTCTTCGGACAGGATCCGGATGGGCACGCCCGCCGTCTTCACCCAGGCCGCCCGCTTGCGCGAGCTCTCGCCGAACGGGTTGCCGTAGCGCAGCGTGTTCTCGAGGGCCTTTTGCAATTCCGACGGCGTCTCGGGCAGGTTGATGAAGACCTGCTCCTTGACCAGCGGGAGCAACACTTCGGTGAGCCGGATTCCGCGCGGGCACTTGGCCATGCAGGCGTAACAGGCGACGCAGGACAGCAGACTTTCGCTGGCGAAGACTTTCTCCAGCTCCCCGGCCCGCAGCATGTTGATGATCCGGCGGGGCGGGTAGTCCATCACCTCGCCGTACGGGCAAGTGCCGGCGCACATGCCGCACTGGATGCAAGTAAGAATGCGGCGACCTTCGGGGTACTCGAACAGATTCTCCAGCGTGATGTCGTACGTCGCGGTGGCGACGGCAGGGGCGGCCTGATGCATGATCAGATCCTTTCCCGCCACAGGCTGTCGCGAAGCGTGCTCGCGGCTAGGGGAAGGCAGGAGTTCGGGAGCAGGAGCCGGCGGAGCCCAGATCGCGGCAGGCGGCGCATTTCAGTGACTCGGACCCAAAAGATATGAAGGCCCGAAACACTTTGTTACCATATTCGAGCCCCCCGCTGCAAGG
>Ga0197142_1004563_pt1 | contig 11160 bp, 8 predicted proteins | sample GBS60_MetaG_FD_148614 | JGI IMG/M metagenome (GOLD analysis project Ga0197142, IMG submission 148614) | Sediment microbial communities from Great Boiling Springs, Gerlach, Nevada, United States - GBS 60_MetaG | ecosystem: Environmental > Aquatic > Thermal springs > Hot (42-90C) > Sediment... | reverse complement strand
GAATTATCGGTCAATAAAAAGGATTATTAGGATCGAGTAAAAATTTGTAGTGCAGAGTCAAAAATGCATTTTCAATAATACCAATGCCTTACGCAGGAAAATGACAAACTTGGGTTAACAGCAGAATAGAAAATATAAGATTCAAACTCCGCGGGTACTTTCAATCAACAAATATTCTTGAAATTAACCTTATGCTTCAAGTCCATAGTTTGAAACAGAGAAAATGGGAAAACCCTATTCTTGCTTTTAAAGCAAGAATTTATGAACTCCTTCAGATCTCTAACCTCAGGTTCTACCATGAGACACATAATTCTTGCTAAGTCTCACCTTAAGTTAGGTGATATATATCAACATCTAACAATCCACCGTATTAAACATCTGTTGGTCTTTCCAAAATATTTTTGGCTCTTACATTACAAACTTTATTATCCTATTTTGCGACATCGTCGTAATTTAACAGATCCATCGTATCTTCCTTTATTGCCATAGCGTAGATTCCATTTTTGGTGAGATAGCTAACTAGATCATCACCAAGATACATTGAGGCAAATATTGGGATGAGCTTCTTATTCCTGTATTCAGGGAAGTAGTCATAGAATTCATTTAGGATGCTTATGAAGTCATTTATGTATTCAATCTTGGGAGTTGCTTTGGTTTCGTTCAGTATAACTATGTCCTCACACACGGCTATACAGTCAAATTCTCGCCGCTTTGATTTATCTTTTGAATGTCTCTTTTTCCTTCTCACCATAAAATCCTCAAAATCTTCGCAATCGAAATATCTTTTTGCTATTCCCTTGATGTTTGGAGCTACCATATCTTCGGCAAATGTGCCGAGCTTGTTTGTTATCTCCCCCCATCTCTTATTCATCTCTGCTCTTTCACGTCTGGACTCTTCTTTGAATGCTAGCATTTCATCCTTGAAATCTTTCATTTCGTTTCGCATTTCGTCTTTAAAGTCTTTCATCTCGTTCTTAAAATTTAGCATCTCGTCTTTGAAAGCTTTCATTTCATCCTTGAAGTCTCGCATCTCATCTTTGAAAGCTTTCATTTCGTCCTTGAATGCTAACATTTCATCTTTGAAAGCTTTCATTTCATCCTTGAAGTCTTGCATTTCATCTTTGAAAGCTCTCATTTCATCCTTGAAGTCTCGCATTTCATCTTTAAAATCTTTCATTTCATTCTTGAATGCTAACATTTCATCTTTTAGCGCTATGATTTCAGCTTCTGTGCGCATCTGAGTTATTTCCACATTTTTTATGAACTTTTCCAGAACCACTTCTAGCCTGTAGACTCTTTCTTCAACTTCTACCATAAAAGCCTCCAAGGGAGGGTTTTTGCTATTTATGAATACCGTGTTGCTGCCTGGTCATCGGTATCTATCTGGAACCACCTTATTTAAGTTCTGTAACTTCTTCACGTTTTTTATAAACCACTATTTCAGGTTTGAAAACTTTTTCCTGAAGATGTTTTGAAAATCGAAGTATTCCGTTGCTTCATTTTGCACAAATGCTGCTAATACAACAAGGCGACGTTCTGGAAGCTATAGTGTCAGCCAGGCTATTTATTTATAGATGGAGGGATAATTTTTTGAAGAAGATAAAAAAAGCTCTTAGCAATGTTCAAGTAGATGATGGTGTTTATCCTTCAATAAAACTCAGGGTAAACAAAGCATGAATAGAAAAGCTTCAGAAAATCATAGTAAATCCTTTGATTCCGTGGAACGAGGGGTTCAGGGTAAAGGTATAATGTCAGGTTAAAACTGAGGCTAGTAAACTCCTAAGCTCGCTCTGTTCCTGTGATTTCACGTGATTACTCTGGAATTTCTTGTTGACTTATCTCTATGAAGACTGCTATAAACCCATCGAACAAAATTTACGGTCATGAAGGCCGCAATAGGAAGTGAATTCCTGTTGCGGTTTTTTATTTTGCAAAGGTGGAAAAGTCCATGCGGCAGTATCCGAAAGTTGTTGCAATATGCCTTTCGCCTTTCATCGTCGGTTGGATGGCCGTTTTCTTTGGTGCCTACGGAATTACACCGGGAATGGTTCTTAAGGTTATCTTGAACGACCTTTTTCACCTATTTTATCTCGGCGATATACCCGAAAAGGCTATTATTCTTGATATTCGTCTTCCTAGGGTTATACTTGCAGGTATCGTTGGAGCGGCTCTTTCCGGGTCTGGCGTTGTGCTTCAGGCGATTTTCAGAAATCCTCTTGTGGATCCCTTTATCCTCGGCATTTCTGCAGGAGCTGCCTTCGGATGCGCCATAACGGTGGGTTTTTTAAGCTTTCTTCCCGTTCAGTCCATGGCTTTTCTTTTCGCTGTAGCGGCAGTATTCCTTGCTTACATCACGGCAAGAACCCAGGGCGAAGTGTCTCGACTGCCTTTAATACTTTCCGGCGTCATCGTCTCCGCCTTCTTTACAGCTCTTGTTTCCATAGTGAAATTTCTCGTAGATCCCCACAAACTCCAGAGCATCGTTTACTGGGAGCTTTTCCCTCGCCGATTGGAAGCTCGTCAAGCTTTCCTTTTGGGGTGTAACAGCAGGCCTTACGCCGATCTTTTTCATGCGGTGGAGGCTCAATGTTATCAGCATGGGCGAGGAGGAAGCCAAAGCCCTGGGAGTGAATATAAAAAGAGATCGTATCCTGTTCATAGCCTTCTCAACTCTTGCCGTAGCAACGGCTGTTTCCGTCTGCGGCATCATAGGCTGGGTAGGGCTTATGGTTCCTCACCTGGTGCGTATGCTCGTGGGACCTGACCATAGGACCCTTCTTCCTCTTGCCATAGCCGGAGGCGCATCCTTTATGATTGCCGCCGATACCGTCTCCCGCACACTCACAACCTTTGATATTCCTGTCGGCATAATAACAGCTTTAACGGGAGCTCCTTTTTTTGTCTATCTCATGAAAAAAGGTGGAAGGGAGGCATGGGGAAAATGACCCTTGAAGTCGAATCCCTCGCTTTTCGGCATAAAGGACACAAAAGAGATGTGTTGCGATCTGTAACCTTCAATGCTTATCAGGGTGATATAACTACCATTCTCGGTCCGAACGGCTCCGGCAAGTCCACTCTGTTCAAATGTATTGTGGGACTCTGGCATCCCTACAAAGGAGAAGTCAGAGTAGGGGGGAGAAGTTCAAGTAAACTTTCCGTCCGAGAAAGAGCTCGCCTTTTTTCTGTAGTTCCCCAGGATCATGAACCGCCTTTTCCTTACAGCGTCTTCGATGTGGTACTTATGGGTAGAGCCTCCTATGTGGGGATGTTTTCTTCTCCGAAAAGAAAAGATTACGAAGCCGCCGAGGAGGCAATATCGCTGGTTGGTATTGAGCATATAAAACATGAGCCTTACACCAAGATAAGCGGCGGGGAGCGACAGCTTACACTTATAGCTCGCGCTATCGCTCAGTCGGCTCCTGTGATGGTACTCGATGAGCCTACATCGCACCTTGATTTCCGAAATCAACTGCGAGTCCTTTCCACCGTCAAATCCATCTCTCGGGAACGAAATATAACCGTCCTTATAACCCTCCATGACCCCAATCTTGCTTTACTCTTTGCCGATAGCGCCATCATACTGCGAGAAGGATCTGTGGTGACCACAGGACATCCCCATCGTGTCATCACGGAGGAGCTTATCATGAAGGTTTACGGTGTGGAAACCAGGATAATCGGCTGGAACGGTACAAAGTTGATCTGCCCGGTAATGGGGGAATTAAAACAAGAAAACAGGAGATAACGATAAACATGAAGATAATAGCCATAGTGTGGCAGTCTTACTACAACATGCTCCTTAAGGCGTCAAAGAGACTCAAAGACATTATTGACATAAAAGTTTACTCGGCGAGAGCCCTCGAAAGCGACCCGGAAAGACTAAATCGGGTTCTCGATGAGCTTATTAACAGTGCCGATCTGGTCTTTCTATATCGTTCGATTGAGTCCTTCTGGGATAAGGTGGAAGGGATTATTCGAGAAAAGGAAAACAAGCCCAAGATAGTCTGTTTAAGCCATGACCCTGCCTACTGGACTCTCTCAACCGTGCGGCCGGAGGTTGTAAGTCGAGCTTATGCCTATCTTGTCGTAAACGGTGAAGAGAACATGACGAATATGCTCAAATTTCTTGCATCCGAAGAACTTGGACTTTCTCTGGATTACGACCCACCTAAGGAAATTCCCTGGGAAGGACTTTATCACCCCCGAGCCGATGGAGTCTTTACCGATATAGAAAGCTTCCTAGACTGGTATGACGGTTACTGGAGCAATAAGACATCACAAGGCACTGTAGGGATACTTTTTTCAAGGCACTACTGGATAAACAACAACCTAGATTTGGAAAATCTCCTGATTGACAGCTTTGAAAGGAAGGGATTGAAAGTCATTCCTGCCTTTGCCTACTCGGTAAAAGACGATGTTCTCGGCACGAAGGGAAGCGGAGATGTTGTGCTCGAATGGTTTATGGATAAGAACGGCAAGCCCCGTATTGATGCAATGGTGAAGCTCATCCCATTTTTCCTTGGTTTCAGTAAAGATGGAGGCAGTATAACCAACACCGATGTAGCTTCTGATGGAGTTGAAATTCTTAAAAAGCTCGATGTGCCGTGTTTTTCACCCGTAAGCTCCTATTACAAAACGGTTGAAGAATGAGAGAGAGAAGAACTCAACATGGACATAGGCTGGGCTATAGCCCTTCCTGAGTTTGAAGGCGTTATCGAACCCATAATAATTGCGGCGCAGAGGGATGGCGAAGAGGATTCGCGGGAACGAGTGCCTATACCCGAGCGGGTGGAAAAACTTGTTCAAAGGGTAGAGCGGTGGATAGCCCTAAGAAGAGTTCCACCTTCGGAGCGTAAGGTGGCATTTGTGCTTCATAACAATCCCTGTGCATCTGTTGAGGCAACGGTTGGTGCAGGCGCTCACCTGGATACGCTTGAAAGTGTCGTAGACATTATGAAAAAGATGCGGGATGCAGGTTATTCGGTAACTCCCCCTGAAAGCGGCAAAGCACTTATAGACGAGATTATGTCGAGAAAAGCCATATCGGAATTCCGCTGGACGACCGTTGAAGAGATTGTAGCCAAGGGTGGTGCGATAAGGCTTCTGGAAAAGGAAAAATACGAGGAGTGGTTCCGAGAACTTCCGTTAAAAACTCAAGAAAGAATGATCGAAGCCTGGGGCAATCCTCCCGGTGAGTTCAAAGAAGGCATCCCGCCGGCTATGGTCTATGACGGTAAGATTGTTATAACGGGAGTCCAGTATGGAAACGTCGTTGTGCTGGTTCAGCCCAAGCGAGGCTGTGCAGGAGCTCGATGTGATGGTCAAGTTTGTAAAATTCTTCATGACCCGGATGTTCCGCCGCCTCATCAGTATGTGGCTACCTATAAGTGGCTTTCGCAAGAGTTTGGAGTTCATGTGGTGGTGCATGTGGGGACTCACGGTAATCTGGAGTTTCTCCCCGGAAAAGGCGTGGGCCTTTCGAACGCCTGCTTTCCCGATATAGCCATAGATACGATTCCTCACCTCTACATCTACAACGCCGATAACCCTCCTGAAGGAACCATTGCAAAACGGAGATCTTACGCCGCCCTTGTGGATCACATGCAGACCGTTATGACGGGAAGTGGGCTTTACGAGGAACTGTCTGAACTAGACAGGCTCCTTACGGAATACGAAGAAACGAAGATAAAGGATCTAGGACGTGCTCACGCTCTTTCCCATCTTATTCTTAACGAGGTGAAGAAAGCCAATCTTGATAAGGAAATAAAGATAAAGAGTGGAGGAAAGCGAAAGGCTCTTTCTGAATTTTCCCACGAGGAGCTTCATTCTATACCGTTTGACGAGCTTGTAAGGGAAATTCACGTGAAACTTTCTCTAATCCGTAACACCCAGATTCAGGACGGGATGCACATATTCGGAAGACTTCCCGAAGGTGAACGAAGAGTTGAATTCATTTACTCCATACTCCGTTATGACTCAGGAAGTGATGTATCCATCCGCAAGGAAGTAGCTAGACTTCTTGGATATGAACTCTCCGAGCTTTTGAGCGATGGTTCGAAGATTGATGAAAAAACGGGTAAATCCTACGGTGTCATACTGGAAGAGATAGATGCAGTTTCTAAGCATATCATAAAGGATGTGCTTCAAGGCGCTGGTTACGAGATAAACTAGAGAAGGAGGAAAGAAAGTGTCTCAGTCTGTAAAAATTAACTGGGACGATCCCACATGGAAGGCAATAAGAACACGGATACTAGACATAAACCGAAGGGTTGAAGAAAGCCGTGAGATAGAATCACTTCTTCACGGCTTCTCTGGAGGTTACATTCCTGCAGGACCTTCCGGACTTATCACTCGAGGTCGAGACGATATACTTCCCACAGGTCGTAATTTTTACTCCCTCGATCCCCACCGAATTCCCACAAAGCCTGCATGGGAGATAGGACAAAAGCTTGCCGATGCTCTCATTGCAAAGCATTTAAGCGAGGAAGGCAGGTATCCCGAAAATGTCGCCATCTTTTGGATGTGTAGCGACATCATGTGGGCGGATGGGGAAGGCATGGCTCAGATCATGTATCTCCTGGGGGTGAAGCCAGTTTGGCTTTCCAGCGGAAGAATCAAGGGATTTGAGGTTATACCTCTTGCTGAGCTGAACCGCCCCAGGATAGATGTCACTATACGGGTTTCCGGCATCACAAGGGATAATTTCCCCAATGTTATAGAGCTTATAGACGAGGCAGTGCAAGAAGTTGCCAGGCTGGATGAGCCGCTTGAGATGAACTTCGTAAGAAAGCATGTTCTTGAGCAAATGAAGGAGGACGGCGGAGATTTCAGAGACGCAACACTTAGCATCTTTTGTTCCATGCCGGGCACATATCAGACGGGAACTCAGCTTGCCGTTTATGCTTCTGCATGGAAGGAAGAAAAAGATCTCGCCGAGGTGTTCCTTTACTGGAACGGTTACGCCTATGGTAAGGGTATCTGGGGAAAGGAAAAACACAGGCAATTTGCCAATATATTGAGAAGTGTTGATGTAACCTACAATAAGGTCGTAAGCGATGAGTATGACCTTTTCGGCTGCTGCTGTTATTTCGGCACTCACGGAGGCATGACTGCGGCAGCGCGTCACCTTTCCGGAAAAGAAGTTAAGACCTACTACGGAGATACTAGAGAAAGCGGTCATGTGGAGGTAAGGGATTTGGCTGACGAAATCCGCCGTGTTGTGAGAACAAAGCTTCTGAATCCCCGCTGGATAGAAGGAATGAAGCGGCACGGTTACAAAGGTGCAGGGGATATATCCAAGCGGATTGGTAGAGTCTATGGCTGGGAGGCCACCACTCAAGAAGTGGACGACTGGGTCTTTGACTATATTGCAAGAACATTTCTTATGAACGAAGAGAACAAAAAATTCTTTGAGGAACACAATCCCTGGGCGCTGGAAGAAATAGGAAGGCGTCTTATTGAAGCTTGGGAGAGAGGGCTCTGGGATCCCGCAGATGATGTTAAAGAAGTGCTTAAGGATATTTATCTGGAAGTAGAAGGTTGGATTGAAGAAAGAATGGGCGATGTGCAGGGGGAATTCCAGGGCGGATCCATTGATGTAGTAACGAAGGAAGAGGTTGCATTCTGGAAGAAAAAGATGCAAGAAGTTATGGGAATGTAAGATGCCGAGTGAATCTAAAAAACGACTCATGGATTTACTGTTAATTTTCAAAAAAGCGATCTCCTTTGCCCTTCCAACTCTTCTTATCATAGGCGCCGGGCTTGCGTTGGCTGAGGTGCTTGTAGAAACAGGGATAATTCATAAGATAAGCCGAATTGGACGTCCTTTAAGCCGTTTTGCCCGCCTTCCCGATGCCTGCGGTTTTGCCATTATAACGGCAATGGTATCTTTTCTTGCCGCAAATGCTATGCTTCAGAACATGCGGGAAAATAAAATCCTTACCGATAGGGAAACTTTTCTGGCCTCGCTTCTTACGGGAAGTGTAGCTCCTGTGAAGGAAACCTTTACCTATCATCTGCCTGTTATACTGCCCGCCTTAGGACTTTATGCCGGAACTGTTTATATGGGAACACTCTGGCTGGGTAGCTTTGCTCTGCTGGTTTTTGTCCTTATAGCTAGCAGAATCCTTCTTAGAAATAGACCTGAGCGGGATAGTATAACCCTGAATTTTGAAGCCTCGGTCGCTTCTTCGTCTTCCCGATGGTTTGCTCTAAAGCGCTTTTTCAAACGCTTTGGAAGGATAGGGGGCACATTCTTTATGGTGACGGTTATAGTTTTTTTACTAATGGAAATTGGAGTCATGGCTAAAATCGAAAGTCACCTGGAGCCATTTTCGAGATTGTTTCGCATTCCTGCTGTAGCGCTTCCTGCCATAGCTGCTTATATTACGTCCCCTATTGTGGGAATTACAATGATGGGCTCTATAATGCGGCAACAGGCCATAACGGAACATCAAGCAATTATAGCACTTCTTTTCGGCAGTATCTTTATGCTACCGGTTCTTTATCTTCGTTTTTACTTTCCTCAATGGATTTCCATTTTTGGGCTAAGGCTTGGCATAATTCGGGGACTTACAAGCGCGGTCCTTACTATGGGTGTGAGGATGACGGTGTTGGCTCTTTTCATGGGGCTTTACTAAACTTAAAGGAGATCGGGCCTATGGAGGCTCTTCAAAAGGTTTATCCCTTTTCAGCTATTGTGGGGCAGGAGAAATTAAAAAAAGCCCTTATTCTAAACGCCATCAATCCTGCAATTGGGGGAGTGCTTATAAGAGGTGAGAAGGGAACGGCAAAATCTACGGCAGTGAGAGCTCTCGCTGCTCTCCTTCCGGAGATTCGAGTTATCTCAGGATGTCCCTTTTACTGTGATCCCGACAATCCCTCTGAATGGTGTGAGCGCTGCAGAAACTTAGACCCTCCTTTGCCCGTAGTTTCCCGCCGCATCCCCGTTGTAACCCTTCCTCTCAATGCTACAGAAGACAGAGTAGTGGGAAGCATAGACTTTGAGAGAGCAATCCGTAGCGGCGAACGCCATTTCCATCCGGGAGTGCTCGCCAAGGCTCATCGCGGCATACTTTATATAGACGAAGTTAATCTTCTGGATGATTACATCGCCGACCTTATCCTCGATGCCGCCGCATCGGGGGTTAACAGAGTGGAGCGGGAAGGGATCTCCTTTTCTCACCCTGCTCGGTTTATACTTGTAGGAACCATGAATCCGGAGGAAGGCGACATTCGGCCTCAATTGCTGGATCGCTTCGGGCTCTGTGTGGAAGTCGGCGGTGAGAAAGATCTGGAGCTTAGAGTGGAACTTATGGTGCGCCGCGAAGAGTTTGACAACGACCCGGAAGGATTTTCAAAACAGTTCGAAAGCGACAACCAATCCGTTGCATGGAGCATTCTAGCGGCACGAGAGTTACTCTCCAAAGTGAAAATAGCAGACCATCTTCGGAAGTTTATTTCTGATCTTTCGGTGGAAAACAATGTAGCCGGGCACCGCGCCGATATTGTTATGGAGCAGGCTGCAAAAGCTTTAGCCGCTTTGAACAGACGCCTTCATGTGACGATTCAGGATATAAGGGAAGTAGCCCCTATGGTGCTCATACATAGGCGTCGTGAGGCGGCTCCACCACCTCCTCCGCCACCACCTCAGCCAAGGGATGAAAAAGATAGCAATCAGAACGATAAGCCTCCCAGCCCACCGGAGGATCAATCCCAGACCCAACCACCCCTTGATGTTTCTCAGAATCCTTCGAAAGGCGGGGAAAGAGAACCCGAACCACAAGCTATGGGGGAGGAAAAAGAGCAAAGTGAGAGTCCCCCTGATAATGCTGAATCAACCGATTACAGAGCGGTTCTTGAGCGTGTGTTTGAGATTGGTGAGACCTTCAAGGTAAGAAAGCTTTCAGCTCCCAAGGACCGCATATTGAGGCGCGGTTCAGGAAGACGGAGCAGAACTCGGACGGCTCAGAAACAGGGTCGTTATGTTCGAAGCAGTATTCGTGGCGATGGCACCGATGTGGCCCTTGATGCCACTCTTCGCGCCGCCGCTCCTTATCAGTTAAGACGCCGAGAAGGGTCCTCATATGGAATACTTGCCGTTCATCTTACTTCAGATGATGTGCGCCACAAGGTGCGAGAACGCCGCATAGGAAACTTTCTCCTGTTTCTTGTGGATGCAAGTGGTTCCATGGGCGCTCAGGGAAGGATGACCGCCACGAAGGGTGCCATAATGTCTCTCCTTCTCGATGCTTACCAAAAACGGGACCGAGTAGCTATGGTCACCTTTAGAAGGAACGAAGCCGAGGTTCAGCTTCCCCCGACGTCATCGGTAGAGCTTGCCGCAAGGCTTCTTAGGGATCTTCCAGTAGGAGGCAGGACGCCTCTTTCGGCAGGGCTTATAAAGGCCTATGAAGTGTTAAGAACCGTGCTTTTGCGGGATCCCACTGCAAGACCCATTCTTATGATTATAACCGACGGCAAGGCGAATGTTTCTGTGGGGTCCAAAAAACCTGTGGAGGAAGCTCTCCTTGTGGCTTCCAGAATTGCTATGGATGAACGCATATACCCTGTGGTGGTGGACACGGAGAAGCAGGGGATCGTGCAATTTGGACTTGCGAGAAGACTTGCCGACATTATGCGGGCTCCCTATTTCCGTGTCGAGGACCTCAAGGCGGAAAGCCTTGTTCAAATCATAAAGGAGGTTACTAGATGACCTGTGAAAGACTTTATCCGTTTGTTGCCATTGTAGGGCAGGAGAAAATGAAGAGGGCGCTCATTTTTAACATTATCAACCCCACGCTTTCAGGTGTGCTCATAAGAGGAGAGAAGGGCACGGGGAAGTCCACGGCTGTGAGAGCCCTTGCACATATTCTTCCTAAAATTCAGGTGGTGAAGGACTGCCCATTTAATCTGGAAAAAGAAGATCCTCAGGGTCTGTGTGCTGAATGTCCCAGAAAGGAATGCAGTAGTGTTGTGCTTGCCGGTGGGGAGCCGGAGAAGATATGGCGTGAGATTCGAGTTATAGAACTTCCTGTAGGTGCTACCGAAGATAGGGTTGTGGGGACGCTCGATCTTGAGCACGCTCTGAAGAAAGGAGAAAAAAGGATTGAACCGGGACTTCTCGCCGCTGCTCACAGAGGCATTCTCTATGTGGATGAAGTT
>Ga0197142_1004562_pt1 | contig 11163 bp, 9 predicted proteins | sample GBS60_MetaG_FD_148614 | JGI IMG/M metagenome (GOLD analysis project Ga0197142, IMG submission 148614) | Sediment microbial communities from Great Boiling Springs, Gerlach, Nevada, United States - GBS 60_MetaG | ecosystem: Environmental > Aquatic > Thermal springs > Hot (42-90C) > Sediment... | reverse complement strand
AACCGATTCCATCGCCACTTTTATACTCAACTCGGTTGAATACTGCTGCCTTATTCCACCAATGCACCTGCCTGTTGAACCTGCAGTAAGATACTCTTTTTCAAAGAGATAGACCTTTAGTCCCTTTTTTGTTAAATAGTATCCTGTGGCGCAGCCGATTATACCACCACCAATTATTATTGCATCAGCAGTCCACCTACAGTCCATACATTGCCACGATATCGTCTTTTTTCTTACCTAAAATATTATATTTTGCTCCAACTTTCTTGAATGCCTCAATTGCCTTATCAAGATGTTCTTTCTCGTGCACTGCAGAGATCTGGACCCTTATCCTTGCCTGCCCCTGTGGAACAACCGGGAAGAAAAATCCAACAACATATATCCCTTCGTCATAAAGGTCTCTTGCCATATCCTGGGCAAGTTTTGCATTATAAAGCATTACCGGCACTATTGGATGGACTCCTTCTTTAATATCAAATCCTGCCTCTTTCATTTTTTGTCTGAAATATTTTGTATTCTCTTCAAGTTTATCTCTTAATCTGGTTGTGCTTCCAATAATATCCATAACCTTATTTGCAGCAGCAACGACAACCGGAGGAATAGTATTGGAAAACAGATAAGGACGAGCACGCTGTCTACACATTTCAACTATCTCTTTACGTCCACTAACACATCCACCACTTGCCCCACCCATTGCCTTTCCAAGGGTGGTTGTGATTATATCTATCTTTCCAACAACACCACAGTGTTCATGTGTTCCTTTTCCATTCTTTCCGAGAAATCCTGTGGCATGTGAATCATCAACCATCACCATCGCATCATACTTTTCAGCAAGTTCGACAATCTTATCCAGCGGTGCAATATCACCATCCATAGAGAATACACCATCGGTAATAATCATCCTGAACCTGCAGTTCTGTGTCTCCTGGAGTTTTTCTTCAAGGTGTGCCATATTTAAATGTTTGTAATTGAAGGTCTGTGCCTTGCAGAGTTTCATCCCATCAACGATTGAGGCATGAACAAGGCGGTCCGCAATCATCGCATCCTCTTTATCAAGCACCACATCAAATACACCTGCATTGGCATCCATACAGGATGGGAACAAAACCGTATCTTCGGTTCCTAAAAATTCCGTAAGTTTCTTTTCCAGTTGTCTGTGTATATCCTGTGTCCCGCAGATAAACCGCACTGAAGACATTCCATAACCACGACTTTCAAGCCCTTCATGCGCCGCCTTTATAACTTCAGGATGGCTTGATAATCCGAGATAATTATTGGCACAGAAATTTATCACCTCTTTGGGAGGTGAACCAGCAGGATATTCAACTTTAATATACGCTGATTGGGGAGATGCTATGTATCTTTCTTCTTTGAATAAACCTTTTTCTCTTATCCCTTTGAGTTCGTTTGCAAAAAACTCCCTAACCTTATCGCTGAAAGCCATTTAAACCTCCTCATTTGTCATCGATCTTCACAAACTCCCCGAGCAGTTTAATTATATTATTCACTGTGTCAAATGCCTCGGTTGTAGCCTTCTCATCTGGTATCTTTATATTGAACTTTTTCTCAAGGAATGTCTTTAATGAAACCATTGAAAAGGAATCTACAATCCCGCTCGATATGAGTGGAGTATTTTCAGTTATCTCCTGGTCTGAATCTTCATCAAGATATTCTTTTTTCACATAATCAATGATTAATTTTTTCAAATCTTCTGCCATTTTTTCCTCCCTTAAAAAATAATTTTTAATCATTCTCCAATGTTGAAGTATCACCAATCTCTTCACCCCATTCCCTTGCCCTTAATAAACGACGCATTATCTTGCCGCTTCTTGTCTTGGGCAGGGATTCAACAAATTCAATCTCCTGCGGCATCGCAAGGGGTGAAAGTTTCTTTCTAATAAAATTCATTATATCAAGTTCAAGTTCATTACTGGGCTTGTATCCGGGTTTTAATGCGACAAATGCCTTTACTACTTCCATATTTACCGGATCAGGTTTGCCCACTGCGGCAGATTCAGCAACTGCAGGATGTTCAAGTAATGCCGATTCAATCTCAAATGGTCCAACAAGATGTCCTGCAGTATTTATCACATCATCATCTCTACCTACAAACCAGAAATATCCTTCATTATCAAGATAGGCACGGTCACCGCAGATATACCAGCCATTATTAAATTTCTTATCGTAGGTTTCTTTATTATTCCAGTAAGCCCTCATCATTGAAGGCCAGCCTGGTTTTAATGCGATAAGACCTATGGAACCCGGCGCATTTATCGGCTCATATTTCCTGGGATCAACAACCGTTGCCACAATACCGGGAAATGCCTTGCCCATAGAACCCGGTTTTATTTTCATCCCTGGATAATTTGATATGACGATTGCTCCAGTCTCGGTCTGCCAGTATGAATCATGGAAAGGTAGACCAAAGACCTTTTCTGACCAGATCACTGCTTCTGCATTCAATGGCTCACCGACACTTATAAGATGACGTAGAGATTTTAAATTGTATTTTTTTACAATTTCTTCACCCTCTTTCATTAGCAGCCTGATTGCAGTCGGTGCTGTATACCAAACCGTAACCTTATGTTTTTCAATAAATGCATACCATTTTTCCGTATTGAATCCAATATCATAAACAACCTGGGTAACACCGTTTGACCACGGACCGATAATACCATAAGAGGTACCAGTTACCCATCCAGGGTCTGCTGTGCACCAGTAAATATCATCGGACTGAAGATCCAGAACCCATTTTGCTGTAATGTATTGAGCAATAATAGAAGAATGGACATGTAATGCACCCTTTGGTTTTCCTGTAGTTCCTGAAGTATAATGTAATACAGATGGATATTCTCTATCTGCAGGATGGATATCAAATTTATCTATACGTTGGTAATCATCCATATTGAATTCAATTTCCCTTTCTTCAAGCGGTTTCCCTTCGTTTTGTAAAACAATTATGTATTTTAATTCGGGAAGTTGTGATTTTATCTTACGAACTTTTGACAGATGTTTACGCGTGGTCAAAATCGCGGTAGTCTTGGCATCATCAAGTCTTGTAAACAGTGCCTCTTCACCAAAGGCAGAAAATAGTGGTTGGACAATAAATCCTGCCTTGAGTATGCCAATGAATGATATGTATAATTCAGGTATGCGGTCCATAAATATACAGACCCGCTCACCCTTTTTAATACCCAGGGTAGTCAAAAAGTGAGCAAATTTATTGCTGTTTATCCTTATATCGTCATATGTAAAATGCCTGACTTCACCACTAAAACCCTGCCAGACCAATCCCAGTTTATTGCCCAGCCCGAGCTCGCATATCCTATCACTGCAATAATAACCAATGTTATACATCCCATATTTACCATACTCAAGTTCCTGCTCACTCAATTTCCAATCAAAATTTTTATATCGTTCCTCGTAAGAACCAATATTAGACATCAACTAACCTCCTGTTTATCTTCAATTATTGCAATTGCACAGGCATATCTCTTTGAATTGCCTGTTCCTATGTGAATATTTTTTTTACTTTGAGACAGATTATTTTTAAATGGTCCGTTTAGACTCAATTTATTATCATCTTTTAATTCAATATTTTTAAAGAAAAATCCATAATACAACCCGATGCCAAAAGCCTTTAGAATTGCTTCTTTAATACTAAACTTTAAGCCTGCAAACAGGTGATTTTTTTTAATTATTTTCAACTCACCTGAGGTAAATACCTGGTTAAAAAAATCTTCAGGGACCTTTGAAAATCGGGTAATTTCAATCAGATCAATGCCAATACCCTTTATCATTTATTTCAGGGGTATAATAGTATCTTACCGCAATTTCCACTTTCCATCAATTCCATTCCTTTTTGAAATTCTTCAAGCCGAAACTTGTGCGTGATTATCGGTTCAAGGTCAATCCTTCCTGAAGCAAGGAATCTTGTTGTCTTATACCAGGTTGAGAACATCAATCTTCCATTTATCCCCTGTATTGTAAAATACTTAAATACGATCTCAGCAAGGTCTATTTTCAAAGGTTTGTCAGGTATGCCCAGGATTGAATACCTTCCTCCTGGCCTCAATACCTTAAGCCCTTCTGTGATTGCACTCTGGTTTCCTGACATCTCCAATACAACATCAACCCCCTTACCGTTCGTATTCTGCATAACAGATTCCACAATCTTATTTTTCTTTGGATTCAGCACAATATCTGCTCCGAGTTTCTTGGCAAGGTGTAGTCTATATTCATTTACCTCAGTAGCAATGATTTTAGTGGCTCCGCAGGTCCTACAGACCGCGATAGACATCAATCCAATCGGTCCACACCCGGTGATTAGGACCGTATTTCCAGCGATCTCTCCGGCAAGGACAGTATGGATTGCATTACCAAGTGGTTCCATTACTGAAACATAATCATTCGGAATCTTCTCTTCAATGACCCAGGCATTATTTGCTGGAACCACAGCATATTCAGCGAATACACCATCAATATCAACACCAAATATCTTTCCATTCTCACAGATATGGGCAAGACCATTTCTGCAGAGATAACAATATCCGCAGGCAATATGTGTCTCAGCTGAAATAACATCATCTTTCTTTATGTGCTGGACATTGGCACCAACCTCAACAACCTGTCCGCATAACTCATGCCCCATAATCTGGGGAATCTTTTTTATTCTTTTTTGTGCCCATTCATTCCATTGAAAGATATGGAGGTCTGTTCCACAGATTGAAGTTGCTAAAACTTTTACCAGGACCTCGTTGGGTCCTGGTGTTGGGACCGGAACATCTAATAATTCTGCACCTGGTTCAGATTTTGTCTTAACAACCGCCTTCATTGTTGTCATAGCCAATTATAATAAAAAAAATCTCAAAGTCAAGATTGCATTAATAGCCCGCATCCTGCAGTTTTTAGATATATTATTTTGCTACTTCGGTTGCCCGGGTCTCCCTTACTACTGTTACCTTTATCTGCCCAGGATATTGGATCTCTTTCTCAATCCTGCGGGCAATATCATTGGCAATATTACTAACCTCTGCATCAGAAATCACACCAGGATTGACCATCACTCTAACTTCTCTGCCTGCCTGAATTGCATAAACCCTTTCCACACCATTGAATGAAGAGACGAGTTCTTCAAGCGCCTTTAACCTTTTTATATAAGCCTCTATCGTTTCCCTTCTTGCACCAGGTCTTGCACCTGAAATTGAATCCGCAATCTCAACAATGAAAGCATAAGGACTACTCGGTTCAACTTCTTCATGATGCGCTGCAATCGCATTGACGATTACTTCACTTTCATTAAATTTTGCCGCAAGTTCGGCTCCAATCTGGGCATGGGGACCTTCCATTGTTAAATCTGCGACTTTGCCTAAATCATGTAATAACCCTGCCCTTTTGGCAATTATCGGGTCGAGTCCTAATTCCTGGGCAATGAGTGAAGAAAGGTAGGCAACCTCTTTTGAGTGTTGCATAAGATTCTGCCCGTAACTTGTGCGGAAACGCATTTTACCGAGATGCCGGGCAAGTTCAGGAGCAAGTCCAATTATCCCTAATTCAAGGCATATCTCTTCCCCTGTATTTTTTATTACAGTCTCTATCTCTTTCTGGGCACTCTTAACGACTTCCTCAATACGGGCAGGATGGATTCTTCCATCCGAGATCAATTTTGACATTGCAATACGCGCAACCTCCCGCCTTATTGGGTCAAAACAGGATAGAGATATTGTCTCAGGTGAATCATCGATTATCACCTCAACTCCAGTGAGATTTTCAAATGCACGGATATTCCTGCCTTCTCTTCCAATAATCCTTCCTTTCATTTCTTCAGAAGGGATTGAGACTACCGATATTGTTGTTTCCATTGTATGGCTTGTTGCGCATTTCTGAATTGCCTGGAGAATGATTTCACGGGCAGTCTCTTCTGCCTTCTGCCTTGCCTCCTCTTTTATCCGATTCAAAAGTGCTGCTGCCTCATGCCTGGCTTCTGCCTCTAAGTTTTTCATTAGCGAAGCCTTCGCCTCTTCTTTTGAAAGATTGGCAATTTTCTGCAATGCTTCAGTCTCCTCTTTAATCAACTGATCAAACCTTTCTGATTTTACCTGGATTATCTTTTCCCGGTTCTGGAGATTATGTTCTTTATTCATAAGTTCCTTTTCTTTGTCAATTATCAAACGTTCCCTTCTCTCCAGACTATTCTCTTTTTCTAAGAGCCGCCGCTCAGCCTTTTCAATCTCCCGCCGGCGATTCAAGGTTTCTTTTTCAAAATTTAATTTTTCTTGATACCAGTGTTCTTTGGCAGCAATTTCCGCAGATTTTCTATAATTTTCTGCTTCTTTTTTGGCATCTTCAATTATTTTTCTTGCCTCTTCACGGGCACCTATTATCTTTGCCCGATTGTATTTAAGATAAAAGAAAACAACAAAAATTGCTTCTAAAGCCAGTATGATTATGGCAATTATTAGCACTGTCATAACAACCTCCTCCCCGGGGCTGATTTGAACAGCCCCGGGTAATTTCTTTAAAGTCCCCGCGGATGCCGTGCGGGAAAAAGTCTCTGAACCCAAGGTTAAAGTGGGCGCCTGTCAACTACAGACAATGTCTGTAGCCAAACTTGGCTCCCTAACGATGGGTGTTGGCTCAAGACTTAATGCCCATCACGAGCATCGCAGGGAACGAATTAAGTAACAGCCTCGTCAATCTTGAGGATTAATGAATTAATCCTCTGCTCCAATTCTGAAATTTTTTTATTTAAATGTTCTTCTTTCTGTAAAAATTCATCAACCAGATTCAAACAGGCAAGGACTGCAATCTTGGTGGTTGATGGTAAGGGAAATTCACGATGAATATCCCTCATTTTTTTATCAACTATTTCGGCAATCTTCTTAATCCGTTCCTCATCAATATCTTCGGATGTAATTCTGTAATCGTTTCCGAAGATATTAACCAACACCTCATTAATATGACCCTTCTTCAAGTTCACTCCTAATTATTTTCAACAAAAATAATCATAAATAACTACAGGGTCATTGTATCTATCTTCTCAATCAAACCATCAACCTTTCTCTTTACCTCTTCTTCTTTCTCTTTTAACTGCCTGTTTTCTTCTTCAAGTTCACTGATCCTCTGTTTAAGTTCGTTGATCAGATTGATCATTCTATCAATCTTTTCTTCAAGTTTTGAGATCCCGTTCAATTTGTCTCCTTTGTTCTTAAAATTGCTCCAAAGTTATTGGTTACTTCATTTATTATTTTGTTTACAAATCTATCAACCTCTTCATCCGTAAGCGTCCTATCAGGTGCCTTAAAATAGAGTCTAAAGCCAAGATTCTTTTTGCCTTCAGGTAAATTTCTCCCTTTGTAGTAATCAAAAAGTATAACCTTTTCTAAAATCGGCCCTGCAACATGAACAATGAAATTCTTCACCACAGGCACTTCCACATCCTCTTCAAAAAGGAATGCGAGGTCTCTGATATTTGCAGGAAACTTAGGTGGCGGGTTATAGAATGGTTCACTAACAAGAGAAAGAATCCGATCAATCGATATCTCAAAATAATAGAATTCGCGCTCACAGAATACTGTATCAATGGCACCCAGATAACCAATTTCATTGTCCGAATACATTATCTTCACTGCCTGGCTGAAACCAGTTATCTCACTATTTTTAAACTCTATCTCTTTTATCCGCATCGCCTCAAAGATCGTTTCCACCACACCTTTGGCATCATAATAATTCAGTCTTTGGTTAGTATTTTCCCAAAAATTAGGGTAGCGTTCACCACCCATTATTGCACCGAGTTTCTTTTCTTCGAATGGCTCGGCATTTAAAAGCACATTACCGACCTCAAAGAGTTTAAGAGAATAATTACCCTTTGAAAGGTTGTAATGGACTGTATCAAGAAGACCCAGAAATAGAGTGGGTCTTAATGCATTGAACCGCTCATTAAGCGGATTCTTTAATTTCACAAACCCACTGTATCCAAGGCTTTCAAGCCTTTCACTGGATACAAGTGAGAGATTGTAGGTTTCACTGAAACCCAGCCCTATCATATAGGACTTCAAAAATTTTATAAAATTTCGGCTTTTGTCATATAACTTCGTAACTCCCCAGCGCGCTGGTGGAATATCCGGAATATTCATATAGCCATAGATTCGTGCCACCTCTTCATAGATATCCTCTTCAATCTGGAGGTCATATCTGTAATGTGGTATCCTTGCCTTCAGCTGATTTCTACCCGATACCCTGATCTCACACTTATCAAGAAGATTCTTTACATCTTCAGCTTTAAGATTTAGAGAAAGTATTGTATTCATTCTACTTAGAGAGATTGGAATAACCTTTAATCTTGCTTTCTTCCCGGCACTAATGTAATTTCTCTCTTTTGCCCCGGCCGATGTTTCGAATCCTTCTCCGGTTATTCTTGATACCTCATCAACCATTGATATATCAGCACCCCTTTCAAACCTGATTGAAGCCTCGGTCTGTATCCCAAGCCTTCTCCTTGTGTGCGCAATCCTTCCGGGATTAAAATATGCACTCTCAAGTAAAATCCGTTTTGTCGAATTTGTAATTTGTGAAGACCGTGCCCCTATTATTCCCGCAAGGGCAATCGGTCCGTTCTTATCTGCAATCACAAGGTCTTTTTCATCAAGTTTAAAAACAGTTCCTTCAAGGGTTACAAATTGTTCATTCTTGTGTGCTTTTCTTATTATTACTGGCAAATTAAGCAAATCAAGGTCAAAGGGATGGAGTGGCTGGCCGTATAATAGCATATTGATATTTGTGATATCAACGACATTATTTATCGCATTCATCCCCATTGAATGAAGACGCCACTTGACAGAAAATGGCGATTCTGAAACTGTAACATCTTCAAATATTCTTGCAGTATACCTTGGACAACCATCAGGGTCAAGAATCTTAATCAATGACGGATCGGTATGATTTATTTGTTCAGGATTTTTTTCCTTAAAACTGAATTTTATCCCAAGGCCAATGCTAAATTCCCTTGCCAGTCCAATCACAGATAAAAGGTCAGGCCGATTTGTTCCTACCTTTATATCTAAGACCAGATCATCAAAAAAATCAGAAAATTTGGCGCCTTCCTTACCTTTATCAGGTATTATCACACCTGTTGACTTTTCTGCAATCCCCATCTCCTCTTCACTCACCAGCATACCGGTTGATTTTACCCCATCAAAATCCCTTTCTCCAACCAACTGGTCTTTGAATTTCTTTCCTGAACCAACTACAAAAACCAGGTCATTTATCTTTACATTCGTTGCAGAAGTAACAATCTGATAATGTGAATCTGCCTTTATCTTCAAAATATTAAGATTTTTCATAGTTGGGTGTGTTTTAATCTCTAAAATCCTGCCGATAACAATATCTCCAGGACAGTAATTTGTTGCCTCACTTATCTCCATTCCGAGATTATTCGCGACCTTTTCAAGGGTCTTTAAATCAAGTTTTGTCTTCAATAACTCCTCAAGCCATTTAATAGAAACTAACATTCATCACCCCATTATTTAAGATAAATCACCTTTTCCATCCTCTGGTAATTATCAGTTTCTAAGAGCACAAAATATACCCCGGAGGATAGACCATTGGGTATAAAGGAGAATTCGTTTGTTCCAATTTTAGTCTTCAAATTCGCCTTTTGCACCAATCTACCCGAGATATCGTATAATTTTATCACCACTCTACGATTTTCTGGCGAATTGTAACGAATCTTAAAGCAATCTTTCGCTGGATTAGGATATATCCTTTCCAATACAAATGGTCTGGCGATAGAAGTCTCTTCACCCTGTGGTCCAGAAGCAATCTTGCCCTTCTCTTCTTGAGGGAATTCATATAACCCAATCTCACTACAGACAACCCGCTTCCCTTTTATCTTTTTTATCTCTATTATTATCTCACCATCAAAATAGACCGATTTTGGCAACCACACAGAAATCCGCTTCAAGTGATTTGGTGTAATAAATGCGGTATCCAATCCTGCACCATCAACCACGAGCGCCTGAATAACCCGACCAATGCCTTCTGGTCTGTTTAGTTTTTCTGGTCTATCTGGTCTTTCTGGTTCGTATTTGTCATTCTGAACCTTGCCCTGAATAATGTCACCCTGAACTTGTTTCAGGGTCTCACCAGATGGACGAATCTTTTCGTCTGACTGAAGTCGGACGCTACAAATACTACTTCCCTCGCCCTTTAAGGGAGAGGGCAAGGGTGAGGGTGAACATAATCTGCGCTCCTCTGCGCCAATATCAGCGCTATTCCGCGGTTTATTTTCAAAATAATACGCCAAATCCAACCGATATTCTTTCTCTGGGTCTAACCCGCTAAACTTATATCTCAAATTTTCATATCCCCAATCTGTTGTCTGGTATGGCTTATCACCAAATACCCAATAGCCATCCCTTTTAATGGTATATGGCGATTGAACTGGTTGACCTAAGTCCACAAATATCTTTGCCACTGGTGAGGCATCAAGTTTTTTAAATTTAATCGTATAAGGGATTGTATCTCCTTCAGTCCAGAGACAATATAACTTTGCATGCGCAGAATTTACTAAAGAGTAAGCACAGTGTGGATAACCTGAGCCGGCTGGTGTATTAGAGATATTTTCAGGCACAGTCCAGAAACCTGAGGTATCAACATACTGACTCTTATAAACCTCCCAATTACCTGCAGAATTATCCTGCCATAGACAATAATTAGTCCCAGCAAGGGTTGGGAATTTTGATTCACCTGAAGTTGTGGCGACTTTCTTAATCTCCTGCCAGCCAATATCAGTCTTCTGCCGACTGTAAATCTCCAAGTTGCCTAAAGAATCCTTATCCTGCCAGCAGACCATAATCTTATTTCCATAAAGGTCAATCACCGGATAGAGTTTCTCACCCGTTGTGGTTTTATAAATCGTATCAATGCCAAGCCAACCTGTAGAATCCTTACTCTGATAGCAGATACTCTTTTCACCCTGCCAGAGGATATGCAAATTTTTTAAATTACCAATGGCCAATGACGGAGTGCGACAGAAGGTATTCGTTAAGAGTGTTTCCACAGATGCATCACTAAAAAATGGACGGGGGAATTTCAGATATATTAAATCACCAACATCTGATGGCAACCAATAATACTGGACAAAGACAAGGTGAACCGTATCAG
>Ga0197142_1004560_pt1 | contig 11164 bp, 9 predicted proteins | sample GBS60_MetaG_FD_148614 | JGI IMG/M metagenome (GOLD analysis project Ga0197142, IMG submission 148614) | Sediment microbial communities from Great Boiling Springs, Gerlach, Nevada, United States - GBS 60_MetaG | ecosystem: Environmental > Aquatic > Thermal springs > Hot (42-90C) > Sediment... | reverse complement strand
AAGAGCAAACGCATTTCTCGGTGGAACAGCAAATACAAATAAAAAAAATAAACATTATAAAAAATAATAAAGAAAAAGTAGGAACAATACAAATTAATGATGGATCAACAGTCAATATTAAACAAAAGCGATTATGTAAATCGAAATCCCTTGAATTTATCGATGGTCACATGGTAATCCAACTAAATAAAAACGTACCGTTATGTATTGGACTAAATAATAAAACTCTAATAATAAAAAATAAAAGTCCTCATGTTGATAAAATCGAGTTGAGTATTTACAAAAATATGAGCGAAGAAAACAAATCAAATTATAAAGTAAGCATCATAAATGGCAAGCCTACCATAATAATTTTACCCGATTATGTTGAATTTAATTTAGATATAGATGAAGTATTAAATATATAATCATTTTAATAATATTTTTTATATATTTCTATTAATTTTTGAACATGCACATCCCAATCGTACTTTAAAACTTGTTTTTTTCCTTTTTTTATTAACGAATCTCTTAATTTTTGATTTTTGTAAACTTTTAATATAGAATTTTTTATCTCTTCTACGGAATAAGGATCGAAATAAAGTGTCGCATCTCCTGCAATCTCTGGTAAGCTTGCGCTATGGGAAGATATTGTTGGAACACCACAAGCCATCGCCTCTAATAAAGGGAAACCAAACCCCTCTAACTTAGATGGCATGATAAACAAAAATGCAGAAGAATAAAGTATTCGTAATTGATCTTTGGGTATAAAGGGAAGAAAAATGATCTGATTTTTTATATCGTCTGTTATTAGTCCTTTTACATATTCAGGTATTTTGTGATTCGTTCCAGCAACTACAAGCGGAATCTCTAATAATTTTTCTTTCCATAGATTTTTTAAAACCATTAACAGTCCATCTAAGTTTTTATGCTTTTTACCAATTCCAACTACAAGAAAGTATCGTTCTGGAAGTTGATATTTTTTTTGAAAATCTCGGATCTCTTTTAAAGAAGCTGGGTAAAATATATCTCGATTAATTCCATTATGATTTATGTAAATATTCTCTCCTTTTACATTAAATTCTTCTAAGAGTCTTTTTTTCGTATATTCAGAAACAGTAATGATAGCTCTTGCTTTATTTACGATTTGATGCAACAATGTTTTCGCATAAATTCTATAATGTAGTTTATTAAATTCTTCTGAGTCTAAATGAATCAAATCGTGGATTACGACAATACTATTTTTTAAGTGTTTAATAGGAGCATTATAATGAGGAAAATGAAATAATCCTTTTTTTGAATCTTTACTTGGGAAAAAAATTTGTTCTTTTATAGAATAGATGGATGCACGAAATTCTTTTATATTACTAAAATCAGGAAAATACTCTTGAATCTTTTCTTTATCGCCTATTAAACATAAATCTATTTCTGGATGATCAATTAATCGAAATAAAACTTCTTCTATTTGGGTTCCAATGCCAGAATATCCTAACATTCGCGCATCAAAATAAATCTTAAGTTTGTTTGACATATCAACGAATTTTGATTTTTTTACTATGCTGTGAAGTCATTTTTTACAAAAACATTGTTAATTGTATATACAATAACTCTTATAACAATGAATTGTTCCCAACAACGCGATAATGAATATACCATAGAACAAGGAAATATCAAATTATTAACAATTACTATAATTAAAAATACAGAATGTAACACTAATAAGCAAATGGAGTTGATTTATTTTTCAGTACAAAAAAGTCAGCTTGATAGTTGCTTTTACGAAATCTATTTTTTAGATTGCCAAGATTGGAACAACAATTTGCTACCAAAAAGTTGCGAAAACCTAAGTTTTCAGCTTAAATAATTAAAATTTTTTATATCTTCGTTTTCGAGTCGTTTAACAAAATCTTCTTCTGTTAATGGAGGTGCATAAAAAAACCCTTGGGCATATTTAATTCCCATACTATCCAATTTTTTTAAGGTATCTAGATCCTCTACACCCTCTGCAATAATTTCTAAGCTTAAATTTTGAGCTAATAATACAATTGCATCCAAAATTCTGTTATAATCTTCTGTCTTAAGCCTTCGTACAAAGATCTTATCTATTTTTATTAAATCTACGGGTAGTTCTTGTAACTCACCTAAGGTAGAATAACCTGTTCCAAAATCATCGATTGCAATTCTATATCCCATTTCTCTTAATTGATATAATTTTTTTAGGCTTGAATCTTTATCTAAAAAAGCTAACGACTCTGTGACTTCTATAATTACACCTTTTGGATCAATTCCTAATTCTCTTTGTAAATCAAACATATTCATAATAAATAGATCAGAATGTAAAACTCTTCGCGAAATATTTATAGATAAATAAATACCATATTTTTCGTACAATTTTTTATAAAATTCTAAAGATTTTTTAATAATATAATAACTTAGCTCTTCTATTAAACCTAAATCTTCCGCTAATGGAATAAAAATATCTGGTCCGATATATATACCCCCTCTATAATTTGCTAATCTTGCTAATGCTTCCATACCAGCTATTCTGTTTGTTCGAATTTCATAGATAGGCTGAAAGTACGGCAATATCTTGTTTTCCGAAATAGATTCTAAAATATGACTTTGAATTTCGAATTTACTAATAGTAGTATCTTTTCTTGGAAGATTCGATGCAAAAACAAACTGAAACCTACCATTTTGCTTTGCAAAATTCATCGCTTTATCTGCTTCGCCGAACAATGTATCGATGGTCATACCATCAAGTGGGTAAATCGATATACCAATAGAAAATGTAATAAAATATTTCTCGTTCTCTATAAGAATTGGTTCTTTTGCTAATTGTTTTAATTTTTCCAAAAGACTATTTAAATCAGATTTATTTTTGATATTCTCTACGAAAAATACGAATTGATCTCCTCCCCAACGATATAACGTATGACTAATTTCTGGTATTTGCTGCAATTTTTCCGAAAATAAACTTAAAACTAAATCGCCAAACCTATGTCCAAGTAGTTCATTTACATGGAAAAATTTATCCAAATCTAAAAATCCAACAGCTATTAAATTTCGATTCCTATCTGCTCGAAGAATTGCTTTGTATAAATCATTTTCTAATCGGTTCCTATTTGGTAGAGATGTTAACAAATCGTGTTCAGAAAGTAAAATAAATTGTTTTTCGGAAATATATTCTAATGTAATATCTTTGATTATACCACGAATATACCTTTTCTTTTTTGTTCTTATCAATACAAAATCTGCTTCGTACCAATCATTTCGCGTTTTTGATATCTTTATTGGAAATCTTATACGAATACTTTTTTTGGTTTTAAAAATATTTTCTAATACGGTTTTTACATATTCTCTATAATCTTCTAAGATACTATCTAAAAAAGAACTATTTTTGTTTAAATTAGGAAATTTCGAATTAGGTATATAGTTGATGTATAATACATTTAATTTTTCGTCTAATTCTATTACATGCAATTGTAGTAATGATAGAGTTTGTAAATATTTTTTATGCTCTTCTACTGCTTGAATTGCAAAGGTTAAATCCCTCATAATACCGATCATAAAAGTTTCGTCTATATTTTTTATATATGTGACAGATGCTTCGATGGGTATTTCTATTCCTAAAGAATTTTTTATAAGTAATCTTATTTTTCCATTTTTTAATTTATTTGTTTTATAACTATATTTGAATATCTTTTCGTAACGTTTACTAAAATTATCTCCTAATAGTTCAAAAATCGATTTATTTAATACTTCTTGCGATGATAAATTTAATAGCTTATAAAAAGCTGGATTACAATCAATCACTTTATCTTTTTCTATATGATATAAAAATACTGCATCGTTCGTATTTAAAAATATATTGTAAAAGTTTTCGTATTTTAAAAAATAATGTTCTCTTAGATATTCATTTAAAATCTTAACACTACATACATTCAATGTAAAATGAAGTTCGTTAACATCTTTTAATGGATTTTTAGAAAATCCAACTAGATATAATTGTTCCTCACTACTTATGTTAATTTTTATTCCGATAAAAAAATGAATCTTTTCTTTTGCTAGCTCATCGTCTGGATAATGATTAAAAAATAATTGATCAACGATTATAGTTCCAAATTTATCCAATCGTTTTTGTAATTTTTCTGATATTGTATATTTTTCTATGTCTATGTTCAATTTCTCTCTAAAGTAAAATTCATATAGAAATCTTTCTTGATTTATTTGATTTTCGTTTTTAACATATAAAAAACAACCATCGATATTAAAAACTTCTGTTATTTTTTTTAATAAAGTTTTATACAACTCTTTACCAAATAAAGTAAATGTATCTAATATAATTGCACTAAGTTTTTTAAATTTTTCTTCTAAACCTTCTATTTTTTGTAGAACAATAAAAAAATAACAATTATTAATTTTATCTTTAAATAATTTTATTAAACAAATTACTGGTATATGTTGTTCATTAACATGTAGAGTTATAGAAAATGATTGAGGTTCTTCGAGCTTCAATAATGCTACCTGAAATTTAAAAAAATTTTTTTGTTCTTCTGTTAAAAAATCTAAAAGACTTTTTTTATCGATATCTTTTATTTGAAAGATTTGTTTCGCTTCGTCGTTTGCGTATAAAATATCCCAATCATGTGTTACTACAATTGGTAAAGGTATGTAATCGTAAGAAGAAAAATGAAGTTCTTCTCCTGAAAATATTAAACTCATATTAATCTATAATATTTAAATATTTATAAACATAATAATTTTTTTAAAATTCTGGTTTTTGTTTGTTTAAAAATGCTGATATTCCTATTTCTGGTTCTCCTTTCTGAAACATTTCTGCAAAGGCATTTACTTCTCTTTCGAGAGATGCAGTAAGTGGTAACTCTGCTCCTGAATGAACTAACCATCTTGCTACTTTTTGTGCTTCTATTCCTTTGTGTTTTAACATTTTATTCATCAACTCTTCCGCTTTTGGTAAGAGCTCGGACAATTCTACTACATGGTTAACTAATCCTATTCTTAAAGCTCTTTCTGCCTCAATATGTTCACCTGTTAAAATGATTTCTAATGCTATTCCACGTCCAACAATACGAGGTAAACGTTGAGTTCCACCAAAACCTGGAATTAATCCTAATCCTGTTTCTGGTAAACCAAATTTTGCATTTTTAGAAGCAATACGTATATCACATGCTAAAGCCAACTCTAATCCACCACCTAATGCATAACCGTTTATTGCAGCAATAGAAATGAGATCTGAACCAGCAATCATATTCATTGTTTTATGACCTTTGCGAGCCAACTCTTCTGCTTCATCATAACTTAAGCCTTTCATCTCTGTAACATCTGCACCTGCACAAAAGGCTTTTTCTCCTTTTCCAGTAATTATTATACCCCTCATTCTAGTATCTAAAATTAATTCTCTAATAGCTTCTCGTATTTCAGAAAGAAGTTGAGAATTTAAAGCATTTAAAGCACTTTCGCGATTTAATGTTAAAATAGCATAATTTTCTTTTTTTTGTAATTCAACAAGCATCTACTCCTCCATTCATTTAATACCATTATGTGATAAGATTTAAATTTGTAAATAGTTTTATTATCTAAAATAGCATTTTAATCTCCGCCACCATTTCCGCCATTCCCACCACCATCTCCACCAGAATCACCGCCACCACTACTATCATTACTGCTAGAATTACCCCATTCACTACTTGCTCCTCCACCACCAAATTCACCACCTTTTCCAGAATAATCGTCAGAATCAGAAGAATAATCAGATGATGCGTTATAATCGTCAGAACTACTTATTATTGCAGTACTACTATCTTTTGATCTTTTAACAATAAGAATTAACACAATCAATAAAACAATAAAAATTAATAAATAAAAAAGGATATCCATAAAACAAATATAGTGATATTATTCAAAAGTCAAATAAATTTATTAATACAAAAGTTTTTTTGTGATTATAATTCGATAAATATCAGGGGAACTACCCCTGATATCTTATGTTAAGAAATTTCATCAAAGTTCTTTTAGTTCTTGAATTAATTTTGATATGGCTTGTTTAGCATCACCAAAGTACATCAAACAATTCGGATAGCCAAATAATTCGTTTTCTATACCTGCATAACCTGGATTTAAACTTCGCTTAATAACAACAACTGTTTTTGCTTTATCTACGTTTAAAATAGGCATTCCATAGATTGGACTATTAGGATTATTACGCGCAGCAGGATTTACGACATCATTAGCACCAATTACAATTGCAACATCACAATTAGCAAATTCATCGTTAATCTGATCCATTTCGTATAATTTATCATAAGGAACAGCTGCTTCTGCTAATAAAACATTCATATGACCTGGCATTCTACCAGCGACGGGATGAATAGCAAATCGAACATTCACATTTCGTTTTTCTAATTCATCCATCAATTCTTTTACAACATGTTGGGCTTGAGCAACAGCCATCCCATATCCTGGAACAATGATGACATTTGATGCACCATCTAACATCATAGCTAATTCTTCAGAACCAACTTCTTTGATAACGATTTCTTTTGCACCAGCTTGAGATTTACTTGCAGTTGTTGATCCAAATCCTCCTAACATTACATTTAACAGAGAACGATTCATACTTTTACACATGATATTGGTTAAGATAATTCCCGAAGCACCAACAAGAGAACCCGTTATGATTAAAACTGCATTTCCGAGCACAAAACCTGTCATAGCTGCGGCAAGCCCTGAATAAGAGTTGAGAAGAGAAATCACAACAGGCATATCTGCACCACCAATAGGAATTACTATTAATACACCTATGATTAAAGATAAGATAGTGATTAAAATCAGCAAATTTTCACCAACAAATATATCTAAACCTATACCAGAAAGAATTTGTGATGTGGTAAGTTGATCCATCGATAAAAAGATTCCTGCAACTATGGTAATAATCAGTAAAAGCAAATTAATCGGATGTTGAAATTTATAAACAACTGCCTTTTCGGTCACAATACCTTGTAATTTTCCAAAAGCAATAAGCGAACCTGTAAACGTAACACCTCCAATTAATACCGAAAGAAAAATAGAAACGGCTATGTACACTTCCGAAGGAGATTCTTTAAAGTAATCTGCTACTGCAACAAGTAAAGAGGCACCTCCACCAAAACCATTAAATAATGCTACCATCTGAGGCATAGCAGTCATTTCTACTTTTAACGCGAATATTGCTCCTATGAGTGCTCCAACAATTAATCCTATAATAATTAATTCGAAATTTACGATTTTTTGATCAAAAAGGGTTGCTATAATTGCTATCAACATTCCAATAGCAGAAGTCAAATTCCCTTGTCTTGCAGTTTTTACAGAACTTAATTGTTTTATACCAAAAATAAACAAAGCAGAAGATATTAAATAAATAATAATAAGAATATCTTGATTCATTTTTCCTCCTATTTCTTTTTGAACATCCTTGTCATTCTATCGGTTACTAAATATCCACCAACGACATTAATAGTAGCGAAGATAATCGCAATAAATCCCAAAAGCGAAGAAACACTCGTTTGATAACCAAATAGGTTTACATTTACGTCTAGGCTGGATCCAGCACTTACTAGTGAACCAACAATCGTGATACCAGAAATAGCATTAGAACCAGACATCAAGGGAGTATGTAAAATGGGTGGTACTTTCGAAATTAACTCAAAACCTAAAAAAATAGATAAAACAAACACAGTAAATAATAAAATTAGTTCATGAAACGTCATACAAAAACCTCCTTATTTATTTAATAATTCTTTTGTTTTTTCGTGTATTACTTCGCCATTGTAAGTAATAAGCGAACCTTTAACAATTTCGTCATCTAAGTTGATTGTTAGTTTACCTTCCTTGTTAAGATATTCTAGTAATGCTTGGATATTTCTTGAATATAATTGACTTGCATCGTACGCCAAATCCGAAACCAAATTGGTAAAGCCGATAATTTTAATTCCATATTTTTCTACGATTTTATCTGGTTCTGTAAGCTCGCAATTACCGCCTGTTGATGCAGCCATATCGACTATTACAGCTCCCGGTTGCATTGCTTTTACCATATCTTCTGGTACAAGAATAGGGGCACGTTTACCAGGAACTTGTGCTGTTGTTATTACAATATCTGCGTTTGATATATGTTTTTTTAATATTTCTTGTTGTTTTTTAATAAATTCAGGAGAAGCTTCTTTTGCATAGCCGCCTTCTTCTTGAATAACATCAGGTGGTTCAATATATTTTGCACCTAAACTCTGAACTTGCTCTTTAACCGCTGGTCTAACATCAGAAACTTCTACAACTGCACCTAATCGCTTCGCGGTAGCAATTGCTTGTAAGCCAGCAACTCCCGCTCCTAATATTACTACTTTTGCTGGCGAGATTGTTCCAGCCGCGGTCATCATCAACGGAAATACTTTTTTCGAATAATTCGCTGCAAGAATTACCGCACGATATCCAGCTAAGTTTGTCTGAGAGCTTAAAACATCCATTCTTTGAGCTTTGGTAATACGAGGTATAGAATCCATCGACAATACATTCACTTTACATTTTGCTGCTAAAGACACTAGCTCTTTATTAATTAAGGGGAAAAAAAATCCTACGTAAAAGGATCCAGCCTTCATCATTTCTATTTCGTTTTTTTGAGTTAGAGGATGAATCATTGGAACATTCACTTTAACTAATATATCCGCTTCTTGATAGAGTCTATTTACATCTTCGATGATTTCTGCACCAGCCTCTATATATTGATTATCCAAAAAACCTGCTAACTGTCCTGCATTTTTTTCTATATATATGGTATAACCCAGTTTTTTTAATTTTGCTACTGTTTCTGGAATGATTGCTACCCTTTTTTCGCCTTCTAATACTTCTTTCGGAATACTAATTATCAAGGTACACCTTCCTATAATGATTTAATAATTTTGCTTATGATTAGAAAATTATTGATGAATTTTATGACAAGAAAAAAATAACACAAGTGTCTAAATAAATTTGAATTATTTATTTTTTAAATTATCTACCACGTCCAAATAAGACTATTCGAATGGTTTTAATCAAAATCGAAAGGTCTAATAAAAAAGAATAATTTTTTATATAATATAAATCGTATTCTAATTTTTGAATTGTATCTTCAATGGATGCACCATAGGAATACATCACTTGTGCCCAACCTGTTAGGCCAGGTTGCACTAAATGTCGAAAATTATAATACTTAATTTCTTTTTCGTAATTTAATGTAAGCTTTATCCATTCTGCTCTAGGACCAATCAAACTCATATTGCCTTTTATTATATTAAATAATTGAGGTAGTTCATCCAATCGCAATTTTCTTAATAAGTTTCCTGTTCGTGTTATTCTCGGATCATTCTCCTGAGTATAGGGATTGTACTTATCAGCATCTTTAATCATAGTACGGAATTTATAAGCAATAAAAGTTTTTTTATTCTTACCTACACGTTCTTGTTTAAATAAAATAGGTAATCCATCATCTAAATAGATTGCTATTGCAATTATTAACATCAATGGTGCAAATATTGTTAAAAGCAATATTGCGATAATTTTATCCATTAAATATTTTATACGAATAACAGAAGAATTTTCGATAAGCATAAATCCTTGCGATAACAAAAACCAAGATTCATCGATATAATACAAAGGTATCTTAAAAAAGAAATATTCATAAAAATAAACTAAATCATAAATTGGTATTCCTTTTTGTTTTATTTCAATTAATGAATTAATATATTTTTGATCCAAATCCTTTTTAGCAAGAATTATCCCAGTCCAATTCAAGTTTATTACTTGTTGAAAATCTGTATTTAATTCGCCGATTATTTTTAGGTTCAAATCTTTTTCTTTTTTTGCTTTTTGATAAGAATTTTTATCCAGTAAATAAAATATTGCCCATTTACCGCCTCTTAAATCAATTTCTTTTTGAAATTCTTTTGCATTTTCTAATGTTGCAATTACTAACCAACGAATGTTTAACCTTTCTGGATCCAAAAGGAGATAAAAATAATATCTATTTATAAAAAATAGAAATGATATAACAACAAGGGAAAATAAAAAAACCATTCTACTTTCGAATATTTTTGTAGAAAAGAAAATAAAACTAAAAAAGAGATATAGTATAGCCACAATAACTATTCCAATTAAACTTCTATAATGCATGGGTAATTTTGATAAATGACTCCATGGATTGTATAAATCTAATAGATAAAAAATTACTAAACATAATGCAATAAATAAAATTAATATATGAAATTCATTAGAAGTCAAAAACGTACCAAATTTAAAATAATAAACAACAGAAAAACTAAAAAATAATATTAATGCATCAAAGATCAACAATAATAATTTATAATGCTTAAAGTGATATTTCATAATTCATTCCCTATAACAAAGTAATGGTATAAAAAATTTTATTCTATTATAAAAGCGATATTTTTCTAATATAAATCTTTTTATCAATATTATTAATATTCTTTTTAATTTTTTTGTCATTATAACTATTCAATATGACAAAATATATTTCTTTTTTTGCACTTTTTTTAGTTATCTCCTCTTTTTTTTCTAGAGACTCCCTTCTTTTGCTTTAACTCGTAAATTTTTTGATCTGTTGTAATTTTTTTGGGAACGGATTTTCCTTCTAAACTTAACATCCAATCCCTTAAAATAGCGGCTTTTTCGAAATCTAGTTTTTCTGCTGCCTCTAACATAGCTTTTTTTATTTTTTCTATTTTTTCGGAAGTTTTAAGGTGTTGTAGATTGAGTTCTTTCTCTAATTCTTCGAAGCTTTTGATTTCTTCTTCGATTTCTTGTAATTCTATATCCCTTGGTAATATATCATCGATTCGTTTTTTGATGGATTCTGGCGTAATATTGTGTTTTTTATTATATTCTTCTTGTATTTTTCTACGTCTTTGGGTTTCTTCGATTGCCACCTTCATCGATGGTGTGATTTTATCTGCATAAAGAATTGCCATACCATCGATGTTTCGCGCTGCTCGTCCAATCGTCTGAATTAACGATCTTGCATCTCTTAAAAAACCTTCTTTATCAGCATCTAATATTGCAACAAGAGAAACCTCTGGAATATCAAGCCCTTCTCGAAGAAGATTTACTCCAACTACAACATCATAAATTCCTTTTC
>Ga0197142_1004559_pt1 | contig 11165 bp, 7 predicted proteins | sample GBS60_MetaG_FD_148614 | JGI IMG/M metagenome (GOLD analysis project Ga0197142, IMG submission 148614) | Sediment microbial communities from Great Boiling Springs, Gerlach, Nevada, United States - GBS 60_MetaG | ecosystem: Environmental > Aquatic > Thermal springs > Hot (42-90C) > Sediment... | reverse complement strand
GCAGTTCTCAGATACGTTGAACCCTTGACTGGATTTCTGGAGCGTTCCATCTTCGCCTCCGGCGGGCTGATGAAGGTTGAGAATTAAGTCTGCTATACTGCGTCGCCGTGGGGCTGATGGAGATTGAAAATTAAATCCGCCATATTGCGCTAGCCGTGGGGCTGATGGAGATTGAAAATTAAATCCGCCATATTGCGCTAGCCGTGGGGCTGAAGCCCTCGGCTAGCCAGGGCGAAGCCCGCCTGCGCGGGCTGTAGCGGATTATTTACTCAAAGACCATAAGCCCCTGGCCAGGCGAGGCAAAGCCCGCCTGCGCAGGCTAGACCGGATTATTCCTTCAAAGACTATTAAGGAGGCGCTGGAGGAAGCGCTATGTCGCTGTGCCGGACAGGCGGCGAGGGTGCTGTGGGCGTTGCAGTGGGCGCCGCCGCGCTGTGCCCGTACTTGTGCATGCGCGTGGTATGATTAAACAGGACATGCTCCCTGTTGAGGTGCAGCATGAGCGATCAATCCGCGTTCGATCTGGCAGCCAGTCGAGCGTATCTCATATCCCGCCAGGAGCGAGCACATCAGGTTGCAGAGCAGTTGCGGCAGGCGGCGCTGCACGCGGTGTATCGCGCTGCCCGCCTGGTTTTGCCGCGTTTTCCCGGTGTTGAGCGAGCGTATGTTTTTGGCTCAGTGCTGCGCCCCGGCGCAATGCATGCCGGGTCGGATATCGACGTTGCTATCGAAGGGATGTTGAGCGCTGAAGAGTATTTCGCCCTCTGGCGAGCGCTGGAAAGCGAGCTGAGCGAATGGACGGTCGATCTGGTGGAGTTGGATCAGGAGGTGCGCTTCGCAGACCATGTGCGTGGGCAGGGAGCATTGATCTATGAACGTTCGGATTCGGACGTGGATGTCCCAAACCCCGCTGGTGCGGCTGGCTTTACAGGAAGGACGGGTGCTATATGAAGCGTGATGCCCGACAGGAAGGGTTGCGTTGGCTGGAACAGGCGGAGGCGGATCGGTACGGCGCTCAGTTGCTCTTTGATGGCGCAAGTTATCACCTGGCCTGTTGTGCGCGTTTGCCCCTCATCCCCCCGACCCCCTTCTCCCACACGGGGAGAAGGGGGAGTTTGGGCATCCTGATGCCTGAAACGGGAGATGGTATGCAGAGGCTTGCCAAAAAACCACCCTGTAAAGGTGGGGCATCCTGATGCCTGGAACCAGAGATGGGACACCAGGGCGTGCCGGAAAACCGAATCTTCAGGAAGCGCCCCGCCAGCCTGCAGGGCTTTCGTCTGCCATTCCATCACTCTTCTCGTGTAACTGTTCACCCCTGGGGCAACACACGGAGCGAGGGCGTCACGCCCTCGTCGCGTCTCCGAGGGCAAGATGCTCTCGCTCCCAGAAGAAATGTGAACACGTACCTCTTCATCATATCTTGACATCTGACCTGAGTCGTGCTACTATCGCGCGCGCCGAAGAAACCGAACATAACACACGTGCACATGATGGGTATCTGACCAGACGCAGGCAGCATGACAGTTTCTGCTCCAGACATTGCACCTCAGGAAACGACGTTGCTTTCCCCTCCGACCGACGATGTTGTCATCAGTGTGCGCAACGTCGGCAAGATGTATCGTATCTACGACCGTCCGCAGGACCGACTCAAGCACATGCTGCTGTGGCGTTTCGGGCGGCATTATGGGCACGAGTTCTGGGCGCTGCGCAATGTCAGTTTCGAGGTGCGGCGCGGCGAGACGGTGGGGATCATCGGGCGGAACGGGAGCGGCAAGAGCACGCTGTTGCAGATCATCGCCGGCACGCTGGCGCCGACCGAGGGCGAGGTGCAGGTGAAGGGTCGGGTGGCGGCGCTGCTGGAGTTGGGGAGCGGCTTCAACCCGGAGTTCACAGGGCGCGAGAATGTGTATCTCAACGGTGCGATCCTGGGGTTGAGCCGGGAGGAGATCGACGCGCGCTTCGATGACATTGCCGCATTCGCGGACATTGGCGAGTTTATCGATCAGCCGGTGAAGGTGTATTCGAGCGGGATGGTAGTAAGGTTGGCGTTTGCGGTGCAGGTGCATGTCTCTCCCGACATCCTGATCGTCGATGAAGCGCTGGCTGTGGGGGATATTGCGTTTCAGTCGCGCTGTCTTGACAAGATCAAGCAACTGACCGATCGTGGCGTTACGATTGTATTTGTTACGCATGACATCGGGACATTTCAGAACCTGTGCACTTATGGATATCTGCTTCACCATGGAATGCTGTTCAGCGGCGGTCGACCTGCCCAGGTTGCGATGCAGTACTACGAACTGATGCGAGAGAGTGAGCACGCCCGCCAGCGCCTGATGGCGTCTTCGCCCGGCAACGCCGAACAGGTTCAGCATGAACTGCGTCGCCGCGAGGAGGAGATCAAACGAAAGACCGGTGCAGGCGAGTACCGGTTTGGTACGGGCGCAGCACGGATTGTGGACTATTGTGTGCTGGATGCAGAAGGTCGCGAGACCTCCACCCTTTATGTCGGCAAACCTTTTCGGGTGGTGACGACGATTGAGTTTTATGATCATGTCGAGAATATTGCGATTGGTATTATGTTTCGTAACGCGCAGGGGCAGAATCTCATGGGGATGCACTCCTATATAGAGCACCGTATTAATTTCGGTTCGCACGATGCCGGTGAGCGTCTGGAGATCGGTTGTGAACAGATCATGCTCCTCAATCCCGGAGATTATCTTCTCAATATTGTTATTGCCGATCATCGCAGTGATTATGACTTCACCAGTCTTGACTCTCGTAATTACTTGATGAAAGTAACGGTAGTCGGCAAGACGCTCGGATACGGGTTGATTCATACAGAGCCGCTATTCTGGAGTGGTGGCAGAACGCCGGTTCAATCCTGGCAGAGTATGGCGTGGAAGTCGTGGCAGGAGTGGACGCTGGAGCGTTGTGAAAAATATGCGCCCGATGCGCGTCGTATTCTGGAGATCGGTGGCCAGGACGCGGAACTGGCGCGGTTTCTTGCTCAACGGGATCGTCAGTTGACGACGCTGAATTTTCCAACCGGCGATATTTGCCGACCGACGCCTTATGTCGATGGCGCATTCGATCTGATTGTATGTAAAATGACGTTCGAGCATCTGTACGATCCGTTCGCCGCTGCTGCCGAAATAACCCGATTGCTGGCACCGGGCGGTATCTTGTTACTCTCAACCGTACGGTCCTGGCGGTATCACACGGCGCCGGGTTTTGATGATTACTGGCGCTTTTCGACTGCGGGGCTTGTGCAACTCTTTCCGCGCCTTACAATCGTTGAAACAGGATATGATCTGGACAATCGGCGCAAAGATTGTCGTCTCGATGGAGTGCCGGTAGATGAACCTGGCGGGTGGCGTGAACACTGGTACGTGTACCTTGTCGCAAAAAAGCCGGACATTTCAGAATCCTTGTCAGATCAGGTCATGCCATACCGTTTTCCGCATCACGTTCTCAATTACACCCTCGATGACATCAAGACGATATACGAATCGATTCTCGCAGATCCCGCTATCCAACCCGTTGTCGATGAGATCATGCGTCATACGAATGAATCGGTGCGAGAAAGGGGTATTGCAAGTGGGGCAACTGAAGAGCGCGCCTTGCCCGGCGATCCACAATTCGTATCGACAGGCTATTATCGAATGATGCTCGGTCAGTATGCTTTTGCGGGTGCGATGTTTTGTCGTGGCGCCGAAGTTCTAGACACAGGAAGCGGGTTGGGATGGGGCGCATTTCTGGTGTCGCATTTCGCGCGAAGGGTAACTGCTTTCGATAGAGATCCGGAACTTGTTGCTTTTTGCCGGGAAATCTGGCGTGCTCAAAACATTCTCTGGTCTGTCGGTGATATGTGTGACCTCTCGTTTTTGACCGACACGCGCTATGATGTTGTGCTTGGTATGGAAGTTATTGAGCACCTTTCCCGTGATGATGGCGAGCGGTATATTGCTGAAGCGGCGCGCGTGGTGCGTCCTGGGGGTGTTTTTATCGGCACTTCATATTTTCCTGTGAGTCGTAATGAAGCGCTGGCTGTGCAGCGCAACAATCCTGCGCATCTGCATATTTTTACGTCTGATGAGATGCTGATGCTTCTTCGCCGGTACTTCAGCAATGCGGTCATTATCGGTTCCTGGATGTTTATTGCAGTGAGGTGATGGCGTGGCTGAGCGCGCTCATCCTGACGATCCAGCCTTTCGTGGAACGATCTATGAAGCGTGTCTTCGTGAACGTTATGCCTTTTGCTTACCGTTTGTCCATGGTCGAGATGTGCTTGATGTTCCTTGCGGGACAGGATGGGGCAGTTCACTGCTGTCCGGCTATGCTTCTCTCACCGGTCTTGATATTGATCGCGACGCGATTGACTACGCGAGAACGCATTATGCTGGTATTCGCTTTATTGAAGGTTCGATGTGCCAGTTACCCTTTGAGGATGCCAGTTTTGACACGGTTTTGTGCCTTGAGGGTCTGGAGCATGTCTATCTGAGTGATGCACAACGTTTCTTGCATGAAGCGCACCGGGTTCTTCGCGAGCATGGCATCCTGGTAGTCACGGCGCCATTGCTCAACGATGGCAGGCATTCATCGAATCCTTACCATTTGTACGAATTTGTCGCCGCTGAGCTGAAATCGTTGCTTTCGCGTTATTTCATCCCCATCCACTGGGAGATTATTCAGGGAGGCGATGGACCGGAAGCGCGTTTTGTCGGTCAGCGTAAGGCGGTTATCGATGCCGGAGCATTCAGGATGGCTTCATCGTTGATGTTCGATCGCGTCTACGACTGGGTGCTATCGCTCACCGGAGAGCGTGGAGTGCGTTTCACCGCCGGTGGCGAAGAGAGTATTATTGCGACCAGTTGCGCAGTGCTGATACTTGAAGGAATAGATCGCTTGCAGGATGTGTCGCCCTCCCTGCGCAACCAGTGGATCGCCTATCTCCAGAGTTGTCAGCGCCCCACCGATGGTTTATTCGTTGATCCGTTGCTGGAACGTTTCCCGATCGAGAGCGCAATCCACGATCAGGCGTATGTGCTCGATCAGACAACCTATTTTGCTTTGCAGGCGCTCGATGCATTGGGTAGCGCCCCAATTCATCCGATATCGGTTCAAGAGCGCTGGCCTAATCCACAGGCATTTATTGCCTGGATGGAGCGTCTGGACTGGTCGAATGCCTGGTTGCAGAGCAATCGGGTGATGTTTGCGTTGGCGTTCCTGGTGCATGCCGTTGAACAGTGCAATCAACGGGAAGCGGTATCAATCTACCATGCCGCGCTCGACTGGCTTGACGCAACGCAGGATCACGAAACTGGTGTGTGGGGAACACGTCACGGCGCATCATTGCTCAACGGGATGGCAGCAGCTTACCATCTTCTGCCATTTTACGAGTATGTGTGTCGTCCAATTCAGTGTATCAATCAGTTGATTGATACAACACTTGCGTTGCAGCAATCGGATGGCTTGTTTGGTCCGGGATTGGGGGGTGGAGCATGTGAAGATCTCGATGCCATCGAAGTGCTTGCGGTTGCGGCACGTTATAGCCGCTACCGGGCTGAGGAGGTAAAGCGAGCAGTCATACGCGCTTTCTGGTCGTTGTGGAATGCGCAAAACGATGATGGAGGATTCGGGTACGCAATTCGTGCCGATGACCAGATCTATCGCTTCAGCAGCTGGAGCGCAGCAGAGAGCCGTATGCGTTCGAGCGATGTCTGGTCGTCCCTAGCGCGGCTCATTACACTGAGTACCATCCGGCACTGGTTTCCCGATGATACGCCTTCTTTGCCGCTGTGGCGTTTTCGGCGTTGGCCAGCTTTGGGATATCATCGATCAACCGATAGACTGGACGATGGTGAGCGGGCACGCTTGAAGATATGGATGCGTCCGCTCCCTGCATCCGAACCGTATACCGCGACTGAACCAAGAGTAAGTGTTGTTATTCCCTGCTACAACCTGGGGCGCTATCTCTATGAGGCGATAGCTTCGGCTTTGCAACAAACATTGCAACCGCTGGAAGTTATCGTCGTCGATGATGGCTCGACCGACGACTACACCCGTCTGGTTCTTGACACGATCGACCATCCGCAGGTGCGCGTCATCCGCCAGGAGAACCGCGGGCTGCCCGCTGCGCGCAACGCTGGCATTCGCGAGGCGCGCGCATCATTTATCTGTTGTCTCGATGCCGATGACCGGCTCCATCCTGAGTTTCTCGCGCGCGCGCTGCCACTGCTTGAGTCTGATCCGGAGACTGGTTTCGTCACCACTTATCACCGCGAATTCGATGGTCGATCGGGCCTGGTGGCATACCCTGCCTGCACGCTTCCCGAAATGCTGGTCATCAATCGCGCAATAGTTTCGTCGCTATTTCGCCGCGAAGCCTGGGAACGCGCAGGCGGATACTGTGAAGAATTGAGCGGAATGCACGACTGGGATCTCTGGATCGGCATCCTCGAAGCAGGATACCGTGCAGAGGTCGTGCCTGAGATACTGTTCGAGTATCGGGTACGCCCCGGCTCCATGTATGCCACGACCAGCCAGCCAGAGAACTATGCCCGCCTTGTCGGGCAAATAGTTGAGCGTCATGCGTCCCTCTACCAGCATTGGTGGCGTGATGTGGTTGTTCTGTACGCTCGTGAACGTGCTACTCTTGTGGGGTGGATAAGGCAGTTGTATGAACGGCTGTGGGCGGAGACGAAGCACTGGCATCGCGCCTGGCAGGAGAGCGAGGCGCGGCGTGCGGCGCTCGGCGCCGATTATGAACGGCTGTGGGCGGAGACGCAGCACTGGCATCGCGCCTGGCAGGAGAGCGAGGCGCGGCGTGCGGCGCTCGGCGCTGATTATGAACGGCTGTGGGCGGAGACGCAGCACTGGCATCGCGCCTGGCAGGAGAGCGAGGCGCAGCGTGCGGCGCTCGGCGCTGATTATGAACGGCTGTGGGCGGAGACGCAGCACTGGCATCGCGCCTGGCAGGAGAGCGAGGCGCAGCGTGCGGCGCTCGGCGCTGATTATGAACGGCTGTGGGCGGAGACGCAGCACTGGCGCTATATTAAGTATCAGGCAAGCCATTTTCTTAAAATCTTGCGCCGCATAGTTCGTAGGATTTTGCCCTTCTAACCGATACTAAAAACGTATGAATCCGATATAATGGTTTCCTCTTGCGCGTTTTGGTGCATCCCGCCGATATTTCGGATACGGAAGGCGCGGAATGGCTTTTGGCCGCACATCATCACTCGTTTCCTCGAATGCACGAGATTCGGGTGGACGAGGGGTAGAAACAAGGGTGAGATGCATGGATGCAAAAGAACACGATGATACGCCTGAATGTCATTGAAAGACTGCATGGACAAAACGGATGCGCCGCCATTCCGAAGCGATGGGCGGTGAAACGCTCGATTGCGTGGGCGGGACGCCATCGGTTGACGAGTAAAGAATACAACCGCAATCCAGAATCGAGCGAAGCCTTCCTTTATCTCGGTTCGATCGTAATGCTCCTGAATCGGCTCTATCCGAGATTTTCGTTTTTGATCACGCTCTTACGAGGTGTATAAATGCATATCTGTTTTGTATCTCGAGAGTGTTCTCCGTATACGAGTGGGGGCATAGGTACCTACGTAAGAAATATAATGCGAGCATTACGTAGATCGGGATACGAAGTCACCCTAGTTAGTGACTTGTTGGCTACTGGTTGCGAAGGTGAGGCTGTGCGCGATCTTAACGCCGAAGGCATTAACTTTGTCGTTCCGGACAGAATAGAGATAAGTGGGTACTGTTTCCACCACCCCTACCATGAATATGCCGATAGAGTATACAGAACCTTATGTCGCTTAGTTCGAGAGAGGTCTATCGACGTGATTGAGTTTCCCGAGTATCGTGCCGAGGGTTTTACCACTATTCGAGCTAAACGTCTCCTTAGAGAATTCTCAAATACGATCCTCGCTGTCAAGTGTCATACCCCAAATTCAATTTTGTGCGAGATCAATAACACAGTTGTTACAAAAGATTTACTCTATGCGATATATATGGAAGACTATGTAGTTCGCTACGCTGACGTGGTCTTAAGTCCCTCTTTAAGCCTTGCAGAATATTATAGGAACAGACTGGGAGTCGATGTTGAGATTAGTCCCTATCCATTGGAGATGTCGACAGATCGGTTTGAAAGTGCCAAGAAATTTGACAGGATTGTGTATGTGGGTAGAGTGGAGTGGAGAAAAGGTGTCGATCTTCTTATAAAATCGTTTTTGCTGCTTTGCGAGAATAATTCGAGCGTAGAGCTTCTGATATGCGGTGAAGATACATTCTCTGCTCCTTTTGGGAGGAGCATGGTGGATTATTTGAAGAATCGATGTATTCCTCGAGAAATTTCGGAAAGGGTGAATTTTACCGGGAAATTACCTTACGATGACGTTCAAAGGATCATTATGTCAGCTAAAGTTTGTGTCTTTCCTTCGAGGTGGGAAAACTGGCCAAACGTATGTTTGGAGGCAATGCTCCTGGGTACTCCAGTAGTTGCTAGCAAGAACGGTGGTATGTCTGAGATGTTAGAAGATAATCTTAGCGGGTTTCTGGTCGATCCTACTGATTGTTATCAGATGGCGAATCGAATAGAGAAGATATTGACGAATGAAGATATTGCACAATCTTTATCCAGGAAGGCTATGGAAAGAGCACATTATCTTTGTGATTACCATAGAGTTTTGCCACTAGTACTGAAGGGTTATTCCGCTGCTAAGTCAGGACGTAAGGTGATCGAAAGCCCAGAAAAAACCCCTCTTGTTTCTGTAATAATTCCTGTCTTTAACCAGGTTAGTTGGCTAAAGGAAGCTATTGAAAGTGTTCTATCGTCAAGCTATCATAACGTAGAAATAGTTTTGATCGATGATGGTAGTTCTGAAGTTTCAGCCATTAGCGAGATTGATCAGATAGAGCACCCTAAAGTTCGAAAATTTCGCCAGGAGAATAGGGGGCTGGCATCGGCAAGAAATAGGGGTATACGAGAGTCGAGGGGAGATTTTATACTTCCTCTCGATGCAGATGATAGAATAGATGAGAATTATATAAAAGATGCAGTCTCAGCTCTTTTGGGTAATCCGGATTTGGCTTACGTTACTTGCTATGTTCAATATATCGGAGATTATCAGCATCATTGGATTCCGATAGGTCTTTCAAAACAGATGATTCTAATAGAGAATGCAGCGAGCGTATGTAGCGCGGTATTCCGTGCAGATGTGTTGAAGAGTTTAGGTGGTTATGATGATTCTATGCCGGCTTTCGAAGATTGGGATCTTTTATGTCGTATTGCGTCAAAAGGCTTCGATGGGGATGTTTTACCCAGGTTATATTTCTTCTATCGGCGTCATGGTGAATCGATGATGTATAGAGATGTGGGTCAAATTAGAGTCCAATTAAATCAGTATATGCTTAGAAAGAACTTTTCTCTTTCTTCTTTGCATGTGGGTCGTCTTCTTGAGGTTTTAGTATACGAGTCATCCAAATATCAAGCAAATGGTGTAATCAGGGATACAGAAATCTATAAGAGACTCAAGAATTTGCTTGAGTCGAGAGCTTTCCGTGTTTTACGCTACTACCATTACATAAGATCAGTCTTTTATGGCAGTTCTGGTGTGCAATTTCTAGTTTTAGAAGTCGTAGGTGATAAGAATCCAAAATCGAGAGGTTGTGAAGTCTGGTTTTTGGGAATACGCGAAGAGAGGTACGGTGCGTATGTTTTGAAGCCATTTGCGAAGAAAGGTGAGTGGTTGAGTCGTAATCTGGGTAATGAGTTTTTTGATATATCACTGGTTTCTTTTCGAAAAGGTAGCAGATTGAAACGACTTGTTTCAAGTAGAGAGATAGGTCTAGTTTTTTATTGTAACCCATATAGCGGCTTGCTGCGTATAAGCGTAGGAAGAGTCGAGGCGGTGATAGATCTTTATTCTCCAAACCCAATGATAGTAGAATATGTTTGGGATAAAAGAGAATTTTTTAGAAAGGTTTTACTGATCTTATGACGGTATAGACTTCATCGAAATTCATTTTGATTTTCGGGATGTTTTTTGCGTTTTAATCGAATACGGTGCGATGTTTCATATACGCTTCAAGTGCAGTGTGAAAGATCGGAACCAGGGCGTAAAACTCATCAGTGGTCAGTCCGGTCATAGAACGTCATTTCTCCGGATTTTTTGATAATGGATTAATACTCGCACATCGATTTCCCCTCCAGTTCAGTTCGTATGAAAATATTATACCATTAAACTTTGATGAGATCTTATGTTAACCAGTATATTCTCCAAGTCGTGGAAATTGGCAAATTCGGCGTTTATTGGATCTTTTTGGGCTTTATCATTTATCTTTCACTTCGGCAGTGAAGAGTTACCCAATGAATTCTATCGTTCGATCCTTTTCTTTTTGTTCTATGTCGTGTATTTCGGGTTGCTTGCGTATGTGCTGCTCGGTCGTGCGATACGCCGCCTGAAGGGGTTCAAGACCGGTGAGTGGATGAGATGGATCGCAGGCGCTGCGCTTACCGGTATGCTGGTCACGATAGTGATACAGCCTGCACCGTCTCCCGTTCCAGTCTGGTCTGAGGTGACGATCACTCCGCTCAATCACCGCGATCCGAAGGCTCAGGGAAGTCAGGTTCGACTCATCAGGGTTGTCAATCACGATCGTCGATTACCTTTGAGTTTGTTCGAGCGCGATGGTGACTGGCAGTTGCTGGACGATGGTGTTGTGATGCTGGCGCCAACCGGAGCGTCTGACTCGTTACGCTGGAGCGGATGGGTGCGTGGGGCGCTGAGGGTTATGTTTATCCAGAATCCCCGGTCAGGGATGGTTCAGGTAACACTTAATGGTCAGAGTCAGGTCGTCAATCTGTACTCTGACCAGTCGAGCTTTCGTGTGGTGACCCTGACTCCGGATTTGGGCATGCCTGCCTGGGCGCCTGGCGCATTTTTTGGTCTGGTGGATTGGGTCAGTCTAAGTCTTCTGGCGTTGATGGTGTCTCTTCTGGTTGCAGAGTGGCCTTCGAAAGTTATCGTCAGGAGTATGTTGCCGCGACTCGCCTGATACACCAACCACAACGACCAGAACACGGTTGCTTGCAGGTCTGTTGCTAAAGGTATTGGTTTCTGTCATCATTGGAAGTTCCTTAACCG
>Ga0197142_1004558_pt1 | contig 11166 bp, 9 predicted proteins | sample GBS60_MetaG_FD_148614 | JGI IMG/M metagenome (GOLD analysis project Ga0197142, IMG submission 148614) | Sediment microbial communities from Great Boiling Springs, Gerlach, Nevada, United States - GBS 60_MetaG | ecosystem: Environmental > Aquatic > Thermal springs > Hot (42-90C) > Sediment... | reverse complement strand
TCCAAGTCGAAATCCGCCGCCGCGATATCCTGCGCGGTACACTCGATGGGAATGCCGTTGATCCGCGAGGGACAAGACAATCGAATCGGGGGAAGCACCCGGAAGATCGGGTTCTCGTCGCCGAGCAAAACCGAGATGGAGAAGTTGTTGGTCAGTCGTACGTCTCGGTTCACGACGGCGAGATCCATGCGCCCGTCGTTGTTAAAATCGCCTTTGGTCATTCCTACCGCGCCAATTCCGACGATGAAGCGCTGGGCGACAACCCCGCTAAACGATCCCGTGCCAGGGTTGAGGAAGACAGACACTTCGTCCGTTCCCCGCGCTCCGGTGTCAAGGATCATGATGTCATCATAACCGTCGCGGTTCAGATCATGCGTGAGTACCACTCGCGGGTTCGTTGCCCCGCCAAGGGGGAGCGTTCCCACTCGGACGAGCCCCCTGTTTCCTCCTTGATTCGTAAAAACCGTGAACGAGTCCGCTGGGCCGTTCACAGTGACGGCATCCAGACCCAACCTGCGATCAAAGTCGCCCGCAGCAACTGCAACGGGCCCTCGAATGGCGGCCTGAAACGACTGGGGAGCACCAAACGAGCCGTCGTTTTTGCCCCCCGCTCCGCGCCCATAGATGATGAAAAGACGCCCCATCACGACATCGGTGACCGCAATGTCGTTGATGTTGTCGGAGTTGAAGTCCGCAACCGTTACACCGCGAAGCGCTCGCCCCACAGGGATCTCCACTGCCGAAAGAAATGTTCCTGTGGGGCTGCCAAACAAGACGCTCACGCGATCGCGAGCGGTGCTCGACACCACAACATCTGCGATTCCGTCACCGTTCAGGTCGCCTCCTGCAACGTAGGTGGGACCGCTTGGTACCGGACGTTGCTCCCCTAGGATGAACGACACCTGCGCCGCGGCAGGCAGTGCTGCCACCCACGTGAAAGTGATGACCCGAATGAAGTTGCCAATCGTACGCCTCATCTACCGTTCTCCTCGTTTGGATGGCGACCCGCTTACCAAAATTCTTCCCGTCGAGCCAAGCCGAAGTTGTGGCTTGCTACTTTTCAATCACTTACCGGGTTTGTCAAACGGAAAGATTCTCACCGAAGGATGCAATCGAAGCCGCCTTTAGCGCATAACTACTGTGGTAAAGCAAGCACCTTTGTTGGCGAGCTGGATTGCGCAACTCGCCCCATGCTAGGGAGGCGGCTTCAAGATCGATTGAACCTCGGCAGCCGCAGCCGACAAGAAGGAGGAACGCGATGTTCTCGTTCGAGATGAGCCCAGAGCAACGCGAGATGAAAGAACTGGCGCGCAAGTTTGCCGCTGAGGAGATCATCCCGATTGCTCCGCACTGTGACGAAACGGAAACCTTTCCGGTGGAAGTGTGCCGCAAGGCGTGGGAACTGGGCTTGATGAATTTGGAGATCCCCAAGGAGTATGGTGGGCCGGGCTTGGGCGTCCTGGACACAATCCTCATCCTGGAAGAATTGAACTACGGTTGCGCGGGGATCACCAACGCCCTTGCAGCTAATGGCTTAGCGGCTGTGCCACTGCTGAAGGCTGGCACCGAGGAACAAAAGAAGAAGTACCTCGGCATGCTGGCCCGTGAGTTTACCTTCGCTGCCTTCTGCACCACGGAACCCGGTGCTGGATCGGACGTAGCCGGTATGTCCACGACGTACCGGCGGGTGGGCGACGATTTCGTGATCAATGGCGTCAAACACTTTATTTCAAATGGCTCGATGGCCCACTGGTACACCGTGTTTGCCACGCGCGACCGAAACCTGCGCCACCAAGGGATCTCTTGCTTCGTGCTGCCAGCGGATACGCCTGGAGTCCGTCGCCGCCGCATGCATGGGAAGCTCGGGCAAAGAGCTGCCGATACTGCCGAAGTTGTCTTCGAAGAGGTCGTCGTCCCGAAAAGCGCTCTCGTTGGCGAAGAAGGACAAGGATTTAAGCTGGCGATGCAAACCTTCGATCATACCCGGCCTGAAATCGGCGCCATCGCCATCGGCATCTCTCAGCGCGCGCTGGACGAAGCAAGAAAGTACGCCCTCGAGCGCCAAGCCTTTGGTCAGCCAATCGCGAACTTCCAAGCAATTCAGTTCATGCTGGCAGACATGGCAATCGAAATCGAGGCGATGCGCCTGCTCACGTACAAAGCAGCCTGGCTCCTGGATCAGGGTGCAGGGGCCCCGATTGTTTCGAGTTACGCAAAGGCATTTGGAGCCGATGCTTGTATGCGGATTACCACCGACGCCGTGCAAATCTTTGGCGGCTACGGCTACATGCGGGAGTACCCCGTGGAGAAGCTCATGCGTGATGCCAAGTTGCTGCAGATTTACGAGGGAACCTCGCAAATCCAACGCGTCGTGATTGCGCGCAACTTGCTCAAGGCCTGAATGTGCGGTCGCCGTTAGCAGAGGCAGCAGCCATTCGTGCCCAGCGTTTCTTTGCATGCTGGAGCGACGTGCTCGGCGTGCTGCTGGGGAAACTCACGGGGACCAGCCGACGCCAGCACAGTCCCCACGCCGGTACCTTTGGCGAGCGAGCCGTGGCGACAAGCACCCGAAGGGTGAGTCTGGTCCACTGAGCGGCTGTTCCTTGTCTCAGGCGAACGTGCCTATCCGTCCGCGCTGCTGAAAACTGGTTTTTACCCCAGGGGCGAGGTGCGACGTCCTCTGTCGACGCTCAGCCAACTGTGCCTCACGCGTACAGTACAATGGGCGGCAGCGAGGGCCACCGCCACACCTTCTGTGTGCCCCCAAACGGCCGCGCATCATACGAGTAAGGGCACTGCTAAGCGATGTTCCCCGCGTAGATGTCCATGACCGTGCGAAGAAAGTCGAGCGCTTCTTGTTTAGGCCGCTGAAACGAGTTGCGGCCGATGATGGATCCGAACCCGCCACCGTCGCGAATTGCCCGGATCTCATCGAGAATCGCACCGGTCTCTTTTGCCTCGCCTCCGGAGAAAATGACAATCCGGCGCCCGTTGAACGCGCTTTGCACCACGTGGCGTACACGATCGGCCAGCGTTTCGATGGGGATGCGCTGTTTCTCGTACACCTTGCGTGCGGCCTCTTGCTCGATGTGGTTCGTGGGTGGCTTGACCTTGATGAGATGGGCTCCAAGCTGCGCTGCAATTTGGGCCGCGTAGGCGACCACGTCTACGGCCGTTTCTCCCGCCTTCGATAGCCCAGAGCCCCGCGGATAAGACCACACCACCACAGCTAAACCCTTGCGCTTCGCCTCTTCGGCAAGGGCACGCAACTGCCCATACATTTCGTTCCGGGCCGCAGAACCAGGATAAATGGTAAACCCGATGGCAACACAACCGAGCCGAAGCGCATCGTCCACGCTGCCGGTGACCGCTGGGCAGGGATCGGCTCCGGTGTACAGCGTGTCCGAGTTGTTGAGCTTCAGGATCAGTGGGACCTCACCAGCATACTCTGCGGCGCCGGCCTCTAGAAACCCCAAGGGCGCCGCGTACGCGTTACATCCGGCCTCGATCGCGAGTTCGAAATGGTAGCGCGGATCGTACCCCGCAGGGTTCGGTGCGAAACTCCGCGCAGGTCCGTGCTCGAACCCTTGGTCCACGGGGAGAATGACCAGCTTTCCCGTGCCGGCCAGGCGACCGTGGTTGAGCAACCTGGCGAGATTGGTCAAGACCCCGGGGTTTTCGCTCCGATACCAACTGAGAATTTCGCGAACGCGTTCTGTCATCCTAGGCTCTCCTTACCTCATCGTAAGCTGTAGAGTTGGGCGCCACGTTAGTCAGCCGGCCGGTGAGAAGTCAACGACACTCCGTTCGCAAGACCAGGCGCACAGCGTGCGCCGTGTTCCGCTGCGCCCGCCCCACTTTGGAGCGCAACCGCTTGACTGTCGCGACGGCTCGCGTCAAGGTACAGCTTGTGGTTGCAGCAGAATGCTCAATCGAGCGCGAGGTGCTGATGAAATGAGAAAGCGACGTAAAGCCCTGCCGCTCTCGTTGGTGAATTTGAAATTTGAAGACTTAGTGCGCGAAGGCAGTGGAGCGGGCGACAAACGTCTTGTGAACCTCAAGGTGCCCGCCGACGTCCTCGACCGGGTGCACAATTTGGCCGATCGGCTTGGCGTAACAAAAACCGCTGCGGTCGTCGCCCTGTTGAACGAAGGTCTCGACGAAGTGCGGCGCCGACAGCCACAGTTGCAAAGAAAGCCTGCGGAAGCGTCGGGTCGTTAGGCGAGGCATGGTGGCGCCTTCCCGTGCCGCTGCTGCTGCAGCGGTTCTCGCCGGCTTCTGCATGTGGGCGCTCGGGGAGAGCCATCACAACCTCGGGGGCTACTGTTCCGGGGATCCTGAGGCCGGGCCGGTTTTCCTAGCCGCTCTCTTTGCCGGGCCATCGCTCCCGGAGTGTTTCGACTGGAACGGAGATGGCGTCGTCTCGGCCGCCGATGTGGTCGTTGCGGTGCAGCTCGTCGGCGAAAGTGCTTCCCCCACCCCATGGCTCGGTACCTACACCGCCACGTCGACACCTTCTATCACTCCGACGCCAAGTCCAACGTCGACGCCTTCGGTGACACCGACGCGAACGGCAACACCAACGATCACTCGCACTCCGACACCCAGCGCCACGCCCACGATAACACCGACCCCGAAGACGTGCCCGCCACAAGCAGCGGCAACCTTGGAAGTCTTTCTGGAAGTCGACCGAGGGCAGCCGGTGGAATCCCAGGCGGTCGTTCGCGGCGAGTTGTTGCACCCGAGTTGCGCGACGGCCGATGGTCGCTTGCTCACAACGTACGCTGCAGCATTGACAGGCGGAACACCGGCCCGCTTCGAGCAGCTCGCCCCCGGTATCTGGGTGCACCATGTCGAAGTGACACAGCCCACCAATGGCCAGGTGCAGCACCAACGGAGTTTAGTCGTTGCAGCCAATTGGCCGAATCGTGTGGGATGGAGAGTGTTCCGAACCGTTCTGGTGGTCGCTGAAGCCGGCGATGCACCAAATGGTTCGGCTACTTTGCGGCGTGCTCTCGAAGAGGCAAACCGCACGCTGGGGCCGACGTTGATCCGGTTCGACGACACTGCGTTCCCCGCGGGACAAGCGGGAATCGTCACGCTACGCCGCGCGCTGCCCGCTTTGACGGCCAACGACGTCACCATCGATGGCCGCGATGAGCTTGGAGTTCCAGGCATGCGGATCATCGATGCGGCGGGAGGAGCGTTTCCGGCCTTGGTCATCCAAGGCGCGCGGAACCGCATCGTCGGCCTGGCCTTGCGGAACGTCGGCGGCACGGATCGCGACGTCCTTTCCATTGCCGGCCCAGCGGCTCGGGGCAACGTCGTGGAGCAGTGCCGCATCGAGGGTTCGGCGTCGGCCGACGGTGTCGGCATCGACGACCGTGCAGGAACCGACTTCGCCGGAGGCGCCAACGTGCTTCGCGACAGCATCATCTTGGGCGCGGCTGACAAGGGCATCAAAGTGACCGGCGGTGCACATGCGCGCGTGGAGGGAAACTGGGTGCTCCACAATGCCAACGGGGGCGTACAGGCAACCTTGGGAGGCAAAGTTTATGCGCGCGACAACCTGATCGAGCGAAACGAAGGGGCTACCGCCCAAAACGGCTTTGCAGTCAACGGAGCACACCCGGACCGCCCCGAAGACCCGGCGCTTCTCTTTGCCGAGGGCAACCTCGTTCGCGCCAACGCTGGCGCGGGCCTGTTGGCGCGGGCGTATTCTGGCGTGTTCGCTCGGTCCAACGTGTTCACAACGAATGCGCGCAATGGGGCCCGCATGCAACCAGTCGATGGGGCTGGCGCTCCCGCCCTGCGCGCCGATGGCAATGCCTTTGTTTGCAACGGTGCGGCCGGCTTGCTGGTCGAAGCAGGCGTCTTGTATGCCGACTTGGGCGACGGAGCCTTTGGGAGCTCCGGGGCAAACGCCTTCGCGTTGAACGCGATCCCTGCACTGCGGCGGAATTTGGTGTTTCTCGGTCACGACTGGCTGTTCGCTCGGGGCAACGTTTGGGAGCAGTGTGGCGCTGCATCGAACTGTGATCTTGCTGCGGTGCGTGCCCGGGACTTGGGAGGCAACGCGGAGCGCGTGCATCTGGAGCCGGTGCGATCGGACGCACCTTCGCAGATCCTGCATATCGACGAAGTACGGCCGAAACTCGCGCCCGCAGGAACATTGCTTCGGATCGCGGGGACTGGCTGGCGAAGTCTCCCCCTGGCCCCCTGCCAAAACAGCTTGCCGTGCGAGGACGAAACCCTGCCGTGCGTGCTGGTCGATGGTGTGCCGGCCCCGATCGAGGCTGCGACGCCCACCATGCTGTTCGTGCGGATGCCGTTTACCTGCTTTGCTCCTGTGCCGCTCGAGGTACGTACGGCAACGGGCACAGCCCGGATCGAGTACTGTGCCCCGGAATGAGGCAAACGCGTGATGATGGATACCCCCGCGTGCGGCGCCCCTGGCACGCACGCAGCCGAACTCGAATGCCGCGCGGAAACAAAGGCGCAAGCTCAGTCGGTCCGCGGGGCTCCGCGCCGGATCCAATCTTCGATGGCGTCGATCCAAAATGCCTCGAGGCGAGCACCGGAAAGGGGCATTGGGCTACCCCAGCGCGGGTCGAACGTTGCCAGTGTAAGCTTGGTGAGCAGAAAGCTTCTTTCTCCTTGTCCTGGGGCCACGCGCAGCCACCCTGCCTCCCTCGCTGCGGCATTTGTCGGGGCCACGTCCACGAGGCTCGCGTAAGCGTCCGTAAGGTCCAGGGCACCTGCTTTGGTCGTACCGTCGTGACAAAAGGCAACTGCACAGCGCGGCGTGAATACTTGGTTTTGGAGCACGGAGAACGTCACTGCCCCCGGTGAAGGCGAAGGGACCAAAGGCGTTTGCGTTGGCGTTGGCGACGGAGTGGGCGTGAGGGCAGGTGCGCCGAGATCTCCACGGGGCGCGCCGGCAAGAATCCAGTCTTCGATCCGCTGCAAGTCTACGGCTGCCAACGGCGGGGCCCCAAGTGGCATTCGGCTTCCTTGCCCCGGGCCCGGGCCGGTGAGTTTCACCCAGAGGAAACTGCGCTCGAGGCTACCGGGGGCTACACGGAGCAAACCGGCAGAGCGTGCCGATTCGTTGGTAGGCTGGGCACCGACGAGTTGCTGGAACGCATCCGGCCCTTCCAAGACAAGTCCTCCTGCGGCTGTTGCCGCGGAGTGACACGGTCCAGTGGCGCAGTGCACGGCAAAGACGTCTGTTTGCAGGGCAGCAAAGGAGCCACTGGCGAAGGATTCTGGATCCGGACCATCCCCAGCACAGCCCAAGGTCGCTACGCACACCCCGAGTGCAAAAACCACGGCAAGGACTGCGGTTGGAGAACTTCGCCGCGGGCGTCGGGGCGCGAACTTACAGCCCCTTGACCCCATGCACGACGATTCCGTTCATCCCGTTGCGCACGTACTTCTTGCCGCTCACCTCCGCGCGCGCGCCGGCAAACTTCTTCACTTCCTGGTACGGCTGCTCGTTGTTGTGGTCGTCGACCAACAAGTACAGCTCCCCATTGTCCGTCAACAGCCCGAGAGGCACACCTTTCTTCGCGCACATCTCGGCACAGGTCTTGTGCGCTGTCCCTTTTGCCCCTTTGGCCATGTAGCAGGCCATGTCCACGACTTCGCCTTGAACCACGACGTCCTCTTGAGCCACGGCCGCCGACACGAACAAGCCAAGCGCGAATGCTGCGCCCAGGAAGTACAGGGATGCTTTCTTTGTCGTCATGGTCGCTCTAGTATCCGCACCGCACCGGATATGTCAATTTCCCTTTCGCACAAATGGCGCCGACGGTTCGCGCTGGACGCGCGAACTCGAGGAACAGGGTCGCTTGGGAGCGACGCCGAGTTGCAACGGTCCTCCGTGGAGGCGTGGAAACCGGCTCACGCGCCGTCGGTGGCACTTCACCTCCGGGGTTCCTCGTCGCCCTTGCTGCAGGTGGTGTTCTTGTACGCCACGGGACTAGCTATTGGCCTCCACCTCGCTTTGGTGCACTTGTACCTGTGGCGTTCTCCACGGGCATTTTTCTTCTTTCTTGCCGCAACCGCGCTGTCGTGCACGGCAATCCTCGCGTTGTGGATTTGGGTGTTGCCGCGCTTTGCACATTGGCGGTTTCCCGCTCGCCTCGCCGCGCAAGTAGTAACCTCCGCTCTCGCCATCGCAGCATTGTCCTTTCTCACTGTAGAGGCCAACTCGTTCCTTTTTGGTGGGCATTCGATCCTGAACCCATACGACGGGCCGGACCGGACGATTACCATCCCGGCAGCCGCCTTGCGTCGGGCGCCCGTGATTTACTTTCTAATACCCATCGTCCCCACGGCCATCCTCTGTGTCGTCGGTTTTAACTTGCACTGGTGGCGCATCTTGGTGATGCAAGCGCGTGCCCGCGCTTTAGAAGACGTTGCTGCTTCGGCTCAGCTCGCGGCGCTGCGTGCCCAAATTCACCCGCACTTCTTTTTCAACAGCCTGAACTCCATTGCCCAGTTGATTCGCAGCGATCCTGATCAGGCCGAACGTTGTGTCGAACGCCTTGCGGAGGTCTTCCGCTACTTGTTCTCCCGCTCGGGGGCGGAGTTCGTGCCTCTCGAGGAGGAGTTACGCTTTGCCCATGCATATCTGGAGATTGAAAAAGCACGTTTTGGCGAAGACCTGACAGTGGAGTGGGACATCGCTCCTGCCGCTCGGCATCACTTGGTTCCAAGCTTGATTTTGCAGCCATTGGTGGAAAACGCGGTGAAACACGGAATTTCCAAGAAGGTCGACGGCGGCACCTTGACTGTGCGTGCGCGCGTCGACCACGCGCAGTTGTGGATCGAAGTTGCAGACACGGGAGTCGGGTTCGACGCACCGCAACCGGACAACGTTTCAGGCTTGGGCTTGCGCAGCGTGCGCGATCGGTTGGCGCGCTTGTACGGTACCGACTGGCAGCCCGAGATCGAATCCTCGCCTGGCACTGGGACCATCGTTCGCTTGCGTCTGCCGGTTGCTGCGGCCCGCAAGGAGGCGACATGATTCGCGCGTTAATCGTGGACGACGAAAAGCTGGCTCGCGAACGCTTGCAAAGTTTTCTGCGTGACTTTGCAGAGGTCGATGTTGTGGGCACCGCGAAAAACGGCCCCCAGGCAATTCAGGCGATCGACACGCTCAAGCCGGACGTTGTCTTCCTCGACGTGCAAATGCCGGGGCTCGACGGCTTCGGTGTGCTGCGCTCGATCCAGCATCGGCCACAGGTGGTCTTTGCGACCGCGTACGACCAATACGCCATCCGTGCGTTCGAGGTTTGTGCGGTCGATTACCTCCTCAAGCCAATTTCTCGTGAGCGGCTTGCGGAAACCATGCGCCGCGTGCGCGATCGTCTGGCGGCCCATACGCCTCCGCCCGCAATCGAAGACATCGTTCAGGCACTGGAGGCTCGCGAGCACCGCTACCTACAGCAAATTCCCGTACAGCGGGGCCGGAGTATTTTGGTGCTTTCCACCGAGGAAATCTTGTGGTTCGAAGTGGAATACCGGATCGTGTTTGCGTACGTCGACGGCGACCGTTTTATGACCAACTTCACCCTCCGCGAGCTCGAGGAAAAACTCGATCCCAACACGTTCTTCCGCGCCCACAAATCGCGGTTGGTGAACTTGAAGCACGTCAAAGCCATCGTCCCGTGGTTCGGCGGTCGTTACAAGTTGGTGATGAAAGATCAGAGGAGTTCCGAGCTCGAGCTGAGCCGAGCACAAACCCGCCTTTTGCGCACGCGCATGCACTGGTGAGGACGAGTTTTTGACGGCTGGCGCGGTTCTTGAGGCGTTCCTGCGCTTGGCTGTTGCGCTAGCCCAGACAAGCGTGTAGCTGCGAGCGGAACGTCAACAGTGCAAGGGGAACGTTTATGCATCGGGTGTTGTTGAGTGCGATCTTGGCGTTGCTGTGGTTGCTGCCACGGGAATCTCGAGGCCAATGTCTGGGTGACTGCAACGGCAACAGCGAGGTCACGGTAGATGAAATCGTGACCATGGTGAACATTGCCTTGGGCAACCAGGGGATTGCGGTTTGCCCGGCAGGCGACCGCGATGGCGACGGCGGGATCACCGTGGACGAAATTATCGCCGCGGTGAACAATTTGCTCGGGTCGTGCCCAAGCTCCACTCCGACTCCGAGCCCGACACCGACCCCCACTACCGGTGGGGAGCTTGGGGATCGCCGCTTCACCTTCAGCAGCCGAAGCCAGTTCACCGCGGTGTTAAATGAGGGTTTTTCCCTCCCGTTGGGGTCTTTCCGCGGGCAGAAAGACGGGCAGACCGGGCCTGCGTATTTGGTTTTGCGTGGGCACGAGCCTGACGAAAATGGGGTGGCAACGATCGACATCGTGGACGGTTCGGATTTCTTTTTCGTCCAGGCCCAGATTGCCAACCTCCTGGTATGCATCCGCCCGCTGATTCCTGTTGTGGGCGCGGGCGTCGTGCAGTGTCGGGGCGGGCAGGATTACAGTATTCTTCTGGAGACAAACCACCATGTGGGCCAGCTAGGGCAAGACGGTTTTACGTTGGTTGATTGCCTCTCCACCTGCAGTGGGCCAGTGTGCGGCCAAATCGAAGGCCCCACGCAGATTTGCGCTGCCGGTATGGTAGGGGAACTCTGCCGGACAGATGCGGATTGCGACAGCGCGAATGGCGCTGGTGATGGCCGTTGCGGTCTGGGCCGTTACTGCACCGTAGGCCAAGTTGGCGTAGATTGCACCGCCGACGCAGATTGTAACTTGCCCGATGTGGCCGGGCGATGCTTGCCACAACCTACGTGTGCAGCAGGGCGGCGCGGGGCGCCATGCCGCAACGATGGTGACTGCGACAGCAGCGATGGGGCGGGCGATGGTCAGTGCGGACCCCGCGGCGTGCACCCGGGCGTGTGTAACGGTCCGCTCACCGCCGGTTCGGTCGGCGAGGACAGCGGCCCCGGCGCCGCCGTGCTCGCTCCGGTGTTTGGTTTGCGGGGCTTGCCAGTCGAGCTCTCGTTCGAGAGTGCGTTGCCTTGCGGTGACGAGCCGGTGTCGGCAGGGTTCAGTCAGTCGTTTGCCTTTACCACCGGCACTGCACGTGCAGTCGTGCGCAACGTTTCGAACGAATTTGGACTGTGCAGCGACAACTCGAGCTGCCAAGTGG
>Ga0197142_1004557_pt1 | contig 11171 bp, 8 predicted proteins | sample GBS60_MetaG_FD_148614 | JGI IMG/M metagenome (GOLD analysis project Ga0197142, IMG submission 148614) | Sediment microbial communities from Great Boiling Springs, Gerlach, Nevada, United States - GBS 60_MetaG | ecosystem: Environmental > Aquatic > Thermal springs > Hot (42-90C) > Sediment... | reverse complement strand
AGATAAAATACTTTTATCTATTAAAAAGATAGGTTTGCCTATTTTTATAAAACCAAATTCTCTTGGTTCTTCTGTTGGTGTTTTTAAGGTTAAAAATTTTTTAGATCTTGAAAAATCAATAAAAAAAGCTTTTGAATATGATAATGTTATTATGGTTGAAAAAGGACTTGATAATCCACGAGAGATTGTTTGTGGGGTACTTTTAAGAAAAGATAAAATTATTGTATCAAAATGTGGAGAGGTGGTTGTTTCAAAAAAACATGAATTTTATGATTACAATGCAAAGTATATTGATCCAAATGGAATGCAGTTAGTAATTCCAGCAGAAATTGAAATTGATGTTGAAAAACGAATACAAAGTTATTCTATCAAAATTTTTAAAGCTATTGGGGGGTCTGGTTTTTCCAGAATTGATTTCTTTCTTGAAAAAAACACTAGTAAAATTTATTTATGTGAAATAAACACAATCCCCGGTTTTACATCTCATAGCCTTTTCCCATCACTTTTTAAATATAGTGGTATTGATCTAAAAACACAACTAAAACTTATACTTCAAAGTGCTTTTATTAAGGATAAAAATAATTCAAGAAAAATAAAAGAGATTGAAGAGGTTTTTAAAAAATGAGTCATTTTAGAGAGATTGTACTTAAACATCCACCTAAGGGACCATTTATATACAAAAGAATGATTGATAACATACCTAATGATATATCAAAAGGTGATATAGTTAGAGTATTAAATAAAAATGGTGAAATATTTGGATATTCTTTTTATAACCCATCAAGTCAAATAATATTTAGATTAATAACAAGATCTTCAAATAAGGATTTTGATATATATAATTATATCGAAGAAAGAATAAAGCAAGCTTCTAAATTTAGAGAAAAGTTTAAACTTCCGTCAGATAAAACTAATGCGTTTAGACTTATATATGATTTTGCTGATGGACTTTGTGGGCTTGTAGTAGATGTGTTTAATGATATTTATGTTTGTGAGATTTATTCCTATGGATTTTATAGAATTAGAGAGGAAATTGAAAAAATCATTAAAAAAATTTTTGGTGATGTTAAGGTTATATTTACTGCAAGTTCATATACTATGAATATGGAAAAGTTTAGAATAGATGAAAATTATAATATAAAAACAAAGATTCTTGAAAATGATATAATCTTTGAAGTATATCCAGGTCGTGGATATAAAACTGGATTTTTTTGTGATCAGAGGGAAAACCGATTGTATCTTACAAACTTTGTTTATGATTGTGATGTGCTTGATCTTTTTTCTTATACAGGTGGTTTTGGTATATATGCAAAAAAATGTGGTGCAAAAAATGTTGTTTGTGTTGAACTTGATGAAGAATCTGTTAAGATGGGAAAGAGAAATGCAAACATAAATAATCTTAAGATTGATTTTGTATTAGCAGATGCTTTTAGTTATATAAGACAGATGATTTCTAATAAAAAAACATATGATATAATTATTCTTGATCCTAACAAGTTTATAAACTCAAGGGAAAGAAAGGAAGAAGGTATAAAAAAATATATCGATATAAATTCTCTTGCTCTAAATCTTGTTAAAAGAAATGGTATTCTTGTAACTTGTTCTTGTAGTGGACTTTTATCAATGGATGAGTTTGTTGGAATTGTTAGAAAAGCTTCATCAATTTCAAAAAGAATAGTCAAAGTATTTAAAAAAAGCTATGCAGGTGTTGATCATCCTTTTATGGTTAATTGGTCTGAAGCGGAATATTTGAAAGTTTTGTGGTGTAGTGTAGAATAGTTATGGAAAGCAGTGGTGTAATAAATCTTTTAACAGATATCGCTATATCTATAGTACTTAGTGGTTTTATGGCTGTTTTTATGCATTATTTAAAACAACCTTTAATAATTGGATACATAATAACAGGTATTGTACTTGGTCCTGGAATTGGATTTGGAATAATAAATAGTTCACTAAATATTGAGACAATATCTGAGATTGGTTTAATATTTCTTTTATTCATAATAGGGCTTGAAATGAATTTAAGAGATATTATTAAAAACAGCAAAAAAATTATTATTCTTTCATTTTCTCAAGTTTTAGGAGGATCAATTCTTTTCTTTGTAATACTTAAAATATTTTTTAAAAGTCTTTCAATACTTGAGATTATATATATTTCATTTTGTTTAAATATTACTTCAACATTAATAGTAGTAAAAATATTAAAGGATAAGTTTGAAACACAGACAATTGCTGGAAAATTTACTTTAGGTATACTTATAATTCAGGATTTTCTTGCAATAGTATTTCTTTCATTTCAGAAAGATTTTTTACAACCTCAAATTTCTCTTTTTCTTAAATCATATCTTTATACAATAGGGCTTCTTTTTATATCCTATAATTTTTCAAGATATGTGCTTTCAAGGATAATGCATTCTTATTCAAAGAATACCGAGCTTTTAATACTTGTAGTAATATCTTATTGCTTTCTAATATCAATAGTTGCAAATATGATTGGTGTTTCAAAAGATATGGGTGCTCTTATTGCTGGAATATCTATAGCAAATTCTCCATACACTGAAGAGATTGTTACAAGAATTTCATCAATAAGAGATTTTTTTGTAACTTTGTTTTTTGTATCGCTTGGACTTAAACTACCAGCAATTGAATATAATTATCTTATTTTTACTTTATTTTTACTTATAATTTCATCAATTTTAAGAGTTCTCACTATACTTATTTGGCATAGAATTCTTGAAACTGGAGTAAGACCTTTATTTGTAACATCTATAAATCTCTTTCCTATAAGTGAGTTTTCCATTATTATAACATCGCTTGGTTTAAAATATATGCATATTTCTGAATCAATTTTAACAACTGTTTTAATAACAATGATTATATCATCACTGATATCACCATATATTATAAATTATAACCATAGTATTTATATATTTTTTTCAAAGATATTTGGATTTAATGAAGCAGAGTTAGGTAACTCTAGAGAAAATTATAATACTGATTTGCTTATTCTTGGCTATAATATGATTACAAGAGAGATCATTATAAATATAAGAAAAAGAATTAAGAATTTAAAAATAGTTGTTGCTGATTTTAATGCAGATAATAAGAAGGTTATAAAAGAACTTGGGGCGGAATGGGTTTATGTTGATTTTTCGGTTTATGATTCATTAAAAAGGCTTGATGAATTAAAACCAAAAATTGTATTACTTCCTCTTTTAAAAGTTTTTATAAAAGGAATAACTCCAGAAAGGCTAGCTTCTAATATTAAAAAATCTTTTCCATATGCAACAGCAATTTTTTTAGGAGAATCAGAAAATGATGAGGAAGCATTTTTAAGACATGGTATAAAGGTTGTTAATATTTCAAAGATTACTTCTGCAAGGATTGTTAGAGAGATTATTAATAATATTGGATATAGAAAATCCGTATCTCATTAGTTTTTAAAGTATGTAAAATAAAAGTTTCAAATTAGTATAATTATATAAGGAGGATTTGATTATGGATGAAATGAAGGATAATTCAAACTTAAAAGAAGAAAAAAATATTTCGAAAGATGTTGATTTATCAAAAACAGGTTTTAATATATCCTCTTTGAGTGTCCTTATATTTATTTTTTGTATATTTTATACAATTACCGTTTTTATTTCGTTTAAAATATTAAAGACAAGAGATCTTAATGCTTTGTATAAAAAACAAACAGTAAAAACTTCAAAGGAAAAAGTTGCAGTAATACCTGTATATGGAGCTATATATAAAAAAGAATACTATGTTTCTGAAAAAGGAAGCGATTTTATAGTTAGTATGATTAAAAAATATGGGGAAAATAAAGATATAAAAGCAATAGTTCTTGATATAAACTCTCCTGGTGGGAGTGTTGGTGCTGTTCAAGAGATATATTCTCAAATAGAGAAGATAAAACAAAAATATAAAAAACCTTTTGTTGCATATTTTGGAGATGTTGCTGCAAGTGGGGCTTATTATATAGCTTCTGCTTGTGATAAGATTGTTACAAACCCTGGAACTATTACAGGTTCAATTGGTGTAATATTTTCTTTTATGCAAGGTGATGAGCTTTTTAAAAAAATTGGTGTAAAAACCAATGTTATAAAATCGGGGAAATTTAAAGATATAGGATCATTTTCTAGAGAAATGACAAAGGAAGAAAGAGAGATACTTGCTTCTATGATAGAAGATACTTATAATACGTTTATTGATGTTGTTGCTAAGGGAAGAAATATGTCGATCCAAAAGGTTAAAGAGGTTGCTGATGGAAGAATATTTACAGGTAGGCAGGCTTTATCTTTAGGACTTGTTGATAAAATAGGTGATCTTGATGATGCAATATCTGAGGCTGGAAAGATGTCTGGACTTGGAGAAAAACCACAATCTATAAAAGCAAAACCAAGATTGTTTGATGAGATTTTTTCAATGATTGATTCTAAACTAAGTTTTTTAAAATTTGAAAATGATTATCCTATGCTTGAATATAGATTTATAGGATTATGAAAATTTTTGAGGAGATAAGAGATATTTCAGGAGAGAAATTTGAGATTATTGCTTTATCTGGATATATTTTTGCTGCTTTCAATATTTCTTTATCTTTTTCATTGATTTTTAAATTTAGTTTTAGCTTCTACATTTTTTTACTTCTTATTTTTGTTTTGTTTATTTTAAATTTTATTTTTTCAGCGATAACATCTCTATATATTGATATGCAGGTTGATAATTCATTTAGAATGAAAGATATTTTTTATTTTTATGGGATTACTTATTATTTAAGTTTTCTTTTACTACCTGCAGTTTATTTTTATCTTTATAAAGGTAGTGGAATTTATTTTTTTCTTATAATATTTTTTTTCTTATGGTTATCTAGATTATTATTTATTAAACATAAAACTTCTTTTGGATTTATAAATTCTTTTGTTGCAATTTTTTTTCCTTATATACTTGTTATGGTATTATTATTTTTATTTTTAATTACCCTTTCCATCCTTTCCTTTATTTATCTTTATGGATAACAAAGAACTTTCAAAAATTTTTGATGAGATGGCTTTTTTGCTTGAAATGGATGGAGAAAATGTTTTTAAGGTTAGAGCATATAAAAGGCTTTCAGAGATCTTTTATTCAATTGATAAGAATATCTTTGAAATGAGTGATGATGAACTTATCAAGATAAAAGGTATAGGGAAGGGGATGCTTTCGCATATAAAAGAAATAAAAGAACGTGGTAGTTTTGAAGAGTTTGATAAGCTTAAACAAAAATATCCTTCATCACTTTATGAACTCTCAAATATAAGGGGTCTTGGTGCAAAAAGAATAAGAATTCTTTATGAAAAATTAAAAATAAAAACAAAAGATGATCTTATTAAAGCGATAAAAAATAATAAACTTAGAGATATTGATGGATTTGGTGAAAAAATTGAAAAGTCAATACTTGAGAGTATTGAGAGGGGTGAAAATCCTTCAAAGCGTTTTTTATATCATATAGCAAAACTTACTGCATTGAAGATAATAGATTATATAAAGGGATACGGATATAAAAAAGTTGAATTTGCAGGAAGTTTAAGAAGAGGAAAAGAAACAGTTGGTGATATAGATATACTTGCTGTTGGAGGAAATAAAGTTATAGATATTTTTTTAAAAAATCCATATATTGAAATGGTTCTTTCTAAAGGCAATTTAAAAGCAAGTGTCGTTTTAAAAAATGGCATTCAATGTGATTTTAGAGTTTTTGATGAAAAATCCTTTGGTGCAGCATTATGTTATTTTACAGGATCAAAGTCGCACAATATAAGGATTAGAGAACTTGCTATTAAAAAGGGGTATATATTAAATGAGTATGGACTTTTTAAAAATAATAAATCAAAAACTTATATATGTGGTAAAACAGAAGAAGAAATATATGAAAAACTTGGACTTTCTTATATACCACCTGAGCTTAGGGAGGACCTAGGAGAGATAGAGCTTGCTTTAAATGCTAAAATTCCTAAACTTGTTGAACTAAAAGATATAAAATCAGATATTCACTGTCATACATCATATACTGATGGTGTAAACAATATCGCTGAGATTGTGGCCTACCTTTCAGAAAGATATCAGTGGTTTTTTATAAGTGATCATTCAATTCCACTTAATTTTGTAAAAGGACTTGATTTTAATAAGTATATTCAGACTAGAAATGAACTTTTAAGTTTAAGAAAAAATTATAGAAATATTTATTTTGATAGATCAATTGAATTGGAAGTTTTGAAGGATGGAAGTTTAGCATATTCATTAGATGAACTAAAAAATGTTTCTCTTGTAATTTCAGCTATTCATACATCCCTTAATCTTAATAAAAAAGATCAAACAGAACGAATTATTAAGGCATTGAAAAATCCATATACTGATGTCGTTGCACATCTTACTCAAAGATTATTTTTTAAAAGAGATGAAATGGATCTTGATTATGATCTTATATTTGAGGAAGCATCTAAATTAAGAACAATTTTTGAAGTAAATGGACAACCTGAAAGACTTGATTTAAATGATATAAACTTAAAGAAAATTAAATCACTTGGTCTTAAAGTTATATTAACATCGGATGCCCATTCACTTGATCAGTTTAGTTTTATTGAGTATTCTTTGAATAACGCGCGAAGAGCTGGACTTGAAAAGAAAGATATTTTAAATTCTTTTGATTTTAATGAATTTGTAGAGTACATAAAAGAAAATAGAGTTAAAAGAGGTGGTTTTTATGAAAATACCTCAGATTAAAGAATATCAAGGACTTCCTGTTGTAACTGCTCAAAAGATGAAGTATATTGATGAGATAGCAAAACTTGATTATGGTATAAGTAATGATTTTTTAATGGAAAATGCTGGAAAACTTTCTGCTTATGAGATTTTAAACTATATTAAAGAAAATTTAAATAAAGAACCTTCTCAAGTAGAGGTTAGTGTTTTGTGTGGGAGAGGCAATAATGGTGGAGATGGGCTTGTGTGTGCAAGATATTTAAAAGAAATAGGTGTAAATGTAAGAGTATATATAGTTGCACCTTCTGATAAAGGCTATGGAGAACTTGTAGTTTTAAATATTAATAGATTAAGTGAAAGAAATATTAATATAAAGCTTGTTGATTTTTCAAATATTAATGAGATAGAAGATGAGATAGGAAAAAGTGATTTAATTGTTGATGCGCTTCTTGGTGTTGGTTCTGTTGGAAAACCAGCTGGTGTTGTGAAGCGTTTAATTCAGATTGCAAATAGATCAAAGAAGGATATAATTTCCTTAGATATCCCATCCGGTTTAATACCTGATACAGGTCATCATACAGGCGTTTTTATAACAGCAAAGATGACACTTACATTTGGATTTCCTAAATCTGGACTTATGGCAAATCATGCACAAAAATATATTGGCAATCTTAAGATTGTTGATATAGGATATCCAAAGGATCTTATTGAGAGAATAAAGAAGGAAAATATTGCTTAAGATTTTTATAAATTGATGCTATATTAAAAAAAATAATATTAAGTATTGACAATTTTTTACTTTAAGTTAAACTATTAGTATGATAAAAAGAGCTTTTACTCTTATAGAACTTATGATTTCTGTGTTGATAATTGGTATTGTGATATTTGCTATAGTCGAAGCTTATTCTTCAATTCAAAAAGCTGTTCAATATTCAAAGGATAGAGCAATAGCAGTAAATCTTGCACAGGAGAAGATAAACATAATAAAAGAGAAACTATATTATAAAGCTGTACCATCTTTAAATGTTGAGTATCTTACAGACTTTAATCCACCAGTTCCTTATGATACAGTATACTTCCCACCTGAAGTTATTCTTGAAGGAGGAGTTTATTATACAAGATATACATATATAGTTCCTGTAAATGAACTTGATGGAAAAATAATTGAACTTTCGCCTTATTCTCCAGATACAGGTATGAAAAAAATAAATATTACTGTTGTTTGGAATTATAGAAATGAAAAGAAAAAATTAAGTTTTTCAACAATATATACGAGTAAAGATACTGTTATGAGAAATGCTTCAATTTCTGGAAGGGTAAGAGATAAAGATACTCTATTTCCAATTTCAAATGCAAATATAATAATTGCTGAGTACATGGGTATTTTAGATGTAAGTGATAGTAATGGGAATTACTATGCAACTTTATATCCAGGAAATTATACGCTTTATGTTGAGAAAAGAGGTTATTTCCCATATCTTACACAGTTTTCAGTAGGTCCTGAACAATCGATTATTATAGATGTTGATCTTAAGGCAATGGAATATGGTAAGGTAACCGGGGTTGGGTGGTTGAGGGATCACTTGGTTATATCCCAAATAGTAGGTTCAACTTTTTCACCATCAGGTTTTGATCAGGAGTATATTGAAATTTTTAATCCAACAACATATACTTGGATTGTTAATGGAGAGATAGGACTTAGATTTCAAAGAATATACGATACTTCTAAAAAGAATATAATAATAAATTATCTGAGAGATACTATACCACCGGGTGGTTTCTATCTTTTTGCAAATACTACGCCTGTAATTGTGAATGGAATTAGCATAGATGCAGATGCTGTGTGGTCTAATTCAAACCAATCATCTGACTTCCCATATTTTAATCCAACTATTGGAAGTTATAATATAATACCTGTTTTTGGTGATGGCAGTGATGAAGGTGGTGGTGCAGTTGAACTATATAGAATTTCTGATGAAAAAATTCTTGATCAGGTTGGATGGAATAGAAATGATGGAGCAAGTGGTAAGAAAAAAGCACCTTTTTGTGAACCAGGAAGTGATTGTCAAACACAAGCAGTTCAGCAAAACATAGGACTTCAGAAAGGTGAGCAGTATGTTAGATACTCATCAACATATGGTGTATCATCAGTTTATGGCCCAGCTTATGATTCAAATAATAATAACATTGATTTTGCTGATTATATGGGTATTAGTTTGTTACCAAGGAATTCTTTAAATTTTACAGAAGTTATTTCTGGAACTCCTGCTGATGGTGCTGTATTTGGATGTATGGATGGATATAGTGTTTCAACAAATTCTTATCTTATAGGTAATCGACCTTATGCTTATTTTGAACTGAATTACGTTGCAACAGGAACTTGGAGTTGTTCTTTGCCAAGCACTACATATGCTTTTATTGTAGATAGTATTACAGTTACAAATGGTTCTACAATAACACTTAACTCAATTTATTTATCAAGTCAGGTTAATTGGGGATATGTATCAGGAAGCGTTACTGATATTTATGGAAGTGATATAACACCTGCTATAAAGATTCTTGCTTCAGATGGAAATGAAACATATGTTTCAAATAAAAGATACCTTCTTAGAGTTTCAACAGGCACTATAAGTATTACTGCAAATCCTAATAATTTAAATCCATCTTATGTAGCTATATCATCTGATAATATAACTATAAATCCTGGTGAGATTAAAAGTAATATAAATTTTGTTTTATTTCAAGGTGCAAGAATAAGTGGTAAGGTGGTTATAGCAGGATCAACTGTTGCAGTGCCTGGTGTTCCAATTTTAATAACAGATTTTTATGAAACACCAAGGGATAATCAAATAACTGATGCTTCAGGAAGATTTGTTACAAATGTTTTAAGCACTGGAAGCTATATAGTTATTCCTCAAACAGACTCAAAAGAATCAGTAATCCCTTCAACATATACCTTAACCTTAACATCACCTGGAACAACAGTTTTTTCAACAACATTTTCAATAACAAATGCAATTGGGTATATTATAGGAAGTGTAAAATTTCAAAATCAACCTATAAAAACAGGTGTTTTAATAGTTGCATCAACAGTAAGTTTAACTGGGAATCCGCCAGAATTACCTGATATAAGCTCTTTTACCCTTTCAGGTTCACCTTACTATATGGCTTCCTCAAATGAGGAAGGTAATTATATTATTGAACTTAGGGGTTCAACAAATCCAGCATATAATATTTATTCTTATTATCCACATCTTGATAATAATGATAATTTTGTTATATACTGGAGTTCAAAAACTAATGTAAAAGTTTATGCAGGACAAGTTGTTTCAAATATAAATTTTTTCTGGTGATTTTATGAAAAAAAATGGCTACACATTAACAGAACTTATGGCTGTTGTTGCGATAAGTGGTATACTTATTGCTGTAGGCGTGCCGATTTTAAATACAGTTAATCAAAATATCATCATGGCAAAAACAAGATTAGTACTTCAACAAGATGCAAGAAATTTTATGTCTCTTATTACACGAGTTTTAAGGGAAGCTAAATCATCTTCTTTAGTTATAACAAGACATAACACATCACAAATGTTTTATTCAAAAATAAAGTTTTCAACAATAGATGGTAAAAATTATGAGTTTTATCAAGATGGAAAAAATCTTGTTATGAAAGAAGGTAATTTAATAAGAGTTATTGCAAATGATTTAAGATATCTTGCTTTTACACTTACTGAATCAAGCGATCTTTACATAGTTTCAGTTTCCATTACTTTGGAAAGATATCTATTTAGTGGCAAAAGAAAAGCACTTCATATGGCAAGTGAAAAGGTTATGATTATGAATGATTAAAAAGAGGTTTTTATGAAAAAAAGAAATGGTTTTATATTACCTTTGCTAATTGGTGTTATACTTCTTTTTTTAATAACAACCCCTTCTCTTATTAACTGGATTACAACTGATACAAATCAAACTATTAGAGAACAAAAGAAATCTATTGCATTTAATTTAGCACAAGCAGCAGTTGAGAGAGGATACTGGAAGATTAAAAGTTCAACCTCAACATTTGAGTTAGTTTCTATGGGTGAGGTCCTTAGTGGTTATAATTTTGATGTAATTTATGATGATATTTTAGGTGGAATATATAGAATAAAAGTTTCAAGTGGATTAACTCCTAAAGAGATTGTAATAATTGGTGAAGGAATGGATAATTCAACAAAGGAGGTAAGAGCAGTAAAAGCTGTTTATGAAAATAGAACAATAAATGGTGCCATGCTTAGTGGTTCAAGAATAAATCCAAGTGGAAGTACTACAATACATTGGGGACCAATTTTAAGTTGGGGTGAGATAAATTTAAGTGCTGGTGCTCAAAATGTATATTATCCAAGAAAATTTTCAAAAAGTCTTGTAAAACCAAGGGATCATAGTTTAAATCCACC
>Ga0197142_1004555_pt1 | contig 11173 bp, 10 predicted proteins | sample GBS60_MetaG_FD_148614 | JGI IMG/M metagenome (GOLD analysis project Ga0197142, IMG submission 148614) | Sediment microbial communities from Great Boiling Springs, Gerlach, Nevada, United States - GBS 60_MetaG | ecosystem: Environmental > Aquatic > Thermal springs > Hot (42-90C) > Sediment... | reverse complement strand
GGGCTACGTTTATATCCGGAAAGAATATCCGATTGCGCTGGAGAAGCTCAATATTGCCCTGGCTCAGGCCAGAGAATATGGATTGCTGGGAGAAGATATATTAGGCACCGGTTTCAATTTTGATATTGAAGTCCATCGGGGCGCCGGAGCTTTTGTTTGTGGTGAATCCACAGCCTTGATGGCCTCCCTTGAAGGTCGAGCCGGCATTCCCCGGGCCAAATATATTCACACGGTGGAATATGGCCTCTGGAATAAACCAAGCTGTTTGAACAATGTCGAGACCTGGGCCAATATTCCCATCATTATCAATAAAGGAGCTTCCTGGTTCACCCAGATAGGGACAGGCGATGTCTCCACCAATCCCTGGGGTGGAAGCAAGGGCACCAAGGTCTTCAGCCTGACTGGCAAGGTAAACAATACGGGCTTAATTGAAGTTCCCATGGGGATAACTCTGAGAGAAATTATTTTTGATATTGGTGGCGGGATTCCGGGTGGCAAGAAGTTTAAAACGGTCCAGACAGGCGGCCCATCAGGAGGCTTCCTTCCTGAAAGTTTGCTTGATTTACCCGTGGATTTTGATAGCCTGACCGAAGCCGGGTCAATGATGGGTTCAGGGGGAATGATAGTTGGCGATGAAGATACCTGCATGGTGGATATGGCCAAATATTTCATCCATTTTCTGCTTGAAGAGTCCTGTGGCAAATGTGTTCCCTGCCGGGAAGGCCTAAGGGCCATGCATTCTATTCTCGAAAGAATTACCAGAGGTCAGGGAAAAGAAGGGGATATAGAGGCCCTTCAGGACCTTTCCAAGGTGATGATGCAAGCCTCCCTGTGCGCTCTCGGTCAGAGCGCGCCCAATCCGGTTCTGACAGCCATTCGCTATTTTCGCGCTGAATATGAGGCCCATATCCGGGATAAAAAATGTCCGGCTGGAGTCTGCCCGGATCTCTATGAAATGACCATTGTTCCCGAGCTCTGTACCGGCTGTATGGTCTGTGCTCGCTATTGTCCCACCGGGGCCATATCTGGCGAAAAAAAGAAGCCCCATCAAATTGATCGCTCTAAATGCATCAAATGCAATGTCTGTTATTCTTTATGCAAATTTAACGCCATCAAAAAAATTTAGGAGGAAGCGATGGAACACAAAAAGATAGTCACTTTGAAGATAGATGGTTATGAAGTCCAGGCTGAAAGGGGCACGCCTATCATCAAGTTAGCAGCCAAACTGGGCATTTATATTCCCACCCTCTGTCACCATGATTTTGTTGAGCCCTATGGGAGCTGCCGCGTATGTTCGGTGGAGATGAGGCGGGGCAAGAAGAGACGCCTGGTCACAGCCTGTAATTATCCGGCTCAGGAGGGAGAAGAGATTTATACAGATACCGAATGGGTAAGGGAGAACCGCCGGCTGATTCTTGAACTCTTACTTGCCCGCTGTCCGGAGGTTCCTGTTATCAGGGAGATGGCTGCAGCTTATGGAGTAACAGAAACCAGATTTGAGAAACTTTATTCTGATTGTATCAATTGCGGCCTGTGCGTCAGGATCTGTTCAGAGGTGGTGGGAGCTAATGCTATTGGCTGGGCTGGCCGTGGGGTTAATCGAGAGGTAACCACACCCTTTGAGATTGATCCGCAGTCCTGCATTGGCTGTGGAGCCTGCGCTGCTGTCTGTCCTACCGGCCGGATCCGGATTGAGCCTCTCTGGGCCATCAAAGAGGGTGAACCCAGAGAATTTACTCTGGGGCCATCAAGTGCCATCTATATTCCTACTTATCAGGCGGTTCCCAAGGTTCCGGTGATTGACCCAGCGGCCTGCATTCATTTTAAAACTGGAGGCTGCCAGATTTGCGCCCGCGTCTGTGAGCCCAAGGCTATTGACCATAATCAGGAGGAGAGGCTGGAGGAATTTGAGGTTGGCCAGATCCTTGTTGCCACCGGTTATGAGCTTTTTAATCCAGCGGTTATGAAACAATATGGTTATGGCCGTCTGGATGATGTCTATACCAGTCTGGAAATGGAATATATGTTAAATTCGAGCGGCCCGACCAATGGCCGTATTCTGATGAAGAATGGTGAGGCACCCCGCTCCATTGGCATCATCCATTGTATCGGCTCCAGGGATGCTAATCATCATCCCTATTGTTCCCGCATCTGCTGTATGTATGCTTTAAAATTTGCCCATCTCATCAAGGATCGATCAGAGGCTGAAGTCTACCAGTTTTATATTGACATGAGGGCTTTCGGTAAGGGCTATGAAGAATTTTTTACCCGGATTCTGGATGAGGGCGTTAATGTTATCAGGGGAAGAGTGGCCGAAGTGGTCAAAGCCAGTCGCGAAAAGGCCAGGGAGGGGAAACTCCTTATTCGCTGTGAAGACACCCTGGTTCATCGCTTCCGGGAAATTCCGGTGGATATGGTGGTGCTTTGCAGCGCCATTGAACCCCAAAAGGATGCTGAGCGTCTGCAGCGTCTTTTCTCCCTGAGCCGCAGTCCTGATGGCTTCTTTCTGGAAAAACATCCCAAACTTGACCCGACAGCCACCCCGACTGATGGCGTTTATATTGCGGGCTGCTGTCAGGGACCAAAGGATATTCCGGATACAGTAGCCCAGGCCAGTTCAGCCGCAGCCAGAATTCTGGCCAATATAGCTAAAGGGGTGGTGGAAGTTGCCCCGATTGTAGCTTACATTGATCCTGAAATCTGTGCGGGTTGTCGCCTTTGCCTTCAACTCTGTCCCTATGGAGCCATTGAATATTTAGAGGATAAAGGCATAAGCCAGGTTAATGAGGCTCTCTGTAAGGGTTGTGGCACCTGCGTTTCAGCCTGTCCCTCCGGAGCTTCGACGCAGCGTCATTTCCGCGATGAACAGATCTGGGCCGAAATTGAAGGCCTTTTACTTGATTCAAGGTGAATCCCTTATATTTCGGCTTCAATACTCACCAGGGTGAGCTCAGTTCCATCCAGAATCTCGATATCCTGTTCCTGGCAGACAGAGCAGATAAAGGGAAGGTCTTGGGCTGTTTCCTCGTGGCCGCAGCGACGACAGCGAAACTTTACCGGCACCACTTCCAGGATTAGCCTGGCTTCGGAGGCGTGTGTTTCTTTTTTATAAATTTCAAAGGCTGTTTCCAGGCATTCGGGAACAACTCCGGAAAAGGTACCGCAGCGTAGCCTGACAGCTGTTATTTTTTTGAAGCCCTCTTTTTTTCTTTGAGCTTCCAGGATTTCAAAAAGGCTGGCCACAAGAGAAAGTTCATGCATGGGATTTAAGCCATCGTTCTCTTTGCTGAAAGAGATAGTCCACAAGCTCCCTGATTCCTTCACCGGTCCGGGCTGAGGTGGTGAAAATAGCTAATTGGGGATTGATTTTTCGGGCTTCCCTTTTTGTCTTTTCCAGATCAAAGGGAATATGTGGGAGCAAATCAATTTTGGTGATGACCAGACAATGGGCCGTCAGAAAGGCTTTAGGGTATTTAAGAGGCTTATCTTCACCTTCAGGAATCGACAGGAGAACTAAGCGGAGATTCTCTCCAAGGTCATAGGCAGCCGGACAGACAAGGTTGCCCACATTCTCAATAAATAAAAATTCGGTTTCCTCGGGGATTTCAGCTAAGAGACGGGCAATCATTCTGGCTTCCAGATGACAGGCTCCACCGGTCGTAATCTGCCAGGCGGGAACACCCCTGGCTTTAATCCGGGAAGCATCAAGGTCAGTTTCAATATCGCCTTCAATCACGGCCAGGCGATGCTCGGGCCAGAGAATTTCGGCTATTCTTTCGAGGAGACTGGTCTTGCCTGAACCCGGCGAGCTCAGAAGATTAACCGTCAGGATACCCCGGGAGGTGAGATGCTCGCGGATTTCTCGGGCTATTTTTTTATTTGAGCTGAGAAGGTCTTCAAGGACAGTTATTTCTTTGCGACTCATTGTTCCAATTATCCAGACCCAGAAGAGATTTTATGAAGCTAATAATGGCCGGCAAACGGGCCTTCATTTCTTCGGTTAAACCTTCCCCCAGCTCGTAGATTTTTTTAGCCTCGATGGCAACGACGGTTAATTCCCGGGGAACGGGCAGACCAGCGGCCCGGCCTATCTGGAGAATCTGGGGAAAGGAAACATAGTGGGGCGAAGGGCCAGGAACTGCCCTTAAATCCTTTTCCTTTAAAAGATGGAACCTTCCAGTCTCGGGGTGGTCTTTCTTGATGGTATCAATGATCACGACCTGGTCGTAACCTGAGATCAGATCAAGCAGGGCCAGGCCGGTGGAGTTAGAAGCCATAAATTCTATGGTCCCGGAAGGCCCTGAAATTACTGCCGGATAATCCTTTTTGCCGATGAATTCCTTTTTGAGGCTTTCAACAATATGAAGGCCGACACCATCATCGCCAAAAAGTTCGTTGCCGAGGCCAAGCACCAGGGTTTTCATGAGCTTTTAGCCAGCGGAAGAATAATGGTAAAAGTGCTGCCCTGATCAGGCACGCTTTTCACTTCAATCCGGCCATCGTGGGCCTCCACAATTTTTTTAGCTATGGCCAGGCCAAGACCTGTTCCCTTAGACAGGCCTTTACCAGTCTGGGGCACGCGATAGAATTGATCAAAAATATAGGGCAGATGTTCAGGTGGAATCCCGATTCCCGTATCTTCAATCTCAATGGCCAGATGATCATCCATCTGGCGAAGGCGGACAAAAACTTTTCCCTGAGGGCGGTTGTATTTGATAGCATTGTGGATAATGTTGGCCAGAGCCTGTTCTAAACTCTGTTCATCAGCCAGAACGACATCGGAACTGGCCTCGCTTTTCAGGCTTATTTCTATCGAAGATTCCTGGGCTAAGGGCAGAAAAGTCTCAATTTGTTTTTGCAATAAAGCCAGACAGGAAACCGGTTTAAAACGGGAGACAAGTTCCTGGCGATTGATGCGAGCCAGATCCAGCCAGTCATTAATGAGCTGGAGTAAACCCTTAATTCTTTCTTTGGCCCGGAGCATCATTTCTTTGATTTCCGGGCTGATCTGGCCGGCATAGCCCCCGAGAATGGTTTCAAAATATTGCTGGATAGCCACCAGCGGGCTGCGCAATTGATGGGAGACCAGGGTAATAAAATTTTCCTCAAGAAGCTTTTTTTCTCTTTTTAATCTTTCAGTCTCCCGGGCCAGCTCCCGGCGCTCCAGAGCCCGCCGGATAATAATCCGCAATTCTTCCGGAGTAAAGGGCTTGGGGAGAAAATCATAGGCTCCCTTTTTCATGGCTTCAACGGCTGATTCGACGGTGGCGTAACCTGTAATCACTATGGAAATAATCTCTGGATCTATCTCTTTGATTTTGTCAAGGACATCAAAGCCACTCAGGCCGGGCATTTTAAGGTCAACGAGAGCAATGTCTGGCCTTAAGGCTGCAGCTTTTTCGAGACCGGTTTGACCATCAGGAGCTGTCTCCACTCGAAAGCCATGCTTTACCAGTATCTGGGTGCAGGAATCACGCATCGCTTCTTCGTCATCGATGACCAGAATCAAGGGTTTATTATCCATTGAATCGTGTCTCCCTTTTTACGGATTGAACTATATTTTATCCTAAAATGGGAGAATAATATAAATGAATTTCGGAGAGAATCAGGAATTTTTCAGCGAAAAATAGTTCTCTTATTTTTTGAGAAGTTTTTCTATGCGGGCCAGAAGATCAGCCGGATCAACGGGCTTGTCGATATAATCGTCCGGGCCTGCCATGCCCTGTTCTTCTCCCTTGAACTGAAAGCGGGTCCCGGCCACTTCTTTCACGGCGGAAACAAAAATTATGGGTGTATCTTTGAATTCCCTGAATTCTCTTGAAGTTTTAATGGCATGACAGAGGGAAAAGCCATCGAAAAGACTGTCCATCATAATATCCAGGAGAATCAAATCTGGTTTTTCAGCAAAGATTTTTTCCTTGGCTTCCTGGGGGTTAGAAGCTGTAACCACTTCATAGAGAGCTGATTTCAGGATAGGCGTCACGGCGGCCAGAAAATCAGGGTCATCATCAATGACCAGAATTTTTTTAGCACTCATTAATTATTCCTCCTTTCATCTGGAATAAAAGCATTTTTTATAGCTAATTTTAACTCTTCCAGGCCAAAAGATTTAATGAAATAAAAAAAGATATCCTGTTCGCGGCATTTGGCCTCAAGCCTTTTTGAATTCTTCCTGGTCATCATAATGATTTTAAGTTTTGGATCAAGACTCTTGATTATGGGGACAGCTTCATAGCCTTTCATTTCAGGTAAATCTACAGCCAGCAGGAGGCAATGATAGCTACCTTCAGTTATTTTTTTCAAAGCTTCTGATAAATTCTTCCCGGTATCGATCGAATAGAATTCGCCTTCGAGCTGGAGGGCCAGATCCCTTCTTTCTCGAGGATCAGGCTCAATAATGAGAATCCTTTTTTCCTGAGGAGCTGACATTTCCTTTTTCCTGCTCTCATAAATAAAGCAATTAACGTGCCAAGTGCTTGGGGAAAGAAAAGGTCCATTATTCTGTAAATAGTTGAAAACAAAAGCGTTAGATTTGCTTAAATTCAGCTTTATCATTCTGTTTCAGCCTGAAAGCGCTCTTGAGGTAATTCTCCCCACTCGCCTTCCATAAATTCCACTATTTAAGACAGGCGATTTTAACATAATAAAAATTTTTTGAAAAGGCTTGATTTTTCCAAAATTTAATATTAAAAAAGACGTCCAGTGGCTAAGGGATTGATGCAGGACTCATAGGCAGGCAGGGCAATTTTTTGCCCTGTGGCTTTTGAAGCCACTGGACGGGGAGAGAGTGAAAGAACCTCTCTCCTTTTTATTTTTTCAAAATATGGATAATCTTTTCGATAACCTCAGCCACCGGTTGAGAAAGAGAATTATTTTCCAGGGAGAGGGGTTGAATTCCCAGAAAATAGGATTTTTTAATCGTCTCAGGACTGAGCCACGAAAGCAGAGTCGGCATCAGGCGATGGCTGAGGGAGCTGTTCCAGAGAAGCTGCATCAGGGGAATTAAAGTGACTTTTCCCGGTGAAGCCCCGAAATTAAGAGCGTCAATAAAAATAAGGGGTCTGCCTTCGACCGTGGCCCAGAAGGTTTCATTGTCAATTACTTCTTCTTCTAAATAAGCATCGTTACCCTGAATTTCCTTAAGCTTTTCCACGGTAGCCAGACCGGCCACGTCATCCCCGTTAGAAAAAGTGCCAAGACCAATAATGACGGGCTTGGCTCCTTTTATTTCCTCCAGTTTCTTTTCCCAGCTTCCTTCCTCTACCTTCCTGACTTCAACCAGGTGGGCCGAGCAGCTGATGCAGGGGTCGAAGGCTCGGACAATCAATTCCAGCCTGTCCTTTATCAGCTCTTCCTGACCCTGCTCCAGAAGCTTCTGAGCTGCCAGCAGACAGTAACGTTCAACTTCTTCCGCATTCTGAGCGGTTGGAGTGATAATATCAGCAGAGGTTATCCGGCCATTTTTTATTTCATAATGATGAATTAAGAGACCGCGGGGAGCTTCCACGAGACCTGTGCCCTGGCCATCCTTAATTTTATAGGCAACAATTCCCGGGTCTTCGGGATATTTAAGGATTTCATCAATTACTTCCGGAATGCGCTCAAAGCAGTACATAATTTCGATGGCCTGCGCTGGATTCTGGAAGAGAGGATTTCTCTTCCAGCGTTCATGATAAAAGCGGCGGAACATTCTTTCCGCCTCTCCTTTTAGTCTCTCTCCCAGAAGATTTACCCTGGCCTGGGCACCGACGGTATAGGTCTTACCCTGGTAGCGGCTGCGCTTGGCCGTGGAATGAGGCACCAGAAATTCATTGGTCAGCCTAGGATAATCGTCACGATAGATTTTTTCGCCGGTCGAAACCAGAATTTCGTCACCCCAGAGACCGTATTCGCCATTACCGGGCTCGCAGCAGGCAAAGATTGTGTCATCTTCAGGAATATCCGGATAGGGTAAGCTGCAGAAAAGCTCGGTCGTTTTGTGAACAAAAGGCATGAATTGAATCGCTCTGGCTTTAATAAAAAGCAGCTCTTCCCGGGTGGGATAACGCCCGAAGCCGCCAATGACCGGATTTTCGCCATGAATAAAGCGGCCACTTAAAACCTTCATGATATGATTGCCAAATTGCTTCATTTCCAGGGCAATTTTAACCTCAAGGGGGAAGCGAGAAGCCATGGCAATGGCATTGGGAAAACCAACATAGTCGGGAAGAGCCAGATAATAAAGGTGCAGGGAATGACTCTCAATAAATTCCCCCAGATGCATCAGCTCTCGAAGCAGGGTGACTTTTGGCGGCACCTGGAGGCCAAGGGCATTTTCCATGGCTCTGATAACCGCATTTTTATGGGAAAGGGTGCAAATGGCGCAAATCCGGGGAGCCAGGCTGACATCTTCTTCCGGTGTTTTACCCACAGCCAGCCTCTCAATCAGCCTGGGCCCTTCATTGATAAGGAATTTGACTTCAGTGACAGCCCGGCCATCAAGCGTGGCCACAAGGCTGCCATTGCCTTCAACCCGGGCTAAATGGTCAATGGTTATGGTTTTCCTCATCAGCGCTTCTCCTTTTTCCATTGGTTAAAAAAGTCGACAATGGTTGTGCCCGCATACATGGCCATTTTTCTCTGAATGCTTTCGAGATCAAAGCCCTTTTCCCTGAGCAGCTGGAATTCAGCCGAACGATTGGCTTCCTCAGCTGGTCCCCAGCAGCCAACACAGGGCAGGTTATGACTGGGGCAGACAGCTCCACAGCCCGCTCGGGTTAATGGACCGAGGCAGGCCACGTTTTTATTCAGCAGGCAATCGTTTTCATGCCATTTACATTCCAGACAAACCGGGAAACGGTAAAGTTCAGGCGGGTGGCCGGCCAGAAGACGGGTGAAAGTGGTCAAGAATTGTTCCTGACCGATGGGACAGCCAGGAAGATAATAATCAACTTTTACGAAAGCATCTATGGGCCGCGAAGGAATGGGCTTAACATTGGTATGTTTTAGATCCTGATAGACCTGACGGAACTCCTTTGACCATTTTCCAGAAGCTGTCAACGCAGCCTGGATGCCCCCCTCACAGGCGCAATTGCCCATGGCGATGACCAGGCCGGCCCGCTTCCGGATAGTTAAAAGCTCTTCTTTTTCTTCTTCTGTCGTCACCGAGCCTTCAACCAGGGCAATATCGACCGGACCATGGCTGTTGTCACTTTTCGCCATGAGAAAAGCCTCAATGTCGGCTGCCTGAAAGATATCGATGAGCTGGGATTCACAATCAAGGATGAGCAGAGCATCCCCGGCGCAGCCAGTGAGTTCATAAATACCAATTTTCAATTTTTCCATTTCCTGCCTCCCTAAATAAGCTCTCTCATATGGAGAACATCCCAGTAGGTAAACACAGGACCATCAAGACAGGTATAGATATAATCAATGGCGCAATGACCGCACTTGCCCACACCGCATTTCATTCTTCTTTCCAGGGTCATGAGGATCTGGTCCTTGGGTATGTTCAGTTTAATAAGTTCCCGGATAACAAATTTGTACATGACAGGCGGCCCGCAGACGAGAGCATAGGTATTAACCGGATTGATATTTTTCACCTTGGGGAAGAGGGTGGTGACGACGCCAATATTCTCTGTCCAAGTGCCGGTGTCATCAGCGTCAACCGCCAGATGACATTCCAGGTCCAATCTTTTTTTCAGGTCAAAGTATTCTTCCCGGAAAATCATTTCAGCCGGTCTTTTGGCGCCGTAAAGGACAATAACCCGACCGAACTGGTCTCGATTATCCAGGCAATAAAGAAGAACTGAACGAAGGGGAGCTGCTCCGAGACCACCTACCACAATCAGAATATCCTTTCCTTCCATAGCCTCTATGGGAAAGCCATTGCCATAGGGGCCTCTCAATCCAATGATGGAGTTTTCCCTGAGCCTGAAAAGGGCACTGGTGACCGAGCCAACCTTGCGGATGCAAAATTCAAGTAAGCCAGGTCGGGATGGCGTGGAAGAAATAGAGAAAGGCGCTTCTCCTGCCCCGATCACAGAGATCATGGCGAACTGACCGGGACGGTAACGAAAACTTAAGGCCTTTTCCATATCAACCAGACGCACCTGAAAGAATCTGACATCCTGGGTCAGGTTATAGGCCCGGACAATGCGGGCAGGCTCGGGCCGGAAGGGATTAACTTGATTCAATTTTGTTTCAGGTTTCATGGTTTCACCTCAGCTGAAAATCGGGCCCAGAAGGCCTCAACTTCTTTTCCTTCCAGGGAATCAGCAATTGATTTAACGTTTATGCCCACGGGGCAGGTTACAAGACAGCGGCCACAGCCCACACAGCTTGGTTTGCCATATTTTGAACCAAAGGCCTGAAGCTTATGGGTATACCAGAGTTTAAGACGCTGAGATTTTTTGCCCCGAAAATTCTCACCACCAGCCACAAGAGAATATTCGAGAAGAGTACAAGAATCCCATTCGCGAATCCTCCGGCCGGGTTTATTTGCGAGGGCAATTTCATCTCTCACGTTATAGCAGTTGCAGGTGGGGCAGACCATGGAGCAAGAACCGCAGGCCAGGCAGGCTGACCCGGCCTTTTCCCAGACCGGATCATTGTATTTGAGCTCCATTAAATCGGGCATAAAAACAAAATTGATTCTGGCTCGAAAGGCCTGAGCCCTTTTTTCTCGCCATTCAATATATTTTTCGATATCCTTCTGATTAAGGCCTTCTTCAAAGAAATCGGGCTTCATTCGAATGAGATCATCGCCTTTACTTGAGCCTATCCAGACCAGATATTCCTCGCCGAGTTCGGAGAAAAAGAGATCAAAGCCCTCTTCGATGATATCCGTATGAGTTGATTGACAGAGACAGTAGTCATCGGGCCAGCAGGATAGACCAAGGATAAGAGTTTTCTGGCGGGCCTGAACATAATAGCTATCAGGATATTGCTGGACAAAAATTCGATCCAGATTAAGTAGCCCATGAATGTCACAGGGGTGGACGCCGAAGAGAATGCGCTCCCTTATCCAGGAATAATCCTCTACATAACCTCTGGCTGTAAAGTGGAACATATTAAAGCTGGGGGGAACAAAGATTTTTTTTGGCGGCAAAAGCGTTCGGGTAAAATTGAGATTCAGCCGGCCAATTTCTTCGGGCCGGACAAAATCAAATATAGTTTGCTCGCCTTTTTTAAC
>Ga0197142_1004554_pt1 | contig 11173 bp, 12 predicted proteins | sample GBS60_MetaG_FD_148614 | JGI IMG/M metagenome (GOLD analysis project Ga0197142, IMG submission 148614) | Sediment microbial communities from Great Boiling Springs, Gerlach, Nevada, United States - GBS 60_MetaG | ecosystem: Environmental > Aquatic > Thermal springs > Hot (42-90C) > Sediment... | reverse complement strand
CGCGGCCTCGATCACCCCCGCCTCCGTCAGCCCGTAGCGCCGGGCGAAGTAGGTGAAGGCCGGGTGAAAGGAGACGAACTCCTTCAGGCGGAAGCTGGCCACCGCGGCTTCGATCTCCCGGTGCAGGGCCTCCAGCTCCGCCAGATAGCGGCTGAGGTTCCCCTGGTAGTATTCCCGGTATTCGGGATCCACCGCCATCAGGGCCGTGGCGATGCGGCGGCAGATGTCCTGGGCCAGGACCGGATCCAGCCAGACATGGGGATTTCCCTGTTCATGGCGGTGGGCGGCCCCTTTGCCCGGGTGGTGGCCATGGGAATGAGGCGCCACCTCGGCGATGAGGGGGAGGCCGGCGGTGGCCTGCACCACCCCGGGGTCATCCGGTCCCCGCCGGGCCACCAGCCGGGAGACCCAGGGATCCAGGCCGGCCCCCACATAGACCAGCACCCGGGCCTTGGCCGCCTCGGCCACCGCCGCGGGGGAGGGCTCAAAGACATGGGGGCTGGCCCCGGGCGGGATGAGGACCGTCACCTGTATCCGCTCCCCCCCCAGCTGGTCCAGGAAATCCCCCAGGGGGAGGATGCTGGCGGCGGTGGGAATCTTATCGGGGGAGGCGGCTCCGGCCGGCCCCGGCCCTGCCAGGGCCACGACCAAAAGGAGCAGGAGGCCCGCCCCACCCCACCATGGCCTCCCTGCGGCCCCCCTTTGCATGCAACCTGGTTTCATTATTTGCCCCTCCGGCACTCCCGGCACAGGCCCGCCACCCGGATCTCCAGGCGGTCGGCCCGATGGCCCAGGGGTCCCTTCAGGACCGCCCAGACCTCCTCCAAGGCCACCGGCTCCAGGCACTGCACCGTGCCACAGCTCTCGCACTGAAAGTGGGGGTGAGGCGGGCGGTCGCCAGCCAGCTCATAGCGGCAGGCCTTCCCCTGGGCCGCCACCTGGCGCACCAGCCCCCGCACGGTGAACTCCTCCAGGAGCCGGTACACCGTCACCTTGTTGACCCGGCGATGGCGGCGGATCCGTTGCAGGATCTCCCCCGCGGTGCAGGCCCGGGCCGCCTCCTGCAAGGCCTCCAGCACCGCCAGACGCAGGGCCGTGGGCCGCACCCCCAGATCCTGCAACACCCGGGAAAAATCAACCGGCGCCTCCATACATCCTTTATTACCCCTTTTGCAACTGATTTGCAATTTTTTTTCTTCGAGCCGGGACCGAAAGGGGCTCAGGGTGAAAAGAGGAGCCGCCTTGAGCGGCGAAATTGACAGATTTCCCGCCAGGAACTTAAAATATAAGTACGGAGGGATGGCCGAGTGGTTTAAGGCGGCGGTCTTGAAAACCGCTGACCGCAAGGTCCGTGGGTTCGAATCCTACTCCCTCCGCCAGGGTGTCTGAAAGGCTGCCCGGGACAGGCGGCCTTTTTGTCGGCCACGGCCTTCCCTAAAAGCCCCCATCCAGGCGGCGGGAACCTGCTCCCGCCCCGGCACCTTGCCAAGGGAGCCTGCGGCCGCTATAATCAGTGTCCAAAGACGCGGAGAGATGACCGAGTAGGCCTAAGGTGCTCGCCTGCTAAGCGAGTGTGGGGGGAAACCTCCACCGAGGGTTCGAATCCCTCTCTCTCCGCCATTTTTTTTTCGGAGGGCCCGGTGAACCAGCCCCCCATCGGCCAACTGGTGGCCTTGGCCGGCCTCGTCCTGCTGCTGGTGGTGAACCTCTCCCGGGGGCGCCTGCGTCGGCAGCGGCAGCCGTCCCCGGGACTGCTCCTCCTGCACCAGTGGGGGAGCCTGGCCGCCTTCCTCCTCATCTTCATCGGCCTGGGGCTGATGTGGCTGTGGCAATAACCGGCCTCCGGAACTGCTCAAGGGGCCGGATCATCCCGGAAATGGGTGGCCCCCCGGGAGCGCTCCCGGGACCCCTTTCGGATTTGCGGCGCTCCCTGGCCCTCCCTCCTCCGCCGTCCTAAAAAAGAGAGGCCCGGGGCTCTTGAGCTCCCGGACCTCGGTTGGAGGGGTCAGAGGACTTACCTCCCTCATCGGCATTCAGGATGTATTCTTTAAGAAAAATTTCTCCATTTTTCCCGGAGGACAAACCATGGCGCGTCTTATCCGCCCCCTGGCGGTTTTCCTGCTCCTCACCACCCTGGCCCTGTCCGGCCCGGCCCCGGCCCAGCCCCCCGCGGCCAAGCCCCAGACCATCTGCCCGGTGATGGGGGGCAAGATCAACCGCCAGGTCTATGTGGATCACCAGGGCCAGCGCATCTATTTCTGCTGCCCGGCCTGCATTGAACTTTTCAGGAAAAACCCGGAGAAATATTTACAGGAGATGAACCAGGCCGGGGTCACCCCGGAAAAGGCCCCCGCCGGCAAATGAAGGGCGCCGGGGAGGAGTGCCGCCCGGCCCGCGGCCCGGAGCGGGGTCCCCCGCTCTGGGGGCACCGCGGAGGGCCCTTTCTGCCAGGTCCGGGTTCGGGCTGAGCATATCCGGAATCTCGGGCCCGAGGGCCCTCCCGGATCTCCACCTCCGGGTAGCCCGGTTCCCGTCGCAAAAGCTCGCGCCCATGGCGGTTGCGGCCCGCTTTCAGCCGGGACGGCCAGGAAAGACTGTCGGGGGGCCGGGCAGGAAGGCCACGCCCCTTCTGCATCTCTCTGACTCTCCCCGCCCCAGGCCTCCCTCCCGTTGCAACCCGGGGGCAGGCCCGGTTTCCCCGGGAGGACTGCTTTTCCAGGCTTTTCCATCTCTTTGGGATTGTCAAAGAAAGGCGAGGTAATGGAGCCACCCCTCTTTCCCTCCTTCCACCCGGTGGAGTTGTCCCACCGCGAGCTGATCCGGGAACTCCTGTGGAACTATCAGCCGGAGACCTCGGAGCTCACCTTCACCAACCTCTTCATCTGGCGACAGCATCACGGCCTCCGGTGGTGCCTGGAGGGCGACCATCTCCTCCTCCTCAGCCGGCCGCCTGAGGGTGGTCCCTGCCTCTGGCCGCCAGTGGGGCCGCCCCCCCGCCTGCCGCTGGTGCGCCGCCTCTTTTCCTGGCTCAAGGAGGAACTGGGCTCCCCCACCCCCTGCCTCACCCGGGCGGACGCCCGCCTGGCCGCAGAGCTGGCCGGCGCCCCGGAGTTCCTCGTCGTCCCCCTCCGGGACCACTTCGATTATCTCTACGCCACCGCCGACCTCATCCGTCTGGCCGGCCGGCGCTTCCACGACAAGCGCAACCACCTCAACGCCTTCCGCCGCCTCCACCCCTTCACCTATGAAAGCTTGGAGGAGCACCATCTGCCGGCCTGCCGAGAGCTGAGCGAGAAGTGGTGCCGGCTCAGGCGCTGCGAAGAGGATCTCAGCCTCCTGGGGGAGTGGGAGGCCATCCGGGAGGCCCTGGACCACTTTTCCGCCCTCGGGCTCACCGGCGGGGTCATCCGGGTGGAGGGGCAGGTGGTGGCTTTCAGTGTGGGGGAGTTGCTGAACCGGGAGACCGCGGTGATTCACCTGGAAAAGGCCGATCCGGAGCTCAAAGGGGCCTACGCCGCCATCAACCAGCAATTCCTGGAGCACGCCTTCCCGGAGGTGCCCTTCGTCAACCGGGAGCAGGACCTGGGCGAGCCGGGGCTCCGCACCGCCAAACTCTCTTACAACCCGGTGCGCCTGGTGGAAAAATTTCAGATCTGTCTGAAAAGCTGACAGCCCGGGGCAGGGAGGGCCTCTCCGGGCCCTTGGGGTTGGATATTGCGAGATCCCACCCCTCCGGACTCTGCCGTTCCTCTACGCCCCCCACCCCAGTCATGGCAGGTGACAGACCCCGGCCGCTCATCCGGCCCCGCCGGGGGCAAGGAGGCCTGGGCGCCCCTCGCCCCGGAACCATTCGGGGCGCCTCAGATCAGGGTGCGGGGTTCCTCCTGGGCCAGGTCGTAGTCCATCACCCCGGAAGGGGCCACAAAATAGCTGCGGACGGCCTCCTCCAGCTGCTCCGGGGTGAGCTCCGGGGGAATCTTCAGAAACCGGGCCCGGTCCAGGAGATTGTCCACCAGATCCCGGGGATGGCAGGCGTTCATGGGCCGGCTGGCATATACCTTCGCCATCATCTCCCGCACCACCTCCTCCCGGAAGGCCAGATTCTGCTGCTGGCAGACCCGCCTGAAGATCTCCAGATACTGCTCCTCACTCACGTGGCCCACATAGATTTTGTGGCGGATGCGCCGCAGGAAGGCGGGGTCGGCCAGGCCGTGGGGGTCGAGATTGGTGGCAAAGATGACCAGCTGATCGAAGGGCACGGCAAACTGCTGCCCGGTATTGAGGAGGAGAAAATCCTGGCGGGTCTCCAGGGGATACATCCAGCGGTTCAGCAGGCGGCGGGGGGAGATCTTCTGCCGGCCGAAATCGTCAATGAGGAAGACGCCATTGTTGGCCCGGAGCTGGTGGGGGGCTTCATAGAACTTGAGGATGGGGTTGAAGCGCAGCTCCAGGGAGTCCTCTGTCAGCTCCCCGCCGGCAACCACCAGGGGCCGCCGGCAGAGCACCCAGCGGCGGTCCTGGCGCCGGGGGTCGTGCCGGGGGGGCACCGGCTGATGATTCACCTCGTCAAAGATGCGGATGATCTGGCCGTAGACATAGAGGGCGTAGGGCACAAACACCGGGTCGTCAAAGGCCTCCCCGATGGCCTTGGCCAAAGCCGTCTTGCCGCTGCCGGTGGGGCCGAAGAGGAAGATGGAGCGCCCGCTGGAGATGGCCGGCCCCAGCTTCCCGATGAGCTCGTCCGTCAGGACATAGTCGGCAAACACCTCCCGGAGCCGGGCCTCGTCCACCGCCACCTGCTGGATGCTCTGGTACTCCACCCAGTCCCAGTAATCCTCCAGGGGCACCGGGGCCGGGCCCACATAGCTGTTGTGCTCCATTTCGGCTTCCGCCTTGCGCTTGCCGGACTCACTGAGCACATAGCGGAACTCCACCGCCAGGTGGGTGACCTCGGGTCGCAGGAGATCCCGGGGCTTGACATCCAGGTATTTCTGCCCCTTCAAGTACTCGATGAGCTGCTCCACCAGCACCTCCGGGATCTTCAGGGCCTCGGCCATCTCCCGGGAGGTGATCACCTCCCGGTGGTAGGCGTGCTTGAGAAACAAGGCGGCCAGCAACGGCTCCGGCACCCCCAGTTCCGTCAGGCTCTGGGGCTCCGGGGGAAAGGCCGGCGTCAGACTCTGGAGCACCTCCGGGGTCACCAGGTTCAGGTCCAGGAGGTGTTTGGCCAGAAAACCCCGGTAGCGTTTCTGGCGGGCCAGGGCCAGGCCCAGTTGTTCGGGCGTGAGGATCTTTTCCTTGAGAAGTCGCTGCGCCAGATTCATGGTGTCCCCCTGCAGAGCGTCGCACGGAAGCAAGGACCCGGGGGCCTCGGCATCCTCCGCCTGAAATACCAGCCCCCCGATGAAACCACCGCCACATTATCTCTTCGGTCATCCACCCCGTTTCAATAATCCGTCAGCTCTTTCCCTTTCGGCGTCGAGGGGCGGGAGGAGGAAGCCGTCTCCGGGGGCCCTCCTGCACCCTGGGCCGCCAGCTGGGTCCGCACATACCAGTCAATCTGCCGGCAGATGCCCTTCACCACCTGGGTCTCCCGGGCCCGCAGCCCCAGGCGGTTGAAGAACCGCCGCACATTGAACATCCAGTAATCCGGGTTCTGGTGGCCGATGTAGTTGATCTTCACCAGGGTGTCCTTGAGCATGGCATACATGGATTCCAGCTCCTGGTGGTTGGCCAGCCGGGGGACGAAGCGGGGCTCCGAATGCCTGGCGGTGAAGACCTCATAGGTGAGCACCATGACCGCCTGGGCCAGATTGAGGGAGGAGCAGATGGCAGTGGGGATGGTCACCAGGGCCTGACAGAGGGCCAGCTCGGCGTTGGTGAGGCCCCAGTTCTCCGGGCCGAAGAGGAGGGCCACCTCGTTGTGGCGGCTGAGCTCCACCAGCCGCAGGGCCATCTCCCGGGGGGTGAGGACCTCTTTCCGCAGGCCCCCCCGGCGGGCGGTGGTCCCCACCACGTACTGGAAGGGCGCCAGGGCCTGGGCCAGATCCTCATAGACCTGCATGGCCGCCAGTACCGGGGCCGCCGCCTGGGTGGCCATCATCCGCATCCGGGCTTCATCCAGATTCTGGGGCTCCACCACCACCAGGCGGGTGATGCCCATGTTGCAGGCGGCCCGGGCCGCGGCCCCGATGTTTTCCGGGAGCTGGGGGCGGTGGAGCACCACCGCCACGTTCTCCAGGCGGACCTGGTTCTCAGGAGGATGGGGCTTCCGGCGCTCTCTCATGGCGGAATTAATGTACCATAAAGGCTCCTCAGAGGGAAATCCCGTCGCCACGTCCGGGTTCCGCCCCGGCTGTGCCGGAATTATATAATATTGGTCAGGGGAAGGGCGCAGCCGGAGGAGGGGTGGGGGATCCGGGATCCCCTTCCTCCCCCGGGCGCGCCCACCCGGAGTTGGGCCTGGGTAAGGCCGGGAGGAGATGATGCGCACCCTGGTCGGAATTTTGGTCCTTTTTGCCCTCGGGGGCCTGGCCTGTGCCCCCGCCGCCCGGATGGCTCCCGGAGACGGCCTGCCCGCCGGCGGCTATGCGGCGCTGGCGGCGGACCCCGAGGCCTTCCGGGGCCGGGAGGTCCGCCTGGGGGGAGAAATCCTCTCCGTGAGCCTGGCGGACGGCCAAAGCCTCCTTTCCGTCAGCCCCCGGGAGCCGGATACCCGGGGCCGGCCCGGCGGCCAGGCCGGCGATCGCCCCTTCCTGGTGGTTAGCGACCGGTTCCTCCCCCCCTCCTTTTACCTCCCGGGGCGCCAAGTCACCGTCCGGGGCACGGTGGCGGGGAGGAAAGACGGCCTCCTTTTGCTCAAGGCCCGGGAACTTCAGCTGGGGGATTATCCCCGCTGGGAAAAATACTACTATCCAGTGCCCCGGGAATGGTATGATGGGGATCCGGCCCTGGAGTCCTGGTTCACTCCTCCCTATTTCGATCCCTGGAAGGGCGGCCACGGCCGCTGACTTTCGGCTCCGGGGCCTCGAAACCGGTGGACACCATACGGGCGGACCATGCACATCGACAACTTTGATTTCGGACACATCGTCATCGACGGCGTCTCCTACCGCCAGGATGTGCTCCTGTGGCCCGGCGGGCTGAACCCCCACTGGTGGCGGAAGGAATCCCATCTCCTCACGCTGGAGGATGTGGCCGAAGCCCTGGCCGCGGCACCGGAGGTGCTGGTGGTGGGGCAGGGGCAGCCCGGCCGGATGCAGGTGGACCCCGCCCTGGCGGCCTACCTGAAGGAGCGGGGCATTGAGCTGGTGGCCCTCCCCACCCGGGAGGCCTGCCGGGTGATCAACTCCCTGGCCGGCCGGCGCCGGGTGGCCGCGGCTTTGCACCTCACCTGCTGATGGCCCCCCCTTCCCCTCCTCCGGTGCCCGGACTTCTCCCGGAGGCCCCGGCCGCCCTGATCCTGGCGGCCCCGGAGCCCCCTCCGGGCCTCTCCCCCTGGCATCTCCTGGAGGTGGCGGGACTGCCCCTCCTGGAGCGCCTGGTCCTCTCCTGCTGGCAGGCCGGGGCCCTCCGGGTCTTTCTCCTGGCCCCTCCCAGCCTTTGGCCGGGCCTGGAAGTCACCCTGGCCCGTCTGCGCCGCCGCGGCGGCGGCATCGTGAGCCTGGCGCAGAGCTTCGAGGACCTGCAGGGCCAGAGGGCCGGGTATTGGCTCATCCTCACGCCGGAGACCCTGCCCTCCCCTCCCCTGCTGGCCCGGCTGAGCCGGCAGTCCCTGGCCCCCGGGGAGGCCGCGGTGGCCTGCACGGATGATCCGGCTTGGCCTCCGGAGGGCCTGCCCGGCCTGCCGGAGCTTTCCGCCCGCCTGGAGAGCGCAGGGCTTCCGGGGTTTAGGGGGGTGGGCCTGGCCAAATTCTCCGCCGCCGCCTGGGAGGAGTGGCACCAGTGGCGTCCGGACCGGCCGAAGCCGACGGATCGAAGCGGCCAGGCTCCGGCCGCCCGCCTGGAGGGCTATCTTGCGCACCTGGAAGCCTCCCGCCGTCTGGTGGCGGTGGCCGCGGAGCCCTTCTCCCTCACGCGGCTGAGCCGGCCAGAGGATGTCACTCTGGCCGCCCGGCGGCTCGCCGGGAGCATAAGCGGCTCCCCCTGGGGCGAGGGCTTCCTGGAGGCCTCCCTCAACCGGCGCCTGGCCCGCCGCCTGCTCCCCTGGGTGGCCACCCTGCCGGTGCTGCCGATCCAGATCACCCTCCTGCATCTGACCCTGGGGCTCCTGGCGGCGCTCCTCTTTCTGGAGGGCACCTATTCCTTTGGGGTGGCGGGGGCGCTCCTGTTGCCCCTGATCATGGTGCTGGACTGCCTGGACGGTCTTCTGGCCCGCCTCCTCTTCCGGGAGACCCGGCTCGGACGGCTCCTGGACCTCTACGGGGACACCCTCCTCAACCTGGTGATCTTCTGGGCCATTTCCCTGGGCCAGTATAAAGTCACCGGCCGCCCCCTGTTCCTTTACCTCCTGGTCCCCCTCACCCTCGGCTATCTGGGGTGCTGGTATCTGACGGATCCCCTCCTGAGGCCGGCCGCCCCGGCCATCCACCAGAAACTGCTCCAAAGGCCGTGGTGGAGGGAGATGGCCAGCCGGGATTTTGTCTATCTGCTGCTGCTGTCTGCCCTTCGGGGCCACCTGGACTGGTTTGTGATGGGGGTAGCCCTGGGCAGCCCCCTCGCGGCCCTGGCCCTCGCCTATCAACGCATAAAGGGCCGCCCTCCTGCCCCCCCGGACTCCCGAAATGCCTGAGCGTCCTCCGGAGAGCGACTCCCTGGTCATCATTGATGCGCATCTGCACTGCGGGGTGCAGAATGTCCACTGGCCCTGGGAGGAGGTGCGCCCCCGGCTCCTGGCCGCCGGCATCCGGGGGGCGGGCCTCATCCCCCCGGTGGAGGACATCTACGACCGCTATGACCCCTCCTTCACCGACACCCCCGCCTGGCAGGCCTGCCGCCGTCGGGCCCACCGCTATCTCCTGGAACTGGCGGATCCGGAGATCCGGATCTTCCCGTACTTCTTCGTCTGGAATGACTTCGCCTGGGAGGAGCTGGGGGAAGGCTATGCGGCCGTCAAATGGCACCGCCACGCGGATGAGCCACGCTATCAGTACGAGGATCCCCGCTGCCGGGAATTTCTCGCCCGGGTCCAGGCCCGGGGGCTTCCCATCCTTCTGGAGGAGACCTTCGCCAACACCCTGTTTTTCCTGGAAAAACTTCTGCCGCCCGGCGTGTCCCTCATCATCCCCCACCTGGGGGGCCTAAACGGCGGCTACCGGGCTCTGGCACGGGCCGGAGTGTGGGAGCTGCCCTTTGTGCATGCCGACACCTCGCTGGCCTCTCCCGGGGAGGTGGAGGATTATCTGGGGCGCTATGGGAGCGGCCGCCTCCTCTTCGGGAGCGATCACCCCTTCGGCGACCCCGGGACGCAACTGAGCCGCCTGAGGCGCCTGGGCTGGCCTCCGGAGGTGGAGCAGGCGGTGTTGGGGGAAAATTTCCGCCGTCTTCTGGCCGGCGGGAAGGCATGAGCGGGGCCGGCGGTGTCAATCAGGCCCCTTAAGAAGGCGGGACACGGAACCGGCAGGGGGATCACGGGGCCGGGAGGCCCCGCCCCCGCTCCGAGGGTGTCAGTTCGCCCCGGGCCGGGGCCAACGGCCCCGGCGCCCTGGGGAAGGGGGCGCAGCCGGGAATCCCGGCCGGCCCCCTCACAGTGCGGCCATGCGCTCCTTGCGGTCGGCCAGCACCGGCTCGAACTGGTTGATGAGCTGGGTTTCGAACTTGCGCCATTCCTCCTGGAACTGGGGCAGATGTTCCACCTCCAGGCGCACCCGGGCCCCCAGCTGGGCCTCCAGGGCCCGGGTGTAGGAGGTGAGCTGGTGGCTGAAGCTGGCCTTGAGCTGCTGGTAGGCGCCGTTGCGGGCCTGGAGAAACTGCTGCCAGATCTGCTCCACCTCCTTTTTCAGAAGCCCCATCCCCTTCTTGTTGGAGGCGGCCACCAGCAGCCCCTCCAGGGCCCGGCGCTGCCGCTCATCCACGGATTCCTCCCGGGGCAGGGTGATGTTGCGCAGCAGGACCTCCTTGACGGCCTGACGCACCGGCTCCAGGGCCTCCGGCGGGAGCTTTTTCAGCTCCTCCTCCAGATCCCCCTCCCCTTTCAGGTAATTCACCGCCAGCTGGCGGCCCTGCTCATGGTATCTTTCCTTCTGGAGCTCTTCCTTGGAGGCCTTGCCGAAGCGTTCGGCCTTCTCCAGGGCCAGTTCCAGGGCGCTTTTGATTTCGGCCACGGGTGCTCTCTTTCTCTCCCGGCTCCGGGAGCCTCAGCAGGTGGTTCACTTGACGGAGGACGACCCGGAATCCCCCGCCGCAGAGGAGGAACGGGCCGGGTCGCTGCCGCTTTCTTTCGCCTGGTCACCGGTGGCGGAGTTGGGACGGCTGCCGGCATAGTCGGTGACATACCAGCCGGAGCCCTTGAGGTGAAAGGCGCAGTTGCTGATGAGTTTGTGCAGCGGACCGCCGCAGGCGCCGCAGACCGTGAGCGGCTCCTCGGAGAGCTTCTGCCACTTCTCCACGATCTGCCCGCAGGCGGCACACTGATACTCATAAATGGGCATGCTTCCGACCTCCTTCACGAACCAGATCTGGGTAGCAGGCGAGGACCGGCTCCAGCTCGAGAAATCTCAAGGGGGCCAGGATCGCCCGGGTCAGCCGGTGCACCTCCCGCTCCTCCGCCTCCCGCTCCGCCGGGCCGGCGTCAAAGCGGGCCTCAAAGCGGCTGAAGCGCACGATGTGCACCAGCTCGTGGGTGACCACATAGCACAGCAGGGCAAGCGGGTGCAGGCCGGGGTGCCGGCGCAGGGCCCCCAGGATGTTGTGATCCTGGAGGCAGACGCGGTAAAAGTCAAAGGCGGCCGAGGGGAGCCAGCAGTCCGGCGGCCGGCCGGAATAGCGGCTCACCAGGGCCAGGGCGTGGGGCGAAATCTCCTCCTCCCGCAGGTGCTCCAGGGTCAGGATGTCATACCGGGCCTTCAGCCACCGGCTGTGGGACAATTTATAGAAATCCGAGGTCATGTCCTCGGCAATGACCGCCGCCTGGCAGAGAACCTGCTTGTCCGCCTCGGTGAAATAGGCCGCCATG
>Ga0197142_1004553_pt1 | contig 11173 bp, 8 predicted proteins | sample GBS60_MetaG_FD_148614 | JGI IMG/M metagenome (GOLD analysis project Ga0197142, IMG submission 148614) | Sediment microbial communities from Great Boiling Springs, Gerlach, Nevada, United States - GBS 60_MetaG | ecosystem: Environmental > Aquatic > Thermal springs > Hot (42-90C) > Sediment... | reverse complement strand
CCCCTGTAGCCCCCCCTCTCCCTTATTCGGATACAGCCTGTCGGATAGTTGCCGAGCTCAGTGGCGCTTGGCAGGGGGGTACTGTACCCGGCTTATATGAGGAGGAGGCCTGGGAAGTTTCTCAAACCATTTCTGTGCCGGATTCTGGTTGGCTGTACTTCCCGTATCTGGTGGGGAATGTGGCGCTTTATGTAGAGGGTCGCTTATGGAGTGCGGCGGAGACAAGCGCCTGGGTGCCTGTAATTGGACCTGGTAGCGTAAGAATCACCCTAAGGGGACATGGGAAGGGAGGTATCATAGGCGGGGCCTATCTCGCCGCACGAAAAGGAACTGTCGCTTGGCCCATAGAGCCTGACTCGCACAGGTATGAGCGTTGGGGATTGGAGAAGGCGGGCACGCCCTCCACCTCAGCATCGGGTTTTATCACTTTGTGGCGAAAGGGATCGGATAAGCCGGCTTGGCCGGCATGGCTCTGGGGATTGGGTATGCTTTTGTGGGGAGTGGTGGCTTATATGAGTTATCCCATAAGGGAAGCGCATTGGAGGGGGCCATGGGCATCTACTCCTCCGCATCCAGTAGAAAACGCTTTGGGCTTTAGTATCGTCGGCCTTCTTATCCTTCTGATAGCTGGATGGAGTGCTTTTTTAGCGTTTATTGCTGTGGCATTTCTGGTTGAGATAGTATTTTTCCCGTGGATAGGGGTATCCATTGAAAAGATATGGCAGAGCTGGGTACCGGTACTGGGGATTGTGTGGATTCTGGGATTTGTGGTTCCACAGGAGTGGCTCTTATGGGGAGCCTGGGTAGGGCGAACGCTCACAGTTTCGCTGTATATGCCGCGTTTGGCGTACCTTTGCATGGGGGTTTTGTATCTCTATATTCTTGTTTTCCCATGAAGCGAATTCGGAGTATATTTATAGCTACCGCGCCGCCACCCGCCGATTCGCCTTATTATGAGTTAGCCCGCACTTGGAAAGTAGAAATTGTCTTTGCAAATCTCATTGAGACGCAGGGGTATACATTGCCGGAGTTTCGGGAGCAGGGGCTGAGTCCGTTAGACTTTCAGGCGTTTATTTTTTCCAGTAAGCAGGCGGTGGATCACTTTTTTCGGCTGATGGCGGAGATGCGGTTAGAGTTGCCCTCAGAGAGTCGTTTTTTATGCACGGGGGAGGCGGTGGGGCAGCAAGTATACCAGTATGTTCAGGGGGGTATGCGGCGGCGCATTTATGCGCAGGCCCATTCTCTTTTGGGACTTATTCCGTACATGCGCAAATATCCTGACCTGAAGTACTTATATGTTGGTGGAGGGGTGGCTCCCCTTCAATTTTTTGAGGAGGCTCAGCGCTACAAGCTCAATATCGCTACTGTAAAAGTTTATCATGTACATTATGTGGCTTTCCCCCCAGTCTTGAAGCGGAGGCGGTTCTCGGTGCTTTGTTTTCCAACGCCTACGAGCGTCATGGGGTGGTTCCATAATCATCCCCGATTTCAGCAGAGAAATACGCTTATTCTGGTGTATGGTGAGGATACCTATCGCGTGGCGGAAAGTTATGGGCTAAAAATTCACGACTATGCGCCCCGACCAGAAGCCTCTTCTCTGCTGACGCTTTTGAGAAACCTCCTTCGCGCTCAGGAATAAGGTCTCGCCATCTTGCAATTGTGATAAAAGCATTATGTTTGCACTCGTGCGCAGTTCGTGGCTTTTCTGGGTAGCTGCCCTCGTTGGGGTAAAGCTTCTGTGGGGTCAGCAGGATCCCCAGTTTACCCAATACATGTATAATCGTTTTGGGCTCAATCCTGGAGCTGCTGGTTATGCAGGGGCTTGGCAGATTACGGGTTTAGGGCGCTTGCAGTGGCTTGGGATTGATGGGCATCCGGCTACTTTTGCTCTCAATGTGCATACGCCAGTAACTTTTTTGCGGGGGGGTGTGGGGCTATCGCTCCTTGGAGATCAGATAGGGCCTTTTCGCACAACGGACATTAAGGCAGCTTATGCGTTTCGTATTCCTTTTGGGGAGTCGGGGGCTGCTCTGCAGATAGGTGTCGCCGGAGGCGCTATCAATAAGTCTCTGGATGGGGCTTCTCTGCGGCCAGAGCAGATACCAGACCCCACTTTATTTAATAGAGCGACTTCCATTCTGCTTCCTGATGTGGGAGCGGGTGCGTATTTTTTCTTACCGGAGGATAAGTTTTACATAGGTGTTTCGGCCATGCATCTTACAGAGCCTAAGCTTAAGGAGTTCACCTCTACCGGCCGTTCTAAGTTAGCCAGGCACTTTTATGCTACGGCGGGTTTTACGGGCCGGTTAGCCGAAAATGTCCTCCTTCAGCCCTCGGCCTTCTTCAAAATTGCGCAGAATCAATATATGCTGGACCTGAATGTGTCTTTACGCGTGCAGCCGGTGGTATTAGGCGCTTCGTATCGGTTAGGGGATGCAGTGTGTGCCCTTCTGGGGCTTCAAGCCTCAGAGGCTCTTTTTGTAGGATATTCTTATGATTATACGCTTTCTCGGCTGGGTGCTGTGACGACGGGCTCTCACGAGTTGGTGATTGTTTATACCTTTGCGCCGGCGCTTCGCCTTATTCCGCCAGACTATGGGGTTCGTGATCGCAAAGACTTCCGTTGATATGACACCACTGATATGACACCACTTGCGAATATGAAAAGTGCCGTATATTTGCCCTGTCAAATGTACATGCTTATGAAAGGGAGGCTGCTTCCAGTTTTACTTGCCGTTTCCGTTAATGGCTTATTTGTAGCCTGTGGAGGAGGCGCCACGGGTGCCCGCGGTGAGCTTACCGGTGTCAAAAACCGTCCTAAGTGGGATAATCCTGTTCCCTATGGTATGGTGACCATTCCGGCGGGTACCTTCCACATGGGAAATAACGAGCAGGATGTCAACTACTCTCAAAATGCACGGATTCGGCAGATTACGATTAGTGCATTCCACATTGATGACACCGAAATCTCTAATAACGAGTATCGCCAGTTCGTGGATGAGGTGGTTGCGGGCAGTGAGAACGCTTTCATCGATAGTGTCTTTTCATTCATGGAGCGCTACTATGGCAAAAAGATAAACAATCAGGAGGAGTATTTGCAGCTTGTCTATCCGGATACGCAGGTTTGGAACCGAGATTTTGGGAACTTCGTATATAATGAGCCTTTGGTGGAGAACTATTACTGGCATCCCGCTTTTGACGATTATCCTGTGGTGGGAGTGAATTGGTATGCGGCGCAGGCTTTCTGCTATTGGCGGACGCTTTTCTATAATGCGTATCGGGCGAGTCGCGAGCTACCTCCGGTTCCTCGGATGCGACTGCCGACCGAGGCAGAGTGGGAATATGCGGCTCGGGGTGGTTATGAGCATAAGATATATCCATGGTTGGGTCCTTATACTCGAAACTCTAAAGGTTGTCCGCTGGCCAACTTTAAGCCGGGGCGTGGCGACTATATTGCCGATGGGTTTGAGTATACCGCTCCGGTGAAGTCATACTTCCCCAACGACTATGGTCTGTATCACACGGTGGGAAATGTAGCCGAGTGGTGCGAAGATGACTTTGAGGAAACGGGCCCTATAGCTTATGCTCACGACATCAATCCTGTGTATCGTGATCCTCGCAAGCAGAATCGTCGTCGTGTCGTGCGAGGTGGGGGGTGGAACGATATTGCCTATTTTCTCTCTGTGGGCACTCGGGATTATGAGTATGCTGATACGACGAAGTCTCATATCGGATTCCGCTGCGCACTGTCTGTCATTGGCAGATCGGGGGCTATGTAAAAACCATGTGCTCAAAACTTCGTAAATACTATGTCAAGCAAGAAAAGTCAGGGAGCGTTTGATGCCCTTCTTCGTTCGAGGGGCTATCGCATTGCGATGAAGTATTTGTATGCATGGGGAGCTGCTGTAGTTATTATTGGTGCTCTCTTCAAGATTTTGCACCTTCCGGGAGCCAACGAGATGCTTATCGTGGGCTTGGGCACGGAAGCCGCAGTATTTTTCGTGTCTGGTCTTGAGCCCTTGCCGGAGGATGAGAAGCACTGGGATTGGGCCAAGGTATTTCCTCAACTTGCTTCCGAGGGGGAAGATGAGATTGCTCCTGATTTGAGCCTGGCAGGTGGCGTAGGTGGGGGCGGTATGCTGCCAGGTATTGGGCAGGGAATAAAGTCTTTACAGGAAACCAGTCTGACACCTGACCTGCTGGAGGGTTTGGCTACGGCAATAGAAGGCCTCCGTGTCAATGTGGACAATCTCACTGGCATCACGGATGCGGCCCTTGTAACGCAGGACTTTGCTACGAAGGTTCAGGAGGCCTCTATTCAAGTAGAGCGTTTGTCAAATAGTTATGCTGTAACCGCCGACTCCATGGCTAAAATAGCTTCCTCCTTCGCGGATATTCAAAGCTACCAATCTCAGCTCAAACAGCTTTCACACACTATCGGTCAGCTGAATAGCGTTTACGAGAGTGAGCTTCAGGAAATCCAAAAGCACATCGCCGCTATTAGCCGCTTTTATGGAGGCTTAGGAAAAGTGGTTTCCACGCTTGAAGGCACCTCTCAAGATGTTGAGCATTTGCGGCAAGAGCTTACTTCCCTTAATGCTAACCTGAGGGGACTGAATGCTGTCTACGGCGGTATGCTGTCGGGCATATCTTCTGCATTTCAACGCTGAGTAAGCTATGGCCAGTGGCAAACTCACACCCAGGCAGAAAATGATTAACCTGATGTATCTCGTGCTTACGGCGCTACTGGCGCTTAATGTAAGTGCTGAGGTACTTCAGGCTTTTCAAAACTTGGCCGACTCTTTGGAGAACACAGCCAATAAGTTTGAGCAGAATAACACCGACCTTGCGGAAAGCATCAAGACAGCTATTGATAAAGAGATAGCCCAGGGCTCTCGCAAAAACGAACCCCTTAAGGTGGAGATAGACCGGATTCGGGCGAAAGTAGACTCGGTGGTCAATACGCTTAAGGGTTATGCGCAGGCTCTTTTTGAGGATAGAATTGCCGGCCGGGACCCCGAGACTGGTCGCCTTAAACGCTTAGATGAACGAGAGAATAACTACCGCTTTTGGATGGGTGACAAAGATGCGGCCAATAATGGGAGGGGGGAAGGGAAAGCTCTGGAAATGCATCGTATGTTAGACTCCTTTGTGGATTGGGCTAATCGATTTTATGCCTCTTACAACAATGGTGTTTTGCCTAATAACGGTCGTGGATTTGATAAGTTGTGTTTAGACCCGAAGGATAATCCTTATGTGAAGGAAAAAGAGGCTAAGGAGAAGACCTGGGAGTATTTTACTTTTCACATGACTCCAGCCGTTGCTAACCTTGCCGTTCTTTACAAATATGTCAATGATGTTCGGGTTATTGAGACGGATTTGTTGAATCTTCTCAAGTCTAAGCTTGGGCAGGTTACCTTTAAGATTGACTCGCTGGTTCTTGTAGATGCGCCGCGCAGTGAGATAGTGGTGGCAGGGATGAAGTTTGAGACGAAGGTCTTTGTGGCGGCTACCAGTTCTCAGGCCAAGCCTACATTCTCTGGGACGGGGAGTATGAAGCTTGAGGGAGGCGGGTACTCAGCGATTTTCACGATCCCGGCTTCGGCTGCCGTTATTCCAGCGGGTCAGCGCAAAGGCAAACAGCAGTACTCTGTCGTGGCCAAAGTGCCAAAAGCCGACGGCAGCTTTCAAGAGCTTCGCCTAACGAAGACCTTTGAAGTGGTTAAGCCGGAGATCGTCGTAACATCTGCCGCAGTCCAGCTCCTGTATGCAGAATGTGGTAATGACCTAAACATAGATGTCCCTGCTCTGGGTGAACTTTATGATCCGGTAGTGACAGCGGACAAAGCTCAGGTGATTCAGTCGAGGCAAAGTAAGAAAAAGTTTCGGGTGGTTCCCAGAGGTAGCGCTAAGACCTGCCGCCTGAATGTTAAGACTCGTTTAGGTGGGCAGTTGGTGGATTTGGGGGACTTGAATTACAAAGTGGTGCCTCCGCCCCGTCCTGCTATAAGAGTCTATGCAGGTAACCAGCCCTACAATGGTACCAGTCCTGTGCCACGCACGGCGTCTGTCCGGATAAGGGTAGAGCCAGATAAAGACTTTGCGGCCTCACTTCCAGAAGATGCTCGATATGTTATCTTGAAGCCGGAGGTTAAGGTTGTAAAAGGTTTGGCGGGTGCGCAGCCAGTAGGTTCGCTCCCAGATAGTAAAGTCGCACAAAATCCTTCGGTCACCGTTGACCTTACGGATTATGCAAGAGGGCTCCAACCGGGGAATGTGGTGTATGTCCAGTTCGGAGATGTGGCCCGGGTGAACTTTCAGAACAGGCAAGTCAAGGAGAACTTTGCCGTTAGCGAACTTGTATTTCCAATAACTGTTGGCAAATGAAAACATTTCAGACCATGAGATACCTTGTCATTTTGGCATGGGGGGCTGTCATGTATGCCCAATTCCCGCCTCGTACCGATGATCACTTCTGGCGTAAGAAGGTTGTCATTACCTTAGACCTCCGCGAGAAGATAAATGTACCCATAGAGAGTGGGCAAGAGGGCTATCAGCTTTATACGAATTACAGCACTGACCCCATCACAGATAAGTCTCCGTACCCTAACAGGGAAGGTTTTGTGGCCGCTTTACTCAAGGCTTTCAAAGAAGGAAAGCTGGTGGGGTACGACCCCAAGAATCTCAGTCGGCAAATGGGGTTTGAGGTTTTTGATGCCTATTCTCGCCGCATAGGCACAGAACCAGGTGGGGAGGGACCCGCCGAAGATAGTGGGGAGATAGGTGCAGATGAGTTTGGTGGAGACGAGTTTGGCGGGGATGACTTTGGTGGCGATGAACTCTCCGCCGACGATCCTGGGGCTGCGCCCGGAGAGCAAGCCACTCGTACCCCATCTTCCAAGGATGTGTTTCCATACATAAAGTATTATCGGACTTTGGCCCGGATCATAGAGGATCGCATATTTGACAAGAACAAGTCAGACATGTATTACGATATTCAGTATCTGTGCTTGGTCCAAGTAGATCCAAAGGGTGCTTTGCCAGACGAGGATGCTATTTGTTTCAGGTATAAGGATGTGATGGATGTCATGGATGATACCCAATGGCGAAATCGAGCTAACGACGCTGAAGATCGCTCTGTGCGCGAGATTGTTGAACTTCGTCGCTTTTCGGCTTATGTGACGATCGTATCAGGCGATGTCTCCAACACACTCAATGAAGCCGAGCTTCGGCGCCAGCAGATGATAGAATTTGAACACCATCTCTGGACCTACTAAGGGAACTTTCCTGAACGGCTTCAGCCGGAAAGCCCCTGCACTTGCGGCAGGGGCTTTCTTTTTACCTTTGTGGCATGGACCTTACCCTGTGGCTAATCCTGGCCAGCGCGCTTCTGATCATTCTCACCATAACCGCTTATACGACCCTTTTGGAGCGGAAAGTCTCGGCTTATATTCAGGACAGGATAGGCCCTAACCGCGCAGGACCATGGGGACTCCTTCAACCCTTAGCCGATGTCCTAAAACTGGTCTTCAAAGAAGGCTTTCAACCCGCTCAGTCATATAGATTTTTACAATACTTGGCACCTATACTGATGGTTACGCTTGCGATAGCGACTATTGCCATGCTTCCTATATCACCACACATCCAGTTTTTCTCAGGATCCATAGGTCTGCTTTACCTTTTGGGTGTATTGTCCATGGGGGTATATGGGGTGACGCTTGGGGGATGGGCCTCTGCAAGCAAATATTCTTTATTGGGTGGTCTGCGGAGTGGGGCTCAGATGATTTCATACGAACTGGCGATGGGGGGGGCGCTGTTGAGTGTTCTTCTTTTGACAGTTTATATGGGGAGAGGAGAAGATTTTCTACTGCCCCGTTCTATTGTGGAGGCGCAGCGGACGGCGTGGTTTGCTTTTCTCAATCCGATAGGGTTTTTGGTGTATATGGTGGCGGCTTTTGCGGAGACGAATAGAGCTCCCTTTGATCTGGTGGAGGCGGAGCAGGAGCTGGTAGGTGGCTATCATACGGAATACTCGGCGATTCGGTTTGGAGCATTTTACGTGGCGGAGTACTTAAATCTCATTCTGTCGTCGGCGTTCATAGCGACCTTTTTTTGGGGGGGGTATTTGGGGCCGTTTGAGGGGAGTCTGGGTGTAGGCCAGTGGCCTGTATGGGCGCAAAATCTCTGGGGGGCCGGCTGGCTCCTGATAAAAACGCTGTTTTTTGTGTTTTTGTACATATGGGTGCGATGGACATTGCCCCGCTTTCGGTACGATCATCTGATGCGGATAGGCTGGAAAGTGCTTTTGCCGCTGGCGATAGGGAATATACTCCTTCTGGCAGGAATCTTGCTACTAATTTCATAAGTTATGGAAGCGAACTTCTCACAGCGCACTCGTGAGCTGCTCAGCTTTAGCCGCGAGGAGGCGATTCGTCTGGGGAATGATTATGTGGGGGTGGAGCATCTGATGCTTGCGCTCCTGAGAGATACGAATGCGCCTGTGCCCAAGATTTTACAGGAGCATGGAATATCTCTCAAGGCTTTTATGCGGGAGCTGGAAGACAGGGTTCGTGCGGCGGTGAAGCGTCCTATTGAGAGTGGGCGGCTTATCATTTCCCGGCAGGTGGAGCAGATTTTTCGGCGGGCTGGGATTGAAGCGTCTCGGCTGGAGTCGTCGGAAGTTCAGCCAGAGCATGTTTTTTTAGCCATTCTCCGGGATGAGGCTTCGCCGATAACGCAGGCTCTGGAACAGCATGGGGTGCGTTATGGGACAGTGGTGGATGCCTTTCGTGGGGAGCCCCCCACGGCGATGTCGTCTTCATCGGAGCCTTTTGAGCCATCGGAGCCCTCCCCCCGGCGCAGCGGAAGCGCCTCGTATCGGGCGGCTCAACGCTCGCGGACGCCGATTTTGGACAACTTCGGGCGTGACCTTACCCAGATGGCCGCCGAAGGTAAATTAGACCCCGTCATCGGTCGAGACAGAGAAATAGAGCGGGTCGCTCAAGTATTGAGCCGCCGGAAAAAGAATAATCCCGTGCTGATAGGAGAACCCGGTGTGGGGAAAACCGCTATTGTGGAGGGTTTAGCCTTGCGAATCGTTCAGAAAAAGGTGAGTCGAGTCCTTATGGGGAAGCGTATCGTGGCCCTGGACCTGACCGCATTGGTCGCAGGGACTAAATACCGAGGGCAGTTTGAGGAGCGCATGAAAAGCGTACTGGCTGAATTAGAGAAATCGCCCGAAGTGATTATCTTCATTGATGAGCTGCATACGATCATTGGGGCAGGGGGGGCATCGGGCTCTCTGGATGCGTCTAACATCTTCAAGCCGGCTCTGGCCCGCGGCGAAATCCAAGTGATCGGAGCTACAACTTTAGACGAGTATCGGAAGTACATTGAAAAGGATGGGGCTCTGGAGCGGCGCTTTCAGAAGATCATGGTAGAGCCCCCCACAGAAGAGGAAAGTATCCAGATACTTCGTCAGCTGAAAGACCGATACGAGGAGCACCACCATGTCCATTATACGGATGAAGCGATAGAAGCCTGTGTGCGCCTAAGTGGGCGCTATATTATGGACCGACAGTTTCCAGATAAGGCACTGGATGTGCTGGATGAAGCGGGGGCGCGGGTCTATATGGCTAACCTGCATTTGCCCAAAGATATTTTAGAGTTAGAAAAGCGGATTGAGGAAGTGCGGGAGCGGAAGAACCAGGTGGTCCGCACGCAGCGGTTTGAGGAGGCGGCCAGTCTTCGGGATTTAGAGAAGCGATTGCAAGACCAGCTGGAGGCCGCCAAAGCACGCTGGGAAGAAGAGCTCAAGACGAAGCGTTTCAAGGTGGACGAAGAGCACATAGCGGAGGTTGTGGCGTCTATGACGGGCATACCGGTGCAAAAGATTGGGGAGGGCGATATACAGCGGCTGGCTCGCATGAGCGAGTACCTGAAGAGCCGCATTGTGGGCCAAGATGAAGCGATAGATCGGGTGGTCCGCGCGATACGGCGCGCCCGAGCCGGCCTTAAGAACCCTCGGAAGCCGATAGCTTCGTTTATCTTTTTGGGGCCGACAGGCGTAGGAAAGACAGAACTGGCTCGGTCCTTAGCTGAGTATCTCTTTGAGGGACAGGATGCCCTCATTCGGATAGATATGTCGGAGTACATGGAGAAGTTTTCCGTGTCTCGGCTGATTGGGGCGCCTCCGGGGTATGTCGGCTACGACGAAGGGGGACAGCTTACCGAAGCCGTTCGGCGTAAGCCATACAGCGTCGTGCTCTTCGATGAGATTGAGAAAGCGCATCCCGATGTCTTTAACCTGCTTTTACAGGTCTTGGATGATGGAGTGCTCACCGACCGATTAGGACGGCGAGTAGATTTCCGGAATACCATCATCATCATGACCTCTAATGTGGGGGCTAAGGAACTGAAAGAGTTTGGTACGGGGGTAGGCTTTGTAACGAAGGCCCGTCAGGATAAGCAGCAAGAGGCTATGCGGGATGTTTTAGATCGGGCTTTGAGACGAGTCTTTCGGCCAGAGTTTTTGAATCGGATAGATGATATTATCGTCTTTAACTCGTTGAGTAAGGATCTGGCGCTGACGATATTAGAGATCCAGCTGGAAGATTTGCGGAAGCGTTTAGCGGAGAAGCACTGGGAGATAGAGGTGACGGAGGCAGCCAAGCGGTTTATGGTAGATAAGGGGTATGATGAGCAATTTGGGGCTCGGCCGCTGCAGCGGGTGATTCAGCGCTATTTAGAGGAGCGGTTGGCAGACCTTGTGATAGAACATCGCATAGAGGGGGCGGCCAGTTTTTTAGCGGATATTTCTGCAGATGGCACCACCATCGAAGTGAAGCTGCGCGAGCAGGTGGCGGCTTCATGAGACCAGGGTGGATACCCCTTTTTGCAAGCGTTGTTTGGGCCCAAATAGAAACTCCAGATACGCTCGCTCGTCTATTTGAGCGGGATGTGAACTTTGATATTGTGGTGGGGCGGTCATTTCCGGTGGTCCCTGTTCAGACGGATACTTTCCCACTTTCGCCGCTTCTTTCGGGGAGTGCGCGGGTGGGGTTAGCCTGGCGATGGAGTGTAGATGGGAAAGCGGCGAGGCGATGGATACTCACCCTGTCTTCCCTTTTTCTTTTTGAGAAGGTGACTTTTCGGGCGACGAGTGCCAGTGTGG
>Ga0197142_1004552_pt1 | contig 11174 bp, 8 predicted proteins | sample GBS60_MetaG_FD_148614 | JGI IMG/M metagenome (GOLD analysis project Ga0197142, IMG submission 148614) | Sediment microbial communities from Great Boiling Springs, Gerlach, Nevada, United States - GBS 60_MetaG | ecosystem: Environmental > Aquatic > Thermal springs > Hot (42-90C) > Sediment... | reverse complement strand
ACCCATCGGAGGTGAAAATATTATTTGTATATGTTTTCTTGAGATCTTTTTTTCATTTAGTTCCATCATTACCTTGTCAACCACAAACTTATCCGGGTTTACAGATCCGGATACAACCGTTTCCCCCAGCCCCCAGCTTCCTTCTATAACTACTTTTGAAGGATCGCCGTTTGTGGGGTCCAGGGTAAACATTACTCCTGCGGCCTTTGCATTTACCATCTTTTGTACCCCTACGCTTATGTGAACCTTTTGGTGATCGAACCCTTGTTTGATTCTATAGGCAATTGCCCTAGGGCCAAAGAGGCTCGCCCAACAACTTTTAACCTTCTCTACCACATTTTGTGCGCCTTGTATCCACAAATATGTGTCCTGCTGGCCTGCAAAGCTTGCAGTGGGGAGATCTTCTGCAGTGGCACTGGACCTCACAGCCACAGGCACATCTAAGGTTCCACACTCTTTGCTTAATTGTTCATATTTGCTCTCAATTGCTTCCCTTATGTGCTCTGGAATAGGAGTATCCATGATAAGTGCTTTAATCTCTTGGCTCTTAGCCTCAATTGTCTCCACCTTGTGGGCGTTTATCTCCCTTAGTATATCAAATACATTGGCTTTGAGCTGACTCTGTGAAAGAAATTCCAAAAAGCTGTGGGTTGTAACAGCAAAGCCAGGAGGCACCCTGATCCCAACCTTTAACATCTCTCCTAAGTTTGCATTCTTTCCTCCTGCTATGCTCAAAGAGTTTCTGTCCAGTGAACGAAAATCCAAGACATATTCCATAGTTCCCTCCTCTATAAGCTAAAAAGGGTGGGGAAAACCCCACCCCGACAAAGGTAACTCTTTTAGGCCCGTTTTAAGATAGTCACAACCCCCTTATCTCCGTCTACCCTTATTATGTCTCCTGTTTTGATTACCTGGGTGGCAATTCCAGTTCCTGTTACAGATGGTACACCATATTCCCTGCACACAATCGCAGCATGGCTGGTAAGACCTCCTATGTCTGTGACAGCAGCCTTGATCTTTGTAAACACAGGTGCCCAAGATGGATTGGTGGTGGGGCACACCAAAATCTCGCCTGGTTGTAACTCTCCTATTTCCTTTAAAAGCTTTAAAACCCTGGCAGGGCCCTCTGCCACCCCAGCAGAAGAGGCAAAGCCTTTTACTTCCTTCACATCCGCACCTGTGGGAACGGTTACACCTTCAAGCCATTCTTTAACCCTATCTGTGGTAATACCCCATAGCATGATGGTGAAGGGTTCTGCCACCTCCTCTGGAGGTATACCCAAGGCAGGAGATGGAGACCACCTTGCAGCAGCCTCCAGTATCCTCTTCCTTTTCTCCACCTGGGCCTTGTAATAGCTACTCCTGAGGGGGATCCCTTCTCCAAGGGCCCAAGCAGTGGACACCTCTGTCAAGAGTTGTGGGATTTCATAGCGGTTGAAGAGAAAGAGGTCGTCAACGTGATCCAACATTCCCACCTTCACAAGCAGGGAACCTATCTCCCTTATCTTTTTGAACCAGATGGTGTGGAACCAATGTTCCACCCAAAAGAGATGATCCTCTGCATAACGGTAAATGACTCTAATGGTATTGTAAGCATTGTCAAAGGTCTTAAGGTCATCTTCGTTTTGAATGAGGTTTCTATATTCAGATACGATCTTATCCCTTTGTTTATCTATCTCACCCAAGGCCCTTTCTATGATTTCTCCCTTTTCAAGCCTTTGGATATAACCTTTTATATATCCAAAGGGGATCTCTTCGTGGGTAATCCAGCTCCCTTCATGGTGGAACCAGCCGCTACCACATGAGACATAAAACCAAGGATCCTTGGACTTTTCGTATTCCTCAAGCCACCTTTTGCCGTCTGGGATGGTTTTAAGCCTTTCTATCTTCTGTTCAACTGACAGGTTGGATTTGAGTATTTCTGAAACCTCCCTCATGGAATAGGCCATCCTTGAGAGCTTGCACAATTCTTCCTCTGGCCTAAACATGGATACATAGGCGCCTGCCACCATCTTTCCTATGGCGCTTTCGCTGATGCCAGGGAAAAGCTTCCTTGCCACATCGGCAAACATAAGGTATGCAAGGTAGGTGAGGTTCAGCATCTCAAAGTGGTACTGCCAGCCTTTGAACATCATATCCACAAGCCTATTAAAGGCCTCAAGCAACTCATAGGAGGCATAATAGCCTCTTGGGGCAGGGAGTACCTCTTCCTCAGGGACATATTTGGGCAATTCAGAGGGTATGTAGACTGCCTCCATCTCTTTACCAAGGGCCCTAAATTTGGTAAGCCACTTGTCCCAAAGCTCGTCATAGTGCTCAAAGATATAAAAGACCCTTTTTTGGAAATATTGTGCCTTCTCTGCAATAATGTGCTCAGGAGGCGGAGCCACTGCACAGATGTACTGATAGCAGCCCACTAACCTTTGGGCAATCCCTTGAGCAGGGGGTATACAAAAGACCCTGGTGGTATATTGGGAAAGTGCTATTTGCCATGCCTCTTGAAAGATTAGATCCAGGGGAGGCATTGGCTCAGGTGCATGGATTTTGTCCAAGTACCAAAACTGCTGTTTTTCCCACTCTTCTCTATCCTTTGAAAAAAGAAAATGGGAGGGATACATCTCCTCCCAGCCCTCCAGCTCCTTGGGCACCTGGTACTCGTGGGGAACTGGAAACCTCCCTGCCTTTTGGTCTTCCATGTTACACCTCCTAAGGTTTTGATAGGGTTTTTAAGAAAGCACCCTTCTTTTGGTTATTATGTCAATGAAGAAAAATTTATTTCCCTAATTATCATTAGACACCACTTTATTTTGGGGTGTCTGAATTTTATGTCAAATTCAATTTTCTTATCAAAATAATAAGGTACGGTTATAGATTACTCAAATTATCAGGCTTTTTTCTCTTTCTCTGTTAAGATTGAGCTGGGCATTATTGTTATTGCATTTTCTTGGAAACTGAACAGAAGATTAGTATGATTAGGAAAGTCAAGTTGACTCTGAAAAATGCTTACTATTTTGAATCAGTTTTGTTTACTATCTGGGGTAGTTCTGTTTGGACCATGTTTAGCCATTCAATCCAAGATGTTATAAGGTGAATTTTATATGATAATACAAGTTCAGCAAAAAAGTTATTTGATTTTCCTTTGCTAAAAGTTAGTTTTTCTAAGAGTATATTGAGGTGATTAGCTTGTTTTTCGAGATAAAAATTTATATTTTTTGGAAAAATTACCGAAAGGAAAAACAATTTTGCCATGAAATCAGATTTCATATCTTTAACATGGATGGTTGGAGATTTTAACCATTTAAGAAACAATTCTTTTCCTTTTTCAGTTATTGTAAAATGCTTTTTGGGTGGTCTATTTTCTTGATCTATAACTTTTGATAATATGTACTGATTTTTTTCTAACTTTGATAAAACAACATATATTTGGCTTTGACTTGGCCTCCAAATTTCCTTAAAGGTTTCTTTGAGTTTTTTTAGCAAATCATATGCATGGGAATCGGAGATGTACAGAAAACCCAAAATCATATACACAAGGCTTGGATTTCCCCTTTGTACAGTTTTAATGTCTGGCATATTATCCTTTCCCAAATGGGCAGATTGGATATCTACATTCCTTACAATTTAAACAAATGCCACCGTGGGCAAGCCTTGCCACATCTTCTCTTTTTATCTCCTCCCCAGCCAAGACCCGAGGTAGCATGATATCAAAGACCGTAGTCTTAAAATAGATCACGCATGCCGGTAGCCCCATGATGGGAATGCCCCTGATCTTGGCATATAAGAACATGGCACCCGGTAGGATAGGGGTGCCATAAACAATCTCCGTTGCTCCTGCTTCTGCTATTGCAAGCCTTGTTACATCGTCTGGATCTACACTCATTCCACCTGATATTATAATTAGTTTTACATTTTCTGAGATCAGTTCGTTGATTGCATTAACTATCATTTGTGTATTATCAGGGCAGTATAATGTTTTCAGTATGTCACATTCATAATCTTTCAGTTTTTTTGCTATGGTTCCATTAAATCTATCCTCAATTAAACCGTAGTAAACTTCATTACCTGTAACTATAACCCCTGTACGTAACTTGTTTAAAGATTTGATGTTAAAGATTTTTGTGTTTTTACAAATTTCTTCCACTTCTTCGATCACCTTACATTTTACAACAAGTGGAATTACTCTGGTGGCTGCAACAATCTGACCTTGTTTAACAACAGTATTATTATGAAGTGAAGAAACACATATCTCTGGTATCATTGCTATTTGTACCAAAGCATCAACGTCCACCTTGAAAAGCCCTTTTATCTTTGACTTAAGAGAAATCTTGCCTTCTGAAGGCCTTTGATCAAACTCAACATTTTCACCTGCAATTGCGGTAGCAAGACGCAATGCTGCATCATCCTCGTGGAGTTCTCCTGGATCTAATGTGAGCACATATAAGTGTTCCTTCCCTAATCTTTTGAGATGGAGGATATCTTCTTTAGTTACTATATGGCCTTTCTTAAAGGCAGGACCCTTAAAGTCTCCTGGTCTGATTTCTGTGATGTCATGGGCTAACACATGGCCAACCGCATCTTCTAAAGGTATGGTCTTTAACATGGGATTCTCCTTCAAAATGGATTATTCTATTTTAGAATAACCTTGGGGAAAAACAAGATTTTATTAAAGTGCTTCCAATCAAACTTTTTTGGTAGGTCTTGTAGCAGTGCCCGCATAAATTTTAGCCATTAGAGCTATCCCAAGCCCTTGCACATCAAGTCCCAAAACCGTTGGTAACATTTGGGAGACCTTGCATTGTAATGCTAACTTACATAAACTTTATTGTTTTACGGTAGTATATTGGGGTAAATAAGAATTCAACTTTAGTAATTCAACAAAAATTTTCTATTAAGGGGAGACAAATGTTTAACCTTTCTATATATTGGTTCAAAAGAGATTTGAGGTTACATGATAATCTGGCCTTATATGATGCAGTCAAGAATTCAAAAGAAATAATTCCAATCTTCATCTTTATTCCAGATTTAATAAGAGATTATAAAGTTAGTGGTGGCAGGTTGGGTTTTTTAATAGATTGCATAGAAAATCTTACCACTAAATTGAAGGAAAAAGGGAGTAATCTTTATTGTTTTATCAATAGTCCAATAAATATTTTCTCTTATCTTATTGAAAAATACAAGCCATCTGCAGTTTTTACAAATAAGGCCTATTCGTATTTAGGGGAAGAGTTTGAAAATAATGTAAAGCATTTATGTGTCAGTAAAGGAATCCAATATATTGTTTACGCTGAAAATTTTCTGAGTGACATAGAAAAAATACCTTATAGAAAAGTATTTACTCCATTTTTTAAACAGTGGATCAAACATCTTAAATTGGATACAACTAAGGTCCCTGAAAAAATAAGTACACCTCTTCTGAAGGAAAATGACATTTACAAGGTCTTAAAAGAACTCAAATACACGAAGCAAAATCACTGGAAGGTTGAAGATGCAGCAACCAAGCTAAAAAATTTTGATTTCAATGCATATGGGAAAAACAGAGATCTTCTTTATATGGAGGGCACTTCAAAATTATCTCCTTACATAAGGTTTGGCATCCTTTCTCTCAGGGAGATATTCAACAGTGCCACTGAAAGTGCTGGCTTAGATAACCAATATATTAAAGAACTTGCATGGAGGGAGTTTTGGTATCACATCAAGATAAATTTCCCGGATATGAAGTATTTGGAATTCCAAGAAAAAAGGAGAGGGATTAGATGGGAAAGGGATGAGAAATTATTTAAATCCATTAGATCCGCAGAAACCGGTTATCCCATAATAGATGCAGCCATAAGGCAACTCATTAGAGAAGGCTGGATGCACAACCGTGCCAGGATGATAGTGGCATCCTTTTTCACAAAGGATCTTTTATTGGACTGGAGGCTGGGTGAAGAATTCTTTAAAGAACATCTCATAGATTATGATGAGGTGGTAAACATAGGAAACTGGCAGTGGAATGCATCTGTGGGGCCTGATCCTAAACCACTTAGGATATTTAACCCCATTGTTCAGGCACAAAAATTTGATCCAGAGGCCATGTTTATAAAAAAATACATCCCGGAATTGGCCCATATCCCTGCACACATGTTACACAACCCGTTGAAATATGAGCTCCCTTACCCAAAGCCCATTGTGAATCACTACCAAAGGATCCCTCTGATCAAAAGGATTTACCTTTACACGCAAAAACCCAGAGAAATCTCTTAAACCAAGTTCACGGTAATTTATAAGACCTTGTGAAAAATACTTAGCCCGTGGGTCAATAGTCCTTTTTGAGAGTGCTCCGGCAAAAACCTATCACTGACCAACCCCCATGCTTGATATGATAAGTTCTGTAAGTTGATGTGGAAAATCGGAGCATTAAAGAGAACTGGTAGACAAGAAAGAAAGACCCCAAAATACCACAAAATTAGCAATCAAAATTCTGGCTAAATGTACTGTGCTATCATATCATCCAACTCATCATAGTGAAATAATTTTGAATACTCCACCAAACCAGCTAAAGCACGGGAGTAGGTCTTACAACCGCATTCCTCTAAGATGGCAATGGGGTTAAGGCCTCCTATTACTATGGCCCCCACTCTACCATCTGGGACGGGTACATCCAAAACAGGTCTTCCTGGCAGGCCAATGGTTAAAAAGGCACCAAGCCCCACCTTTTCCATCTTTTTCCCAATGTCCACCACCAATGCCTTTGACTGGGCCGGAATCTCCCTAAAACTTGCACCGATCTTACCTGAGCCGTATTTAACTGCACCGATGTAGTCTGTCATTCCAGATTTTATAAAGATCTCTAAAGGATCCAAGGTGGTGCTATCGTAATATATGATCTCTAAAAATCTAAAGGGCTTCCATCCTTGCACCTCCAATAGGCCTCCAAATTTGGAATGCACAGGGATTCCATATTTAAGGAGTACACCATTGAGGGTTATTGAGCAGACAGTTCCTATTCCCACCTTGCCCTCAGGGATTTCTATTCCACTTACATTCTCTCCAGGCCCAAATAAGGTGACCAGGTTTCCCATGCCATAGCCCTTTTCAAAGACAGCTTTGATCAAAGGTAAATGGGCTTTCAGTTCCAGTGGGCTTACTATGGAAATATTTATAACAACGCTTCCAGATCTATTATTGGGGTCAAAATCCATTAGATAGGTGAAATTGTCTATCTTTGCTGAAAGAAATCCCACTTTTTCAATAACGCTTGCTGAAGATAGTTCCCTTTCACCCAGCGGAGTTATGATCCTGCCTTTTCTCCCTAAATTTTGGGTAAGGCCGGCCTTGTCCAGTTCGAGCAGATAGGCCCTTATGGTCCTCTCACTCATCTCATAACCAATGTCTTTAAGCCTCTCTCTGATGGCAAAACTTGTAAGGGGCTTGCCGCTTAGCTTTATTACCTTTAGTATGGAAAGTGCCTTTTTACCGTCTCCTGTCAAGAAAATCCTCCTATTCTGTATGGTGAATAAATAGTTTTTGGCATTTATTACCAAAGAATTTCCAAAATGCAACCACTTTTAAGTGCCAATGAATATGAAAATTACACGTTAGCCAAAAATTCCTATTGACACCTAAAAAAAACCGGCTAAATTCGACCATACTTTTGGCAAAGGAATGCCATATTGATGGCAAAATTATACCAGAAAGGAGCAGAGAGATGAACCTTCAAAGACCAAATGCCAACGATGCCACAAGAACAGCAAACCGTTCAAGGGATGTGGTGCCCTCAAGCGGTATATGCGCCAGGTGCATTGATGGCTGCCAAGGAAACTGTGAGGTGTTTAAGGCCACCTTTAGGAGCAGGGAGCTTTTATACCCGGGGCCCTTTGGGTCAATTACAGCAGGAGCGGATAAAGATTATCCTGTGGATTACTCCCATTTAAACATCCAAGGGTATGCATTGGGAGCAAGTGGGCTTCCTGAAGGAATGGAGGCAGGGCCAGATACCTGTGTATTCCCTGCGGTTAATACAGAAACAGAGTATGGCTGGGATATTAAGGTGAAGATGAAGGTGCCTATTTTTACAGGTGCCCTTGGTTCCACAGAGATCGCAAGGAAGAATTGGGAACACTTTGCAATTGGTGCTGCCATAGCTGGCATTACCATAGTATGCGGGGAGAATGTGTGCGGTATTGATCCAGCTTTGGAGTTGGGGCCAGACAAAAAGGTAAAAAAGGCCCCTGATATGGACAGAAGGATCCAGGAGTTTAGGAGATACCACAGGGGATACGGTGAGATCTTGGTTCAAATGAACGTGGAAGATACAAGGCTTGGTGTTGCAGAATACGTAATAGACAAACATGGTCTGGATACCATTGAGTTAAAGTGGGGCCAGGGAGCAAAGTGTATAGGTGGAGAGATAAAGGTCAACTCTTTGGAAAGGGCTTTGGAACTTCAAAAAAGGGGATACTTAGTTACACCAGACCCATCTGATCCTGTAAACCAAGCTGCATTTAAGAGTGGCGCTATAAAGGAATTTGAAAGGCATAGCAGACTGGGTTTTGTGGATGAGGAAGGTTTCCTTAAAGAAGTGGAAAGGCTGAGAGGATTGGGCTTCAAAAGAATTACACTGAAGACAGGAGCCTATAGCCTAAGAGAGCTTGCCATGGCCATCAAATGGGGTTCAAAGGCAAAAATAGATCTTCTCACCATAGATGGAGCGCCTGGTGGAACAGGAATGAGCCCTTGGAGGATGATGTGTGAGTGGGGTATTCCACACATATATCTACACTCTGCTGCCTATGAGTTCTCAAAGATACTCGCAGAAAAGGGAGAAAGGGTGCCTGACTTAGCCTTTGCTGGTGGTTTCAGCAGTGAGGATGGAGTTTACAAGGCATTGGCATTGGGTTCTCCCTTTGTGAAGGCAGTGTGCATGGGAAGGGCCCTTATGATACCAGGTATGGTGGGCAAGAACATAGGGATTTGGTTAAAAGAAGGAAAGCTTCCCAAGACTGTCTCAGAGTATGGCCAAACACCAGAAGAGATCTTTGTGTGCTATGAAGAGGTAAAAAATATCGTTGGTGCAGATGAGATGAAGAATATACCCTTGGGTGCTATAGGAATCTATAGCTTTGCACAAAAGATAAAGGTTGGTTTACAGCAGTTGATGGCAGGTTCAAGGTGCTTTAGCATCCCAGCCATTAACAGAAAACACCTTATGTCACTCACAGAAGAGTGTGCTAAGGTCACAGGGATCCCATATGTTATGGATGCATACAGAGAAGAGGCAGTGGAGATCCTAAATAGTTAATTACGATCCTTACCACTTACGAGGTGTATAATACCTCGTAAGTGTATAAAACGCTTCCTTCAAACCTTCTTATAACATGGGCAGATATTTTTCAATCTCATAGGGATGGATCCTGATACGATAATCATCCCACTCCACCCTTTTACTAACGATCAGTTCCCTATAGATATGGTCTCCCAGAGCCTCCTTCAATAATTCACTTTTTTCTGCAAACTCTATTGCCTCAATAAGGGATCCTGGAAGTTCTTCAATACCCAGTTCTTTTCTTTCTTCTTGGGAAAGGTGATACACATCTATTTCCGTTGGTTCTGGGAGCTTGTATCCTTTTTCAATACCCCTAAGGCCTGCCCACAACATACAGCTAAATGCCAAATAAGGATTACACGCCGGATCTGGGGAACGTAGCTCTATTCTGGTGGCCTTTTCCTTTCCAGGTTTATACATGGGGACCCTTACAAGGGCAGATCTGTTTCTCCTTGCCCAACAGATATACACTGGTGCTTCATATCCTGGTACAAGCCTTTTGTAGGAATTTACCCATTGGTTTAGGACCAATGTGATCTCTTTTATGTGGGTCAAAATACCAGCAATGTATGCCTTGGCCACCTCAGAAAGTTGGTATTTGTCTGATGGGTCAAAAAATGCATTCTTATCACCTTTAAACAAGGACTGATGTGTATGCATACCACTCCCGTTTTTGCCAAATAGTGGTTTGGGCATAAATGTGGCATATACTCCGTATTTTCGGGCTATTTCCTTTACAGTGACCCTATATGTCATTACCATATCAGCCATTTCCAAGGCATCGGCATACCTTAAATCTATCTCGTGCTGAGATGGTGCCACCTCGTGGTGTGAGTATTCTACGTTTATTCCCATAGCCTCTAAGGCCAATATGGTATCCCTTCTCAAATCCTCTGCAGCGTCCATTGGATAGTCAAAATAGCCACCTTCATCAAGGGTTTCTGGGCATTTGTCGTTTTTAAAGTAAAAGTATTCCAGCTCTGGCCCTAAGTAAAAGTGGGTGAAACCCAGGGCTTTGGCCTTTTCTAAGGCTTTTTTTAACACATATCTCGGGTCTCCTTTGTAAGGAGAACCGTCGGGCTCATATATATCACAGAACATCCTTGCAACCTGTTTTTCCTTTGGCCTCCACGGTAATATGGCAAATGTAGATGGATCGGGTCGGGCTATCATATCGCTTTCATCTATTCGTGCAAAACCTTTTATAGAGGAACCATCAAAACCCATTCCCTCTTCCAATGCCATTGGCAACTCATGCACAGGAACAGCAAAACTCTTTAAAAGGCCATGGATATCACAAAACCATAACCTAATGAATTGCACATCATAGTTCTTCACAAGTTCAAGTATGTCTTTTGCATCTCTTGGTTTTTCCATAAATTCCTCCTTTCACTATTCTTGGTTTAAACTTAGTTAATAACCGTAGATTGAAACCTCTAAAAGATTTTTTAAAAAGTTTCAAAGATCTTTACAGAATGATTTTCCAATACACCTCCATTTTTTAATCATATACAACAAAATGGAAAAACATATTACCAAACTACTACCAAAACTCTAAAACACCTTTTCAAGAAGCTTAACTTAAAGCCGGCTTTAAAACGGACTCCACTCCTTGTTAATAAATACTTAAATCCTATTTCAAAAAGGCTAATACAGCTTATGCAATTGGTATGCCAAAAGACCAGATCACTTAGATCTATAGCGTTATGTTGTATTTTTTTATCTTATACCCTATCTGCCTTTGTGTAATACCAAGGGCTTTTGCTGCTTTAGTTTGATTGAAGTTAAATGCCTTTAATGTATTTATTATCCTCAGTTTCTCTATCTCCTCTATTTCTTTTTTAAGAGAATTCATTGAAAAAGACTCTTT
>Ga0197142_1004551_pt1 | contig 11174 bp, 7 predicted proteins | sample GBS60_MetaG_FD_148614 | JGI IMG/M metagenome (GOLD analysis project Ga0197142, IMG submission 148614) | Sediment microbial communities from Great Boiling Springs, Gerlach, Nevada, United States - GBS 60_MetaG | ecosystem: Environmental > Aquatic > Thermal springs > Hot (42-90C) > Sediment... | reverse complement strand
AAATAGATTGTTAGATTTTTTAGATTTGCGTTGAATGGACAAAAATTATAGCCGTTGTGGTGGAACTGGTAGACACGTTGGACTCAAAATCCAATGCTCTTCGGAGCGTGAGGGTTCAAGTCCCTCCGACGGCACCAGGTTTTTCAAGTTACTACTTTGATGACGGTTTGGTTTTTAGAAAATAGTGGAAGCTAAAAAATTGTAATAGTTGCGGTTGTTGGGTTAGGTGATTGTGTTTGGTGTTGTGTATATTTAGATTAGTTAGAATTGTTAAGGCCAGGTTTTAGTTTGGTTTAAAACTTAATTTATGCTCAAATATACCAGAATTTTGCTAAAGCTTTCGGGAGAGGCTTTGGCAGGTGATAAAGGTTATGGGCTAGACCCAACAGTCATTCAGTTTATTTCCAAACAAGTTCAAGAGGTTTACGAGCTAGGTGTTTCGGTGGGAATTGTGGTTGGTGGAGGCAACATTTTTCGAGGAGTGTCGGATGCAGCCAAAGGTATGGACCGGTCTACGGCCGATTATATGGGCATGTTGGCTACGGTAATTAACTCCTTATCCTTGCAAGATGCTTTGGAAAAGTTAGGTTTGCCCGTGCGTGTGCAGTCAGCTATTACTATGCCCCAAGTGGCTGAGCCATTTATTTATCGCAAAGCGATTAGACATTTGGAAAAAGGGCGGATTGTGATTTTTGCTGGTGGTACTGGTAACCCCTATTTTACTACCGATACTGCCGCAGCTTTAAGAGCTAGCGAGATTAAGGCTGACGTATTATTAAAAGCCACCAACGTTGACGGAGTCTATACAGCTGATCCGAAAAAAGATCCCACAGCTACTAAGTTTGAGACTTTAAGCTATATGCAAGCTTTGAATATGGGTTTGAAAGTAATGGATGCGGCTGCAATTTCGTTGTGTATGGAGAATAAACTACCCATTGTGGTCTTTAAACTTCAGGAAGAAGGCAATATTAAAAAACTGGTTTTGGGTGAAAGTGTGGGGACCTTAGTTTGTTGATTTTTAGTAGTTTTGAGTTAGCCGTAGATTAAACTTACTTTTCAAACCAAATTAGCTACGAACCTTTGGTTTTTTGCTTTGTTAGTATTTAATAGCTAAGTCGTTGCCATTTCTAACTATTCTAGGTCTGCTGGGTATATGTGAGTCTTTAATTATATGTTTTGCATAACCAGTTCTTTCTTCAAGAGAAATTTCTGGTTTACCTAAAAAAGTTTGACAATAATCGATGTATCCTTCTTCTGAAGTTTTTGGTGGAATAAGTTCTTGTAGCCACTTAGTCAAAGCCGCGTGGTCACCTCTGTGTAAAGAAGCAAAATTCTCTAGTCTCACCTGACGATGGTCATAGACTATGATTCCTTTAGGTGAGCTGTCACACCTGGCCAGGATGCGTAAATACCTTTCTAAATCGTGTTTGGGGACAACCAAATACAATTTGGAGATGAGCACTCGAATTGGTGTAATTTTGCTTTCTTGCTCTTGCCAAAGCGGATCTAAATAGTCTAACTCTTTCATAAGTTCTTTTCTTAAAGCTCCTGGATTACCCGGTAATTTTTCTACTACTTCTCTAACACTAGTTGCTCCTGCAAAATTTGGATCGTTATTAATTCTTCCAGTATCAATTAGAGCCTGAATCCACACTGCAGCCACAGGTATTTCGGATTGCCACAATTTTTCGGAGAGCTTAATTGTATTATTAGGATCACGTAAATCAGTTTGTTCGATTTCGTAGAAGTTTTTTAGCTGTCCATTGGTAGTTCTAATTTGGTAGAGGGAACGCAGTTCATTAGCCAACTTTTGGTCATCTTGGTTTCTTTCAAGAAAGTCAATTAGAAAAGGCTGACGAAAATTGTGAGTTGTTCCATCTCCATCAGCAACAAAGCTACTTACTTCTTCTAAGTTAGAAATTACTGAATTTACATTGTCGAATTTTTCTAAGCCGTTATATAATTCAATTTGGATTTTAAGTTCGTAAAACTCATTCGGCTCTATTTTGCGGTTTATTTGAATTACTTCATATGGTACTGGCCTGGATGGGATAGTTAGTTGTTCTTCAGATTCTAAAACTTCTTCTGGTGCTGCTAAAAAACCAACTAGATGATATCTGTCTCCAGGCAACCCCTCTATCCCGTTTAAACTCCAAGAGACACCTTCGTAGCCAGAGTTGTGGAAAATTTCTTCTTTGTTTATTGATTCTTCTTGCAATGCTTTTGTGCTTTTTAGAGTTCCTGAAAACAAAATTTGTATAGCTGGTTGAACTTTGGTACCATGATACAAAAAATTCCCACTGCGAAAAGTTTGGCGGAAACGATCTAGCTCTTCTGGGCTATCAAAGTTAACTATTAATCTTCGTAATTGTTCAATTATAGTTTGTTCTAAATCTGGATCAAGTGGGTTTTGTTCTAAAAGTTGTTCAAACGCTGACCGAATCTCTTTTTCATGATTATTTCTCCACCACCTTATTGCGTCAATATAGTCTTCCCAGGTTTTTGTTTCTATAGAGCCCAATGATTTGTTTGCTAGTGTATTTATTTCCCAAAGATTATCAACAACTAATTTAATAATATCTCTCATTTCTATTTCTAATTTTTTTAATTCTTTCAAATTTCTAGTTAGCCCCTTTAGTTTTGGATTATTTGATGCACTAGCATTTTGATTTTGTTGTATCTGCTCCTGAAGTTCTGTTATTTCTGCTTTTACCCTTTCTAACTCTTGGATTTCACTTTCCAGGCTTTGAATTTTCTTCTGTATTTGTTGTTTCCATTTGTCGATGTTTGTCTCTTCTTGTGTAGGACTATAACCTTCACGGAGAGTTTCTAATTCAATATTAAGTGATGAAACTTGTGACTCAATTTGACCTTTTAAATTTTCAAGATGTTGAAATAAGGGTTGTACAAATCCATTATCCGTTAATTCTTTTATTAAATAATCCTTCGCTTTTTTAATTTTGTCCATTTGTTCACTAATTTGGGCCAGTAATTGAACTAGTTTAACAACTTCTTGCTTTATTTGGTCTAAAACCGAGTCATTATTTGGATTTTCTGATAAAAGAGCCCTTATTCTTGTAATAGTTTCTGTTAGTTGAGTTAAGTCAGTTGTTTCAAGACTTATTCTTGACTGCTCTAAAGGTGTTGAATTTGGTCTTGAATTTAAACTTCTGTCTAAAACAGATTCTAATTTTTTAACGCTTTCTTTAATTGAATTAGTATTAAAATTTGGATACAAAATTTGCCATAATCGCTCTTTTAATCTATTAATTTGCCATTTTATAAAGCCAATTTTTAGTCTTTCTGACTTTACTTTTTCATAGTCATCGCTTAATTTTCCAACAGCTTTATCTACTTCTTCCCATTTTCCAGTATTTATAGCTTTTTCAGCTAGTGCTTGCAATTCTTGACGATTAGCAGTTACTTGTTCATTCGAAGAATAACCATGCAAAGCTTGAGCCAGTAATTCTTGGGCTCCTTTTGGCTGGAAACGCTGACTACTATGTTTTTCAAACCCCATAAGGCATCTATTTTTTAAATATAGATTAGCCTAAGGGAAAACTATAGTCAACAAAATTGCTAAAGTAAGCTGTTTAACTAAAATTGGGGTTTGGTTTTTTGTTGATAGTTGTTTGGCAGGGGCAGTAGGAATCGAACCTACGATTGAGGTTTTGGAGACCTCCGTTATACCATTTAACTATGCCCCTTTTGGGGGCAAAAAAACTGTTTTCTTCAAATTTTGTCAAGCTTGGTTGATAATCTGAAATTTTGCAAAATTTTTTTGTTGTATTACCTTATAAAATTAACCCTTTCCAGTAAAATAATTTATAGAAATTAGCTTGATTTATTTATGAGTGAAACTCCATCCCAAACAAGCAATTTTTCTACTGAATTACAACTTCTTCGAAGAGATATTTTTGGTTTAATCGCTATCAGAGCTGAAACTTTGAAAAAGTTAGAAGAATTTGTGCATGAATTAATTAGTGATGCTATCAAGAGCATAGTGCAAACGGGTGAGTTTGCCAAGGTGTTAAGTAGTATCGAAGATGTTGAAATCAAAATTGATTTTTTGCCAGGAGTTGGTGATTTTACTAGTTTTTTGCGTCTAGTAAAGATTTTAAACAAAAAAGATAATAGTATAATTGTAAAAATAGTAGCTAAACTAGCTTTTGATAAAACTCAGCCCAGAATTTTACAGGAGCTGACTGATCCAAATTCAGGTGTAAATTTATCTAAAAGATTATCCTATAAAACGGGAAGGGAATTTGAGCGTACTAAAATTATTTCTCAATACTTGGCGACAAAAAATACACAGGGGATTGTGCCAGAAGGTATTTTTTGTTTTTCTTTGCCTGGTGGTAATGGTGGTACCGTAGTATTTTATGAGCTAATTGAAGGTCCAACTTTAGAAGAATTGGTTTTATCTTGTGCGGAAGAAAATACTAAAGGAAATACTAAAAAACCTGACTTCGACCCGGAACAATTATTTTCCGAGGTTGGTAGATTACTGACTATTTGGCATTCAAGCTTGTCACCGGCAGAAGGTTCTTTAGACGAAAGATTTTTTAAAAATGACACCAATAGGATAAAAAAATATCAACAAAAATTTCCTGATCCTAATTCTTTGTTACTATCCATGTTTGGTATTTTAAAAAAGTGGTCTTCTCCAAATAAGGTTTTAGATTTAACTAAATTCCTTGAAACAATAACTTTTATTTGGTCAACGATTAATCAGAATCTCGAGGCATTTCTTCAGGCTTGTCATACACCATTATTGTGCCATGGAGATTTCAAACCGGAAAATATAATTGCAACTAAAGTTGCAGGACAAAATAGAATTTGTTTTATAGATAACGATGCTTTTTATGGATTACCTTGGCTAGATTTATTTAAAATGATTTCTAGAACTGTGCCAATATTGCTTAGACATCCAGAGTTGAAACAGTTAATTTTTAACTGTCTGTCTAATTTCTTAGATAGTTATTTTTCTAATATTTCTAAAATGGTGCAGATTAACGAAAATAATTTATTCAATTGTCGTCTGGCTTCGGTGTTTATAGCTTTAGATTTAATTTCTATTCTTGATAGTTATTCGGTTATAATTCCAGGACGTTTACAATTTTATCCTTTCTTATCGAACGTATTTTTAGGTGGCCAAGATAGAAGTTTAATTGCTTTACTTAATGCAATTTATGAAATACTTAGTCTTGACTATGATCAGATTTTTTCTTTCGAAGACTATTTATTGAAAATAGTTGATATTTTTGCTAAAAATAGTTATGTACAGCCAAATAGTTGATTTAGTAATCACTTTGGGTGACCAATTACCCGATTTTACTGGACAAATTAGAGATTTAGGTTTAGCTAAAAAGTATGTTACCGAAAAAGACCTGGAAATCGAGCAAGCTTTGGCTAAGCTTATTCAATCTTTTCCGGGTAAACAACATATTTTTGCCGAAGAAATTTACAACCAACTGTCAGGAATTGATAGTTTATGGGTAATAGACCCAATTAGTAATACGTTTAATTTTCTTCACGGCTTCCCCCATTATGCTATTGTAGTTAGTCACCTCGTTCAAGGCGAGGTTAAATTTGCTGTAGTTTATGATCCATCAGTAAAAGAATTATTTGTGGCCCATAAAGGCCAAGGAGCCACCTTAAACGGTAAACCAATTCAAGTAAATACCGCCACCGATGATCATTGTTTACTCTATGAATTTTCTAGCTCTAAAGTTACCCAGGACAAGGCTTTTTGGTTGTTGCAAAAATTAAACACTTTAGGCAAAACCAAGAAATCTTTTGGGTCGGTAGCTTTACATTATGCTTATGTAGCTTGCGGTAGAGCCAGTGCGGCCGTGACAATTAATAAAGATATTTTTCCAGAAATGGCTGGACTTTTGTTGGTGCAAGAGGCGGGAGGGGTAGTTAGTGATTTTCGTGGACAACCTATTAATTTACATACTGTTGGGGTGGTATTCGCTAATAGGCAAATACATTCTGACTTGTTAGCTCTTTTGGCAGAATTTAATTAGCTGGATTTAACCTAGTTAGAGGTTAGTTGTGTTAGTAGTTAAAAAAACTATCGATTTATTTTTCCCTTAAAGCTTAGTTATTTATTCTAAAGGGGTTTTATAAACAGTAAGTATTGGCTTTGGCTAAAAAGTAGCAAGAAGATTTCTTTTATTATTATGGCTACAATACTACCCTATGGTTTATAAGATTACCAGGTTTTTCGTGGTTTTAGTAAAAATTAACTGTTCTGTCTGAGTAGTCTCTCTACTATTTCTAATTCCGAATCTGGAATTTCTACTCCGGTTTTGAGCCTTTTTAAGGTGTTTGATATAGTTCTTTCTCCGGGTAGTACAATTTTCTCTGGCTCAACTCCAGAATCAGATTTTAAGTGATTTACCAATTCTTGAATTTCTGAATAAAAGTATTTTGCTTTGAGATTTTTAGAGCGCAAATTAATCATCAACAAAAACATACTGTTGCCTCTTGGTCCTTTATATTGCAAATTGCGGGTGGTTTTACCTCCAGCTAAGGCCCCCGCCAGGGCTTCTACCATAAAACTAAGACCGAAACCTTTATATCCACCGACAGGCTTAATCGAACCACGTTGCGGTTCAGGGGCTTCGTAAAGAATTTTTGGATCGTTACTGTTGTTGCCTAAATAATCAATCAAATAAGCATCATCTAACAACTTTTTTTGTTCGTAAGCTTCTCTGATTTTACCTTCGGCCACTATACTAGTGGACATATCTAAAATATAACTACCAGATGATTTATTTGGTATTCCAATGCAAATTGGATTGGTAAATAAAACTGGCTTAGTGCCGCCATAGGCACAAACTCTAGCACTCCTACCCATGCCTCCTGCACAAGCTAAGGAAATGATTTTTTTCTTTGCTAGAAATTCGGCATAGTCATACAAACGGCCTATATGGCCAAGATTTTTTAGTAAAGCTAATTTAACGTCAAAGTTAGATTTGACTACTGATGACAAATAATTAAATATGACTATTTGTCCCATACCCCATTGACCATCAATATAATCGAGGTTGCCTTGTTGGATATAACTAATATTTGGGTTTAGATATATTTCTTTTGCTTTTATTTGTTGAATATAAGTTTTTATTCTTCTAAAACCGTGCGAAGAATGTTCAGCAAACTCAGCCTTAGCTATGGTGGTGGATAAAATTTTTGCGTGTTGTTTACTAGCACCCAGACGGCAAAAAATTTTGTAAATATATCTTACCAAACTTTGGTAATTAAAATGCATATCTTAAATAGATAAGAACTTGGCTTTAAATGAGGGAGAGAATTAAAGCTACTCTTGTCAATTCATTTATAAGAATAATAGTGTAAAGATGCATTAATACTTAGTAAAGTTGTTAAACAGTCTTTAAAAGAGGCCATAATTCTCTATTAAAGAAGAATGATTACCTAAAACACTTTCCCTTAAAAGGGGAGAAAAACTTTTTAATATTGCTAGAGAAGGCGAAACTTGTTCGATTAAATCAAACAGTTTATTGATTTACTAAAAACTTATTGACCATCTTAGCAATTCTGGATTTTTTCCGATTAGCTTTGTTTTTATGAATGTAGTGTGACTTGGCAGCCTTGTCTAAGGCTGAATAAACTTTGGCTATTAAAGGATTTAAATTGGTTTCACCAGTCTTAATAGCTTTACGTAGTTCTTTTAAGGCGTCTGTGATTTTCTTTTTCCTAGCCAAGTTAAACATTCTCTTTCTTTGAGAACTTCTTAAGGCTTTTTTAGCAGAAGCAGTATTTGGCATAAAGATTGTAGTTATATCAAAATAAATTCTTGTTTAAACTACATTGAATAAACTAATTTAATTTAAAGAATGGAGCGGGTAACGGGAATCGAACCCGTGTTTCAACCATGGCAAGGTTGTGTTCTACCATTAAACTATACCCGCCTAAACAGGCAAGCTTGCTCGAATATCTATATATGCCAGGCAATTATAAATTTAAATCTATAATCTTGTCAAGCTACTAGGCTTACATTAGTGCGTTCTAAAGGCTGATAGCTGTGTTCAATTGCCAATAAGTTAAAAACTAAGACCCCACTTAAAAGGTTTAAGGTTGACAAAATTTGCTTGCTTTACAATTTAATTGTTTTGGACTATCCAAGTTAAACTAAGTTGGCGCTATCGTCTAGTGGTTAGGACACAAGATTCTCATTCTTGGAACCGGGGTTCGATTCCCCGTAGCGCTGCCAAAACGGAAAATAAAACCACAAATTGCAATGTTTACACTTACCAAACGTACTTCTAAACAAGAGCTGTTTACTATTTTAGAAGCTAACTTAAAATTACCAAACAAGGAGGTGTTAATTTTTGTAGATTCTTTACCTCCTTTTATGAGTACTAGAATTGCCTTGAGCATCTTTTCTTACCAGATTAATAATTATCCCAAAAAACTTATTTGGCACACTACTGATGAAGAAATTTCCAAACTTTTAAGCGATGTTGGTTTTGTCGTGCAAAACCTAACTCAGGTCGATAGTCCTAATGTCAAAAGTTCGAATGTGGTGAGTACAGATAGTCAATCAGCTAACTCAGAATTGGTTATGGAAGCTCAAGCCGGAGTTACAACAAGTATTTCAGAAACTACAAACCAATTTGTATCTAATCAGACCTCTAATAGTCCAAAGAATCATCGGCCAATTAAAGAATTAACACAAGCTAGTGTTGCAACTAAAATTGGTGAGTTAAATACATCTACACCAACAGCAAAAGCCAATTGGGATAACGCGGCTAGTTCTGATAAGCAATCAATTAAATCAGTTAAGACAGCTACACAAACTGGTTCAAGTTTGGTGCTTGTTGATTCTAGGGCTCGAAGCTTGCTCGAGTTTAAGCAAAAAGTACGAGTTTCGTCTAGTTATACAACCAACAATACCAACCAGACCTTAGGCAATTCTAAACCGGTTAATTTGGAGTTTGGAGGTGGTTTAAAGAGCACTTCCCAATCGAAATTGGTTGCTCAATCAATATCCGCAGACAATTTAAGCTCTGACTCTAAGTTAGAGTTTTCCAAACAATACGTAAAAGATTTTAATGCCTGGCAGAGTTGGTTAAATGACCAAAAAACAACACCTAAATTAAACTTGGACAATCTGACTAAGCAAACACAATACCAATTTAATAAACTTTTACAAGAAGATAAACTCTACTCAAACCACGATCAAGATTTAGATCAATGGCTAGCCAAAATTAGACATACTAAACAAGCTATTGATAGTAGCAAGCTAACTAATTCTACTAATTCTAAAGTGAATGTACAGATTGTTAGTTTTCAACCCAGAGCTCGTTCTACGAAAATAGTCAAAAGACTATACTTATTTACCAGTGCGGTATTGAGTTTGTTATTGTTTGTTCTTTTATTAATCACTCTGCCTACTAACGTTTACACAATCAAAATTGATAACCCATTAATTGAGAGTAGTGCTACTATCAGTCTACCAGTGTCTAAGTTTAATAAAAAAACTGTTTCGGTGACTGTATCTTCAACTATCGAATCTACTGGAACCAGAGAAGTAGAGACTACTAACGCTACTGGCAAAGTTATCTTGGTTAATGCTAGTGGTAACAATATTAGTTTGACCAATGGTGGTTTTTATTTGATTAAAGATGGGAAAAAATACAAGCATGAGTTCGACCCTAATTTACCAGGAATTATTACTATTCCTGCCAGAAACGATCTTAATGGTCCCAGAATTGAAGTGACTGTGCGGGCGGTTAATCCTGGAGCCGGCGCCAACTTACCGGAAAATACACGTTTTAGTATTGTGAATTTAAAAGAACAAACCTTAGGCAACGCCTTATTTGCTATTTCGGTAACCCCGATTCAGAACAAAGAGCTTAGTGGTGATCGTGTAGTAACTCAATCAGATTTAGATTTGTTAGCTAGCCTTAATCAAGGTAAACTAGCCCAAGAAGTAGGTAAAGAACTAGCTAAACTACGTTCAGAAAATCTATTTACCGATCCTGATTGGTACACTATGCAAATTACCAACAGTCAAGCGGACGCTAAGGTGGGTCAAGTGCAACCTAAAGTGACTTTAACTACTGAGGCGGTAGTTACTTTATACTTTTTATCAAAAGATTACCTAACTCAGTTAGTTCGAGATACTAATTCAGAAATCAGCCAAATTAGTGATATTGTAATCAAAAAATATTCAGGCGAGTTATCTAGTTTAGATAATCAAATTAGTTTGGATGTGTTCTTTAGTTATAATAAAAAAACTCAACTGGATAAAAATTTAATCGGGCAAACTTTAGCCACTCAAAAAGATACCAGTAAAGCCGAAGAGTTGCTTAAAAAGCAGTTTCCTAACATTAAAAAAATCGAGAAAAGAGAAGTTGGAATAAATATTCCAATTATTGCTCCTAAGATTGAACTGGAAATTGTGGAAAACAGTTAAAGTAAATGTATATTTAAGGTTTTGCTGGTTATTTGCTTATTAAATTAACTGATTTTTAGCTGGTATTTAGAAATTTTTTAATTTTTTACTAACTTGACTTTAACCGAACTAAAACAGTTTTTAGACTAGACAAATTGACAAGTTAATAATATATTTTTTAATCTCAATTTATCAAATTATGTTTAAATTCTTTAAAGAAAACCGGCTAGGTTTGAATATTATTTTGTCAATTTTACTGTGTTTTTCAATAGGTGCTAATATTTATTGGTTTTATAATAACATTCTTAATCAAAAGCCAGAAAGCTCATCTCTAGTTCAGAACGAAAAACCGACTTCGGATCCTAGTTTATTGGTTTGGGAGTTTTCAGATTCAGAAAATTTGGCAACAGAGATGACTGATCTAGAGGTTGAAGTTAACCCAGAAGATGTATACATCACAAGCCAACAAGTTGGAAATGTAAGCCAGTCGATGGCTACCAATGGCAATACTAAAACTAGACATCTGGCAGTAAAATTTGGTAAAAAATTCTTGTTTAGACAGTATAGTGTCATGATTTATTTTAATTCATCTAATTCTTGGTTAAGGTCACAGTCAGTTATAGAAAAGCAATTAACTCCTGAGGAAGTTTTATTGAAGGATTGGCGGGTGGGTAAAATTGTCTACTTTACCAAAACTAATCAGTTTATTTATCTTATGCCCTCTCAGAGCTATTCTATAGAAATA
>Ga0197142_1004550_pt1 | contig 11175 bp, 8 predicted proteins | sample GBS60_MetaG_FD_148614 | JGI IMG/M metagenome (GOLD analysis project Ga0197142, IMG submission 148614) | Sediment microbial communities from Great Boiling Springs, Gerlach, Nevada, United States - GBS 60_MetaG | ecosystem: Environmental > Aquatic > Thermal springs > Hot (42-90C) > Sediment... | reverse complement strand
CTACTCGGAAGTGGGAACCCTCGAAGGCGGGGCCGATTTTGTTACAACCGTCCTGGCTTGCCTCTTCCTGAGCGAATACCTCACTCTCTACTACGACGAGACCATTCACGCCCGCGCCGCAGCCGCCTGGCTGGCCATTGCCGATTCGCCGGCTATTCCCACTGCCGAAGTCTACGGCTTGGAAGACCGCTCCACCGGAGAGCTCTGTCTCTACAAGCTTCTCTGGGCCTTGCGCTTTGGCCAGCAGCTGGACGTGGAAACCCTGGTGGAAGCTTACTTGCAGGAACCCACCGGGCCCTTAGGTTTATTTGACCTAGTGGCAAGAGACTTGCGGTTGGACGTTCCCAAGCAATTCTTCCCCCGTTCCTGGGGCCAGGTTTGGGGAGATACCGTTCCCCGACTGGCAGACACTGCGCTGCAGGTTTTGTGGGAAAGCAGAAGTCGGCTCTTCGACCGTCCCGCCTTTTCCCTGGGTGCTGCCGAAGCTTGGGCCCACGTTTCTATGGCCAACCAGCTCCTGCGCTGGATGTGGCCCTACGGCTACCACTGGCTCTCCCTGACTGCCGAGAAGCCGGGCGGGGGGGATTTGGGGGCCCTCCTCTACGCCGTGGCCTTTCTTTCCTTCTACTGGGCTCTACAGGCCTTGCTTTTGCAGGAGGGCGTCACGATAAGCACCGCCCAAGGCCTTTACTTGGACGCTTGGGGACAGACTTTGGCCTTGCCCAGGCCGGCAGGGCAGAGCGACGACTACTACCGCCAACGTCTTTTGGGTTGGTACCGCCTCTCCGGCGGCACCCCAGAGGGCCTTCTCTACTGGGTGGAGGAGCTGCACGAGTCTCCTGGTCGTCTAGAAGACGATTGGTCGAGAGAATTTGCCGTTGGCTGGTCGGAGCGGCGCGGAGGTCTGAGGAACGGGCGCTACGATCCCTATATCTACATCTACGAACCTTGGCAGGGTCGCCCAGAAGAAGTAGAGCGACTTTTGGCCGGCGGCAGCCTTCAACTGCTGACAGCCGACTACTGGGAAATTGACGCCAGCACCACAGGGGTCTATCTACCTGCCCACTGGCCGACCCGAGAGCGCCCCGACGCCCCTATTGTCTTGACCCCCGTAACGGCGGACACCACCCTTTTGGATTGGCGGGTGGGCCGCCCGGCCTTCCGCCGCCCGGCCACGGCGGACAACAACACCATCGACGCTTCCGAAACCTGGTTGGGGGCGGACACAGCCGAGCTGATCCTCTACCTAGACGGCAGTTACTGGGAGTCGCGGCTGTACACGCGCTCTGTCTCTGAGGAAATGTTGCTGGAGCTGCCCCGCGTCGTTCCCATCGGCGTTCCTTTCTTCCTGGTGGGCCAGCCCGGCGGGCGGGTGGGCTTGATGATCTCCTCCTCCGGCGGACAGGCTTGGCTGCCAGCTCTTCCTAGAGTCCTCCGCAACGTCCTAATCCTACAAGCCGAAGTGACAGGCCCGCCGCTAGACATCATCCACCAACTAACTTTGGAGGAAGAGCTGTGACACCCCACTTCCATTCCTGGTTGGCTTACGTCAACTCCGTTTTACACACAGACGCACCCAAACCCAACCCCAACGCCTACCGGGTTTTGCTGAGCTTGCAGCGCAACTTTTCCCCCACTTGGAGTTCTGCACAAGTTCTGGCAGCAGAAATCAGCTCCCCCTACTACCGCCGACCTTTGGTCACTTGGTCTGGGCAGGGGCAGATTGACCCAGCCGGTTTCCATCAATTTGAAGCTGTAGAACGCTTTACTCTCCAAGCTCAAAGTCAGGACTTAGTCTTTCGCACCCTGGTGGTAGTGGCGGAAGCCGGTGAGCATCCGTGGGTGGAGATCGCTGGCGTCAATCTAGCTACCGGCGTGTGGACGACCGCCACACCCCATGGGCTTGCCGACGGAGAACGTGTGCTGGTAACCAGCGATGAACAGCTTCCGGACGGGGTGGAAGCCGGTTGGCAAACAGTTGAGGTGGTTGGGCCAACAACGCTGCGGTTACAAGGGGTAACCCCGACCTCGCAAGGATCCGGCCGCCGCTTGTTTCGTATAGCAGGAGGAGCGTTTCGCCCTGTCTTCTACCACACGTTCGAGACCAACGTTTGGATTCCGGCGCGCACTTCGCGTTCTTATCGCTTGGCTACACGTGTTCGTGGTTAATTCCAAGGAGCAGCTTATGTACCGTACTTTGAAACGTCTCTACAGCCTGACAGAGGGAGAAAACACCATCGCCGCCTTCCAAAAGTTGTGGGCGGAAGAAGACAAGCAAGTCTTACAGCGCTTGGGGGTGTTTCCCGACATCACCCCGGCTTTGGTAACCAGCAAAGTTCCTCCAGCAGCCAAGTTACTCATTAAGCGCCACGAGGGCTTTTCTCCAAAAGCCTACCGCTGTCCTTCTGGCATATGGACTGTAGGGTGGGGGTTTACCCAAATCCACGGCCGGCCTGTAACGGAGCAGGATACCTTGACCGAAGCCGAGGCGGAGGTTCTTTTGGATGCCGAGCTGGAACGTCTGGCAGAAGAGGTTGACCGGTTGGTAAACGTTCCCCTCAACCCCAACCAGCTCTCTGCCTTGATCTCCTTTGTCTACAACGTCGGCCTGAACGCTTTTGCCAAATCCACCCTACTCAAGCGCATCAACGCCCAGGATCCCAAGGCTTCCGAAGAATTTGACCGCTGGGTGAACGGGGCCAACGGACCCTTACCTGGGCTGGTCAAACGACGGGCAGAAGAACGCGCTTTGTACGAAGCCAAACCATGAGCATCATCCCCCTGGTACATCGAGCCAAACGTCTGGCCGATTTTCTTGAGCGCACCGACCTTTGGTTTGTCCTCGGCGGTCAAAGTCCCTGGCGGGACGAAACGTTGCCGCCCCCTCCCGACCCCGACTGGTTGACGGTTCCGGAAGCTTGGGGGTTCAAGCAGGCCGACACAGTAGTGCCCGTCTTTCCCGACGTCGATGGGCCTTTATTTACCCCTGACGGCATCTATCGTCCCGTCGAGGCGCGAGATGTCGAGTCGTTGTTGCTGGCCAAAGCTTTACAAGCCTTTGTCAGTGTACGTATTCGTCCGGGGGACTTTCCCACAGGGTTAACCTGTCGCATCGTCGGTCTGACAACCGGTCTGCGCCGCCACAACAGCAACCGCCGTGCTTTGTTGGCAGAAGACGTTATTCACCCCGGCTTGCTGCTTTGGGTATCGACCTATCGGCCTTTTCGCGTAGGCGAGTCTCTGGTGGATTTACACGTTATCTTGCACTTTTGACCATGACACAGCCCATCTATCCAAATCAGGTGGCGGCCAACGTGCCTTTGCTTCCTGGCTGGCCAGAAGTGTTGCAAGAGCCACTGCGCTTTTTTCAAACCTTGGCCCGCGAAAACCCCGACCTGGCTCGCCGCTTGGGTTTAGAAGACTATGCCCAGCCCCTTCCGCCCGGCTGGACCCGAGCGGTACAGGATCCTATTCCTGTCCTGACCGAGCTCAACCGCCTTGATCCTCAGGCCGTAGAGCGCCTGACCAACACCACTCCCAGTACAGTTCCCACACAAACTTCTTCTCCCGAGCTAGCGCCAACATCTTCTACTCCTCAGCAGGGCGAGTTGGTCAAGTCTGATGATCCTAGCGCCTTACCGACCCCTGCGGTCCTTTCGGCCCCTCGCCGCTACAACCGTTGGGTCAACTTCGCCCGCGAGCACGACATCTTTCGCGTCCACTATGTTGACCGCCTTGGTCGTTCTCACACCTTTGCCTTTAGCCTCTTGCCTGCCATAGAAAGCAACTTGACCATGGGCAGCAGCGTCCCCAACATTGGGGGTTATGGTGCCCGCGTGCCTGAGGTCAAACCAGGCCTGCTGGATCGCATCTCCATGAAATACGTACGCCGCGGTGTTGCGGGGGCGCCGCCGGCCATCCAGTCAATGGGGATTGAGCAGCGCATATGGCAGTTGGTGGGGGCCTACCTAGGCAATGAGCAGCCGGAAGGCCCGGAACACCCCGGAGCGGTCTATCCCCCCAACGGCAGCTTTCCCGAGTGGCGACCCGTCAAGCTCAACGCCTATGAGGTGGCTCGCTTCTTCACCGAAGAAATCATTATGGTCGGCCGGCCAGTGAACTTTAGCCTGCTTTCCTACCGCCCCGACGAAGACGATGTTATTGAAATGTACTTTCGCGGGGTCATCCAATCCTGCCGCCACCTACACGCCCGCTCAGACCGGACGTACTACGCCTTTGACATCCTCATTACCGAATACTACAACCCCACCCAGTGGGCGGAAAACAACGCCCGTACCTACACCTCTGGCCCGGCGGTGGTCGATCCAGCAGCCGGGTCGAAATCCCAACCTCTGCCCGCAATGCCGGAGGTTGACGAAGTCGTTATGCCCCAACCCTTTCGCTTTCGGGACTAATGCGTGACCCTTTCCGCCCACCTCCAGACTTAGAAGAGGCCTTTCGCAGGCTTTGCGCTCCCTTTGGCGGCTCTTCCGTTGTACAAACCATCCTGCCCGCCCGTGAGCAGGAGTACCTGCTGCTCTTCCCCGGCTTTGTCTACGTCGTCTCCAGCTGGGCGCCCCTGGTGGACTTAACGGAGCACGGCTACGAACCCGGCTCCGTTTACAGCCTTTACGACCACCGCCTGCGCTTTTTGTACGCCGAGCGCTGCGATGGTACTTGGGGAAAGCGGGAGCATGACCGTGAGCTACTAACTCGTTCTGACCACGGCTCCTACGTCCACATTTGTTTCCGAACCCGCCTAGGTCCAAAGTTGGGCATCTTTTGGATTGCTACCCGCCCAGAGCCAGAGCGCTGGCGCTACATGCTGGATTTGTGGCAGTACCACGCTGAGCGGGCCAGGCCCAAATTGGATCGCCACGAGATCTTTTTTGAAACCTACTGCCTGCCGACCCGTCCTTTGCGCTTTTACTTCTTGCCCGGACGTTTTGAAGAGCGTCTTACCCCCGAACAGATAAGGGATCATCCTGATGTGCAAGTGCAGGAAGTGGATCCCCCTTACCCATTGGTGGCTTATCCAGAAACCAGCGGCTGGATAACCTTCTATCAAGGGGACGACCTGGTGGTGCTGTCGGAGGTGAGGGGTAATGGAGTGCGCCGTTTGCGCACCGGGCCCGGCAAGTCCTTGTACGTACACCTGGGAAGGGAGCCCGCTCTAGCCCCCCATCCGGTTCAGGGTGATTACCTTGGACAGCTGAGCGGTTCCGCCTGGGCAGGCTCTGAGCCGTTGGTTTCCGTAACCGCCACCCTGAAGTTGGCGGAGTAATTGGTTAGATTTACAACTTTACTGCTCGTTAGGGTGGAGCAAACAGCAGGGTTTTGTTATGGAGTGCCCACTTCCTCCACGCCCAGAGGATCTCAACATTCCTGTCGGCGACAGCCGCGGTGGCGGCGCCTATCCCAAAGTCTTGCTGGGGGATCCCGTCACTGGAGCCGGAGGCGATTCCACCCGCACCGGTTTTGCCAAGTACAACGTTCACGACCACTTCCGTGCCAGCGGTCGCCGCTTCGATACCACCGGCATTCAGGTGGGGGATACCTTTGAAATGGCCCTCCAGGGGGTGCGCGTCTTTCCCCCAGGCACCCAAGTGGTGGAGGTGCGTTCCGAAGAGCTGGTGCTAAGTAACCCAGCCCTGTGCAGCGGCGACGCTCCGGCCCTGGTCTACGGAGATGTGACCATTCGAGTTCCCAATGTACGCGCCCGCAAGGACTCCCCCGTGGTGGTGCGGGTGGAAACGGCAGGTATGGTGGAAGGGGCCTGGCTGGAAGCCTTGGCTCCCCAACCCTTTAACCGCTGGTGGGACATTCCCACCGAGGGACTCTACGCCCTCTGTTTGTGGCTGCCCTTTCGCGGAGCACTTTCCCATTTGGTAGCGAGGTTACGCCAAGGGACGCTACGCCTATCTCCTTGGGCCAACGGGCGGCCGCTTGGTCGGGAGATCCTGGTAGGACCTGAGCCGAGGGTACAGACCTATCCTTGGCCTCTGCTGCCCAACGGCAGTCGTCTGGAAGTGCGCATTGCTTCCCCCAACAACGCTAGGGGGTTAGAAATTACCTGTATTGTGCAGCGGCTCTTAACTTGAAGAGGGACCAGTTCGACTTTGACCCACAGGACTTTTTGCGGGAAGTCTCCGAAGCCATTGATGTCGAAGGAACGGAGCTTTCGCTGCCCGACTTCGTGCGCCACGAGCTCAACCTAGGCATCGAGCTGAGCACCGGCCAGTGGGCGGTGCTAAAAGCCTTTTACGGCCTACCCCTGACCGAGGCGGAGACGGCACTGCTGGAGCTTTGGGCTTTGGAAGGGCGTACCACCTGGAATCCAGACACCCAACGCTGTCAAATGTTGGTGTTGGAGTGCGGGCGTCGCAGCGGCAAGTCTACCTTGGCTTCCATCATTGCCGCCTACGAGTTTTACCGCCTGGCCCGCCTCCCCTGTCCTCAAGCCCACTACGGTATTGCTCTCTCCACCAAAATCGCCATTTTGGTTATGGCTACGACAGCCGAGCAGGGCAAGGACACCATCTTTGGCGCTGTCGCTGGAGCCATCCAAAACTGCCGCTACTTCCAGAGGTTGATTGAACGCAAGGAAGTTTTGGTAGGTAAGGAACAGATCGAATATCCCGCCAAACGCCTCCACATCCGTCCTGGCAACAGCAAATCCGCCTCTCAGGTGGGCTATACCATCAAGTGCTTGATCATGGACGAGGTGGCCCGTTTTCGGGACGCCGACGGAGCATCCAATGCCCTAGAAATTTGGAGCAATGTCGGCATCGGCTCCGCTCCCTTTGGCCACGAAGCGCTGCGTGTAGCCATTTCTTCCGCCTGGTACGAAGGAGACGCCATCCAAAGGCTTTACGAAGCTTGCGGGCGAATGCCGGGCATGCTGGGATTTCGTCTGCGCAGTTGGGATCTCAACCCCGTCTACGCCGCTCGGGACAATCCGGTCATTGCAGCAGAATACGCCACCGATCCCATCCGGGCTGCCCTAGAGTTTGAGGGGTTGCGCAGCTCCGGAGAGGGTTCCTTCCTCTCCGGCAACTTAGTAGACCGGGCAACCCGCGGCCAAGCCACTATCCAAGCTCGCCCCAGCTCGGCAAACGGCCTCTCCACTGTCTCTCTGGATCGACTTGATTCCACCCAACGCGGCCTCTACGTCCACCTAGACCCTTCCATTAGCACTGATACCTACGCCGCCGCCTTGGCTCACGGCGAGTACCAGGATGGCCGATTGGTAGTGGTCATCGACGGGCTGCTGGGTTGGGAACCAGGCCCGGGCAGGGAGGTGTCTATTACCAACGTTTGTGAAACCCTCTTTGAACTTCACCGCCGCGTCCAACTTAAGCAAGTTTCTTCTGACCACTACGGCACTTCGCTGGAGACACTGCAGCGGCTTTCCCAGGCGGGAATTGCCGTTAAGCGCATCTTTTTCAGCGCCGGCTTGCAGCTGTCCATGTATGAATATTTGCGCCGCCTTCTCTCTGAAGACCGCCTGATCCTGCCCTGTAACAGTTGGTGGACACCGACCTTAGTTCGGGAGCTGAAGCACTTAATTTTGGTGCGCGGCCGCCGCGTAGACCACCCGCGCGGTGGTAGTAAAGACTTTGCCGACGCTGTGGCCGCCCTGGCCTGGGAAATCGGGCGGAAAGGTATAACCAACCAAGTTAGCGGCAGCCCGCGCATGCAGCGATTCGACACGCACCGCAAGTGGCCATTTCACCGCCGAAGACTTGGCTAATGCTAGAAGCAAAGGTTTGGCAACTTTTGCATGCAACCAACGCCTTTGCTGCTGGACATGAGGCCAGCTGTGGGCGTGGGAGAGACAACTCTACCTAGCCCTGCTCTTTGGTTGGAGATCATTCCGCCCTCCGGAGCCATAGGAGTTTGGACTCCACGACCTGGCCCTATTTGGGTACAGGTTCCGGATGGACTGTTGCGTCTAACTCTATTTCCCAGCCCCAACCGCTACCGTGTCCGTTACTACACGAGCGGCGGCAGGCGGCCATTGCGGCAGGAGACGTGGTTGGTTGGGCCTAAACCCCTTCCCCAAGCTTTGTGTCTTCGGGCAGAACCCGAAGGAGACCCCGTTCCCTTCCCTGTTTGGGCCGTGCTGCAGCACCCCTTTCCTGGAGCTTCTTGGTGGTGGGCGGACGGCCTCTTGCACTGGCAGAACGGCCCCAACCCCGGCCAGCATTACCAGATCGTGGTTCAACCTGCCCTGGCCTACGCCGACGTCTTTCCTGAGCCGGCCTAACCGATGCTGGACGTTTTGGCCGAACTTGAGGTGGTACCGGCCAGCCGTTCTGCCGAGCGGCTGCAGCAGTTTTACACCTCGCACCGCGACATCGTTGCCACCTTTTACAGCACCCCGACCCGAGACTTTCCTCTGGGCAACGTCGCCTATGCCTTGAAAAACAGAGGTGTAGAGCTAGACCGGCCAGCAATCGTTCCTTTTGGAGAAAGACAGGATCTACACGCCAAGTTGGGGGTAGGAACCCGTGACGGGCGGCGGGAAGGTTATGTGACAACCATGAACTTTTCCGCCACGTCCTTGGCCGGCTTTTCTCCCCCACCCAAGGCCGAGCGGCTAAAGGGATCTCAGCGTTTTCACTACGAGCGCACCGTTTTGATTCGCGACCCGGCCCAAGTCGCGTACTTGGAGCAGGGAATAAGACGGCTGGCTTACGGCCAAGAGCACTTTACTTCCGGCCCCTTTTTCTTTGGCTCTGACATCGTAGCCGAGCTGGTTTCAAAGCTGGACCAGGCCGAGCCCGGCACACCGGTTACCGTCACCTCGCCCACGCTGACCGATCCAGTTGTTATTGCGGCTTTGCGGCGGGCCGCCCACCGCGGTGCCAAAGTTACTGTTTACACTGGCCACCCCGCCTCTCGGCTTTCCGATTTAAGGCTTCCGACCGACAACCTAGATAAGCTGGCCTCTTCTGGCGTACAGGTCTTTACTCCATCTCCAGACGATCCGCTGCTGCTGCACGCCAAGCAGGTGGCCATCGGAAGTACTGCCTACATAGGCAGTTCCAACCTTTCCGAGCGCTCGCGTCAGGGAAGGTCGGTGGACGTGATGTACAGGATATCTTCCACCGACCTGCACACCGTTATCCACCAAGAACTTTCGGCTTTGGAGCTGCAGCCTTACGTGGCTTCTTCTCCTGGGCCGGTTGAGAAGCGTCTTTCGGAGCTCGGGTGGGACAGGCGGCTGGTGGACTTGGGGTTGGAACCTCTCTTCTTTCGCCCGCCCGCCAACCGACTGGCCCGGTTCAGGTTGGTGGCACTTCCCAGCGGTTTGGGCGATCTGGAGCGCTACTTGCGCAACCAGCCGATGGAGTTTACCCCCTATTCCGACTCCTGGGTAGCGGCCACCGGCACTCCACCGCCTTCGACCTTGATTGCTATGGACAAAGCGCTTTCCACCCCGTCTTTGGGAGAGCGCCTCAACCGCACCTTGGGTTTTGAGGTTTACAGGCGCCACGGTGGGGTAATCGGCAACGTGGCGGGGTTGGTCGGGCGTTGGACGGACGAGATTATCTCTCCTTCAACCGAGCCTCGGCGTGGCGGTTGGGTGGCCTACCAACGGCAGCAGGACAAAGAAAGAGAGCCTGGGCCGGTGGAAAAGCTCTTGCGCGCCCTGGTTTGGAACGCCCAATCGGTGTCTTTGGCCATCGCCACCTACATCGGGCTGCAACTGCCCTTGGCCCGCATAGCCTCTACCTTGCTCGATGCTTCTGCCCAGTTTGCCCTTGGCTTTGAGCACAGACAGGTTGCCGACAAAGATTCGCTTTCCTACACCGTGCGACGCCTGTTCCGCATTGTCTTCTTTGGCGAAGACTGGGCCAGGCGGCTTGAGTACGTCACCGACACCGACTCTCCTGGCGAATATCGCAAGCGCATCCGGGAGTTGCACACGTTGGCGTACCGGCAGCGGGATGCCACCACCCAATTTCTCGATTCTATGGGCGAGCTGCCGCCAAGGTCTCGTGCCACCGGCCTAGACCAGGTGCCCCCAGTTCCCTTCCACGAATCTGGGCTAATCGGCGTGATTCAGGCCAGGCGGCGCTTCGACCGGGCGGTCTTTGAGCGCTTTTTGCCCCTCCTGCTCTCCATGAATCCTTACGAGCCGGGGAGCCAGGCGTATCGAGACTACCTCAAGGCTGTAGCCAACTTGCGCGATGCCGTCGGCCCAGATCCCAAGTGGTTGAGCGACCCGAAGTACAGCCTAGAAAGAACCAAGTGGTATAGCAAAAACCCTTACTTTGAGATCCGCCTAGACCTCGATTACGTCAAAGGGGAAGTCAAGATTCGCGGTTTGGGAGAAGAGTACAGCCGCGGTATTGCCCGAGCAGCCGACGAGCTGGCCAAACTTCTGCCGGCCGACCTCACCCGCTGGGTGCCTGCTTTGCGCCGCGGGCGCCCTCCTTTTGATCCCAAGACCATGCCTTCTCTGCGCAGCCTCTTCAGCTTTGAAGAGGCCTACGACGTCGTTTCTAACCTCTACGGCACTGTTCGCCAAACCTTAACAACACCCAACTATTTACACCACTTACAACAGGCTTGGGCGAAGAGCGCTGAGCTAAGGCAGGTTGTCCGGACGGCCGGGCCCAAGTCTCCGGCGCTTGAAACTGCAGGCAAGCAGCTAAATGAGCTGGTTCAAAGGTTGCCGGCTTTAAAAGCCGCTCCCCACGCCCTGGCCCGCGTGCCGGCTTCCGACACCCGCATTGCTGGAGTTCCTACCCGCTACGCCATGTCGTTGGTGGGAGCCATTGGCATTGGTCTTGTCGTAGATCGCGTAGTCGACGCTCTTGTCCTTGGCGAGCAAGGCCCCGATTTACGCACCCAGTTGGCGGCAGCCGCAACATTGGGGGATCTGCGCAGTGTCGACCTCACACCACGGACCGCTCCTTTGGCCTCTTTGGCTTTGGGCGTCGGTGCCGCCACGGCCGCTGGATTTCTCTTTCCCCAGTACGTGCAGCTGGATCAAGCTCCCAACGTAGGCGTGCTTCGCTTCAACACCCGGGCGGCCGCTATAGCCGGGTTGCTGGCTCCTTTAGTCGTGCGCGGCCTGGCGGCGTTGCTCATCAAACCTATCGAGCTCTTGCCGCGCGTTGCTTACGCCGTTCGCCGTTTGGCAGACCCCAACTTGCCGGG
>Ga0197142_1004548_pt1 | contig 11176 bp, 12 predicted proteins | sample GBS60_MetaG_FD_148614 | JGI IMG/M metagenome (GOLD analysis project Ga0197142, IMG submission 148614) | Sediment microbial communities from Great Boiling Springs, Gerlach, Nevada, United States - GBS 60_MetaG | ecosystem: Environmental > Aquatic > Thermal springs > Hot (42-90C) > Sediment... | reverse complement strand
GGAGGCGGCGTCCATCTCGATGACATCGACGCAGTTGCCCTCTTGGATGGCGCGGCAGAATCGGCACACCTTGCACGGGTTCGGCGTGGGACCCTGCTCGCAGTTGAGTGCCTTGGCGAGCAGGCGTGCTGTGGAGGTCTTGCCCGTGCCGCGCGGACCGCAGAACAGATACGCATGCGCCAGCCGACCCTGCTGAATTGCGTTCCGCAGGGTGACCGTCACATGGGACTGTCCCAGTAATTCCTCGAAATCCTGCGCCCGATACTTGCGGTAGAGGCTAATATACGCCACGACGCCACCCACGAAATTGTACCCGACGCGACAGGATCGCTCACGAATGCTCTGCACTCAGAGGTACAAGATGTGCCTGCAGAAGGTCAGGTCACCGTGAGCGACGCTTGGTGGATTGCAATCAGCAGGAATTTCCGTGCCGAGCGCGAACCACCTCTTATGGAGCAAGACGATGGCTGTCGATACCCTAAGCAAGGCGTTTTGGCGCAGTGTGGAGCAGCATGGCGAGAAGCCCGCGCTGCTGGTCAAGCGCGAGAAGCAGTACCGTCCGATTACCTACACCGAGCTGGGTAGGCGCGTCTACGCCTGCGCGCGTGCGCTGCACGAGCTGGGCGTCCGCAAAGGCGACCGTGTGGCGATTCTTTCCGAGAACTGCCCTGAATGGGCAATTACCGACTGGGCGACGCTCTGTCTGGGCGCGATCACCGTGCCCATCTACCCGACGCTAACCGCCCCGCAGGTGCGCGAAATTCTTTGTGACTCGGAGCCGAAGGTGCTGGTCGTCAGCGACAAGAAACAGCTGCGCAAGGCATACGAAGCCGTCGAGGGCACAGGGCTTAGCCTCCAGATGATTAGTATGGAGTCTGAAGGCGTGGGCGAGACGCCTACCTTCGAGCGAATGCTCAATCAGCCTGGGGCACTTACCGAATCGGAGCTGCGCGCCCTTGTGGAGGCAAGTCAGCCCGACGACATCATCACCTTCATCTACACTTCGGGTACCACGGGCGAGCCGAAGGGCGCGATGCTGACCCACCACAATCTCATCTCGAACATTCAGGCGGTGCTACAGATTATCGATTGTCGTTCCGATGACCTGTTCTTGTCGTTCCTGCCGCTGAGCCATGTGTTCGAGCGGATGGGCGGTCACTTTCTGCCAATCTACGCGGGGTTGACCATCGCTTACGCCGAGAGCCTGTTCACGCTGGCGAACGACATGGTAGAGGTCAAGCCGACGCTGATGCTGGGCGTGCCGCGTTTTTATGCCTCAGTGATGGATCGGATTCTGGCGTCGGTGCGCCAGATGCCGCCGCTGCGCCAAAAACTGTTTTATCGAATGCTGGAGGTCGGCAAGGTCTATTCGCGCTGCATACGGGAAAGGCGTCCGATTCCGCTAGGGATACGGCTCCAGCATGCCGTGCTAGACAAGCTGGTGGCTGCAAAGATACGCGAGCGGGTCGGTGGACGGCTCCGCTACTTCGTCTCGGGTGGCGCGGCGCTGCCCAAAGAGGTTGCTGAATTCTTCCACGCCTTCGGAATCCTAATTCTGGAAGGCTATGGTTTGACCGAGACCAGCCCTGTGCTGACGGTGAACCTGCCGAGTGCCCCGCGCTTTGGCAGCGTCGGCAAACCTATTCCAGGCGTGGAAATCAAAATCGCCGAAGACGGCGAGATTCTCGCACGCGGACCGAACATTATGCTGGGCTACTACAAAAAGCCCGAAGCGACCGCCGCTGCGATTGACCCCGACGGCTGGTTCCACACAGGCGATGTGGGTCACATGGATGCCGACGGCTACCTCTATATCACCGACCGCAAGAAAGACATTATCGTGCTGGCGAACGGCAAAAATGTTGCCCCACAGCCTATCGAGAACCTGCTCAAGCAGAGCGAACTGGTGCAAGAGGCGGTAGTGTACGGCGACGGGATGAGTGCGCCCGTCGCGCTGATTGTGCCCAATATGGATGCCTTACGCGCCTTCGCCAAGCAAGAGGGCATCGAGGCGGACGATGACGCCCTGCTTCAGCACGACGCTGTGCAGAAACGGTTCCGCCAAGAGCTGGAGCGCGTCAACCGCGAGCTGGCGGACTTCCAGCGCGTCAAGAGTTTTCGGCTCATCAGCAAGCCGTTCAGCATCGAGACGGGCGAGCTGACCCCGACGCTGAAGGTCAAGCGGCGCGTGGTGGCGGAAAAGTACGCGCATCTGCTGCAAGAGATGGCGCGTTGAGGTGGGTTTTATGCGACGACCCTTAATTGCAGGCAACTGGAAAATGCACCTGACCCCCTCGGAAGGTGCGGCGCTGGCGACCACGTTGCGCCAGCGCATCGGCATGCGCTCCGATGTGGAAATCGTGCTGTGCCCTGCTTTCGTCGCGTTGCAGGCAGTCGCCGAAGCAATTCGCGGCAGCGAGATAAAGCTCGGCGCCCAGAATGTATTTTGGCGCGATTCGGGCGCGTTCACAGGGCAGGTCTCCCCACCGATGCTGGTCGCCGTCGGCTGCGAGTATGTGATTCTGGGACACTCAGAGACGCGCGGGCGGTTTGGTGTTGCCGACCCCGACTTGGATGCGAGCCTCCTGCCCTACTTTAGTGAGACGGAGGCGACGCTGAACCGTAAGCTGCGCGCCGTGTTGCTGCACGGTCTCAAGCCCATCCTGTGTGTGGGTGAGACGCTCGCCGAACGCGCCGTGGGGCAGACCGAACAGGTGATTCGAACGCAACTAGAGGGCGCGCTGTATGGGTTGGAATCTGACGAGCTTTACGAGCTGGTGATTGCCTACGAGCCTGTGTGGGCAATTGGCACGGGTCAGGTGTGCGATGCTGACGAGGCGAACCGCGTGTGCGGCTTCATCCGTCAGACACTGCGTGAGATGTACGACGCCGAGATGGCAGAATTCGTGCGTATTCTGTACGGGGGCAGCGTGAAGGCGTCGAATGCGCACGCGCTACTTCACCAGCCCGAGATCGATGGTGCGCTGGTGGGTGGCGCGAGTTTGAGCGCGGAAGAGTTCGAGCAAATCAGCTACTGCGCGCCGCATCGGTAGTGATTACTCTTTCGGTTGGAGCAGCGCACGCCCCATCACAAGGTAGTCTGCGCCCCACTGGAGCGCTTGCTCGGGGGTCGCGATGCGCTTTTGATCGTCGGCGTCGTACCCTGCGGGGCGCACGCCAGGCGTCACCATCAGGAACGGCGGCGGTAGGCGTCGGCGGAGCAGGCGCGCCTCTTGGGGCGAGGCGATGACACCGTCCAATCCTGCTGCGTGCGCCAGCTGCGCCAAACGCAACACCTGCGCGCGTGGCGTGCGCGGGACACCCACCGCGCGCAGCGCGTCGGCGTCGAGGCTGGTCAGCACCGTGACGCCCATTAGCAGTGGTCGGTTAGGCAACTCGGCGACTGCCTCACGCGCTGCCCGCAGCATCGCCTCCCCACCCAAGCAGTGCAGCGTCAGCATCCAAACCCCAAGCTCCGCCGCTTGGCGCACCGCCAGCGCGACCGCGTGCGGGATGTCGTGGAACTTGAGGTCTAAAAACACACGCGCTGCGCCCGCCTCGCGCAGCGTGCGTACAATCGGCAGCCCATGTCCGAGCACCAGCGCGCTGCCGATTTTGAACGCATAGACCCGTTCACGGTACTGCTGCACCCACTCGCATGCCCGCCCCAAGTTCGGGGTATCCAGTGCAAGGATCGTCCGTGCAAGGATAGCGTCGCTGACCATCGCCTACCTGTTCGCAAGATTGTTGTCTCGCGCTAACTCAATCGCTCTCTTCAGTAACTCTTCAAATTGCCGCTCATCGCCTGTGCGGAATCCACTACTAACGAACTGGATTTTGCCACGCGCATCAATGAGCACGAAGTGCGGGATGCCGCGCACGCGATAGTCGGCTGCAACCGAGCCGTCTGTGTCTATCAGTACGGTGAAGGTGTAGTTGTTGCTCTCCACGAACTGGCGCACAGTTTCGGGGTCTTCTCTGAGGTTAATCGCAAGGATGTGCGCGTCTTTACCGTACTTCTCGGCAAGTTTCTGGGTATGAGGCAGAGCGCGTCGGCAGGGTCCACACCAAGTCGCCCAGAAATCGATAAACACAGGCTTCCCGCGTAGTTTGTTGAGTTCAACGGTCGTGCCGTCCAGCGTGTTCAGTTTGAAATTAGGAGCTTCGGTACCGATGGGCAAGCCGCGCTCTTGAAGGAGTGCGTGTGCGCCCAAAGCGGTCAGCGCGACAGCTGCCGTAAGTATCCACCATCGTTTCGTCATCAGCGGTTTCCTCCAGAGGGGAGTATACCATGGGCGGGGGCGACTTGGCTGCCGGGGGTGGATTCGAACCACCACTACCAGATCCAAAGTCTGGCGTCCTGCCCTTAGACGACCCGGCAGCGCACTTGTATTATACCTAAGCCCGTCCCGACATCAAGAGGCACCTACAGGACTCCCGAACTTAGGGGCGAATCTGGGGGTCGTGCGCGAGCTGCTGTGGGAGCTGTGGGCGTATCGTGAGCTGCTGTGGACGCTGGTGGTTCGGGAGTTGCGTGTGCGCTACAAAAACTCCATCCTGGGCTTTTTCTGGTCGCTGGTGAACCCGCTGGCGACCGTGCTGGTGATGACGATGGTGTTCAAGTATGTGATGGGCATGCGCATTGCGAACTACTCGGCGTATATTCTGGCAGCGTACCTGCCGTGGACCTTTTTCCAGTTCGCGCTGCTCGATGCCAGCCAGACGATTCTGGTATATATGCAGGTGATTCGCAAGATTTACTTTCCGCGCGTGCTGCTGCCGTTAGCGGCGGTGCTGGCGAACTTTATCCACTTTCTGTTGGCGATGGGGGTGCTGTTTGTCTATCTGTACGGATATGTGGGCACGCCGCCGCAGTGGGGACTGCTGTGGCTGCCTATGATTACGCTGAGCCAGCTGTTGTGGGTGATGGGGCTGGCGGCAATTATCGCCTGCTGGAATGTGTTCTATGAGGATGTGAAGTATCTGGTGAGCGTCGGACTGCAGCTACTGTTCTTCCTGACACCCATCATTTACTTCTCGGAGCAGTTGCGCTACACGACGCTGGTTCCAGAGGCGTACCGCGAGGGTCTGTTCTGGGCATATCACTTGCTGAATCCGATGGCGACATTAACGATGGCATACCGCAAGGCGATTCTGCCGCCGATTACGATTGTGCAGGAGCCAGCGGTATTGGGGCAAGCAACTCAGTTCCCCGATATGCCGCTCCCCGTATGGTTGCTGGGGCTGAACCTGTTGCTGGGGCTTTGCGTTGCGTTGCTGGGGCTGAGTTATTTTAGAAAACGCGAGTGGGAGTTTGTGGAGCGACCATGAGCCGAGAGGAGCTATGCGCGTGGCTGCGGCTACTGCGTCTGGATTTCTCGCCGAGTAAGGTGCGTGGGTTGCTGGAGCGGTTCGGCGACGCGGAGGGCATTTTGCGTGCGCCTGCGAATGCGCTGCGTGGAGTGGCGGGCATGCGCGAGGTGGATATCGTCGCGATTGAGCGCGTCGCCCGCGAGCCAATCCCACTTCCCGCGTTGTTGGAATCAGGCGAGGCGCGGCTGGTGCTGGAGAGCGATCGCGAGTTTCCGCGCCCGTTGGTGGGGCTGCCTGACATCCCGCCTGTGCTGCTGGTGTGGGGCACGCTCCAGGAGCGCGATCGATTCGCTGTCGGTGTGGTGGGCACGCGCCAGCCAAGCGCATACGGGCGGATGGTCGCCGAGCGGTTCACGCGGGACTTATGCGCTGCGGGTCTCACCATCGTTAGCGGGGGCGCGCTGGGCATCGACACAGTTGCGCACCGCGTCGCGCTGGAGGCGGGCGGGCGCACGATTGCCATCTTGGGCAGCGGGCTGGGCAGCCTCTACCCTGCCGAGAACCGCGCGCTGTTCCGACGCATCGCCGAGTCGGGCGGAGCGGTCGTGTCGCAGTATGCGTGGGACGCCGCGCCCGACCCGTGGCGGTTCCCCGTGCGCAATCGGTTGATTGCCGCATGGGGGCTGGGCGTGCTGGTGGTGGAAGCCCCTGCCCAGAGCGGCGCATTAATTACCGCGCGGCTCGCCGCCGAGTACGGACGCGAGGTGTTCGCCGTGCCTGGCAGCATCGACAACCCCAAGAGCAAAGGCTGCCACGCGCTTATCAAAGACGGCGCGGCACTGGCGGAATCGGCAGAAGACCTTCTGAGCGTGCTGAACATCACCTCCGAACCGCGCGAGCGCACCGAAAGCCTGCCCCTGCTAACCGAAGTGCAGGAGAAGCTGCTCAGTGCGCTGGATTTGGAGCCGCGCCATGTGGACGCGCTGGCACGGCAAGTGGGACTGGCAGTGCATGTGGCGCAGGCGGAACTAACGATGCTGGAGATGCAGGGGCTGGCGCGGCGGATGCCAGGCGGCGCGTTCGTGCGCGTGCTTTAGCGGCGACTGCCCACCCGCCGTGTCTCGCTGCGGTAGACCTCCGCCAGCCCGTAAAACGGGTTGTTGCGCCACGCCTGCTTGAGCTTAATCAGCGCGAATTTGAGTGTCTTCGCCGTCGCTTGCTTGGTGACGCCCAACTGCTTGCCAATCTCTTGCAGCGTCCAGCCATTCAGGTACTGCTCGCAGACATATCGTTGGCGCGGGGTCAGGTTCGCTCGCTCCAGTACGCTTTCGATCTCCACACGCTCTAGGTAGGCGATTGCCCGCTTCTGAGGGTCTACGAGGTCGTGTAGTTGCGCCTGCAGTTTGCGATGGCGACGCAACTTGCGCTCGAACGAATCCTCGCGTGCGAAGGGATACTCTCCATTGCGCTCCGACGCAATCCAGAACTCCGTCTCTTGGGCTTGCATGACAACGCCTCCATCCCTTAGGATGGGTTTGTATACATTTGTATACCCATTGAGGGGGAGGAGATGTCAAGGGTTGGTAAGAGTACAGCGACACGGTTCTACTCATTCACGGGGACGCACGGGAGTGCCTACTGCGGACGGAGGCGGTAGGTGTTGGCGCAAATTGCTGGGCAATTTGCGGGTATGGGGGAGGGGGCTTTGCTATCCCCACAACAGCTCCATCAACACAGGCTCGTATTTGCGGCGCAGGGTCGCGTTTGCGTAGCCGATCCAGCCCACAGGCGCGCGGATGTCCAGTGGGGCACGCAACGGCTCGCCGTGCAGGTCAGTAATCGGCGCGCCCAGCTCCTGCGCAATCAGTGCGGTACAGATGTCATACGGGTGGCAGGTCAGTGGTGTGACCGTCAGCCCCATCCGTGCGAACGCCCACGGGCGAATGTCGGCAATTAGCCGATCGCGCCCGCTCATTAGCTCGAACAGTTGCCCCCCCGTTGAGGCGTACTGGTCTTCGAACACCAACGGGTTGACGCTTTCGCCCAGTGTACGCGCCCAGAACTCCGATTCCAGCGCCACGATCGTGCGTTTGCCTTCGGGGAACGGCTTGACGAACGAGGCGAAGCCGTGTTCGAGGCTGGCGGCGCGGCTGGGCGCGAGCGTAGTCGGCTGAATTTCGCCTGTTAGCATATTGTGCAGCTCGGCGTGCGTTCCTTGCCCGCGTATTGCCCACAGGTGGTACGCCAGGTAGCAGCGTGTGGTTGGCAACTCGGTCTGCATCGCCAGCAGCACATGCTCCAGCGTCGTCTCGCGTCCGAAATTGGGCGCAATCGCGCTTAGCAGCCACGCGCTACGCTTGTCGTACATCAGGGGGCGTGTGCCGTCGATGGGGTCTACAATCAACAAGAATTCCGCTTCGCGTGCGGGCGTCCCTTCGGGCAGCGGATACCAGCCGTCGTCGCCGATGCCCTCTGCAATCAGCACAAACGGCGACTCTTGCGCCCACTCGCGGCAGAGGTCGATCAGCAGCGTCTCAAGGTGCGCGTCGATGGCATATTGCGTGTCGCCGCCTGTGTCATGGCTTACCTGCGCCAGCACGGCAGGGTTCTGTGCGCGCATGTGGCGGTAGAGGTGGTCGCGCAAGCGAAGGTGCAACTGACGCAGGCGGTTGAGGTAGAAGCTCATCTCGCGGCTCAGCAACAGGCTCATGGCAGTGGGATTTTACCCTAAAGATGGGGTATACTCTGGCTAAGATGATAGAGTACCCAAGCAGTCGAGATATAGTTCGGATTGACGGCTCCTATGGTGAAGGCGGCGGGCAGATATTGCGGACAGCGTTAGCCCTATCGATGATTACGGGTCAACCTGTGGAGTTTTTCAACCTGCGTGTGAGACGACCCAATCCGGGGTTGCAGCCGCAGCATCTGACCGCAATCCACGCAGCCGCCACGATTAGCAACGCCCGTGTAGAGGGCGCAATGCTTGGCTCTACGGAGCTGCGCTTCGAGCCGAACGAGGTTATCGGCGGCGAGTTCCTGTTCGACATCGAGGACATCTCGGGGCAAGGTTCCGCGGGCGCGGTGATGCTCGTAGCGCAGACGGTGTTGCTCCCCCTCGCGATTAAGGGGCAATCGGCAAAGATTACGATTCTGGGCGGCACGCATGTAGGCTGGAGTCCGGGCACGGACTACATCGAGTATGTGTACCTGCCTGCGCTGCGCCACTTTGGGGTCGAGGCGCGTGTAGAGACGCTGGAGGGCGGCTTCTACCCCCGTGGAGGCGGGCGCGCCGTGGTGTATGTGGAGCCTGCGCAACTCCCGCTGAAACCCATCGATTGGCGCGAACGCGGCAAGCTCAAATCGGTGCGGGTCATCTTCACGCTGTCGAACTTGCCCGAAAACATCCTGCGGCGCGGCGACCAGGCGGCGGAGACGCTCGTCGGATTAATCGGCTTGCGCCCGGAGTTCGTGCATCGGGTGCTGCCCTCGCGTGGGTTCGGGCTGTCCGTCACGCTCACAGCGGAAGCGGAACAGGGCTACGCGGGCTTTATCCGCTTAGGCAGGCGCGGCGTCGCCATCGAGCAGGTCGTCGAGGAGGCGTGGGAGGAGTTCACGAAGTGGGCAAAAACCCGCGCCGCGGTGGACTACTTCCTGGCAGACCAGCTTATCCTGCCCGCGCTCTTTGCCAGCGGTACCAGCGCGTGGACGACCCACCGCGCGACCAGCCACCTGCGCACGCTGCTGTGGCTCGTACCCCAACTCGTGCGCACAGGCGTGGAACTGACCCAGCAAGCTGACGGCAATAGCCTCGTGCGCATCCTGCCTGGCGAGGATACTATCAACTTCGTCACGAATGGCAAGTCGTCAGACATCTACGAAGACGCGGAGTCGCCAGCGTTCTGAGTCGTGTTCTAGGCGCAGCCCGTGATAGGTCACGGACTTTACGGGCGCGCCATCCCACTCTAACTGCTGCGGCTCGATCGGGCAATAGCGCGCTTGCGCCGTTAGATGCCAGCGACCGTCCGCCTCGTGTACCTCTATACCCTCGTACTGGCTAAATAACCGATGATGCACCTCAAAGTGGTACAGCAGCTCGTTCAGCCACTTGACCAACAACACCTCTAGGTCGGGAGCGCACAGCTCGATAACAACATGCGCAGTAGGCGGGTATCGGTCGGGGTCAATCATCAGGCGGAACATGCCGCGCGCCGCGGTTTCGAACAAATCGGGCAGGCTTTCCGCCTCCACCGCCAGCCCCTTGTCCGCCGTATGCTCCAGAATCTGGTACTTTCCCATCGCCCCAAGAAGTATACCGCCTCGAAGGTCGCCCCTGACTCTTTTGCCTTGCCTCCAAAGCACTGTCGCTCAGGCGACCGTCGCGATGCCTGCCCTGAAGCAGGAGTTGCTTCCATCGTCGCGAATCCCAGCTGCGGGGTTCCGACGATGGAAACAGGCATGGAGCGTCAGCTGGAGATTTACCGCAAGGGGCTGTTCGGGATGCCAGAGCAGTTCCCCGTAGATGCGGAGTCGTTGGAGGCGGCGGCGCGCGCGGCGATGAAGCCCGAAGCGTACGACTATGTGGCGGGCAGCGCAGGCACAGAAGCGACCGCCGACGCCAACCGCCGTGCGTTCGCTATGTGGCGGATTGTGCCGCGATTTTTGCGCGATGTCTCCCAGCGCGACTGGAGCGTCGAGCTGTTCGGGCATCGGTATCCCGCACCGATTTATGTCGCGCCTGTGGGCGTGCAGGGGATTATCCACGCTGAGGGCGAGTTAGCCACCGCGCGCGCCTGCGCGAAACTCGGCATCCCTTTCACGCTCAGCACGGTGTCCTCCTACACGATCGAGCAGGTCGCTGAGGTGATGGGTGACGCGCCACGCTGGTTCCAACTCTACTGGAGTCGCAATCATGAGGTCGCCGCGAGTTTCGTGCGCCGTGCGGAGGCGGCGGGCTACAGCGCACTCGTGGTGACGGTAGACACCTACATGCTGGCGTGGCGTCCGCGCGATTTGCGGCGCGCCTACCTGCCGTTTATGCACGGCGACGGGCTAGCGAACTACTTCAGCGACCCTGCGTTCCGCGCGCTGCTTGCCGACCCGCCCGAAGCGGATCCTGGCAGCGCGGTGATGCAGTTCGCGGCGATTTTCGGCAACCCCAGCCTGACTTGGGACGACCTGTCGCGCCTGCGCGAGTGGACGCGCCTGCCCGTGCTGCTGAAGGGCATCCTGCACCCTGACGACGCCCGCGAAGCGGTTCGGCGCGGCGTAGACGGCATCATCGTCTCCAATCACGGCGGCAGGCAGGTGGACGGCGCGATTCCCGCGCTGAAGGCGTTGGTGCAGATTGCCGAAGCGGTCGGCGACGCAGTTCCGTTGCTGTTCGACAGCGGTATCCGCACGGGCGCGGACGCGCTCAAGGCGTTGGCGCTCGGCGCACGGATGGTCGGGCTAGGCAGACCCGTGATGTGGGCGCTCGGCGTCGACGGCGAGAGTGGCGTCCACACCTACCTGCGCAACTTCCTCGCCGAGTTCGACCTCACGCTTGCCCTGTCGGGCTACACGCGCGTCAGCGAACTGGGGCGTGAGGCGTTGCATGGGGTTGAGTTCGCGACGATTGTTTGAGCAGAAAATCCGCGATACTCCGAGAATCAACGCGATGTGCCCTGTGTAAGCGAGTGCTGGAGAATGCTCTGGCTGTTCGGCGTGCGTATAGAGAACCTCTGGAGTACGCTGGAGGTACAGCAAGCGCAGCGCATCACGGCGCAAGTACGGGTAAATCAACTTATTCCTGACGCGGACGGTTTTTTACGCGCGCCGCCGCTGCTGGAAGGCAGAACCGATCGGGTGCAAGTGAACGGAATTG
>Ga0197142_1004545_pt1 | contig 11180 bp, 6 predicted proteins | sample GBS60_MetaG_FD_148614 | JGI IMG/M metagenome (GOLD analysis project Ga0197142, IMG submission 148614) | Sediment microbial communities from Great Boiling Springs, Gerlach, Nevada, United States - GBS 60_MetaG | ecosystem: Environmental > Aquatic > Thermal springs > Hot (42-90C) > Sediment... | reverse complement strand
AGATACATTGAAATCACCAGGAAACCAACAACCCCACCAAGAACGACCATAATGATTGGTTCAAGGGCATTGGTAAGGTTTTCTACTGCCTGATCTACCTCTGCATCATAAAAATCTGCTACCTTTGAAAGCATATCATCAAGTCCACCAGATGCCTCACCAATCGCAATCATCTGGGTAACCATTGGTGGGAATACCGCAGTCTTGGAAAGGGGATCAGCAATATTTTCTCCACCCTTTATCGAAACCCTTGCCTTGAGAATTGCATCCTCAATCACCCAGTTGCCTGCACTCTTTGCAGTGATCTCAAGGGCATCGATGATCGGCACACCGCTTGAGAGTAGAGTAGATAAGGTCCTTGAAAATCTTGCAATCGCCTGTTTTTTTATCAAATCTCCAAATACCGGGGTTTTTAAGAATAATGGGTCCAGTGTCTTGGCACCAGATTCTGTCTTATGCCACCTGCGGATAATTGTAAATAAAAGTATCAAACCAATGAGCAATGGTAATGCAGCAACCTGCATAAAACTTGAAATTTTCATAACGAGCTGGGTCATTCCAGGCAATTCTCTGCCCACGCCCTGATACATTTTGGCAAAGATGGGAATCACGAAGATTAAAAGTATAGCAATAGCGCCGACCGCAACAACACTGATGATTGCTGGATAGATCATTGCCCCCCGGATCTTCCTCTGTAATGCTACACTTTTTTCAAGGTATGTTGCCAGACGCTGAAGAATGGTATCGAGTGCACCACCAGTTTCACCTGACTCAACCATATTTACATAGAGATTATCAAACGCTTTGGGTTGACGTCTTAAGGCATCGGCGAGGGAAAGTCCCCCTTCAACATCAGTGCGGACTTCATCAAGCACCCTTTTTAAACCCACACTTTCAGTTTGTTTTGAAAGAATTTCCAGGCAACTCAACAATGGCAATCCTGCACCCAGCATTGTAGCAAATTGCCTTGTGAAGACTGATAGTGCCCTTTTTGAAATACGCCCACCGAAAAGGGCAAATCCTTTTTTCTCTTCTTTTATTTTTATTGATGTCGGAATTATCTTTTTCTGACGGAGCGCAGCAACGACATCAGCTTGAGACTGGGCGGTCAATTCACCGCTGGCTGATGCACCCGTTGCTGTTCTACCTTTCCAGACAAAAGTCGGCATAATTACCTCCCTTTTATAAATACTTTATTAAATGTTATTTCGTATTTTCCACCATACTCAATGGCGGATAAATATTTAACCATTTAATTTTTTAACCAATTTATTATCACAACTTTATCCCAGCACCGGTGATTTTTGCTCAACCATATGTTCAAATTCTTCAATATTCGGAGAATAATCAAAAGCAGTTTCAAGTGTAATCAGTCTCTTCGCATAAAGATTATACAATGCCTGATTCATTGTCTGCATCCCATATTTTTGTCCGGATTGAATCATAGAATAAATCTGATGCTCTTTGCCATCACGAATAAGTGCTCGGATTGCCGGGGTTGCCACCATCACTTCTGCAGCAAGCACCCGACCACCACCAATCTTCGGGAGGAGTTGCTGGGTTACCACACCTTCAATCACGAAGGCAAGCTGGGAACGCACCTGACCCTGTTGATGGGATGGAAAGATATCTATTATTCTGTGGATTGATTCTGCTGCTGAATTTGTGTGGAGCGTGGCAAGGGTTAAATGTCCGGTTTCGGCAATGGTAAGGGTAATTGCTACTGTTTCAAGATCACGCATCTCACCGACCATAACCACATCAGGGTCTTCTCGTAGAACATACTTCAATGCATTGGCGAATGATTTTGTATCACTCCCCACCTGTCTCTGGTTAACGATTGCCTTTTTGTGGCGGAACAAATATTCAATCGGGTCTTCAACCGTGATAATATGGCATCTCCGATCACTATTGACTTTATCAATTATTGCCGCAAGGGTGGTTGATTTTCCACAACCAGTAGGACCGGTCAATAAAATCAGACCCTTTGGTCGACCAGCAAGTTCCTGGACCACAGGTGGAATTCCCAGTTCTTTAAATCCCCTGATTTCAAATGGAATTGTTCTTATTGCTGCTGCAATACTACCCCTCTGCTGGAAACAATTACCTCTAAATCTTGATAATCCTGCAATGCCGAATGAAAAATCAAGCTCCCATTCCATTTCAAATTTCTTCTTCTGTTGATCATTTAAAACACTATAAACAAGTTGCTGGATCAACTCCGGGGTCATCACCTCATAATTGGTTGGCACCAGTTCACCATCGATTCGGAACATTGGTGGTGCTCCAGTAGTTAAATGTAAATCTGTTGAATTTCGCTGAACCATTTCTTCTAATAATTGTTTCATTGTTACAGGCATCTTGCCTCCTTATCCTATTTTATGTTCTTCGCAAAAAGCGGGATAATTTATACTCATAATGATGCAGTCTCCCGCATTAACTCCTCAATTGTGGTGATGCCTTTTTTTATTTTCTCTATACCATCGTCACGGAGGGTTTTCATCCCTTCTTCTTTTGCCTGTCGCGCTACTTCATCGCTTGAGGCACCCTTTAAAATCATTGCCCTGATAGTGGGCGAAATAGGCATCACCTCGTAGAGTCCGACTCTTCCTTTGTATCCTGTCTGACCACAATTTGAGCATCCCTTGCCTTTATATACTATACCATCTGGAAATGTATCGGCTGGGATATTTGCGTCTTCAAGCAATTTTGGACTCACTTTTACCGGCTCTTTGCAATTAGGACAGATCCTCCTTACCAGGCGCTGTGCCTGGATCAGTATCAAGGCACTGGCAACGAGATATGGTGGTATGCCCATATCTACCAAACGGTTTATCGTAGTTGGTGCGTCATTGGTATGGATTGTTGAGAAAACGAGGTGACCGGTCAAGGCTGCACGAATACCAATCTCTGCAGTCTCTGTATCACGCATCTCACCCACAAGGATAATATTTGGTGCCTGACGCAAGAATGCCCTGAGAGCTGCGGCAAAGGTTAATCCAATCTCCTCATGAACTTGAATCTGGTTGATACCATGTATATTATACTCAACTGGATCTTCAATCGTCATAATCTGTCTGTCTGGTTTATTAAGTCGCTGGAGCGTAGAATACAATGTTGTGGTCTTACCACTTCCTGTAGGACCGGTAACAAGAATAATACCGTAGGGACTTTCAATCGCCTTTAGAAATTTTTTCAATGCCTCATCGCTGAATCCTAATTTTGTCAAATCAAGCATCAAGGCACTACGGTCAAGGATTCTCATTACCACCTTTTCACCATAAAGGGTTGGTATTACCGAGACCCTGAGGTCTATCATCTTATTACCAACAAGAATATTAATTCTTCCGTCCTGGCACAACCTGTGTTCTGCAATATCCATCTTTGCCATTAATTTTAGACGGGTAATGATACCGGCTTTTAGATTATAAGGAGGTGGCTGTTGTTCTCTTAAAACCCCATCAATTCTAAAACGGATGCGCAACTGTCGCTCAAAAGGTTCAATATGGATATCTGAGGCACCCTTGTTAACCGCATCTGCAATATAGAAATTTACCAATCTTACAACTGGTCCACCTTCGGCATCAGCCCGAAGTTTGGCTTCCTCAACTTCTTCTTCAATTCCGGTATCAAGCAATTCAAGGTCTTCTATTCCCAATTCCTTTGGTCCTGCCTCAGTCTTTACCTCAGCCAGACTTGTGTCCATCTTATAATAACGAGCCAGGGCCTCTCTTATGCTTGACTCCGAAGCAAGAACCGGATTCACCTCCATACCGGTGATGAATCTTAAATCCTCTATCGCACTTATATCTGTCGGGTCAACCATTGCTACGGTCAGGGTTTTACCTTTGCGGTCAATTGGTATCACCTCATAATGGTATGCCTTCTCTGCTGGAATTAAATTCAAAACCGATTCCGGAGGGATTATATAATCAAGGTCAGTTACCTCCATATGATAGAGGTTGCTCAACTGGGCTAAAAGTTTGTTCTCAGGGATAAAACCCAATCTTACCAGAACACTCACAAGTCTCTGACCGGTCTCCTTTTTTTCCTGAATTGCCTGATGCAATTGTTCTTCAGTGATTAAATTATTTTTCACCAGGTATACACCCAATTTTTCTTCCATTTATTCCACCCTTGTTTCTCTTATCACTTCTTCAACCGTGGTCAGACCCTGGCGCAGTTTTTCCAGGGCTGAACCGCGGAGCGTAAGCATTCCTTCTTCAACTGCTACTTTTTCGATCTCTTCGGCCGGTGCACGTTTTAGAATCAATTCTCTTATCCGGGCAGTTATAAGCATATTTTCAAATATACCAAGTCTACCTTTATACCCGGTACCCCTGCATTCCTTACATCCCTCACCTCTATACAATGGAAAATCTATCTTCTCAGGGTCAATCCCGGCATCCAATAAGACTTCAGGAGGATATTTTGCTTCATTTCTACATTTCATACAGACCTTTCTTAATAAACGTTGAGAAAGAACTGACAATAATGTTGAGGCAATCAAAAATGGCTCAATATTCATATTTACCAATCTCGTTATTGTCGCTGCTGCAGAATTTGTGTGGACAGTTGATAAAACAAGGTGGCCGGTTAAAGAAGCACGGATCGCAATCTCAGCTGTCTCAAGGTCACGGATTTCTCCCACCATTATGATATTGGGGTCCTGACGCAGATAAGCACGCAGTGCTGAAGCAAAAGTTAATCCAATTTTTTCATTCACCTGTAATTGGTTTATTCCCATTAACGAATACTCAATCGGGTCTTCTGCGGTTGTTATATTAATTCCAGGGTCATTCAATTCAGTAAGGGCTGAATATAGGGTCGTAGTTTTACCAGAACCAGTAGGACCGGTAACAAGAACAATGCCATAAGGTGTCTTTATTGCCCTGCGAAAAGATTTTAAAGTGCTTTCTTCAAATCCCAGGAGGTCAAGATTCAATTGAATCGCTGAGCGGTCAAGGAGTCGGAGTGCAATCTTTTCTCCAAAGAGTGTGGGCACTGTAGAGACACGAATATCAATAATCCTGTTATGAACCCTTACCTTTATCCTTCCATCCTGAGGTAATCTTTTTTCTTCAACTTTTAATTTTGCCATAACCTTAATGACTGTGGCTATAGCACGATTCATTTTCTTTGGCGGTTTTAAAACTTCATGCAATATACCATCAATACGATAACGCACGCGCATTTCATTCTCATAAGGTTCAATGTGGATATCAGAGACATTCTGTTCCACTGCATCGCTTATAATTTTGCTCACCAACTTAAGGGCAGGGCCACTATCACTATCATCTGCAACATTTGATAGGTCTTCCTCTTCTTTTTGCTGGACCACCTCATCCATAACTTTAACCGAACTCTCACCCGCATCTGCAGTTTCTAATTCATACATTACATCTGTAAGCATCTTTTCAACATGATAATGTTCATTGATTATCTTTATTATTGCATCCTCAGATGCAACGAGCGGTTCAATATCATAACTTGTGGCAAATTTGATATCTTCAATTGCGTTCATATCCCCGGGATTGACCATTGCAAGACTCAGGGTTCTACCCAATCTCTTTACTGGCACAACGAGATATTTAGCAGCAATATCGCTGGGGACTAATTTTAAAATATTGGGGTCGAGTTCCAATTTCTTTAAATCAATGGATTTTACACCAAAATGTATGGAGAGTGCCCTTAATAAATCTTCTTCCTTTAAATACCCTAACTTTATAAGGGTTGAACCAAGCCTTGCACCGTCTTTTTTTTGCTCCTCAAGGGCACGGGCAAGCATATCTTCAGTAACAAATCCATGTTTCACCAATATTTCACCCAATTTCATGATATAATATAATATCAATATTTAGAAAATTGTCAATAGGGAATTTGACATTTCAATTGACTTTTTTTCAATTCAGAATATATTTCTATATGCTGATAGGGATTGATAAACTTGTGCGTGAAAATTTTGCTTTATTTAAAAACAAAAAACTTGCTTTATTAACAAATATTTCTGCAACTGACTGCAAATTACAACCAACAATTTATCATTTTATTAATTGCAAAAACCTCAATTTGAAATTTATTTTAGCACCAGAACACGGATTATTCAGTGCCTTGCAGGACGAGATTTATGTAAAAAATCATAAACAGGAAAGGATTCCGGTTATAAGTCTATATGGTAAAAATCTTGTATTGTCCATTGATATATTGAAAGAGATTGATATTATTGTGGTTGATTTGATTGATATAGGAACAAGATATTATACATTTGTCTGGAGTGCAGTATTGCTAATGAAACAACTGTCCCGATTAAATAAAAAAATAATCATCCTTGACCGTCCCAATCCATTAAATGGCATTACAATGCAGGGCCCGGTTCTTGAAAAAAATTTTTATTCTTTTGTTGGATTGTTTCCATTACCAGTGAGGCATGGTTTGACATTTGGTGAAATCTGTTATATGGTAAATATTGAAGAAAATATCTTTGCTGATATGGAAGTCATAAAAATGCAGGGCTGGAAAAGAAAATTCTATTTTCCTGAATGTGGATTATACTGGACCGTTCCTTCGCCAAATATGCCGTCGTTTGAGACTGCCTGTGTATATCCTGGGATGTGCCTGCTTGAAGGAACGAATATTTCTGAAGGTAGAGGAACAACGCGACCATTTGAGATATTCGGTGCGCCCTGGATTGATGAGGAAGAATTGATAAAAGAACTGGATTCAAGAAAAATACCTGGAGTGAATTTTAGACCTTTAAAATTCATTCCTACATTCCATAAATATAAGGGAAGTGTTTGCGGGGGTGCACAGGTCTATGTGAGTGATTTAAAAAATTTTGATCCGGTCTATACCGGGCTTGAGATAATCTCTACGATAAAACATTTATATCCAAAAAAATTCGCCTGGCGTCAACCACCATATGAGTTTGAGAAAAAGAAAATGCCCTTTGATATTTTGATTGGCAATTCCTGGATTAGAAAGGCGATTGAAAAAGGTGAATCTGTGATTTCAATAAAGAAAAGATGGCAAAAAGGTATTGATGAATTTAAAAAGAGACGGCACAGATACCTGCTCTATCAATAGCATCTCTATGAAATTATTTAACCATTTAACCATTTAACCAGTATTATGAATGCAATCATCCTCGCTGCGGGTTTGGGTAAAAGACTGGGCAAAATAACTAAAAAGACTCCCAAACCTTTATTACCCATCAGAGGGATTCCAATAATTGAACTTATAATAAAAAAAATTAGACAAGCAGGTATAAAAGATATCGGAATTAATATCTTTTATAAGGCGGATATGATAGAGAAATATTTAAAAAAATTCAAGGGATTAAAAATTGTCAGGGAAGAATATCTTTCTGGAACCGGTGGTGCATTATTGAATTTTAAGGACTTTGTCTCTGAAGACTTCTTGATCCATAACTGTGATATTCTGTCAAATATCGATTTAAAGAAAATAATCAATGTGCATAAAAAAGTAAAGCCTCTTGCCACGATTGTGCTCGTGGATAATTATAAAACCAATCGAGTGCGGATTTCAAAAAATTGTGCAGTCAAATTTTATAAAAAGAGAATGGAAGGTTGCTACACCTATACCGGCATTGCCGTCCTTTCAAAAAGAATCTTCAAATATTTTCCAGAAAATAAAAGGGTCTTCAGCCTCACCGAAGTATATAATAATGCAATAAAAAAGGGTGATTTCCTCTACTGTCTTGTTGTAAAAAAAATGTGGTATGATATAGGAACTTATAAGGTATATAATCTGCTTCAAGTTAAAGATTCTTTATTTAGATTGAAACTAAAAATTACCATCTAATTCATTAAGTTGTCTCAAAGTTTCTTCATATTTTAATAGGATTTCATCCCTTTTTTCAACCGCAAATTTGTCATACATATTTTTAAATATCTCACCACGGAATAGGGAAATTGCCTTTTGGTATTCCTTTTTAACAAGTTTCAAATCGCCAAGCCTTTTCAATGCCTGTGCCTGGGCTATGCGCCGCTCAAACATATCCCAGTCGGTCAAAAAATGGCACCGACATATTAGACTATTGCCCCTCATATACAACATATTGGAAGGTATTTGAAGTTTTTTCTTTAACTGCCATAGGAGATGGCTGAGAGCTCTTGCTGGTGTTTTTGTCTTATACAAAAATTTTTCATAGATGAGACTCAAAGGAATTGAATGTGGTTTCTGGGTTGCCAGGAAGATGAAAAAAGATGCCTCTTTAGGGGTGAGTTTAATATTTAATGGTTTTGGACAATAAATTTTTATTTTACCAAGAAAGTCCACCTTGTATACGATTGCTTTTGTATTAAATACTGGCAGTGCCAAAATAGAACGGGGCAGAAAGGTCTTCTTACCGTTTTGTATAAATTTTATGATCAATTCTGGATAAAAAAAGATAAAACGATGGAACAGACCGAGCAGTTTATATCTATCTGCAAATTCATAAACATGGGTGTAGTCGCTCCAGCGCTTTGATATGTAGGCATTATTTAATAATAACACCAATTTCACAACCGGATGTTCAGCCCCTTTATCTTCAATTGATCTTGAAAAAAGAAGTTTACGAACCAAAACATCCTTTTCCATTCTGGATCTTTTCAAAATAGAATTGTATTTTTTAATCATCTCCCGAGCATTTTTCCTCTCTCCCAGTGCCATATAACAAGCCGCAATGATTAGCGAGGCAACATGGAGGCAATTTAATAATTCTGATTTCTCTGCCTTTAACAACGCGTCTCGGGCAAGTTCTAATCCCTCATAGATTTTGCCTCTTCCCAGAGCACACTGTGCCCTTATAAGCGGGTAAAGAAATGAACGATAAAATGTCTCCTTTCTGATATTCTTTAAACTTCTTAAACACCCATCATAATCGCCTGCGGATGCAAGGAGTATCGCACGGTCAGCATTCAAAATTTGTATACCCTCTTCTGTCAAGACCTTAGAATTTTCCTTGAGGAGTCCCTCTATGATTTTTAATGCCCGATTCTGATAACCAGTATGGATGTAGAGATTGGCAATCTCACGATAAAGATTAGGAATCTTTAAAATTTTACAAAGGTGCCGGCATATTGGAATAAATCTCATTGCCTCTCTAATTTTCAGCATCCGGGCATTGGTCAGCGCAAGACCGATATAAACATTGAATTTTAATAATGGGTCTCCCCTCTTTGGCAATCCCTCTCTTATAGAATCAAGAATATTGTGGCAATCCTTTGCCTTGCCCATCCAGCTCAGTGCAATTGCCTCAAGCATCTTTGCCTTAATTGAGGTGTAGATAAAACCATTCCTCTTTAGTTGTATTCTCAACTCTCTTATCCTTTTGTAGTAGTCAGCAAAATCAAGCCTTCCCAAAAGCCCTGTAAGTTCATAAAGCTTTAATATTCTTTCATCAAGAAAAGAATCAGGTTTTGGAAAAAGCACTGGATTACGGAGATCGGGAATAGTATTGATTAAACCATATTTTTTCCAGACCTTCCAGATGGTCTTTTTGGAAATAAAAGTTCCCTGATTTTTAAGTTCTGCCTCGGTCTGAGAAATGGTGATTGATGGCAGTCTTTCTTTCATTAGGGCAATCCTTTTTTCAATCTCAGGTGTTAAGCTGTTCCAGGGTTTAAAGATTTTCTCCCTATCCAGAGCCTCTTCGCCTCCGTTCTTATACCACCTTACCCAGCGCCAGAGGGTTAAATAAGAGATACCAAACTTCGCCGCGGTCATCCTCAAAGAACTGATACCATTAAGGTATGCCTTGACCGCCTCAATCCGAAGTTTAGTTTTTGTATTCATCTTGCGGAAAAATTATATATAAATTATTAAATTTGTCAAGAATTTTAAACTGATGTGCCCCAAATATAGAAAAATCAAGGGTTCTATTCTTTCTCAATCTGGTCTGTTATAAACAATCTGAATTATAATTTATTTAGGAGGTTTCTATGCTGATACTTTTAATCTATCTCTTTAACCAAGTTTGGGTAATAGACTCATCAACAGTCTATACGCTCTGGGGCCAAACCCAGGAATGCATTGCCTATAATACCATTGTTGATGGTGTCCAGATTGTTACCCGAGCCTATTCTTCTACCGGCAACTTAAATGTCCACCAGACCGATGGGGCGGTATCTTTCTGGGTGCACGACTATCCTGTTTATACTGGACAGATTGGCTCGACCCGTTATCCCCATTCAATTGCCTCAGATAATAGTAACGGACCGCACATCTGCTTTCCCTGCATAGTTTCCGGTTACTGGGATGGCAGAGGAGCACAGTTTGAGTGTGGCGGTTGGTGGAGTAGTTATTGGGACTCACCAGTTAATATAAGCCCGAATAGTGTTGGAGTTTGCAAGGTTTTAGGAAAACAGCTCTCTAATGGAAATATTCTCTTCGTATGCCAGGGAATAAATGGTGAGATTTGGTGTTCTGAATATCCACCTGACCTTAGCGCCCCCCTGATGGACGGAATAATCGGTTATGGATATCTCTGGGGGTTTGACATCAATGATGCAATTGGTTATATCTTCTGGAGAGATACTACATATAATTATCTCCTTTTTTGTAGTATTGATACAAGTGGAATCTCTTCCTGTGACACCTATGATATAATCTTACCTAATCCATATCCTCAGAGTCTAATATGTTACACACAGATGGCAGTTACCGATGCGGGCAATCCACTTCTCGTCTTTGACATCCGTAATGGTGAGGACATAACCTATCCCTATTATTCAAAGGTCTATGTCTCTTATGCAGAAGGCGAATCCTGCGTTGAGGTTTCTTCTACCTTTGGTGTTCCTGATACCGAATGCTTTTACCCCACTATCGCCACTGAAGGGAATCTCGCTGCAGTCATATACAGCATGCCCAGAAATAACCTTAATGATTCCCTTTGCTGGAATGATATTTTTATCAATTGGTCAACTGACCAGGGTGTTACCTGGGGAATACCGAAGAACTTAACAAGAGAGAATGATTCAATAAGGCTTGGGCTCCAGCAGATTGCAAAGAGAATTGATATTCAAAGAGAGCGGGCATTTATTGTTTATGCTGGTTGCACCTATGACCCTTACTGGTGTGCAGGATACGGAACAGGTTGTAACTGTAGTATTTACTTTATTTTCAATAATTATACAGGGATTCAGGAGGAAACCGATTTACCCTTTTCGCCTTACACC
>Ga0197142_1004544_pt1 | contig 11180 bp, 12 predicted proteins | sample GBS60_MetaG_FD_148614 | JGI IMG/M metagenome (GOLD analysis project Ga0197142, IMG submission 148614) | Sediment microbial communities from Great Boiling Springs, Gerlach, Nevada, United States - GBS 60_MetaG | ecosystem: Environmental > Aquatic > Thermal springs > Hot (42-90C) > Sediment... | reverse complement strand
CACCTCCTGTTCGGGCGCAGCCTTCAACGCCTTCTCCAGCGCATCCGCCACTTCCATCGCCGAGCGGTAGCGATAGGCCGGGTTCTTCGCCATCGCCCGCTCTATCACATACTGCACCGCCGAGGGCAGGTCGGGGCGCAGGACGCGCACATCCGGTATGGGCTTGCTGACGTGCGCCATCAGCAGCCCCATAGGCGTTTCGGCCTTGTAGGGCAGCTCCCCCGTCAGCATCTGGAAGAGCGTCACCCCTAGAGCATACACATCCACCTGTTGCGTGGGCGGCTGGCTCTCCGCCATCTCCGGCGCAATGTACGCCGGCGTGCCCACAATGCCGCTTCCCGTCAGCTGCGCCGTCGTCTCTGCCACCCGCGCAATGCCGAAGTCCGCCAAGTAGGCGTTGCCATGCTCATCCAGCAGCACGTTAGAGGGCTTGAAGTCGCGGTGGATCACCCCCCGTTGATGGGCATACTCCAACCCCTCGGCCATCTGCCGCAACAGCCGCGCGATCTCCTCCAGCGGCAGCGGCCCCTCCGTAATGCGATCCGCCAGCGTCCCGCCGGGGACGTAGCGCATCACAATATACGGCTGTCCCCCTTCCTCCCCGAAGTCGTACACCGGCAGAATGCGCGGATGCTCCAAGCGGGCGATAACCTGTACCTCCCGCATGAAGCGCTCCAGAAAGGTCTCATCCTGCAGAAAGTGCTGAGGAAGCACCTTGATCGCCACTTGGCGGTGCATGGTGGGCTGCTCCGCAAGGTAGACCTCCGCCATGCCCCCTTTGCCAATGCGCCGCACAATGCGATACTGTCCCAGCGTGTGCCCTGTGAGGTCGGTCATGTGATGTGCTCCCAACGTCAAACGGTTCGGAAAGGGGTAAAGTAATCTGCCGCATCCTAGTATAACACTGCTGCTAGCAGCAGAGAACTACGAGAGAACGGGTCGGGAACCTCACCCCCGACCTCACTACGCTCGGCCTCCCTTCCCGTAAGCGCAGCGACGGGGAGCAGGGAGGGGTCAGGGGAAGGCTGCCCGCTCTTGACACCCCATACGGAACCTCTTATGCTGGAGGTGGGTCTGGAGCGTTCCAACCGCCGAAAGGAACGGCGATTCGATCTACCAACCACGAGCCGGCACACTCAGGGGACTGCACATGGCCGATGAGACCAATGCGGGGACGAAGATCGCCATCACAGCAGCAATCATCACGGCAGTGGGGGCCATTATGGCTGCCATCATCACCATCCTGCCGGATGTGTTGCCCCGTCCTCAACCTACCCCCACGCCCGTGCCCACCCGCGCTCCCCTCATCACCGAGCCAACCGCCACGCTCACGCCCGTGCCAATGGTCACGCTGCAGCCTACCCCAACTCTCACGATCACGCCGACGCCCACGCTTGACCCCGCCAAGTGCAACTGCTCGGAGGACCTGTACAACTGCGGCGACTTCGCCTCGCGCGGGGATGCCCAGATTTGCTTTGACCGCTGTTTGCAGGAGAGCGGCGAGGACATCCATCGCTTGGACAACGACAAGGACGGCACAGCCTGCGAGTCTTATTCCTATGCGGAGCAGCCCTAGCATCCAGCCCCCTTTGCAGTGAGGGAGGCCCGATCCCTATGAACCCACGCGAGCGCGTGCTGACCGTGCTGCGCCATCAACAGCCCGACCGCGTCCCCAAGATGGTCAACTTCTACCCTACCGAACTGGAGCCATTCCCCGACCATGAGGCGGGCGAGGTCTTCGACTGCGAGATTCGCTTTGTGTGCATCGAAGAGCCGCACGAACAGCGGGACTTCCTGCGCTACCTCAAATCCCTACCTTGCGACATCTATCACGGCTCGCGCCCTATTTTGCGCACCTATCACGACTGGGGCTACCATCCACACCTCCCGCGCCACGCACGTCTGAGCGAAGCACACACTATCGCCGAGATCGCCGCCGCCCCCCTGCCCGACTTCATGGCGCGGGTGCATCCGCAGCGCTTGCGGGCGCAGGTGGAGCGTCTGCACGAGCAGGGCTATGCCGTGATGGCCTCGCCGCCGCACCTCGGCGGGGAACTGTTTGAGACGGCGTGGCGGCTGCGGGGCTTTGAGCAGTTCATGCTCGATCTGGTGGACAACCCCCCGCTGGTAGATTACCTGCTGGAGCAGCTCACCGCGATGCATCTGGCCGTATCGCTGGCACTGGTGCGGGCAGGGATCGACATCCTGGCGCTGGACGATGACGTAGCCGAGCCGACGCGCATGTTGATCAGCCCTGCTATGTGGCGGCGCTATTTCAAACCGCATGTCAAGACTATCATTGATACCTGTCGCGCTGCACGCCCCGACCTCTCTATCTTCTGGCACAGCGACGGCAACATTGAACCCATCATCCCTGACCTGATTGAGATCGGCGTGGATATCCTCAATCCGGTGCAGCCGGATGTGATGGACCCGGCGGCGCTCAAGCGGCAGTATGGCGATCGGTTGGTGTTCTTCGGCACGGTGGGCACACCGACACGCTGGGCATGGGGCACGCCGGAGATGATCCGTGCCGAGGTGCGTGAACGCATCCGGACGGTGGGCGCGGGCGGCGGGCTGATCATCGCTCCAGCCTACGATCTAGAGCCGGAGGGTAGCATCCCCTGGGAGAACATCGCGGCGTTTTTCGCGGCAGTGGAGGAGTTCGGGGCGTATTGAAGCGCGAAAGGGCGAAAAAGGAGCGCGCAGGAGTGGGGATTGATCTTCGCATCCCTTGCCTTTTCGCCCCTTGGCGATGCAAGGAGGAGGCCTGGTGAGCGATCAGGAAGCGTTAACGACGGAGCGGCTTCTCATCGCGCTGGGGCGCGAGATCAGGAAGCAGAGCGCTATTCTGGAGCGCATCTGCGCCGCGCAGGGACGGCAGGAGTGGGAGTACCTGCTGGTGCAGGTGCACGAGCAGCGCGACGGCTGGTATGAGTATCACGCCAACGGCAAGAAGCTGGACGGGCTGGACAACAAGGCCATCTACGTCGTGCTGAACGCTTTGGGCCGCGAGGGCTGGGAACTGGTCGGCGTGGGGCGCGGTGACTTCTATCTCAAGCGTCCCAAAGCTTGACCTTTCAGCATGTGGGGCTGCTTCCATCGCGAAAGGGTGTTAGCAGCATGAACCGATGTGTGGCCGGGTTATGCTTTGCACTGGCAATGCTGGCGCTGGGCAGCTGCATCATCAGCGATAGCCCTGCGCCGGGCTGCCGCCGCACCATCGGCCCGGTGATGGGTGGTTGCAGCGGCAAGACGGCCATCCTCGATCTAGCCGTTGAACCGCCGCAAACCTGCTTGCAGATTGAGGCCAATAACTGCAACGGCGGCGTGCTGACGATCAGCAACGGCTGCGCCGAGGCACTGACGTTGGGCGGGGTGACCGTCGCAGCGGGCGAACGGGAGACGTTGGACATCGTGGAGGTCAACGGCGGATGGGGGCTAATGCCGACTGCCGGCAACTTTGCGCTCACCATCCCCGCCGCCGATACGCCGGTTGAGCTAATCGGCGATCTGGGTGGGCAGGCCATCACGGTGCGCTTCACCAAGACGGCGCCGCTGTGCAAGTAGGGACGGCCTCGGTTGCGCTTCTGGCAATGCTCTGGGAGGACGGCCTATGGACGAGAAACCCTCTGGCATCCCGCTGACGCTCAGCTCCGCGCTGGCGTTGGGAACGCTTTTTGCGCTGTGCTGTTCCATTGTGTCGGTGGTGGCAATCGTTCAGGGTTGGAACGATCCCACATGGACCGCCGAGATGAGGGCGGTGGGCTTCCTATGTGCAGGATTCTTCGCCGTGCTGGCGGTAGCGCTCGCGGGGATACTCGTGCTGCGGCGCTCTCAGCGCGGCCACTGGTAAGGAGCAAGTATGATCAAGCAGCCGTGTACCCGTGCATGGATGTTCCCCGTGTGGGGAGCGCTGATGTTGGCTGCGCTGGGCTGTACGCTTCTACCGCTTCGCGGCGGGATGCAAAGCGCTGGTCATTTTGAGAACGACCAGATCGCCTTTGACTACCCCGCCAACTGGGACACGGCGGATGCCTTCTTCCCGAACTGGCAGCCATATCATGACAGCCAGTACGATGCGGACGTAGTAGCCATCGTAGCCAAGCAGAATACCAACACGCCCTTTGAGAAGTTCAGCGTCTCGTGCGCGGTGATGAGGCGCCCTCTGCCGGAGGGCCTGACGCTGGAGCAGGTCATGGCGGAGACCTACGCGGGCATGTCCATCGCAGAAGTGATCACCGAGGAGGTAGTTACAGTCGGCGGGATAAGAGGTCACGAGCGCGTGTACATGCAGTATCAAGGCGAGCCACTATGGCAAGTGCGCGAGACGTGGCTGGAGCAGGGCGGTCAGATCACCATTGTGCGCTGCAAATCATTCCCGGACCAGTTCGAGGAGGCGCGGGCAGATTTTGAGGCGATCATGGACAGTCTGGAGGTGAAGTAGGCCTCCCTCATCCCCGCCCCACAAGAGAGAGGGTTAAGACGTCGCAGCCCACCGTGCTCGTGACATTGTTCACAAAATCAGTGATCTCTATCCACATGAGAAGTGATCTATAGCAGTCGGGGGCACAGGGGAGAACGGTTACACTTTGAGGTGGAATCCCACGGACGGCCTCCGATGAACCTGTAGTATCACAGGAGCACGGTTTACATGAGCTTCAAAATCTTGCCTAAAGCGGCGCTCTCAGAGTGGATCGCCCGACTGTTGACCACGCACCGCGTCGTCGGGCCGAGGCCCTTTCACGACCGCTTTATCTTTGACGAGATCACCTCGCCAGAGGACGTGCATCTGGCCTACCCCACCACGCTGCTGCCGCCGAAAAAGTATCTGTTGCCGCAGCGTGAGGAGCTGCTGCGCTTTGACCTCAAGACGGGGACACTTGAGCCGGTGCTGGATGCCCAGCCCACCATTCTGTTGGGCGTGCACACCTGCGACCTGCACGCCATCCAGCTACTGGATAGGGTCTTCAACAACACCTACGTAGACCAGCACTACAACGCCCGCCGCGAGGCGCTGACCATCGTCAGCGTTGAGTGCCTTTCCCCTTGCACGGAGTTCTCCTTCTGCAAGAGCATGGGGACGCTCAGTGTCACCGAGGGCTATGACCTGCACCTCACCGATATGGGCGAGGACTACGCCGTAGACGTAGGGACGGAAAAGGGCGCTGCCTTGCTAGAGGGTGTAGAAGCCGTGCGCGACGCCACCTCTGCCGACTACGAACGGCTGAACCGCACTCTCAGCGAGAAGTGGCCGCGCTTCCCCTATCGGCTGGAAGCCGACGTGAGCGATCTGGCCAGCCTGCTCTCCGTCAGTTACGACAGCGATTTATGGGAGGAACTGGGCCAGCGCTGCCTGGGGTGCGGATCGTGCACCATGGTCTGCCCCACCTGCTACTGCTTCAACGTGGTGGATGAGGTGGACTTTACCCTCAACGCGGGCAGGCGTTACCGCCACTGGGACGGCTGTCCCTTACAGGAGTTCGCCGTGGTCGCCGGCGGGCACAACTTCCGCAAGACCAACGCCGCCCGTCAGCGTCACCGTTTCTTCCGCAAAGGCAAATATCAGATGGATGCGCACGGGCTGGTGGGATGCGTAGGCTGCGGGCGTTGCGGGGAGGTATGTCTGGTGCATATCAATCCGGTGGATACGTTCAATGAGCTGGCCCGCCGCCGCGTTCCAGTCTCCCGCCGCCATCAGGAGGCGCTGACATGATCACCCCACTGAGAGAGACGCTAGAACAGACTTCGCTTTTCTTGCCCACCATCGCTGAGATCGTCGCCGTGCGCGACCTGACGGCGCTGGAGAAGCTCTATACGCTGGCCCTGCCCGGTGGTATGTCGTTGGGGCATGAGCCGGGGCAGTTTGTGAAAGTCTCCGTGCTGGGCGTGGGTGAGGCGCCCATCAGCATCTCCTCTTCGCCCAGCCGCAGCAATGGGACATTTGAACTCTGTGTGCGTCGCGTCGGCGATCTGACGAACGTGCTGCACCGCCTCGGACCCGGCGATCGGGTGGGCATTCGCGGGCCGTTTGGCCGCCCCTTCCCCATGAAGCGTTTTCAGGGCAAGGACCTGCTGTTTGCCATTGGCGGGCTGGGGTTAGCCCCGGCGCGTGCGGTGATCAATCAGGTATTGGATGAGCGCGGCAAGTACGGCAAGGTGATCGTGCTCTACGGAGCGCGCACCCCCGGTGACTTGCTCTTCAAGGATGAGCTGGAAACATGGGGGCAGCGCTCTGACATGGAACTGCACGTCACCGTCGATCGGGGGGACGCCACCTGGACAGGCAATATCGGCGTGATTACCACGCTGTTCCCCAAGGTGCAGGTGTACGCCCGCAACACCGTTGCTATCGTCATCGGCCCACCGGTGATGTACCGCTTCGTGCTGATGGAGGTGCTGGGCAAGGGTGTGCCAGAGGGCAACATCTGGTTCAGTTTTGAGCGCCGCATGAAGTGCGGGGTCGGCAAGTGCGGCCACTGCCAGATCAACCACATCTACACCTGCAAGGACGGCCCATCCTTCGCCTACAGCGAGATTAAGCATCTGGAGGAGGCGCTCAAATGACAGCCCCCAACGGCAAACCCCGCCCCAAAGTTGCTTTCTTCGATTTCACCAGCTGCGAAGGTTGCCAGCTGACGGTGGTCGACTCGTTGCAGACCCACCCCGAGCTACTTGAGGCCGTGGAGATCGTCAACTTCCGCGAGGCGATGAGCGAGCGCAGCGAGGATTACGCCATCGCTTTTATCGAAGGCTCGTGCTCGCGCCCGGCAGATGAGGAGCGTTTGCGCCACATCCGCGAGCGGGCGGCGCTGGTAGTAGCACTGGGCGCTTGCGCCCACCTCGGCGGCGTGAACGCCATCCGCAATCGGCAGGACTTGGAGGACGTGCGCCGCTACGTCTATGGTGACAAGGCGGAGTGGTACGATACCTACCCTGTGCGCCCCATCAGCGCCGTGATCCGCGTGGACGCTGTCATCCCCGGCTGCCCCATTGACCGCGAGGAGTTCGTGAACGTGGTCAAGATGCTGCTGCAGGGGCGCAGCCCCAAGCTGCCGGAGACGCCGCTATGCGTGGAGTGCAAACTGAAGGAGAACATCTGCGTCTACTGGCGGGGCAAGGTCTGCCTGGGGCCGATCATCCGCGCCGGCTGCGGCGCTATTTGCCCCACCTATGGCGATGGCTGCGAGGGCTGCCGGGGCCTACTCTCCGAGCCAAACTGGGAGTCGCTGAAGCAGGTGATGGCCGAGCACGGTATGGCTGAGGCCGACATCGACGCCCACATGAGCCTCTTCCTGACATATGAGATGGCGCAGTTGCAGAGTGAGGGAAAGTGAGATGAGCACCACCTCCGCACCGAACTTCAAGATAGACATTCACCACATCACGCGCGTGGAAGGGCATGGCAACATTGTGGTGGACGTGAAGAACGGCAGGCTGGTGCAGTGTGACCTGCAGATCGTGGAAGCGCCGCGCTTCTTTGAGGCCATGCTGCGCGGGCGTCCTTACCAGCAGGCGTCGCACCTCACCTCGCGCATCTGCGGCATCTGCGCAGTAGGACACGCCACCACCTCCCTGCGGGCCGTGGAAACCGCCCTCGGCGTGGAGTTGAGCGAGCAGACCAAGCTGCTGCGCCAGCTCAATTTCTACGGCGAGATTCTGGACAGCCACATCCTGCACGTTTACATGCTCGCCGCCCCTGATTTTCTGGGTGTGGGCAGCATCATCCCGTTGGCTAGCCGTGCGCCGGAGGTTGTCCTGCGTGCCCTGCGCATGAAGCAGCTGGCAGGTGACCTGTGCGCGGCCATCGGCGGGCGGCACACGCACCCCATCGCCATGACGGTGGGCGGCTTTACGCACTTCCCCAGCCACGATGACCTCTACAGCCTGCGCGAACGACTGGAGGCCGTGCGTGCCGATGTGGACGCTACCGTGGAACTCTTCCAGACGTTCAAGGTCCCCGCTTTTGAGCGCCAGACGGAATACATCGCCCTGCACAAGCCTGAGGAATACGCCTGGATCGACGGTGTGATCCGCAGCAGCGACGGTGGCGAATGGCCGCTCGCGGATTACCGCAAAGTCACCAATGAATATCTGGTGCAGCACTCCAGCGCCAAGCACACTAAAAATCAGCGCGATTCGTACATGGTGGGGGCGTTGGCACGCTTCAACCTCAACTATGGCCACCTGCACCCCAAGGCAAAGGCCGCTGCCGCCGCACTGGGCCTTAAACCAGTGTGCCACAATCCCTATATGATCACGGTTGCGCAGGTGGTAGAGATCGTCCATGCGGTGGAGCACGCCATCGCCCTGACGGATACGCTGCTCGCGCGTGGCGTTGAATGGGAAGAGCCGGCCCGCCCGACGCGGCTTTCAGGTGAGGGCGTCGGCTCCTGCGAGGTGCCGCGCGGTATTCTCTTCCACCACTACGTGATTGAGGAAGGGACGATCACCGGCGCCAACTGCATCATCCCTACGGGGCAGAACCTACAGAACATCGAGAACGATATGCGGGCGCTGGTGCCGACCCTGCTGGATCGCCCGAGGGAGAACATCGCCCACGCGCTGGAGATGCTGGTGCGTGCCTACGATCCCTGCATCTCTTGCTCCACACACCTGCTGGATGTGCAGTTTGTGGGGGCAGATGAAAAGTGAGACCCACACGCTGATCCTTGCGCTGGGCAACCCCCTGCGCGGCGATGACGGCGTGGGGACGGCAGTGCTCGCCGCGCTGAGGGATGCTGACCTCCCCAACGGCGTGGCACTGGTAGACGGTGGCACACCAGGGCTGGAGAGCATCCTGCTGATGCAGGGCTACCGGCGGGCGATCATCGTAGATGCGGCGGAAATGGGCCTTGAGGCCGGGGCATGGAGGCGCTTTGAGGCGCACGAGGCGACCCTGCGGGCGGGCGATCTCTCCCAAATGGGCACGCTGCACGCCGCCGGCTTGAGCGAGGCGCTGAAGCTGGGGGCGGCACTGGGCGTGCTGCCGCAGGAGGTCGTGATCTTCGGTGTGCAGCCGCAGCGGATCGGTTGGGAGGCAGGACTCAGTGCGGCAGTGCGGGCGGCTGTCCCGGCAGTTTGCGCGGCGATCCGCGAGGAACTACACAGAGGATGTGCACGAGATGGCAAAGATACTGATCATTGACGACGACCCGGACATGGTGCTGGCGGCCCGCCTGTGTTTGGAGAAGGCCGGGCATCAGCTTATCGCGGCCAGCACAGGGCCGGAGGGGTTAGAGAAGATCAAGGCCGAGCGGCCTGACCTGATCATCCTAGACGTGATGATGGACACGACCACCGAGGGGTTCCATCTGGCGTTGAAGCTGCGCAGCCCCGATCCGCGTTCGGAGTATGCCGAGTATGCGGACATCCCCATCATCATGCTGACGGCCATCCACAGCACTGCGCCGGTGCGCTTTGGCCCCGATGAAGATTATCTGCCGGTGGATGCCTTTATTGACAAGCCCATCGATCCCGATGAGCTGGTGAAGCAGGTGGAAGCCCTGCTGGCGAAGAAAGGCGGCACATCTTTGTAGTCCCCGCTGATGGAGTGGGGCAGGGGACGATTATGGCCGATCTGCCTGAACCCGCACCGAGGGCCAGGCAGGCCAAGCAGGCCTACCTGAATAGCCCACTGGAGGCGTTGGTGCTCGCCGATGTGGCGGGCAACAGCGAGCGCCTCATCCGCACGCGCTGGGTAGCAGCCGTCGCTGTGGTTGCGGCGACGGCCTTTTGCGTCCATGTGCTGCGCTTGCCTCTGCCGGAGCTGCCGCTCTACGCCACCGGCCTTGTCATTGCCCTTTACAACAGCCTGCTCACCCTGCTCATGCGCCTTGTCAGCCGTGATAAAGAAGATCGGGCGCGGCTGCTGCAGCGCATCCGCCGCGTGGTGGTGCTGCAAGTGGCGTTGGATTGGCTCAGCATGGCGGTTTTCCTGCATTTGACAGGCGGCATCAGTAGCCCGGCCATCCCCTTCTTCCTTATCCACATGTTGATGGTCACCATCCTGCTGCCCGGACAGTCGCCGTATATCTACGTGGCGTTGGCGATCGGCGTGCTGACGGCCATTGCCATGCTAGAGCAGGCGGGTATCCTGCCGCACTACCACGTCATCCCCGGCCTGCCCCCTGCCCTGCACCGCGATCCGATCTACATCGGGGCGCAGCTGGCTTTTATCGCCACCACGGCCTTTGCGACCGTCTTTCTGACGCACACCGTGATGCAGCGCCTACGTCAGCGCGAGCGCCAGATCGCTGCGCTGTTCGCCGCTACGCAGGCCGTCTCTTCTACGCTCAGCCTGCCGGAGGTGATGGAGCGGCTGGCGCGGAGCGCCGCCGAGGCGCTGGGCGAGCGCCGCGCCACGATCCGCCTGCTGGATGAGAGCGGCGAGCACCTGACAATGATGGCCGCCTACGGCCTCAGTGAGCGCTACCTCAACAAGGGGCCGGTGGACTTATCGGGCAACCAGCTGGCACAGGAAGCCCTGCGTGGCCAGCCGGTGATCGTCAGCGATGCTGCGAATGACCCCCGTGTGCAGTACCGCCGCGCCGTTGTGGAGGAAGGCATCCGCAGTATGCTGGTAGTGCCGATCATGGGGCGCACGCGGCCACTGGGAGTGTTGCGCGTCTATTCCACGCAGCTAAACCGCTTTCAGCAGGAGGATGCAGCCTTTGCCATGGCCATCGCTCGGCAGGGTGCGGGAGCGCTAGAGAACGCTCTCGCGCACGATGCCCTTCGGCGGGCCAATGAGGAGCGTGCCCAGTTTGTGCGCACGGTGACCCATGAGTTGCGAGCGCCGGTCAGCGGAGCGCAGAGCCTGTTGCGCACCATGCTGCGCGGTCTTGCCGGTGAATTGAACGACCAGCAGCGGGACATTTTGGCACGGCTGGAGCGGCGGCTGGAGGCGCTGATGGACCTTATCAACGACCTGCTAGCGCTGGCAGCGAGCAAGACGACCTCCTTGCAGGAGCCGCCGCACCCACTGGCGTTGCAGCCGGTGCTGCGGCAGGTGGTGGATCGGCTGGCGGCACAGGCCGAGGAAAAGCAGATCGCCCTGCTTCTTGAGGCCCCCGCCGAGGACTTAAGCGTCTGCGCCACCGAGGAAGGCCTCGCCCGCATTTTTGACAACTTGATCGGCAACGCCGTGAAGTACACGCCCAGCGGTGGTAGGGTGCAAG
>Ga0197142_1004543_pt1 | contig 11182 bp, 9 predicted proteins | sample GBS60_MetaG_FD_148614 | JGI IMG/M metagenome (GOLD analysis project Ga0197142, IMG submission 148614) | Sediment microbial communities from Great Boiling Springs, Gerlach, Nevada, United States - GBS 60_MetaG | ecosystem: Environmental > Aquatic > Thermal springs > Hot (42-90C) > Sediment... | reverse complement strand
AAATAGATCTTATTTTCCGAAGATAGCTCCTTAAGATAAAGAAGAAATCTCTGATTATATCCTTACCATAGGCTGCTGTCTGGAAAACCACCTGCGCCATGAAGAATCGGATTGATGATTCTGTAGAGGTATAAGCACAGGTATATGTGTATTTTCATCCGATTGATTCTCATCATGCTTATCGAATTTGCGGTCTATCCACAATTGACAAACCACGCCTATAATAGTCCAGACACATATCCCAATGTGGATGATCAAAATATTATCGTTAGACCATTGCATGGAATCGAAAGTCACAACAGATTCGATCAGTAGCAAACCAGCATGCACTGCAATCAGAGTGCCCAGGATGGAAGTCATGATGAGCCAGCCGAGCCGATACAAAAGCATCGCGATCAGTCCACCCAATGGAAACGCAAGCCAAGTGTCGTGAAATTCGGGCAAGTACTGGCATGTGAGGTAGTAAAGAATGACTCCTCCCAGCACAAAAATGGCAAGACGTACCAACTCGACGGCTACTACGCCAGCGGCTAAGGCGATGACGGTGACTGCGACAGCAAGAGGTGTTTGAGTCCAGAGATTGCCGTATTTCCAGGTGGTAGCAACTGCTGTAGCAACTGCAAGGCAGGTGATCCAGAACCGATGCCATCTCCATCCGAAGAGCCAGATGGCCAGACCTAATGCTAGCACGGTACCGAGCATTGCAACGCTCATCCCCCGAGCCGCTTGCAAGACTTCAGTACTGATCATACTAGGAAAGTTCATAAGACATCCTCAGGTTTATTTTAGTATATCACAGTATGATAATAAACTGTAAAATTTATGATTGTTATGATCAATGAATTCATCCCTCGAGTAACTTTATCAATACTGTTCGTTGTCGTGGTCCATCGAATTCGCAGAAAAATATCCCTTGCCAAGTTCCTAAGATGAGTTCTCCGTCCCGGATGATGAGATGGACCGATGAACCGATCAACGTGCTTTTGATATGAGCATCACTATTGCCTTCATTGTGACGGAAACCATCCATGCGTTGGGGGACAAACCGATTCAGCCAAAGGAGAATGTCATGGGCCACATCCGGGTCTGCGTGCTCCTGAATGGTGACTGCTGCTGTAGTATGAGGACAATACACCATGCAGATGCCATTCCGGAGCGACGACGCCCTGATGAGAGAACGGACTTCATCGGTTATATCCAGCAACTCCTCACGGCGGCGAGTTTGAACTTTTAGCGACAAAACATTCTGGGACATTGTCGTTTTCCTCCCGACATTTGCTATGGTAACAACGAAAGCCGATTGTTCAAAGTCGCAGAGACGAATTGCCTCGGTGTTCCGTTGTGGAGCATACGGGGATTAGGTACCAGGTTGAGGAAAGGGAAAGCAGCGGTGATCATTGTTGTAAAGCGGAGTGAAGCAGGGAAAACTTTGGCAGCGGTACTCAAAATACGCCTGGGCTGGAGTTGGTCACGCGTCAAACGCTTGATCGAACGGCGTCACGTTCGGGTTGGCCAACAAATAGAAACCAATGTGGCCCGTCGGCTGAAAAAAGGTCAAGAGATAAGGGTTGCCAGTGTCACACTCGGCGGCGAAGGGAGAAGCGATCGTTCCGGATCCACACACTCTTCTCTCGTCAATGCTCGTCATGTTTCTGGCTCATGGCGACCGGCATCCCAGCAACGAAACCCCCGCTCATCCTCCAGAACGAAGAGGAGCATGACTCGGTCGGTGAAATGTGATGGATCGAACAAGCACCCTGAAGTTCCCCGTCCTGTTCCAACCGAAAGCAACTCTGAGTCGACTCAGAATCTGTCCCAAGTGCGGAAAACCCTTCTTGAAAATTCTCCGGGGAAGCAGGCCGACCAAGCAGTCAATGGCGACCGAGAACCTGCGATCGACGTTATTTATGCCGATGAAGCTTTAGTTGTCGTGAATAAGCCTGCGGGTCTGACGACCATGCGTCATACTTATGAGGAAGCAGAGTTTGGAGAGCGTGCTCGGCGTTATCTTCCCAAGACATTAGCGGATTACCTGCCCAGTTTCCTAGGCAGTCCGCGACGTAAGGTTTATGCTGTTCACCGGCTGGATCGTGATACATCGGGGTTGGTTGTGTTTGCTCGCACACCTCAGGCAGCCCGGCAATTATCGGAGCAATTGCGAAGTCATCGTATCGAGCGTCGCTACTGGGCTATCACCCGTGGTATACCTCCCGAAGGGCGGTTGGAGTCGTGGCTGGTTCGGGATCGTGGGGATGGCAGGAGAGGAAGTACAACTCCGAACGCTGCCGGCGCCAAACGTGCCGTCACCTATGTGCAAGTCATCGAGAAACTCGGTCCGTTTGCTCTTGTCGAGTGTCGCTTGGAAACCGGAAGGACGCATCAGGTACGCATTCACTTGGGAGAGGCAGGCACCCCCTTATGCGGGGAACGGCTCTATGATCGTCCGTTGCATGGCAAGCCTTATCCCGATGCCAGCGGGGCGACACGGCCGATGTTGCATGCGTGTACTTTGGGGTTTGTGCACCCCATTACCGGGGAGTCGTTGCTCTGGGAAGCGCCGCCTCCTGCGGACTTCCGGGAGTTGGTGGAGCGTTTGCGGCGAAGAAGAGAAAGAGATCCGATCGATATCGAGATGGAATAGCCAGACAGCACTGACGCTGACAGCAGGTTCTGATCGATGAGTTGCAGTGCCGGCTACTTATGGCCGCAATCTATCCTTGTTTCAACCAGCGGGCGACATCACGGGCGTGGTAAGTCAGGATCATATCGGCTCCCGCACGGCGGATACTCGTAAGGATTTCCAAGGTGGTACGGCGCTCATCCAACCAACCCTGGGAAGCAGCGGCCTTGACCATCGCGTACTCACCGCTCACATTGTAAGCAGCCACCGGTAAACCAAAACGGTCCTTCACCTGGCGGATAATGTCCAGGTAGGCCAGAGCCGGCTTGACCATGAGCAGGTCAGCACCTTCGCGTACGTCCAAGGCGGCCTCCTTCAGCGCCTCATTACTATTGGCAGGGTCCATCTGATAGGTGCTGCGATCCCCGAATTGTGGCGGACTTTCGGCCGCCTCCCGGAACGGCCCATAAAAGGCACTCGCATATTTGACAGCATAGCTGAGAATCGCGATGTGTGTATAGCCGGCTTCATCGAGTCCCCGCCGGATGGCCGATACCATCCCATCCATCATACCACTCGGTGCGACGATATCTGCTCCCGCCCGAGCATGGCTGATGCATTGCTCGACCAGCAGGGCTAGTGTAGCGTCGTTGTCTACATCCCACTTGCCGTTGCGTTGATATAAGATTCCACAGTGCCCATGGGAGGTATACTCACAAAAACATTCGTCCGTGATGAGTAAAATCTCCTGACCGAAGTTACGGCGTAGCTCCCGCAGAGCTTGTTGGATGATACCATCTTCCTCTAAGGCGCTCGAACCTCTCTCGTCCTTGAATTCGGGAATACCAAAGAGGATGAAGTGCCGTAAGCCCCACTCTCGTGCGGTTCCGACTTCCTCGATCAGAACATCCACACTCAATTGATAGTTCCCCGGCATCGAGGAGATTTCCCGACGGATACCTTTTCCAGGTCGTACGAATAGAGGAAGAATCAAGTCGGCAACATTGAGTTCTGTCTCACGTACCAATTCACGCAGCAGAGGGTGAGCACGCAACCGTCGCGGTCGAGAAACAGGAAAGGCAGGGTACATCGTCGGTGCATCGACTCCTAGAGAGGCTTGTGCAACAGGATCATGGCAACTCGATGTTCATATGACGCCCTGATGTTGAACCAGGGTGAAGCGCAGCGGATCATGAGATCGTCTGCACCCTCAGGCATCAATCGCTTAGTCCCAGAACTTTGTCCATTTGGCGAGATATCTTGCGGAGGGTATCCTCTCCCCCTCCTTGAACTTCTGCAGTCGCCCAACCTTCATAACCGATCTCGGCCAGTGCCTGGAGGATCTCCGGCCAGTTTTCATCTCCTTCCCCGATGTCTACCCAGGGGTTGAGCTTGGCATTGTAGCGTTTCAGGCTGAAACCTTTGAAATCAAACTTGAGCATCCGTTTGCCCAATTTGCGGATCCACTCGGCGGAAGATACGCCATAACGGATCATGTTCGAGCAGTCGAAATATGCGCCTACCCACGGGCTTTTGAAGCTATCCACATACTCGATCAGCTGTTCTGGCTTGGTGATGAAGTTGTTCCAAACCACTTCGATAGCGATCTTGACGCCGCATTTTTCAGCCATGGGAATGGCCTTGCGGATTTCTGCGTGCGAGCGTTCCCAGCATTGGGTGAAGGTAACCCCTTCTTTGACGACCCCTGGAACAAGTAGGACGGTTTCAGCGCCCACGGTCTGAGCATCGCGGATGGCGGTGAGAAGAGCTTCCAGGCCTTTGGCGCGGACCTTTTCATCCGGGTCGGAGAGGGGTTGGTGCCAGTGAACCGAATCGATCACTCCATGGATGATGACCCCTGTTTCCTTGCTGGCTTGGACCAACTCTTCCAACTGCGGTGTTCCCGGGCTATCAATTTCCACGCCTTGAAAGCCGCATTTTCTGGCCAATTCCAGTTTGTCGCGATGCGTAGCATTCGGCAAACGAATCATGCCGTATTTGACAGCCTTTTTGAGTCGAACTTTCGGTGAACAAGCCCGAACGGAGCAGGGGTTCCACAAAGCCATAAAACTCGCAGTAATCCCCGCGCCCCGGCACAGAAAATCACGGCGACCGATCGGTTGGGCCATAGGAGCGTCCCCCCCAGCAAGTGCGATCTTCTTGATCTGGTATTGTTCCGTTTGCCGGAAATACCGAGTTTGGGGGATTTCCGGCCTGTTGCAGAACGAACGATCTTAGATCACGAAGGCTGGTCAGGATAAATCAAGGAGTTCGGTGTTACGTCCTCCGACTTTGTCCCGTCCTCCTTGTGGGGCAATCACGTCAGACGGTAGACACCCGGCATAGGAACAGGGGGTACCGGATTCGGTCCCCAAGCGTACACCTTCGGGGCCAGCGAAGTTTTGGAATCCTGGAATTGTTTCCAAGTCAACCGCGCTCCGGTGTAGGCGGCTTCCCGCGCGAAAATGGCCAAAGCAGTGCTATGAGCTGCACTTTCCCCGTCGTTGATCGGCGTGCCCGAGCGAATGCTGGCGAACAATTCATCGTGCTCGACTTGATACATGTTCTTCGATTCGCCGTTGAATTCCCAGACTTTGCCATCGTACCGTTCAATACGGTGGCGCATCAGGTGGCACTGACCTTGGGTTCCGATGATGTGATCATTGATATCGGAAGGACAGTTGGGCATCTGTCGGCATGCCGAAAAGATTTTCACACCGTTGGGAAACTCCAAGGTAACAGCGAAGTGGTCATAGATGTTCCCGTACTTCGGGTCCGTTCGGACTTGCCGACCTCCGACACCGATGGCGGAGATAGGAGTGGCTCCTTGAAGCACCCAATTCGCCTTGTCAAAATTATGGCAGTGTTGCTCGACGATGAAATCGCCCGATAGCCAAGTGAAATAGTACCAGTTCCGCATCTGATATTCCATCTCGGTCCACTTGGGATCCTGCCCCCGCCACCACAGGGGTCCCGTAAGGTACGTAATGTGCAGAGCGCGAATATCCCCGATCATCCCGTCATGAAGTCTTTTGATCGTTTCCCGTTTTGCCTGGTCGTAGCGAAAGCAAAAACCGGAGCATAGAGCCAATCCTTTTTTCTTGGCTAATCGGGCACTCTCAATGACCGAATGGACTCCTGGTACATCGACAGCCAGAGGCTTTTCACAGAACACGTGCTTGCCTGCATCGATAGCAGCCCGTAAATGCAGAGGGCGGAAGCCTGGTGGGGTGCATAAGAGAACGACATCGACACATTCCAGCAGCTTCTTATACCCATCGAAGCCGTCAAAACATCGCTCTGGTGGCACATCGATTTTTGAAGCGACGTCCGTCACCTTGAGCAGGTTGTTGAGGCTGTTTTGTAAGCGATCCATGAAGACGTCGCACATGGCGACGAGTTTGACGTTAGGATCGGCACGGAGGGCTTCTCGCGCTGCTCCAGTCCCACGACCGCCACAGCCGACCAAACCAATTCGGAGTGTATCGTTGCCACCAGCATATACGTGCGGCATGCTGGACGCCGCCAAGACAGAAACTGCTGCAGTGCTCATGAATTCACGGCGATTGGGAGTTTCAGACATTTCAAATTACCTCGTTTCGCAAGCGTAAATCCAGGGTACAGGGTTGCATGAACGCCCACGCGGTAACTACACTAATTATTGTGATACACCCTCCTGCTTTTGTCACGCATTTTTTGGAGATTTGCGGTCACTGCCCTCCGGTCGGTCAAGGAAACGATTTCCGATCTTTCGGAGATTTGCAGATACTTCGCTCCGGCTATCACCAAGGAATCGCTTCCCGACACGCATTTCGTGTAACATTGAAGACAATGTGCTGCGTCTGGTGTGATGGGGGGGCGTCTGATATGATGGGGTAGGCAGCGTCCTCAGTTCGCCGCCTGTTGAGCGTAGATGGGATCCAGTTTGGGAGTTCGGTAAAGACTGTCTAAACGTCATCAACTCATATGCGGACTATGGGTGCACTCCAATGAAGGTAAGCTATGCTTCCCGACACGTGTGGTTGGCGTTTGGGGTAACCGTGGCGACAACGTTGGGGAGTTGGCCGGTTGCTCCCAGGACCTCAGCTTCCACCATACCCCATGCGCAGGAAGCGATCGCGTTGACACGGATCCTGACGGATTTGCTTCGCCGTCACTTACCCGATCCGTTAGCCCAAGCAAGCGAGAATTGGGGAAAGCAACGCGAGGTACACGGAACACGCCGACGGATCAGGGACTGGCGGATTGTTAGCGAACCCTACCAGGAGATGCGCAACGACGGCCTCTGGCGACGGCTGACCCTGCGGGTTCCTCAGAAAGACCAGTTGCGGGTTGGCATTCAGAACATCGAGTTTCCGCGTCGTGGTTGTCTGCGCGGTGTGGTTTTGACCGTTGCGGATCGGGTGGATCTCCAATTAGAGCAGCAACAATGGTGTAATGGCTTACGTTTGTATGCTTGCGATACACGGGCCCATTGCAAAGTCGGGCTAACGTTGCGGGCAGAAGTTACTAGCCGACGAGAAGATCCGATCAACGCATTCTTGCCCAGATATATTCTCAAAATCCACATTCTCGAGGCACGGCTCGATTACGCCGATGTTGTGGTCGACCACATCCTTGGGTTGGACGGCAAAGCCGCACGGGTCGTGGGCGATGGTATTCGCGAGGTGGTCAGTCGCTTCAAACCAGATTTCGAAGAACAATTGCGACGTAAAGCCGAGGCAGCCGTGATCCGCGTTCTGGAACATCGTGAATTATGCATTGCACTGGATGAGTGGCTTCGGCGTCTGGCCAAGCCCTGAATACTTCCCCTTGCACATTGACTTGGGCGGGAAGTATATACCTCACGCAGATTATTGCTTTTTCCTCGATCAATGAACGGGGCTTTTTTCCGCCGTTGATGGAGAAACACGCCTTTAGTTCTCGAGTGATCACCTTTGCGTGCAAGGAAGCCGTCTTATGGACCGTCCGGCCCTCACTTATTTGATCTCTGGGTTCGTAGCAGCAGCCCTAGCTGCACCAGGATTCGCCCAAGAAACACAATGGCGCACGCCTGCGGTACCCTCATTATCTCCAGCAGATAATCTCAACAGCACCCTATCTCCAGCAGATAATCTCAATAGCACCCTGGCCGTGCAACGAGCGATGGTAGTCGCACGGCATCTTTTGGAACAGCGGCAACCTGCGGAGGCGGTAAGAGTTCTGGAAACCGTATTACATCGGGCAGAGGGACAGACAGGGTATCTGGAGTTGTTGCGCCAGGCCTACCAGGCAGAATTATCACACTGGGAACAAATCAGCGGGAATGATGCTCGTCGGGATGAGCTCAGACGTTATATCGGTTTGTTGCATTCTTCGCCGGCTCGTTCAAGCAACCTTCTCGCTAGAGAAGCAGATCCTCTCTCGGCGAGTTCGCACGGGGGGAACGACTCGGCCACTCCTGCGGGAGAAAGGAGCGGGGAGTCAGCCGTAGGACTGATGGGGACCCCTTCACAGGCTCCGTCCAGGCTGGGAGGTATGGGACATACCCCCGTGGAACAGAGGCACCAGCTAACATGCTTAGATGAAGCTGTTTCGCTATTTCACCAGAAGAAGTACGCTGAAGCCGCTCAACGATTCGGGCAGCTCAAGCAACTTTCCCCCCAGCACCAAAAAGCATGGGCATACTGTCTGATCCATCTCTCCATCGAGCGCTTACGTCAGAATACCATCAGTCCTGCTGGGATTCGCTCTGTTATCGCCGACTTGCAAACAGCGCGGGATTTGCTGCCTGGAGATACGGAATTGAGGCGTTATGCCGAACAAGCGCTGGGTATTGCCCAGCACAAAGCCAGACAATTGATGTTATCATCCAGCCCACAGAGTGGGACAGGACCGGGCAATGAGACTCGCTTGGGAATGGCGCCAACAGGGGAAGAAACACGCACCGCGGAAACTGCAAGCTTTCGCGTTTCTGGCGACCGGCCTGCAGATCGATTGGAGCAGATAGGACAGATTGCAGAAAAGTGTCGACGCGAGTTGTTCGAGCGTTGGAGCGGTCCTGTGGTCGGACATTGGCAGCCGAAATGTGAGATCATCCTTTACGGCAAACCCGAAGAATTTGCACGAGCCACCGGTTTAGCCCCCGAGCACCAAAGTCTGGCGCAGGTTGCTCTGACGGACGGAGAAGTGCTCGAGCGGCGGATCCATATCTGTGCGGCCGAAGATCGATGGATCCCGCTCCGTTTGAAGCGGGAATTGATGTATGTGATCCTGGCGGATTTGTTCCCTTGCTGGAACCCCCCTCGTTGGGCCATCGAAGGAATCGTTGTGTTAGCAACCGGCCCAGAGGAATGGGAGCGCCATCAATACACACTTCTGAGCAAGATCCCATCCCACACCTGGCTATCGATATCTCAGTTGTTGGAATTGCGGGACTGCCCCGCGGACCGTGTTACTCAATTCTGCTGTCAGAGTGCCAGTCTGGTGGATTACCTTGTTCGAACAGGAGGAGGGGAGAAAAACTTCATCATATTCCTGAGGGATGTGCAGCGTTACGGGTTATCAGCCGCATTGAAACGTCAATACGGGTACGCTTCGCCGCTTGCTTTGGAGGCGGCTTGGAAAAAATGGGTGCTCCAGCAATCCTCTGCCAGATAGAGATAGATTGCAGTCCGGTTTGTTGGGTATTGCGACGATCATCAGGGGTGGTACCTATGACACCTCGTGGCACGGGGTGACCGGCTGTTCACCGGCGTGGGCCGAAAAAGAGTCGGTGACGTGGCCCGAAAGAAGAACCGGGATGGTTCGTCATTCCAGTCGCCAGGTACGCCGCTGCAGTTCGACTAAACGAGCGTGGTCTGTCAGATCAAATTTCAGAGGTGTGATGGTTATGTAACCCTCAGCCAAAGCCTCTACGTCTGTACCGGGGTGGGGATCGGGGCATAGAAACTCGGGACTGGCCCAAAAGTAAGTCCGGCCACGTGGGTTGACGCGGCGATCGAATTTTTCGGTATACGGTGATACATTCTGGGGTAGCACCTTGATCCCTTTGACTGGCCCACGTTCCAGAACCGGAATATTGACATTGAACAAAGACCCAGGAGGTGGTTTGCTCGCCAGTATTTGTTCGATGACCTGACGTGCGTATCGCGCTGCTGTGGGGAAATCGTAGATTTTCTTGTCGTACTCTAAGGAGACGGCAATCGCTGTATGACCGTAGAAAGCTCCTTCGATGGCAGCAGCCACGGTACCCGAATAAAGCACATTGATCCCCGCGTTACTCCCGGCGTTCAAACCACTGATGATCACGTCCGGCCGCTCTGGCAATAATTCTAACAGGGCCAGTTTGACGCAATCGGCAGGACGCCCCTCCACAGCCCAACCGATAAAAGTGTGACCGTCGTCATCCAGGACTTCACTGATCAAGAGGGGGTTGAGCAAGGTGACAGAATGGCCTGCCGCACTTTGCTCAGTAGCTGGTGCCACGACAGTCACCGTACCCAGTTTGAGCAGTTCCTGTCGTAAAACACGCAAACCGGGGGCGTAGATGCCGTCATCATTCGTCAGGAGGATTCTCATAGGTTTCGTTTCGGGTGTTTACTTTGTATTCAAGGGAAACCCAGCATTGATGGCTGCCCATTTTTGCTTTTCGGGTATTCACCTTTCGGCGAGACATAGCATATAGTGAGTTCTGTCAAGAGCATCAGCCTCCTCAAAGATTTGCTGTCTAATCTCAACGGATCTGTTTTTCTGCCAGGACTTCAACACCGACAGTCCTAATTTCTGAGCGGTTTGGATTGGGTTGGGGTCGGGTACGGGTTGTGGAACTTAGCGGAATGCCCCGTGGATTGTCCAAATTTCCTACAGCCGAAAAATCTTGGGCAGGACGGGTTGGACATTATTGTTGTTGTGCATTAGGTTTGAGTGAGTATGTTCAGGAGCATGCGTGCTTCTCAGCAGTAAGTTGGTGACTCGCCCCAGCGGTACTGTATCCCATGAACTGGTTACGTGAACCCGACACTGAACCACTGCCGGGGTATCGACTCCTTGAGCCTATCGGTCATGGAGGATTTGGCGAAGTCTGGAAGTGCCTGGCTCCGGGAGGCATCCTCAAAGCGATCAAGTTCGTTTACGGGAACTTGCATGATCTGGAAGTGGAGGATGGTCGTGCCCAGCAGGAACTCAAGGCTTTAGAGCGAGTCAAGCAAGTCCGACATCCCTTTCTGCTCTCCATCGAGCAGATTCAAGAGATCGACGGCGAATTGATTATCGTCATGGAGCTGGCCGACCAGAACTTGCATGAATGCTTTCAGGGGTACCAACAGCGTGGGTATCCAGGGATACCACGGGAAAAGCTTCTGGCTTATCTCGATGATGCCGCAGCGGGATTGGACTATCTCATCGAAAAACATAATTTGCAGCATTTGGACATCAAGCCGCGCAATCTATTTCTAGTGGCTGACCGCGTGAAAGTGGCCGACTTTGGTCTTGTTAAGACACTGGAACGCTCCAGTGTGTCGGGGCTACTCGGTGGTGTTACTCCTCTCTATGCTGCTCCGGAGACATTCGCCAATAAGATCA
>Ga0197142_1004541_pt1 | contig 11183 bp, 7 predicted proteins | sample GBS60_MetaG_FD_148614 | JGI IMG/M metagenome (GOLD analysis project Ga0197142, IMG submission 148614) | Sediment microbial communities from Great Boiling Springs, Gerlach, Nevada, United States - GBS 60_MetaG | ecosystem: Environmental > Aquatic > Thermal springs > Hot (42-90C) > Sediment... | reverse complement strand
CGAGAGGCCGGCTGAGGCGAAGACGAAGCCGGCGACCGTGTCATTCCTGCGTAAGCAGGAATCCAGCATTTGCCTCTTCCCTGGCCGTCGAGAGGCCGGCTGAGGCGAAGACGAAGCCGGCGACCGTGTCATTCCTGCGTAAGCAGGAATCCAGCATTTGCCTCTTCCCTGGCTGTCGAGAGGCCGGCTGAGGCGAAGACGAAGCCGGCGACCGTGTCATTCCTGCGTAAGCAGGAATCCAGCATTTGCCTCTTCCCTGGCCGTCGAGAGGCCGGTTTGGCGTCGGCCACACCGGCTGAGGGGGATTTGGGCGGGATAAGGTGGCTGCATTCCTGCTTGCGCAGGAATGACACATCGTTCCACTTCATTCGGCTAACGTGTTGCAAATATTCCAGGTGCTGTCTTTTTGAGGGGATATGGCCATGCGTTCTGCACATCCAAACAATTATCCGAAACTGCACAATGCGGCTTGGCCGGGGGTGGTCGGTAAAGGCGACGGCGGCGAACCGCCCATCGACCTGGACACCATGTTGGATCTAACCGCCGGGGCCGAAGTCGATGGCGTCCGGTTCGACGGCTTCGATCTGTTCCTCTACCTACCGCATATCGACATCGATTCGACCGTGCGTAGCGACGACGCCATTAAGGAACTGGCCGACAAAGCCGCCCGCCGCAACCTCAAGATCGGCACCGTCGTAGCGCCCATTTGGCCTCCCACGGGCGGCGGATCGGCCATCGGCAACGAAACCGAACGCAACAAGTTCCTCGATCAGGTCCGCAAAGGCTGCTACGTAGCCAAACGGCTTCGGGAGCTGGGCGTCCGGCCGCACGGTTGTGTGCGGATCGACTCGGCTGCCAGTGTAGAAGCCTGGCTGGCCGACCCGGAAGAAAACCAAAAACGCCTGGCCGACACCTTGCGCCAAGCCTGCCTAATTGCCGAAGACCACGGCGAACGCCTGGCCGCCGAAGGCGAAATCTGCTGGGGCGGCATGCATAGTTGGCGACGCATGGTCCAACTGCTCGAAATGGTCGATCGGCCGCAAACCCTCGGCTTCCAGGCCGACATGGCCCATACGCTGTTGTATCTGTTGGGCTACAACGCTCCGGAAGATGCCATCCTGCCCCAGGATTTCGACTGGAAAGACCAGGAGGCGTTCGATCGGGCTTATCGGCAGTTGACCAACGTCCTTCGGCCCTGGACCATCGACTTCCATGTGGCCCAAAACGACGGCAGCGTCCATGGCTCCGGCAGCCACGACAAAACCGGCCGCCATTGCCCGGCCAACGACCCCAACGGCAAACTCAATATCCCCAAAGCCGCCGGATACTGGCTCCGGGATGAAACCGGCCAACTGACCCGACGTATGCGCCACATCTGCTGGGACGGCTGCATGTTCCCCAACCAAATGCTGCTCAACCCCCAAACCTGGAACGAAATCCTGGCGGTGATGATCCAGGTGCGGGATCAGCACGGCTGGTACGAAGCCGAATAGGACTTGCTTGCCACGTCTTCCTGGCTGGAACCGGGGCTGCATGGGACGCAGCCTGCCTCCTTGGAACATAGAAAGGTTTCGATCAACCCTGGTGGACCGGCTACTGGACGCTGCACCGACGATGCCCTGGCATCTGCTTTCCTATGGAAAGCTCCAAATAGAAAAACCGCCAGGTTACTTCCTGGGGCTATTGGCCATCTGGCTTAATTGGCGGCGGAGACTCTCTGGCAGTTTTTTCTCCGGATGGGGCATCTGACCGTCCAGTCGGAGAGCGGCTTCGGCTTCCCGGATCATGCCGGGCTGGTATCCCAGGGCAGCGAAGGTTTCGGCCAAGCGGGCCCGGTACAGAGCATTATTGGGATACAGGCTGGCCGCCTGCTGAAAACACCCCAGGGCTTGTTGAAAGGCCCGGCGGGCTTCCCGACGGGATTGGGACGCAAATTGCGCCATCAGCAGGTTGCCAATCTCTAAAAACCGCTGCCCTTGCACAAACCAGGCCGGTGCATCCTCCGGGTTTAGCTCCAACGACAAAAAGGCATATTGCTCAAACTGTTGGAACCGTGGTACCCAATGGGCCGGTTCGGCAGGCTGTCTGGCAAACCGCTCTTTCCACTGCTGGAAGGCCAGGGCGCTGAGCCATTCGGCCGGCACGGCGGAGAGCGGATCGGCCAAGGCAGCCTGGTGAAGGAGCTTTTCCGCCCGGCCCGGATCGGTTGAGGCCACCCGAAGGGCCTCGTGGAGGATCGCCCGGCACTGAAGCACCGGGCTGAAAGCCGTCTGATGGCAGGCAAAAAATAAGGCCATGGTGAAGACCAGGCCGCCAATCACCCCTAGCCAACCTACCTGGTGCTGCCGGTCCAACCAAGCCAGCCCACGTCGAGCGAACCAACCTAGGAACGATTGACGATCTGGGGGAGATGGAGAATTTGGGTTAGATTGATAATCTGGGTACACACTGGCCAGGGCGGCTAGCAGCCACAGGGAACCGGACACCCCGGCAAAACTGATTCCGCCGGCGGCCAGCAGGTGGACCAGCAGGGCGCTGGCCGCTACCGCCAACACGCCGGGAAGAAAATCCGTCCCCGAAAAGTTCCCGCCGGGAAGACAATCCGGCATGGAAATTTTCGAGTCGGGGGTTCTGGCCGTGGGTCCCGGTGGGACGACGGTGTTGGCAGAGGTACGGTCATCCCTTTCGGCGGAGTTTCTGGGTGTGGGTTCTGGGTTGGCGCCGGTGGGGCTGCTGGCCGAACCGGCCGGATCATTGCCGGGGCCTCTTTGCGCCTGGGGGGCCAGTGCCCCCAATCGGGGTGTGGCCGGTAAAGTGCCGAGTCTGCCCTCGCCGCCTCGTTGCACCCAGGGCCAAAGCGTCCACAACGCAGCCCCACCCAATGGAAGGCCGATCATCAAAACATACAGGCTTGGCGGAGCGGCGCTCCACTGACCCACCCAAAATCCCAAGGCCAGTCCCGCTGCCGCCCCCAGCAAGATTTTTCCCGGCTGGTCCGAATGATGTGGGCTAGAGGGGATGCGTTCAGCCTGGCCAGGAGCAGCCCCGCCTAAGGTACCCGCCCCCTCAAAGTGGCCTCTCTGCTCGGTCGCCCGCCCAGTCCCCCCTTTGGCTTCCGCACCGGTAGGGCAGATGGCGGCGCCCGTCATCAGCCCAACTGGCCGGATGCGCTGCCACACCTGCACCGCCCAAAGGGCCAGCATCGCCAGCATGGCCAGGGCAGCCGGGGTCCCTGCCGTGGACCAGACTTCCCACAGAAAGTTATGGGGGTCGGCAATTTCTTCGCTCGCCTGAGGGAGTTTGTACCGGGTGTAAGCATAGCGGAACAGCCCCGGTCCACAGCCCCAGACCGGCTGTTGGCGAATGATCTGCCAGGTGGCCTGCCAATATTCCCATCGGTATTGGAGCGATTTTTGGGCTTCGGTCAAGACCTGGATATCCAGCCCGCCCCAATAAAAAGCAGCGGCAATCATCAGGGCCAGCGCCGCCAGGATGCCGACAAGGGCTAGGATCGCACGCTGCCAGACGGTTCGGGGCGCCGGCACCGGCTCCTGCGCAAAAGTGGGGTCTTCGGAAGCGGTTGGCCGACGCCGGTCCCACACCTGCACCACCAACCACCAGAGGCCCAAACCGGCCAGCCCTACCAGCACCGCCAGGTAAGCACTTCGGCTTTTGGTCAGCAGCAAGCAGGCAGCCAGCAGCAGCCCGGCCGCCAGCAGGCCCCCTCGGGTTCGCCAACCGAACGCCCAACCGTCGCCCAGTAGGCCGATGCCTGCACCCACCACAAGCCAAGGGGTCAAAAAACCGGCCAGTGAATTGGTCAAGGCGAAGGTGGCCAAAGGTTCCCGGCTTTCCAGGCGTTTTTCAAAGGCGATCCGTTCCGGCGACCCGGCCGGGTAGGCCAGCCCGGCTTCTCGGAGGGCTTTTTCCGGATCAGCATAGTAAATGGCCCGGGTCTGCGGGAACTCATACACGCATTGGAACAGGCCATACCCGGCCAAACCGACGGCCACGGCCAACATGACGGCCAATATAGCCCGGATTTCTCTCTGCCCGGCCGCCCATTGTCGAACCAGGAGAAACACCAATCCCAGGCCCACCCATTCCCAAAGCATGTTCACGGCAGGCCGGGCATGACTGACCCTGGCCCACCCCATGGCCGAGATGGCAGTCCAAACCACTAAAAACACCATCAACCCATCCAACAGCCCGAAGCGGAATGTCCATTGGCGTCGGCCCAAGAGGCCCAGCATCCAGACCACGGCCAAAGCTAGCCAAAGCATGACCACCGGCAGACCATCGCCCGTATCGGCGGGGGTTTCGCTGGGATACAGGGGCCTGGCCGCCAGCAGGGCAACCGCCCCGGCCAAAAGCCACGGGCGCCATCGGTCCGGCACCTGTTGCCCGGGGCCCGATGGGCCGCTAGGGGCGCCGGTCCCGGGCCGTGCCACCGACGGCTTCAGCGGCAAGCCATCGGCCGGTTTTCCTCTGGGGGATCGCTTTTTAGAATCCCTTCGGCCCATGGGGATCATCTTCCCTGTGGATGAGATAAACATGGAGGGACCTGCTTGTCTGCTGGTAGCGCAGACGTCTCGTCTGCCTCCCTTTGCCTCTCCCCTGGCGGGAGAGGCCGGCTAACCGACAGGTTGGCCGGGTGAGGGGGCTGCCGGGAGTGCGGGCCTCCGGCCCGCAAAAAGACGAACGAGACGTTCGGCCTCCCAGGATTTTCACCTCACCCTACACTGTCCCGCCGGGGGGAGGAGAAAGCCGGGACTGCTTCTTCCGCAGCAGTGCCCCATCGCCTCCCTTCATGCGCTAAAATGTTGGCAAAACGGAAACTCTTCTTGCTTGGCGCAAATGGTACCGTTTAGCCTGTTCCGGTTCGGCGCCGGCGGGCGGCCGATTCCAACATGCCGATCCTCACCGTGCTTTTTCCGAAGGTTCACTAACTTCCATGCGTTGTTTTCTGCCGGCCGACTCCAAAATGCCGATCACCACCAGCACGCAGACGACCAAAAGCAGCACCACACACGCCCCGGTCATATCTACCTGATGCAAGAGCAGTGCGCCCAGTCCGCAGGTAGCCGTCAGCAGATAGATGACGCCTACCGCCTGGGGCCGACTCATGCCCAATTCGACCAGTCGGTGCGACAGGTGGCTTCGATCGCCCTCGAAGGGGCTTCGGCCCGCACGAAGCCGAATGGCCACCACCGTGATCATATCGTAGATCGGCACGGCCAGCACACACAGCGGGGCCAGGATGGCGTGGCGTTTCGGCTGCCCATCTTCCAGCACCACAAAGGTGGCCGACAGCGTCGCCATGGCGATCCAAAACCCCACCAGATAGCTGCCCGCATCGCCCAGGAAAAGTCGGGCCGGCGGGCGATTGTGCCATAAAAAGCCCACCAGCGCCCCGGTCAGCACCAGGAGAAACCCGGCCACAAAAAACTGCGGCTCCTGCGACTGAGGATTGGGCGTCATGAGCAGAACGGCGCCTAACATGGCGCTGGCAATGGCCGCCACACCGGCTGACAGGCCGTCCATATTGTCCAGCATATTGAAGGCGTTGACCAGGCCCACGATCCACAGCACACTGGCCGCCCCGGTGATCCAGGGGTTTTCGATAAACAGGCTCAATCGCCAGCCCAGGGCCACCAGCACCGCTGCCAGGAGGGTTTCTACGGCCAGACGGAATCGCCAATCCAACGGCCGACGGTCGTCCAGCCAACCCAGCAGCATCAGCATGGTACCGGCCCCCAAGAGCATCCAGAGGTTACCGCTTTGTGCCCAAAGCCCAGGCAGATGCGGCACAGCAAACTGAGGGATCGGCAGACCGGCGATGGTCGGCATAGTAGCATCCAGTTGGCCGGTGGCCTTCAGCCAGGCCAGCCCTGCCTGGCCGAGGGCAAACACGCCGACCACCGCCGCCCACACGGCCAAGCCGCCGCTGGTGGGTATGGGCCTGCTGTGGATTTTTCGGCCTTCGGGCCGATCCACCCAACCTAACCGGGGCGCTACACACCGCATCAGCCAGCCGCCAAGATAGGCCAACACCATCGGCGGCACAACCGTTGCCAAAATAAAACTCACCAACACGCCAAAGCGCCCTTCTGCCAAAGTAACATTTTAGCCGAATGGACGGACGCAATGTGTCATTCCTGCGTAAGCAGGAATCCAAGTTTATTCCCGCGCAAGCGGGAATCCAGAACGTAGGAGGAATCCATGGTGCCTTGGCGCCCCGGTACTACACAGGAACACCGTAGGAGGCACAAAGCAGCCGGGATTCCTGCTTACGCAGGAATGACACAATCTCGCCCTCACCCGGCCAGGCTAGCGCCTGGCCGGCCTCTCCCGCCGGGGGAGAGGCGAGTAGGTGGACCTGACAAGCAGGTCCCTCCAGGGGAGCTGCATTCGGCTAAAATGTTATCTGCCAAAAATCTTTCGGTAATGTTTCCTGCCAAAAATTTCTTCGGTCCGGCTGATCCGGGTTTATTGGGATTGCCGGTGCTCCTGAAGCCGTTGGTGCAGATACTGACGGACCTGGGTGAAAAACGTATGATACTCCGGCCGACGATAATCGGGAAAGGTCCACGGATGCGGCTCCCATTGGCCGTGCCGATAAAAAAGGGTGATTTCCGCATAGATGCCACGGTCCAGATAAATCCGATGGGCGAAATCCTTGGTGGAGGCCAAGACCAACTTGGCCAGGGTGAGATAACCCGGATCCAGGTTCAAAGGCCGGGGTTCTGGATGTCGGCCCAACCGGGCATACTCTGTTTCCCAATTGTTGGTCTGAAGCTTCCAATCGACCAGTTTGGCTGGGTCCTGCAAATGGGGGAAGACGAAGAACTGTTTTTTGAGCGGGCCGCCCATGGTGGGCTGATAATAGGTCGTTTGGTGAAAATCGAAAAGCGGACTTTCCAGCACCGGCTCTCCCCAGCAGGCGGCGGACCGCTCCCTGGCCCACTGGAGGGCCTCCGCATATCGGCTGAAAGCCGCCATGATCAGCAGCACCGGCCCATGCGGCGTCGGCTCGCCCATAAAAGGAAATGGCCTCCTAGCGTAATATTTTCGCCGAATGCAGAAGTCTATATGGCATTCCTGCGCAAGCAGGGATCCAGGCTTCCGCTTCTCCCCCGACGGGACAGTGTAGGGTCAAAGGCCAAAAGGTCATTCCTGCGGAAGCAGCAGTCCAGGCTGCTTTGTGCCTGCTATGTGTTCCTGCTGGGCAAGCGGGAATTCTGGGACACTTTCTGGACTGCCGCTTGCGCGGGAAGACAATAAGGCAGCCCCCTCAGCCGTCCTTGGCTTCGCCTCGGCCGGCCTCTCGACGGCCAGGGGAGAGGCGATTGCTTCATTCGGCTAAAATGTTACGAACTTTTTTGGGGGTAACTATTTAGCCGAATGTAGTAAATCTGCCATAACCCTTTGAAAATAAACAAGTTAGGGTTTTCGCCCTCCCCGAGGTGCTAGCAGTGCCAGCAAAAGCCATAACTAATGAGCATGCACTAAGTTATGGCAAAAAAATCCAAAGGTTACTTCATAAGGCTAAATAGTTACTTTTGGGAAAGTGCACTCAAGTGTGCCTTTGGTCCTAATCCCGGAAGAAGTCGATCCAATGGATTTGCATCTTTTGGGGGGCCTTTTCTAGAAGAGCGGGGGGAATCCGAACTTCAAAACATCCCCCCTCCAGAGGGATTTTCGAGGCCGGTTTGCCCGCCGAATCCACCATCCTTATTTCCACCCAGTAGGGACTTTTCGGATCTACCGGGGTGAAGGGTTCGGGGCCATGCACCCGGAGACGGGTTTGATACGGCGGATAACTCATCACCGAAGCTTCAAAGCCCCACGGGCCCGCCTGCACACGAAGGGATTCTAGTCCTCGCAGATGGAGCCGAAGCAGCACCGGCTTGGGCCAAGGTGCGGTCGTCCGCTCCACAGTAGCCTGGCCGATGCCGCGGTGGGAATAGATTTCCAAAACAACTCCCTCTTTTTGGGGCGTGATTTTAAGCCGGTCTCCGTCTTTGGGACATTCGATGGTCCAACCTTCCGCAACTTCCTCCTTTTGCTCTGGGGTACGGCCTGAAGCATCTTCCTCCTGCCCAGCCCAAACGCCTCCCCCGAAAAAGCAACCGAACAAAATCATTCCTAGAGACAGCCGACACAGCGAAGACAAGCCAATCCCCCATCGGATGTGAACGATTCTGAACAGTTCGGCGGTAAAAGTAGTCATAGGAGGAATGCTTTGGAAGTGGCGCCAGATCGTTCTGTCGGGGGAACATTTTAGCCGTTTGAGTTGGTGTAACATTTTAGTTTGACTGTATCGGCCGGGCCCAATTACCACCATGTGTGGTGTTGGAGCTGATTGCTAGCCCCTACAACTGGTAGGGGCCGGTTCCATTAGATACTGTCAATTTAGTCAACTGGAAGGCTGCCCTGGGGCATTCCTGTGCAAGCAGGAATCTAAATAACTCCACATAATTGCGAAAGTGGTCCGAAGTGCGAAATGCCTTTTTTTCCGAGTGGCCAGTAGTTCGACCACTTCCGGTATTTTGTGGACTTATTTAGGTTTATCCCCGCCGCGCAATCGCCAACTCAGACAATATGGACCTCTATTGCTTCTGGATTCCCACTTTCGCGGGAATGATAATCCAGGGGGCCTTCCCCGATCTTCGTTTCCCAGGCATTTCCACGGCCGAGGAGATGCAAGTTGCTTCATTTGGCTAAAATGTTACCTGTCGGGATATTCAAAAGCACAGGCCGGTTTAATCCCGCTGGCCCCACCGGTTTTTGTAAATACGTTCGGGCTGGTAACGATCTTCCGGCTGTGGGGATTCGGCAGGATAGCCCACCAAAACTAGACTATGGGGGATCACCCGTTCGGGGATGGCCAGTAATCGTCGGATGCCATCAACCCGCTCCTGTCGGGGATAGATGCCGCACCAGACCGCTCCCAGGCCCAAGCCATGGGCTGCCAGAAGCATGTTTTGGATGGCCGCCGAACAATCGATCACCCAAAACCCTTCCGACTTTTCCAGGTCCAGATTGCCGCAAACCAGGATTCCCACCGGCGCCTGGGCCGCCATGGGAGCATTGGGACAGATTTTGGGAATCTCAGCCAGCAGGTTCCGGTCGTCCAGCAGGATGAATTCCCAGGGTTGGGCGTTTCGGGCGCTGGGCGCCTGCATGGCAGCTCGGAGGAGCTTTTCGATCAGTTCCGGCGGCGCCGGTCGCTGTTGATACTTGCGTACACTCCGACGTGTCATCAGTGCCGTCCATACGTCCATCGTTGGGCGTTCTCCTATTGATCTTTGCAAATCGTAGTGCCAGCCCAAACTCTTGTTTTTAGGGACCTGGAGTGTCCATTAGTTTTGCGAATATCAATAATTCAAACTGTAAACGGCAACGCCAGTTTTTTTGCCATAACTTGTTGCAAGGTAAGGATTTGATGTCGCAGCCCGGGTGGATAGATTCCTTCGGCTTCAGGGGGCCGCACTGGTCGTTTTTCCCAGGTTTTCCCCGGGGATAGGCGGTTTCCTTTACAGTTTGAGAATAAGTATTTTGGGAAATGGATGGCATCTGTTGGAGACCGAGCTATTGGACAGCGACGACCGCTGCTTCCCAATAACCAGCCGCCGAGACGAAATCGACTTTCATGGCCTTAATGTCGCCTGGCCTACGAATTCGGGAAAATGCGGTAACTTCATGGTTTAAGGGTACCAGTGCGTGCGGTCCATGGGTAAGCCGCGTTTCTACTTCTGGATCCAGCAGGTATTTGGCCAATTGGCGGGCGGCGGTGGGGTGTTGGGCCCGGCGCAGAATGGCAATGGTGGTGGGTAGAAACAGGCAGCCGGGCTGATCTTCCCGCTGATCCGGATAGACCAACAGAACCGGGCTGCCCTGTTCCACATGGCGGATGGCTTGATCGGAGTCGGTAAGTCCCAGCAGGCACCGTCCCTCCGCCACCTGCCGAGCAACCTCCGCTTCGGTCTCCAAAAACCGAACCTCATTTTCCCGAAGTTGCCGAAGATACTCCTGGCAGCGCTGCGGCCCCCACAGAGCAAACAGGCAGGCCAGATGGGCTACGGCGGTGTCGCTCTGACGGCCTGCCATCGCCGCTTTGCCTCGATACTTCGCACTGGTCAAATCCAGGATAGAACCGGGCAACCGGTCTGGCGGTTGGTCTTGAAAAGCCGGGCTGTAAAGCAGCAGCACCCGCGCGCGGGCGGCCAGTCCATGCCATCGGCCATCCGGCGATTTGGCCCATGGGTTAAACAGGAGGGTATCCGGCCAGTGGTAGGCGGCCAGAAGATTTTCCTGCCGGAGCCGGGCCATCTGCACCGGCTCCGCGTGCCAAACTAGGTCGCAAATCGGCCGACCACGCTCGTCCACCACCGCCTGCCGAAGCTCCTTCCGGCCTTCCTGCCGGCCCGCTTCTTCCTTCGCCTCTTCCGGTCCCAGACAAACGACCTCCATTCCCGTCTTTTCGGTAAACCTGCGGAAAATCGGCTCAACCAGCGCCGTGTCCAACGTGGTATAAACCACTACTCGGTCTGATTCCCGCCATTGGCATCCCCATAGCCCCAGGCCAACGGCCAACATCCCTCCTCCTGCTATCGCCGGCCAAACCAGGACCAATGATCGCAGGATCGCCCTGAGCACTACCTTTTCCATAGCACCCACCACTGCGTAGGATGGCATGAACGACACACACTGCTGGCCCGGCTGGTACCGATTTTTTTCGGCATTCTATTTTGACTGTATCTACCAGGCCGGGCCCCTACCAGATGTAGGGGCTAAAAACAGGGTCGAACACCACAGGTTGTGGTCATAGTTCCCGGTAGATACAGTCAGACTATTGATCTTCGCAAAATGAATGGAACCTCAAGCTCCCTGAAAACAAGGAATTGGGGCCCTCCCACGATTTGCGCAGATCAATTGTGGTAATTCGGCACGGAAAATACCAGCCAATTTAGCCGAATCAAGCAATCCCATCTCTCCTCGGGGGAGAGGTCGGCCCGGCCGAAGCCCAAGCCGACTGTGGGAGAGAAAAGAAGGCAACTGTCCACTTATTTTAGGAACCTCTGAATAATTCCTTCTTTCTTGGGGTTTCGGTCCTTTCCCACGTTAGGCTTACAAGCCCTAGCGGGGCCGAAAGCCCCAAGAGCACGAAATACTCCGTA
>Ga0197142_1004539_pt1 | contig 11185 bp, 7 predicted proteins | sample GBS60_MetaG_FD_148614 | JGI IMG/M metagenome (GOLD analysis project Ga0197142, IMG submission 148614) | Sediment microbial communities from Great Boiling Springs, Gerlach, Nevada, United States - GBS 60_MetaG | ecosystem: Environmental > Aquatic > Thermal springs > Hot (42-90C) > Sediment... | reverse complement strand
ACTTATTGCAAAATAAGGAGTTATTTGCGTTCTCCCGGCGGACCGATCCCTTCGGTTCGAGAGGGCCGATTCGGCCATTTTTCTGCCGGTTTTCGGCGATGTTAGCCGGTTTCATTTACAGTTTGAGGTAACACTTTAGCCGAATGAAACATCTGGCCTCTCCCCAGGCGGGCTAGACCCAGCGTGTCATTCCCGCGAAAGCGGCAGTCCAGAAAGTGTCATTCCTGCGCAAGCAGGAATCCAGAAAGTTGTAAAACTCCATATTCCCTGGGTTCCCGCTTGCGCGGCAAGAAGGCTGGATTCCTGCTTGCGCAGGAATGACACAACACCCATTCCCTTCGGCTAAAATGTTACAGAGCAATAACAAGCATATTCCTCCCAGGGTATCTTCATTCGGCTAATCCGGTTTTGAGACCTTGGCGTGCCGGAATGTACCCAGGCGACTGGAAGCCTGGAGAAGCAACTCCCCCCGCCAAAGGAGCGGTCCGCTTTTTGCCTTACCCCCAGGGAAGACCAGGAATTCATGGCTTTCTGTCCATGCACCGGCCCAGCATGTTTCTTATGCCGAACCGGGGTACTTGTCGGCCGGTTTTTTGGACGTGTTCGGAGGAGCCTTGGTTTGCATGGGTTACATCGGCAGCGGATTATCCATCCAGATCCAGCCCAGCCCTGCCAACCACCGCAGGATAATGGTGACCACCGCATAAAAGGCGTATAAAAACATGCCGTTGGCCCAGTCCAAATCCAGGCAAGCAAAACTGGCCAGCCCTCCCAGCACCAAAAACGGCGGCGCCAAAAACAGCCAGTTCCACACCTCCCCCGTCAACACCCGGGGACCCACATATCCATACAACGCCCACAAACTGGCAAAGGCCCATCCGCACACGGCCGCCCGAATATACAGGTTCCATCCCCGATACGGCTCCGACTCTTCGTCATAAAGGGCCAGGTACCCGGCTACGACCAACGGCGGCGAGATGATCGCCAAACCAATCGCCTGCGCAATCCAAGAATGAAACAGCCCTACCCAACCCAACAGGGCCGTAATGAGCATCACTGCCAGGCCTGCCGCTGCTATCCCAACGGCTGCCACCGGATCCCATCGGGCATACCGCCGCGGAATCGGTTTTAAGACCAGTTTGCCCGTGGTACTCCGGCCCCCGGAAGAAAACTCTTCGGGCACATGGATTTTGACTTCCGGCTTCTGATTTTTCTCCGGCGTGGGAATCGTAATCGGCGTTTTGCATTTCGGACAGGGACCGGTTCGACCGGCAAACTGATCGCTTACCTGAAACCGAGTCTTACATCCCGGACAAACCACATAAATCGGCATGGCTTCCTGTTTCCTTAAAAGCGATTGCCAAGACCTTGCTACTTCAGAGGGCCGTTATTCGGGAGTGGCATTTCCGGCCAGGGTAGCTACTCTGCGGCAGTATGGACAGATGGTCCGCATGGGGAGCAGGTGGATTCTGGCCCACCGGCTTGGTCCCAGGGGTTCCCTCCCAGAGTAGAAGGTACTCCATTTGGCCGAAACGTTAGGGTCAGAATGATTTTTCGTAACACTTTAGCCGTTTGAAGGAATAAAGGAATAATTGTCTCGTTCCTGAGTAAGCAGGAATGACATACAGAGTCCTCCATTCGGCTAAAATATTACGTTGATTGTATCCACCCGGGCAGGCTACCACTATATATAGGGGCTAAAGCTGGGTGGAACTCCACTGATTGTGGCAATCGCTCCCCGTGGATACAGTCACGTTACGAAGTTAGAACATTGCCCCAATGGCGGCTACCCCAAAATGGCAAAAGTCGAGCTTAGAGGCTGTCTCGACATTGGGAACCGAGGGGCAGCCCCATCCCTGCCCAAAACGGTAACTTTTTAGCCGAATGGGGGGCATGGTTGTCGTGCCTGCCGGACCTGGTTTGCCTCTCCCCCGGCGGAAGAGGACGGCCTGGCCTGAGGCAGTGCCGAAGACCAGGCCGGGTGAGGCGGATGCCGGGAACGCGGGCCTTTGGCTCGCATAAGAAGGCGGACGGAACGTCCACCTTCCCGACAGGCGGACGAGCCGTTCGCCCTCCCAGGATTTTCCCCTCACCCTACCCTCTTCCGCCCGGGGAGAAGGAAGGAACTCCACCATTCGGCTGAAATGCTTCTGGGATTTTTATTTGGTGTTCCAATACCCATTTGGCTAGTTCGGCTCCGTTGATTCCTTCCAGACGCCCTCGTGTTTTTCGAATTTCCTCTTGGCATTGTCTGGTGAATATTCCACTTGTCACTAAATATCCCTTGGTCAAGGACGGGTCGGCTGCTAATACTCCTAACAATTCTCGAACATATTGGGGACCGACTTGCTGTGTTCGTTTACATTGGATCACAATCCGGTCACACCTTCCTTCTTTGATTTTGGTTGCTTCGATATCGATTCCTTTATCCGATGTCCCACCCACCACTCTCGCATTCCGATAGCCTAAAACTTCCCGAAATACTTCACAGACGAGTTTTTCAAATTCTCGGGGATCGATTCTTTTCAAAAGGGCCATGACTTCGTGGATACCTAATTTATGCGCTTTCCGCTCATTTTCCGGAACTCGAACCTTTTTGGGGTCAAGCTCGAAGACTTCCAGAAGATCTTCTATCGTCAACGCCTCCTCGAAGTCTGTTTCTGAAAGATGTTCAATCACTTGTTCATGTAAAAGCCCCTTCTTTTCGAGAATTGCCCGGATTCGTTCTTCGACGGTTCCTCTCATCCAAAAGCTATAGATATTAACAGTTTCTTTCTGCCCTTTCCGATGAACGCGATCTTCCGCCTGCCACATGCTGGCGGGATTCCACAAGTGATCAAAATGGACTACATAACTTGCTGCTGATAAGGTAATCCCCTCACCCCCGGTTATAGTCGTCGCTAGAAAGATATGTGTACAGCTATCTTTTTGAAACTGCTCTGTTAGACGCTCTCTTTCCGAGGTAGCAGTATCACCGGTGATCGATGCCACTCTATAAGAAAGGGATAAAATTTTCCGTAGTCTATGGATCCCATATTCTAAAAATTGCGTAAATACAACAACTTTTTTGTTGTTAGCAACTATTTGTTCTACCAGATTTAACAAGGCCTCTGACTTAGGACTGGAATAAGAACCACTGGCAAAATTACATATCTGTTTGAGTTTGGTGATAATGGCAAATGCACGGATTCGAGTAAATTCTGTACGGCCTGTAATAAATTCTTCCGTTAGCTGCTTCCGTACAGCATCGTATTCTTGCCTTTGAGAATCGTCTGATTCTAGCCATTCTTCGGAGCGAATTTTGGGGGGTAGCTCGGGGAATACGTCCTTTTTTCTTCTGCGAAGGAAGTAACTGGCTATCTTTTCACGAGCTTGTTCCGGAGTAATTTCTTCCTTATGACGGAACAACCCAGGTACCAACACGTCAAAAAGAGAGCGCAACTCATCCAGGTTATTTTGTATGGGAGTTCCTGTAAGAGCCCATCGGTATTTCGCGTGCTGAGCGATTTGTCGAACGGCTCTTGTACGCCGAGCACCAGGATTTTTAATGGTATGAGCCTCATCCAAAATAATCAGATCGAAAGATTTTTCAGTAGCTTTGGGTCCCAGGTCGTTTTCAAGGTCATTACGGAGGGTGTCATAGCTAGCCACATAAACATGCGCAGGACATCGCCAATCTGTGCAGCGAACGGATTTCGATCCGCTAACAACGGTCACTTTCACTTCATCAGCCCATTCGCTTAGGTGTCTGTCCCACACCCCTAAATAGGTCCACATAATTGCGAAAGTGTTCAAGGGGGCGAAATACCTTCGGTTTCGGAGGTGCCAGTAGTCCAACCACTTCCGGTTTTTTGTGGACTTATTTAGAACAGATTTCGGACAGACAACAAGAACTCGTTGGATTTCTCCTTTTCGGAACAGAACCCGCAATGCTACTACGCTCATCACGGTCTTCCCTGTCCCCATTTCGTCGGCCAGCAAAAAGGCCGGATTTTTGATTAGCCTTTTTATCCCCTCAATTTGAAAAGGGTAAAGATTATGAGGAAAAGCAATATTCCCAGGAAATTCAAAATTTAAAGGCGGCTTTAAAATGGGGTAAATCAGGTCCCAGAGCGAAGTTATCTGGCGAGACTTTCTACCTTCGACTATTGTTTCTGAATATGCTTTGCTTAATCTTGGACGGCTTTCTTCCCACCGTTTTTCTGATACCGCATGTTCCTGAAACTCTCGGGAGGGGGATTTTCGAATATAACTAGTTCCTTTTATAACAGGAATGCTAAATGGTTCAAAAAGGTTTTTGGATATTTCTGGCTCTTTCTGAAGAATAGCAGTCCCTGTGAGGTTTAATAAGGCCGGAAAAGTCTCCGGTATTTCTGGAGAAACTGGAATCGAAACGGCGAGAGGGGGGTCCGGAGTAACCGGACAGAAAGAGATCAAAGGAACTTCTAAGACCACGGGGAGAAATTGCAGGGCTGGTTTTAGAAGTTGCCTTATAAAATCGGGACTAATTTTAACACGAAATTCAAGAAGGTCTCCGGTTACGCTTGTCCACGGGGTAGTAATTATACCCCCATGTATTCGGGGATATGTAAACGATAAGTCTTTCGAGAGCTTTAATATCTCTGGCAGCCTAAAGGGAGCGACCCGTTGAGCAACGTTTTCCCGCCAATTCGTCCTCGGCCGCATTCTCTTATCCTCCCGGTTTTCTAGCCTCCTGTTGATGAATGATTGCCAGAGCTTTTCCGATCCGTTCAAAGGGATCCAAAAGATCGTACCCTTTTTCTGTTTCCGTTAACAACTCCTTCCAGGCCTGTATATCTTGAGGATAATTCCTATGGTTTTTTCGAATAAGTGGAACATATCCGCCAATAGTAGGTCTTGTCATATCCTCTTCGGTACTTTCTTCCACCCAGGGAGAGGCCATCGAGGAAAGCTCTTCATGTCGAAGAAGCTGAAATAGCGGAATCTCAATATGGGGTCGTAGTTCCATAAACTCAGGTTTTCGGACGAGAACGATAGAGGGTTTATTAGTTAATGCTTTCAAAAGGGGTTTTCCAATTAACTCTGTAGCAATATGGCCTTTCATCCGGTTACCCCAAAAAATCTTTTGTAGCTCTGTAGGCGTAATCAGGGAAGTGCACCGAAATTCCACGGGGTTCTGTACAATTATCCGTAACGAGGAGGCCCCCCTTATCCCCTTAGGATTATTTAGGTCCAACATATCCAAAAAAGCGATGTGGCAATTATTCATAGGCACGTCTCCGGATAGAAATCCCTAAAGCCCCCAGGCGATATTCGTGTAATAGCTATGTTCAATCTCCCACGCAACATGCCTCTCCCCTTTTCGGCACCCAGAGAAAGACCAGGATCATTGGTGCTGCTCTCTATGCCCGGCCCACTGCACTCCCCGATCGATGCCGACGCCCTAGGCGAATATCACACAGGCATGCTGCCGGGGGAGTACCTTCCCTTCGCACTTTTTTCTTTTCCGGGCGGCGCTATTCTCGGGAAGTTATACTACAATAGGTGGAGTGTATCGGCCAGGCGGTATTTTGCCTGGCTATTCGGGCCGATTCTTATTGATCTTCGCAAAACCGTAACATTTTAGCCGATTGGAGGGGGCGATGTGTCTTTCCTGCGGAAGCAGCAGTCCAGGCTTGTTCCCGCGCAAGCGGGAATCCCGCCTTATTCCCGCGCAAGCGGGAACCCAGGCAATATAGAGTTTTACGTAACATTTTAGTCGAATGGAAGGGCGAGATGTCATTCCTGCGTAAGCAGGAATCCAGGCTACTTTGTGGCTGCTACGGTGCTCCTCGGGGACAACCGCGGCCCAGGTAACTTGGCCGCTTCTTTGGATTCCCACTTTCGTGGAAATGACACGCCGGGTGTATTCCCAAAGGAGAGGCCAGTTGCTTCATTCGGCTAAAGTGTTACAGTTTTACTTTCTGAATTCCCGCTTGCGCGGGAATGACACACTGAGTTTAGCCCGCCAGAGGAGCGGCGAGTGGGTTCATTCGGCTAAAATGTTACGCAAAACCAAGGACCTCCAGGTGGCTGAAAACAAGGGATTTTGGCGGTCTGGCCGATTGGCGAAGATCAATAGGTCCTCCATCTGGTAGGGACCGGGCCTGGCCGATACAGTCAACGATACGGTAATAGTTTGACTGGATCCCCCCGGCCAGGTTACCACCATAGAGATGGGCAAAAACTGGGTGGAACTCCCCTGATAGTGGCAATCGGTCCCAGTGGATACCGTCAAGATAGGAGACATGGGAATGGTTTGGGCGTTGGTTTGGGCGTTGGGCGGTATGGTTGGCATGGCAGGGGGTTGGGTGGCCGGTGGCGCCGCTGCCGGTCCAGCGGCAAGCCGGGTGGAACTGGTCCTTCTGATCTCGCCGCAGGCCGGTATTACCGATCCGCAGACCTGGGCCAGGGCGTTGGGCCAGGCGGGCCTCCGGCAGGTGCAAATCCGGCAGCCCAGCCCGTCGGATCGGCCCAGCATTGAGCGGATTGGCCCTTCGGAGCCGCCCCGGTATCGGGTAACCGGCCTGCTCACCGGGCAGGAGGTGATCTTGCCGGGCGCGCGGTTTCGGCTGGACCAGGTGGGGCCATTGATCCGTTGGTTGGACCAGTTGGCTGTGGAAGGGCCTCCAGAGGAACGTCCGGCCAAGGCCGCCTTCGGCCTGACAGCGCCGCAGTTTGAGAAGGTCCATGCCGATTTGGCCCAGCCGGTGGCCTTTTCTACACGAGGCCTGAATCGGGCGGAGGCGGTTGGGCGGATCGGCCAGAAACTCCAGTTTCCGCTCCAACCGGCGCCTGCTCGGCTGCCCGGTTTGGCCGAGGATAAGGTGGCCGAAGAACTTGCCACCCTCTCCTGTGGGACGGCGTTGGCCTGTCTTTTACGTCCGGCCGGGTATGCCTTGCTGCCCCAGGCCGAGGGCGGGCAAATTGTTTACCGTTTGGAACGGATGCGGCCGGGGATGGAGATTTGGCCCGTCGGCTGGGCGCCAGAAAAACTGCCCAAAGACGTCCTGCCTAAGCTGTACGAGTTTTTGGAGGTGCGGTTTCAGAACGTCTCAGCGGCCCAGGCCGTGCAGGCAATTGCAGATCGGCTCCAGGTGGTCTATCTAGTGGATCATAACGCCCTGGCCCGGCATGGGATCGAACTGGAAAAGACGCCGGTCAACATTCCGGCGACTCGGACCTTCTATGGCAAAGCGTTGGACCGGGTCTTGTTCCAAGCGGGGCTAAAATACGAGGTGCGGATCGACGAGGCCGGCACGCCCCTACTTTGGATCACCACGATCAAACCGCTCTGAAGCTGCCCTGGACAATCCTGCCGACCGTCTGGCAAGTTACCGAAATTTGTCTTTGTCTCTGTAACATTTCAGCTTGACTGTAGCACCCAGCCACATGACCACTATCTGTGGTGTTCGGCCCGATTCTTAGCACCTACCACGGGTAGGGGGAGCCGGTTGCGTTGCAATGTCTAGGCCACCATAGGTAGAGTGCCGACGCAGATGCAATGCAAGCAGTAGTGGTTTGCAGGCCACAACGCAACCGGCTCCAATCTGCGGGGTTTCCGCCAGTTTTAGCCCCTATATCTGGTGGTTGGCTGGCCGGGTGCATACAGTCAAAAGAGTTACCAACCCTAACAAACAGGGTTTTCCCATATCTTCTTGCCCCCGGGCTAGAAGCGGTCGGTGAAAGAAAACGGCATTTCGGGACCGCCTTTTAGAACTTTTTGGGGAAAAGCCAGGACATCACTACAAGTTACGGGAATTGGCCAAAGTTGAGAGGAGGAGCATTTCGAGTGGGAGTAAATAACTCAAACTGTAAACGGCAACGCCGGTTTTTTTGCCATAACTTGTTGCAAGGGAAGGACGTTATTTCGCTTTCTGGGTGGATAGATTCCTTCGGTTTCCGGGGGGCCGAACCGGTCGTTTTCCCTTGGTTTTCTCCAGGGTTAGCGGCTTCATTTACAGTTTGAGTAAATAAAAAAGCCCTTCGGCCTGTGGGTGGCAGAAGGGCTGGGGTATAGGGAGAGGGATTATCTTGGGGCAAGCGGAGCGTTATTTGAGGCGAAATAGGCCGTTAAACGGTTTGGCAGCCACGCCGTCGTCGAAATCCAGCCACCACCAGCCGTCGTGCCATTCCAAGGTTACCTTCCGCCATCCGAGCGGAACCTGCGGATAGGGATAGAACGGTCCGATATAGGGCCAGGCGGTCGGCGAGTATTGTTTGGGATAGGTTACGGCGGCGTAGTTGGGATAGGCGGCGTAACTGGGCCAGGCATAATTGGGTAGATGCGGCTGATCATAGCGGACCGGAGCTACTCCCGCACTGACCGGCACGCCGGAGACCGGGATAGGAGAACCGGCCACTGGTTGGGTTGGTACAGGACTGGGGCCGGCACTGACACCCGGCGTCGATGTTTCCCCAGCCGGCGCCATCGCTACCGGAATTGGCCGAGGAGTGGATCGAGTGGCTGTCCGCATACTAGGCATGGGCCGGGCTGCCGACTGCGGCATAGGAATCGGCTGCAAAGCAGCCGGGGCCGCAGGTTCCTCATACCGCTCCATGTACTTGGAGGCTAGCGCCACCTGGTCCGGACTGGTGATCTGGGGCCCCGTTTGGACCCCGGAGACTCGGGCAATCCCTTCCGAAGGAGGTGGGAGTCTTTCCGGCACTGGCTCCCCACGGAAGGCAGGTGGCTGCCCACGGCCTAGGCCCAGGCTACTGAGTCCCATAGGCCGGGGCGTTTGTTCCGGTCCCATCGCCGAGCTGCCTGGTTGGAGCACCGGCGCGGGAATCTCCCCGGAAACCGGTTTCACCTCGCTAGAGGGAAATGGATTGCTCCATCGGCTTCCAATCTCCGGGAGGTTCCCGGTACTGGTTTCCGGCACAGCCACGGTCAGTTCGTTTTCGACCCGGTGGACCCCTGGGACTTGGGCCGCTAGTTGCAAAGCAATCCGCATCTGTTCCGGACTGCTCACCCGCCCCCGAAGCCAAGCCGTACCATCCTGAAATTTCACTGCAATCTTATAGCCGTGCAATTGCCCACTATTGCGGAGGTGGGCCGCAATTTGTTCGGCAATCTGTTGGTTGTCCGCCCAGGCAGCCAAAGAAAATCCACCTAAGATGGCCACAACCGCCAATGCAATCCCTACTTTTTGCATGCCTTCCCTCCTATGAAAGACTCTACCACGTTGGGTTATCCTTGGGGACCGACTTAGAGTCGGTCATAGCATTCCTCGCCATTGGACCCGGTGCTTCCCGGAGGGAAAGGCCTGTTCGAAGACATCCGGCCGCCCCCCTGGCGCATCATGGAAGTCCGATGGTCGGTACCTGTCTATTGTTTTCGGTTAACCATTGTTCGGACTGGTAGCTTTTTTTCGATTTTGTCTGGCTTTCCACTCTTATCGAGAAAAAGAGTCCCTCCAAAGATCCTCAAAATGGGAATTATAGGGAAAATGCACCTTTACCCACACCACCAATATGGCCCTTTCTGGGGGTATAATTATATATCACAGGGGGGCCACGCTCGTTCAGCCTAAAGGCAGACCTCTCGATTGGCCTACCCGGACAGCCCACCAGGATTCTGTCTCCGGATTCTACAGCGTTGGAGAAAAGTCGGTCTGCCGGCCAAAGAGCAAACCGTTGGGAGCCCCATAATCCCCTCTATTCTAGAGATCAAGCCCACTCATAGGTGATGGAGTAGCAGGTTTTGGGAGAGGTTGTCGCGAAAACCGGCTCCTGAAGGACTGCCCCGATTGCTTCCAAAAGATTCTGCCCTACCAAAGGCCGTTTTGACAAGACTTCGGGAGGGTTGGCGCTACGCGTGGGGATGCCTTCCCCCTAAGAATGGTGTATCGCTCCAGTCCCTGAGCTAATCCGTATAGTTTGACTGTATCGGGCCGGGCCCAATTACCACTAAGTGTATGATGTTGGAGCTGATTGCTAGCCCCTACAACTGGTAGGGGACGGTTTCAGCAGATCAGTCACAGGAGAAAAAAGCGGATTCCCTCCACATGGGGGTAATCGAGAAGCCGTCGGCTTTTCGTCTGGCGTTAACCGCTCTTTTCCGGTTTGGGTAGTGCCAGGGCATGGAGAATGAGCACAGCTCCAATGGACAAAAGGCTGTACCCAAGCCAGTCCGGCGGCCGGATCGTTCGGTGGTTGGCCGGAGTCCGTTGACCCGGTAGAAGGTTGGGCAGACCGAAGCTCCCCGTCGGCGCAGGCCTGGGATCGCCGATCAGCAGTTTGGCCGCCTCTGGCGTAAGCACGACGGACTCGACCAGCCGAAATTGCCCCCCCAAAAGGGCCAGTAGGATGCCGATCAAAAAGAATTGGTTCCGGTTCATATCCCGCATCGGCCCGATCCTTTCGCACTGGCGTCTCGTCCTCCTAGGAATCGGCCCAGCCTGCTGGGTTCTCTAATCCGGGTAGGAAATTTCTTGTGGTAATCACAAAAGCGGTTGAGCGTATTAGTCCGGAAATTCCTTCTAAAGGGAGTTTCTAAAATACCACTAGATGGGGGGATGCTAGGAGTCTTTTTCTCGTTAATCTCCCTATGACAGGGGTTTTGTCTAACCTCTTCCGGGAAATCGTTATGTTCGGCCCCGGAAAGACCCTACCCGCCAGGGCAAACTCTACCGATTTGCCGTCTTAAACTGCCAGGAAAATCGAAGGGCACTTCTTCGCCCAATGAAGCCCCTCGCCTCGCCCCTGGTGGAAGAGGCCGAGTGAGCCGGTCCATGCTGACCAGGTGAGGGGGCGAAAAGAAAGCGGCTGTCCCATTTCGTGTCTCCCTTACTCTAACCTTCCCGACGGCCAGGGGAGAGGGGAATATGCTTTTCCATTCCGCTAAATGAGTACATTCGAAGATCCTTGTAGGGAAGGGGAATCAGATTAACACTTTAGAGGTAATACAACCCCCCCGCTTAGATCGTCCGGAGCGTCCGGTTGCCCCCTTTGCTTTATCCCCTGGAACAAGACTCCCTTCCCCTGCCACAGCACTGCACGCTGTATTCTATATTTGAGCAAACACACTGCAATTTAAACCGGAAAACCGCTCTTTCGGAGTGGGACTACACTTCACCACTTTCCCATCTTGTAGCCAAGGGACCTGGGTATGTCTCCCCGAGTGCTCATTGTGGATGATTCGGTGCTGATGCGTCGGATG
>Ga0197142_1004537_pt1 | contig 11187 bp, 7 predicted proteins | sample GBS60_MetaG_FD_148614 | JGI IMG/M metagenome (GOLD analysis project Ga0197142, IMG submission 148614) | Sediment microbial communities from Great Boiling Springs, Gerlach, Nevada, United States - GBS 60_MetaG | ecosystem: Environmental > Aquatic > Thermal springs > Hot (42-90C) > Sediment... | reverse complement strand
ACGCTTTTAATTTTATCAATCATTGACTGATCTTTATCTACTCTTGTTCCGATTCGAACATTTGATGAAATTCTTGGTACTCCCATTTGATGTAATCGCTCATGACATTTCTTAATCGCTTCAAAAACTTTGTCCCACTCACCTTCAATATTTGTCCCATTTGCATGCAGCATTGTTGTAAGTCCCGCTTCTTTGAAAATCTTTTCGCATTCTGCCACATACGGCGAAAGTGAAAGTCCAACTCCAAGTGGAATTATACTTACATCAACAATTACTTTCATATTTCTCCGCTCCATTATTGATAATTGACTACAATGAAAAACATATTAAACATTTGACCTTAAAACTTTACCCGGCATTGCACCTGTGTGATCATAATTTGAAATGACAATTTCACCATTTACAATCACATAAGGAATTCCATCAGGATATTGGTGCGGTTCTGTGAATGTCGCTTTATCCTGAATCTTATCGTAATCAAAAATTACAATGTCAGCATATTTCCCTTCAGCAATTCGTCCTCTGTCATTAAATCCAAGTTTATCTGCTGGCATTGATGTCATCTTCTTAATCATTTCTTCAAGTGAACAAATCTTTCTTTCTCTCACATACTTTGCAATTGCTCTTGGGAAAGTTCCATAAGCTCTTGGATGAGCAATTTCTCTATTCATTGGTGGATATGGTGCGTGACTACCTGCATCCGATGAAATCATTACAAGTGAATGAGCAAGAATTTTCTCAGTTGATTTTTCTTCCATTCCAAATCCCATCATCATCACTTGATTTTGTGCATCAAGCAAAACTTTAACAGAAGTCTCATATCCATTCATACCAAATTCTTCGCTTAATTGTTGAATTGTTTTGCCCTGATAATGTTTGAATTCTTCTTTCCCAACACTTGAAATTAAAACTCCATTCCAATCACCATCAAGATTTGAAACTTTCTTCTCAACAAATTCACGAATTTGATTTTGAAGGTTTTTATCTTTCAATCTTTCTAAGAATTTTTCAGTTCCACCATCTCGAGACCAGAGCGGAAAGAGTGATGAAAGATTTGTGTGATAAGCTACATAAGTGTATCTATCAGCATGAACTTCAAGTCCTTCATTGAAAGCTTTATCGATTTTTTCGATAACAGAATCAACTTTATTCCAGTTACTTTTGCCAGAAACTTTGAGATGAGAAATTTGAAGTCTTGAATTTGATTTCTTTGCAATTTCAATTGCTTCGTCGATTGCTTCTAAAACAAAGTTATCTTCATTTCTCATGTGAGTTGCATAAAGTCTGAATTTTTCTGGTGCAACTTTGCACAATTCAATTAATTCTTCAGTTGATGCGAAAGAACCTGGAGTATATTCAAGTCCGGTGGAAATTCCAATTGCTCCTTCTTCTATTGCCTTTATTACTTCGTTTTGCATTCTTTTTAATTCATTGGAAGTTGCTGGCCTATTGTCTAATCCAACAACAAACTCACGAATTGTTCCAAGTCCTACCATTGTAGCGATGTTCACAGAAAATTTTCTTTGAGAAAAATCGTTTAGGAAGTCACCAATTGATCTCCACTTTAGTTCTTCACCGTATTGTTCAAAGAAATTTTTTTGAGTTAAGTCAAATTCTGGTCCGCCGAGTGGTCCCCATGAAAATCCATCCTGACCTGTGATTTCAGTTGTAACTCCCTGACGAATTTTGCTTTCTGCTCTTGGATTGATAATTAGATCAGCATCAGTGTGAGAGTGGATATCAATAAAACCTGGAACGACTTTCAAACCTTTTGCATCAATAATTGTTTTTGCATTGAATTCATTAATTTTTCCAATCAAAACTATTTTGCCATCTTTAATTCCTAAATCGGCAATGAATTCTTTTTTCCCAGTTCCATCAATAACAGATCCATTTTTAATTAAAATATCAAGTGCCCGCTCCCTGGCTTGGATTCTCGGGAATGTTGAGTAGCCCATTAAGAGAAGACCAGCTGTTGTTAACGAACCGGCTTCGATAAATTTTCTTCTCGAAATTTTTTTCATTTTTCACCTCAAATTATTTTTTTTGATTTCTCCAGTTATTAAAACTTAGAGAGAAATTCTTTTTATAAATTTATCAATAATCTAATGTATTTTGAATAGAAGGATTTGTTAACCAATCACTTGTTAAAATTATTTTATCTTTTTCTATTGTTTTGGCTTTAAGTTTTAAATTATCATAAGACTGACTTTCCCCATATTTGTATTTGTCGAGTGCGATTTCGGTATATTAAACTCCTAACCCTCAACTTTCAAAAATTATTCAAAAGAATTAATTTTGTTTCAATTTTCTAGAGGAAATATAATCGATGTTGAACTAATTAAGATTGAAGGGATATGTATAAACAATATTCAGATAAAATTAAATACTCTGAGATTGAAAAGAACATTCTTGAGTTCTGGGAAGCGAATAAAATTTTTGAAAAAAGTATTGAAACAAGAGACCCGAAAAATTCTTTCACTTTCTATGAAGGACCACCGACTGCAAATGGACGACCTGGAATTCACCATGTAATGGCAAGAACAATTAAAGATATCATTTGCCGTTACAAAACTCTCCAGGGATACAGAGTTCATCGTAAAGCGGGATGGGATACTCACGGTTTACCAGTTGAAATCGAAGTTGAGAAAGAACTTGGCATCAAAACAAAAGACGAAATTGTTGTTTACGGAGTTGAAAAATTTAATCAAGCCTGTAAAAATTCAGTCTTCACTTATGTAAAAGATTGGAATGAACTGACAAGAAGAATCGGTTACTGGATAAATCTCGATGATGCATACATCACCTGCACGAATGAATACATTGAATCTGTCTGGTGGTCACTGAAAAAATTCTTTGACGAAGGTTATATCTACAAAGGATTCAAAATTCAACCTTATTGTACGAGATGCGAAACGCCACTTTCATCTCACGAACTTTCGCTCGGTTATCAGGATGTTAAAGACCCTTCAATCTATGTCGCAATTAAAATTAAAAATCAGCCTGATACTTACTTTTTAGTCTGGACAACAACTCCCTGGACACTCATTTCAAATGTTGCTCTGGCTGTTAATAAAGATGTTGATTATGTCAAAGTAAAATTACTCGATGAGAAGAAAAATCCCTATTACTTAATTCTGGCAGAACCAAGAACTTCTGTTTTGCCACAAGGTTATGAATTTGTTGAAAGATATAAAGGCAGTGATTTACTCGGCTGGGAATATGAAAGATTATTTGATTATGTGCCTGTTGATAAAAAAGCTTTTTATGTAATCGAAGGAGATTTTGTTACAACTGAAGATGGCTCTGGTATTGTTCATATTGCACCAGCATTTGGTGAAGATGACTATCAGGTTGGAAAGAAATATGATCTTCCATTGATCAATCCTGTTGACAAAAGTGGAAGATTTCAAGAGATTGTTACAGACTTTAAGTCAATGCATGTAAAAGAAGCTGATCCACATATTATTCAGAACCTTAAATCAAGAAAACTTCTCTTCAAAAAAGAAACGATCGAACACAGTTATCCGCATTGCTGGAGATGTAAATCGCCGTTGCTCTACTATGCAAGAGAATCCTGGTACATTGCAACTACTCGATATGTTGATTTAATGATTGAGCTTAATAAGAAAATCAACTGGTATCCACCAGAAGTTGGAAAAGGAAGATTTGGTAACTGGCTTGAAGAAAATAAAGATTGGGCACTGTCAAGAGATAGATTCTGGGGAACTCCACTCCCAATCTGGATCAGTGAAGATGGAGATATGTTTGCAGTTGGAAGCATTGAAGAATTAAAAGAAGGATTTTTTGTAACTGATGAAGGGAAGAAAATTCCAGTAAGTGAATTAAAAGACTTAGATCTGCACAAACCTTATGTTGATAAAATAATTTTTGAAAAGAATGGAAAAGTTTATCGTCGTACACCTGAATTGATTGATGTCTGGTATGATTCAGGTGCGATGCCTTTTGCACAATTTCATTATCCATTTGAGAATAAAGAGATTTTTGAGAATAACTATCCAGCCGATTTTATTGCTGAAGGAATTGACCAGACACGCGGATGGTTCTATTCACTTCATGCAATTGGAACATTCTTATTCAAGAAACCAGCTTATAAGAATGTAATTGTTAATGAATTGATACTCGACAAAGAAGGGAAAAAGATGTCCAAGTCATTGGGCAATACAGTTGATCCCTTCGAAATAGTAGAAAAATATGGAGCCGATGCAACAAGATGGTATTTGATAGCAAACAGTCCACCGTGGAAAGTAACTTTATTTGATGAAGAAGATTTAGCCGATGTTCAGAGAAAATTCTTTGGTACCTTGATTAACACTTACGCATTTTTTGCCCTTTATGCAAATTTAGATGGCTTCAAGTATGAAGAGCCTGAAATTCCATTTGAACAAAGACCTGAAATTGATAAGTGGATACTTTCTGCATTAAATGTTCTGGTTAAAGAAGTAAAAGAATATTTTGACGACTACGATATAACAAAAGCAGCTCGTGCAATTTCATATTTTACAATCGAGCAATTGTCTAACTGGTATGTTAGAAGAAATCGTCGTCGTTTCTGGAAGAGTGAAATGAATGCAGATAAAATTTCAGCATATCAAACACTTTATCAATGTCTTGTGACGGTTGCGAAGTTGAGTTCACCAATTGCTCCATTTATCTCTGAAGAAATTTATCGATGTTTGAATACTGTAACTAAAAAAGAGCCATTTGAATCTGTTCATCTCTCCTACTATCCTGAAGTTGGTCCTATTGATGAACAGCTTTTACACAAGATGGAAGTTGCTCTTAAAATCGTATCTATTGTTCGTTCAATTCGATCAAAGAATAATTTGAAAGTTCGTCAGCCCTTACAGAAAATGCTTGTGGTTGTAAAGAAAGAAGATCAGGAAGCTGTTAGAGAAATGGAACAGGTGATCCTCGAAGAAGTTAATGTAAAACAGCTTGAATTGCTGGATACTGATTCTGATATTGTTGTGAAAAAAGCAAAACCAAATTTCAAGTCAATTGGACCAAAGTTTGGTAAAAAAGTAAATGCAGTTGCAAATGAAATTCGAAATTTAAATCCTGAGCAAATTAAACTTATAGAAAATGGTCAAAATATCTCCATTCAAATTGATGGAGAAAATTTCGAAATTACACCTCAGGATGTTGAGATTGTTGGTGAAGAAATCAAAGGTTGGATTGTTGAAAGTGAAGATGGAATAACAATTTCACTTGACACAAACCTAACTCCTGAATTAATAGAAGAAGGACTTGCTCGTGAATTTGTAAATCGTGTTCAAAATATGAGAAAGGATGCAGACTTTGAAGTAAGTGACAGAATTTCAATTTATGTTGAAGGAACAGATAATCTTAAAAAGGCAATTAGCAAAATGAAATCTTACATTATGCAGGAAACTCTTGCAGAAGAACTCGAATTCGGTTCTCGTGCTGATGGATTTGTCCAGAACTGGAGAGTCGGAAATGAAGATTGCACAATCAGTATAATCAAAAAACAGGAGAGATGAACAATGGCAAAATCGACAAAAGCAAAAAAGACCAAATCTTCTTCGGCAAAAACTTCAAAAGCGAAGAAGACCACGACAAAGAAAGTTGCGAAAAAAGCAACGGTAAAATCGGTAGCTAAACCAAAAGTTGAGAAGAGAGTTACTGTAAAGAAAGCGGAAACAAAACCAAAAGCTACCAGATCAAAGAAGCAAGAAACACAAACCACTATTACAACCGAGATAAAAACTTCCATGATTCCAAGAAAACCTGCTTATTCCCAAAAAGAACTTCAGTATTTCAAGCAAATCATCCTTGAGAAGCGAAAAGAAATCATTGAGCAACTGGAAAGTTTACGAGAAAGAATGATGGATAGTAGTGGTGATGGATTTGTGAACGAGAATTCACCGTATTCATTACATATGGCAGAGCAGGGAACAGATGCATTTGAAAAAGAAAAGAATTATCTCTGGGCTCAAAGAGAAACCAAGTTTTTAAGTTACCTTGAAGCTGCTCTTAAAAGAATTGAAGATGGAACTTATGGTTATTGCATTGATTGTGGAAAAGTAATTGAAAAAGGAAGGCTTGAAGCTGTTCCTCACACTCAACATTGTGTAAATTGTAAAGTTAAATTCAGCAAGAAATGAAAATTTTCTATATAACTTTTTTTATTGTTATTACCGATCAGATAACTAAAATTCTGGTTAAGGGAATCCACATACCTTACCTTGGGATTAACATTGAAGGAATGCAACTCTATGAGAGCTTCAGTGTAATTGGTGATTTTTTCCGCATCACTTACATTGAAAATCCTGGAATGGCATTCGGAATTGATTTCGGTGAAAAAGCTAAATTGTTCCTTACGCTCTTTTCTTTAATTGCCAGCATCGCAATTACTTATTATTTAATCAAACATAAAGATGAAAAGATCACATTGAGACTACCACTTGCAATGATTTTAGGTGGAGCAATTGGAAATTTAATCGATAGAATGTTCTATGGTGTAATTTATGGTGAAGCTCCACTTTTCTACGGTAAGGTAGTTGACTTTCTTGATTTCGATTTCTTTAATATTAGTTTGTTCGGATATACTTACGACCGCTGGCCTATCTTTAATATTGCTGATATGTCTGTAACAATCGGTGTGATTCTGTTAATAATTTTACATCGTGAAACAAGAGAAGAAAAAGAGACTACTGATAATCAAGAACTAATAACTCAAGATGAAAATTCTGATTCTGAGAAAATTCTGGAAAGTAATGTGATTGAAGTTTCTACTAGAAACGATGAAGTTCACTCTGAGTAATGGAAATTATCACGGAGAAAAAATTTACATTTGAAATTCCTGAAGGTAAGAGAAAAGAACGACTTGATGTATTTTTAACTCATGCAATTGAAAACTCTACTCGAACAAAAGTCCAAAACTTAATTAAAAATCAATACGTTCAGGTTAATGGAAAATTTGTAAAACCTTCCTATCAATTAAATCCTGGTGATGTAGTTGAAGTAAGAATTCCTGTTAAACCACGACCTGCCCAAACTCTTCCTGAGCCAATTCCATTAAACATTGTTTATGAAGATGATGATGTGATTGTTATCAATAAACCGGCAGGGATGGTAGTTCATCCTGCACTTGGTAATTATACTGGAACACTGGTGAATGCTCTTCTTTACTACACGAATAATTTATCAAGATCTTCTGATGTAGATCGTGCAGGGATTGTTCATCGAATTGATAAGAATACAAGCGGATTGCTTGTTGTCGCAAAAAACGATGTAGCTCATGCAAAACTGGCAAAACAATTTTCTGCTCATTCCATTGAAAGAGAATACTGGGCAGTTGTATGGGGACACTTTAAAACTCCTGAAGGTGTAATCGAAACGAAAATTGGAAGAAGTAAGTCAGATAGAAAAAAATTTGCTGTGGTTGAAGATGGGAAAGAAGCAGTAACTTATTATTATGTTCTTGAAGAATTTGAATATTTAACTCTTCTAAGATTAAAACTGAAAACTGGAAGGACACATCAGATTCGTGTTCATCTTTCTCATATCAATCATCCAGTTTTTGGTGATCCAACATACGGTGGAAGGAAAATTCATTATTCAAATGTGACTTCTCGAATTAAACAAGAAGTAGAGAACTTGCTCGAAATAATGAAAAGGCAGGCACTCCACGCTAAAACACTCGGTTTCATTCATCCCACAACCAATGAATTCGTTAAGTTTGATTCTGATTTGCCTGAAGATATGCAATTACTTCTTGAAAGATTGAGAAGGAATAAATCAATTCAATAAATTTCCGTGGAAAGATTTCCGATGTTTCCGCTTTTGATAATTTACAAAATGAATAAAGTTTTCGAATTCAATTCAGGAAAAAATTTGAGTTCTCTTTTGAGTTTCTAATATCGGTCGTTAGTGGAAAATGCCGGGAATAATAGTTCCACATTGAGGACACTTACCATCTTTTAATCGGTTTGAAATTACAGAATGCCAGTCTCTTTCTATCAATTTCATTTTACAATTTGGACAGTAAGTGGTTTGTCCTTCTCTATCAAAAACATTTCCTACATAGACAAATTTCAGTCCTTTGCTCAATGCAATTCTTCTAGCTCGTTTTAATGTTGAAGGTGGAGTTGGTGGCTTGTCTCTCAATTTAAAGTCTGGATGAAATGCTGTAAAGTGAAGTGGCACATCGTCACCAAGATTTTGCAGTACCCAGTCGCACAATGCATTTATTTCCTCATCGGAATCATTTTCATCCGGGATCAGTAGAGTTGTTATTTCAAACCAAACATTTGTCTCTTTTCTTAGCCAGATTAAAGTATCAAGAACAGGTTCTAAATGAGATAAGGTTAATTTTTGATAAAATCTTTCGGTGAAAGCTTTCAAATCGACATTTGCACCATCTATATGTTCATAAATATCTTTTCGAGCTTCGTCTGTTATATAGCCATCAGTAACCATTACGGTTTTTATTCCATATTGATGAGCAATTTTAGAAATGTCAATTACATATTCACCAAAAATTGTTGGTTCGTTATATGTGAATGCAATACTTGGAGTTTTATATTTCAGAGCAAGTTTAACGACACCTTCAGGAGAAACTTCTAATGCATTTGTATCGTCAAGGTGTGCTTTGCTAATACTCCAGTTCTGACAGAATTTGCATCCAAGATTACATCCAGCGGTTCCAAAACTTAAAATTGTTGTTCCGGGAAGAAAATGATTCAAAGGTTTTTTCTCAACAGGATCGATACCAAATCCAGTTGGTCTTCCATAAGCAATTGAATAAAGTTTTCCATTATGATTTTGTCTGACATAACAGAAACCGTATTGTCCTTCGCCGATTGTGCAGAATCTCGGACACAAAGTGCAGAGAATTTTTCCATTCTCTACAGTTTTCCACCATTTAGCTTCTATCATAATTCACCTCAATCTTTTGTGTAAAAATTAAAAAGTTTTTAACCATTAACAATCCATTATAAAAGTAAGTTTCTGAATATCGGATAATGGTTATCTTTTCAAATTTTGTATAAGCTGTTTATCAGTAATTAAAATATTTTACACCAGGTTTTTTAACAAAACAGATAATTAGCTAAAACTGCTTCAAATCGTATTGAAATAAAAATAAGCGTTTCACTTTTCGGTTGATATTTATCTAATTTATTGGAAATTAATAAATTACACCAATTAACGAAGTTGCGGTTTTGTTAATGGTGTAAGGAAATGAAAAAACAACCGAAAATTTGAACGCCTTCATTGATTTATGCTTAAAATTATATCTAATTTTTTAGATATTTGAATTAATGAAAATATTGATTTCCTGTTTATCACATTCCTGGGGCGGAATGGAGATGTTTGCGGTCCATTCCGCCGAACAACTTTTGAAATATAATTTCGATGTTTATCTTTTTTGTCTTGAAGGCTCACGAATTGACCATAACTCCAATTTCATTTCTGATCAAAAAAAATTAAAAGCAAAATCAAATGCTTATTTCAATCTTAAAAGCATCTTTCAACTCAAAAGATTTTTGATTCAAAATGATATTGATTTAATTCACACTCAATTTTCTCGTGATTTGTGGACAATCTCACCTGCATTGATGTTAATTAAGAAAAAAATTCCACTTGTGTTTACGAAGCAACTCGGTTCATTTGTAAAGAAAAAAGATTTCCTTCACAAATTGATTTACAAAAAAGTTGATAAAGCAATTGCAATATCAAGGGTTATCAAACAAAATTTAATTGAAACAACTCCACTTGATGATGACAAAATTGTGATCATTCCAAATGTCGTTGATTTAGAAAAATTTAATCCGTCAAAATACGATAGAAATAAAATCAGAAAAGAACTCGGATTAAGTGGCGATACATTTGTATTTACAAACATTGCTCGACTTTCACCTGGAAAAGGTCAGGATACGATTCTGAAAGCAATCATTCCAATAAAAGAAAAATTAAAGGATACAATTTTCTTTTTTGTAGGTGAAGCAGAAAATTCAGAAAAATTTTATGAAGAATATTTGATTAATCTGATTAAAGAAAATTCACTTGATGAGTTGGTAAAATTTCTGGGTTTCAGAAAAGACATTCCAGAAATCCTTTCAGCGAGCGATGCATTCTTATTTCCATCTTATGCGGAAGCATTTGGAATTTCTCTTGTTGAAGCGATGGCTATGGGATTACCAAATATTGTTTGCAAAGCAGATGGAGTTTTGGATATTATAATCGAAAACGAAACTTCTCTTGTGTTTGACCGGAATGATATTAAAAAGATTTCTGAAAATATTTTGAAGATAAGATTTGATGATGATTTGAGAAAAAAGCTCAGCCTAAAATCGCTTGAGAGAGCTAAGGAATTTAGTTTTGAAAGTTACAACAAGAAGATTATTGAGTTGTATAAAAGTCTGAAAAAGAATCTTTGAGAAATTCTTTTCACTCAAACTCTTAATGCAAAAAGTAATCAATTGATCCGGTTAGTTAAATATATCAAATATATCTTTCCAGTCTGAACTTCTCACCGAGATAAAGTTTTCTGACAAGTTCATCGTTAGCAAGTTCTTCTGATTTACCACTTCTTAATATCTCACCATTGATTAAGATATAAGCTCTATCTACAATAGCCAAAGTTTCGTGGACATTGTGGTCTGTGATTAAAACACCAATTCCACGATTTTTAAGATTGGCAACAATCTTCATAATATCTTCAACTGCAATTGGGTCAATTCCTGCAAATGGTTCATCCAGCAAAATGAATTTAGGATTTGTAGCTAAAGCACGAGCAATTTCGGTTCTTCTTCTTTCACCACCGCTGAGTTGATATCCATAAGTTTTTCGAATTTTTGTTATGCCCAGATCTTCAAGTAATTGTTCGCATCTTTGTTTTCTTTCTTCAGTTGTTAAATTCATAAATTCAAGCACTGCAAGAATGTTTTGTTCAACAGTTAGTCTTCTGAATACAGATGCTTCCTGTGGAAGATAACCAATTCCGAGTCTTGCTCTTTTGTACATTGGCATTTTTGTGATATCGACATCATTAAGAAAGACATTACCAGCGTTTGGTTTTATCATTCCGACAATCATGTAAAATGTTGTAGTTTTACCAGCACCATTTGGACCGAGCAAACCGACAACTTCTCCTTTTTGAACTTGAAGAGAAACTCCATTAACAACATTTCTCTTTTT
>Ga0197142_1004535_pt1 | contig 11189 bp, 9 predicted proteins | sample GBS60_MetaG_FD_148614 | JGI IMG/M metagenome (GOLD analysis project Ga0197142, IMG submission 148614) | Sediment microbial communities from Great Boiling Springs, Gerlach, Nevada, United States - GBS 60_MetaG | ecosystem: Environmental > Aquatic > Thermal springs > Hot (42-90C) > Sediment... | reverse complement strand
TAGCCTGCTCTAGTTTGAAAACCTAAATTAACCAAAAAAAATTAGCTAAAGTCGACATAAATTTTTTTACATCTTCAAAAGAACTTTATAGAAAAATAAAAAGAGTTAAAAAAACTTCTTGCCAAATTCAAAAAAGTGTGTTATACTAAGCAATGAAGTTTTCATAAACCATTTTTATGACTAGAGTAGTTGGACCGACACCAAGACAAACTGGACAAACTAATCGAGGACCTATAGGAATATCGGGAGCTGGAATAGTCGTATCAGCACCAAATCCTGATGTTCAATCCAAATTACCAGAAACTAGGGTTAAAACAGAGTTTGGAACATCGCTAGAATTAGCAGGTCAAAGTCCAGAATTTGTTGCTAAACAAGTAGAAACAATCATGCAACAAGAATTTACAAATTTCAGTCAAAAGGATTTACAAATATTGGTTGATGCTAGTATAGAAGCTATTAGAAAAATAGGCTTAGGACCAAATACAGACATTACGCTAATAGCTAGAGAAGTACAATCAACAACCATGCTTTTTACCCAAGAAGCAACTCAACTATTAATGAGAGCTTTAGCAAAAATACAAGAAGTTTTATCGGACAATTCCGATCCTGTCCAAAATTCTCAAGATTCTAATAAACCACCATTCAATTTTTTGGGTCCAAATATTCCTTCCAACCAAAACCCTCAAGGACCAGTATTGGCTGCCTAGCATCAGGTTTTAAATTGTTAGGGCTACTTAAAACGACAAATTATACAAAAGTTCAGTTAAAATTTGAGTTTTTAGTTTAATCTAAATTGATTTGATTGGATAGCTAAACTACCCTTAGAAAGGGTCTCTTAAATTCTTGAAAACTTAAAAAGACAATTTGTTAGTCAATTTACCATTAAATATAAATTTTGTACTTGACAACCAGATATATTTTTTTAAGGTAGATTGCACTAATCAGCTTACTAACTAATTTGCCGGCAATTGGTTTAATTAAGCTGAGATTTTCAGCTTTTAGTTTTGGTTATGCCAATTGCTCATACACCTCAGGAGTTGATCCAATTCATTAAAAATCGGTCTATTAATTTTATAGATGTCAAATTTGCCGACTCTTTTGGCCAGTGGCATCATATTACTTTACCAGCTCACTCTTTTTCAGAAAAAAGTTTTGTTGAAGGAATACCTTTTGACGGCTCTTCCATTCGAGGTTGGCAAGGGATTTACGAGTCAGACATGTTACTCATTCCAGAGGTAGAAACTGCCTTCATGGATCCGTTTTTCAATGAGTCAACCATATCGATTTCTTGTTATGTAATTGATCCAATTACTAAACAGCCATATAGTAAAGACCCTCGTTCGATTGCTAAAAAGGCAATTGCCTACCTAAAGCAAACTGGTATTGCTGACGCTGCTTTTTTTGGTCCAGAAGCCGAGTTCTTCATTTTTGATAACGTACGCTTTGGTAGTAGTAGTAACTATTGTTTCTACGAGGTAGATTCTGTGGAAGGCGCTTGGAATAGCGACAGCGAGGAAATACCAAACCAGGGTCATAAAATTGGTTATAAAAAGGGTTATTTCCCAGTTCCACCAATAGATCAAATGAACGATATTCGCTTGGAGATGATAGCTACTTTGGAACAAGTAGGTTTGCAAGTAGAAAGAGGACATCACGAAGTAGCTACTGGTGGACAAGGAGAAATTAATTATAAATTTAACAACATAGTAGAAGCTGCCGACGAATTGTTAAGATATAAATACGTTTTGAAAAACGTAGGTTATAAATGGGGTAAATTTGTGACTTTTCTACCTAAACCCTTATCTGGAGATAATGGCTCAGGAATGCACTGTCACTTTTCTATTTGGAAAGGTGCTCAAAATTTGTTTGCTGGCAAGGAAATTGCTGGTTTGTCAGAAATAGCTCTGTTTGCCATTGGGGGAATTATTAAACACGGCCGAGCTATTGCTGCTTTCAGTAACCCTACTATTAATTCCTATCACCGTCTGGTACCCGGCTTTGAAGCTCCTATTCATTTGGCTTATGACTACCGCAATCGATCGGCTGCTATTAGATTACCCTACACTGGCGAGTCCGAGAAAGCTAAAAGAATTGAGTGTCGTTTTCCCGATGGCTCGTCTAACCCTTATTTAACTTTTACAGCTATACTCTTAGCTGCTATTGATGGAATTCAAAAACAGATTCATCCTGGCAAACCTCATCACGAAAACATTTGGGAAATGGATCCTGAAGAATTACACAAACTCCCTAAATTGCCAGGTTCGTTAGAAGAAGCTTTGGAAGCCTTAAAAGCCGACCAGCAATTCTTAACTGATAGTGGTGTAATGTCTAAAGAATTTATTGACATGTGGATTGCTGAAAAACAAACTGAGATTGACGCCATCAGACTCACTCCTCATCCTAAAGAATTTGAATTGTATTCCAACATTTAATTTAGTTGACAAAAGTTTTCTTGCCACGCTTAGCGGCTCCTAAGTTTACCGGGAGCCGTTTTTGGTTAGTTTGATTGAAAGCTAAAAGTAAAAGATATTCTATAAGTTTTGTAACCAGCAATAATTTATAAAACTTTTTTAGCCTATTACTGTATATTTGTCTCATGTACCTACTGTTAATTCAGTTAGTTTAATCGACTAAATATCTGAAAAAGCCTAATTTTAGACATCTATAGTTAGCAACAAAATAAAATACTTGCCAAAATTTGATTTTTTTTCTAAATTTAACAACACTTATTAAACATAAACTTATGTCATCTTTACCTAAATTTGACGCCAGAGCTAGAAACGCCTTAGCTATTGCTCAACAACTATCAATTCAGTTGAACCATAAATATATTGGTTCAGAGCATTTATTATTTGGTATCCTCTCGCAACCTCAAGATGGTTTGCCTTTTCAAGTCACTTTTTTAGATAATGTCTCTAACCAAGACATGCTTGAGTTTATCAAGCAACAAGGTTTAGACAGATTTCAACCTAAGGAAGATAAAAATAACGATACAGAAAATGTCTTGCTACCAGAAATTACCCCAGAGTTGCAAGCTTGTTTAGACGCAGCCATAGAAGTGGCAGAAAAATACAATTACAATTACATAGGCATTGAACATCTAATTTTTGGCATTATTAACACCCCTAACTCGAACGCTAGAAAATTAATGAATCTCACTGAGGCTAGTGCATCTAAATTACTAGATATTCTGCATTCGATGTTTAACTCATATAAAGAAGGTATTGGACGTAGCGACGATCGCAACTTTAGAAACCAAAAAACTAAAAAGCGTCCTAATTCGGCTTTAGAATTCTTTACCGTCGATTTGAATCAGAAAATAGCTAACGAACCAGACTTTCAATTACTTGAAAGAGATCGCGAAATTGAACGTCTAATCCAAATTTTAAGTAGAAAACAAAAAAATAATCCTATTATCGTGGGAGAGCCAGGGGTTGGTAAAACCGCTTTAGTTGAGGGGCTAGCTAAACGAATTAACGAGAAAAAAGTACCTCCTTGGCTAATTAATAAAAGAATTCTGAATCTAGATGTAGCTGGAATTATTGCTGGCTCTGTTTTTCGAGGGGAGTTCGAACAAAGATTAAAAGCTATTTTAGAAGAGGTTATAGCAATGGGTAACGTGATTCTGTTTATCGACGAAATTCATAACGTCATTGGAGCTGGAGGTGGAGGTATTGATAAAGGGCCAGATATGGCTAGTATTCTCAAGCCAGCTTTAGCTAGAGGAGAAGTAAGTGTAATTGGGGCTACTACAGAAGACGAATTTCGCAGTGTCTTCAAAAAAGATAAAGCTTTAGAAAGACGTTTCCAACCCTTACGTATTGAAGAACCAGACAAAGCTCAGACAGTACATATTCTGCTTGGAATTAAGTCTATGTATGAGAATTATCATAATGCAACTTTCCCAGATGAATTAATAAATAAATTGGTAGATTTAACAGATAGATTTTTACCTGCACGTAAATTTCCTGATAAAGCTATCGACGCTCTTGACGAATCTTTAGTAAAAGCCAGAATAGCCGCTTTTGAAAAACATCAATTAGCGGAAAATACAGAAAAAGAATGGCTAGATATTGAGCGTAAAATTTTAGAATTAATTAGAGAAAAAAACGAAGCTATTATCAATCAAAACTTGGAATTAAGTGCTAAATTTGAGGAAGATCAAAAAAAGTTGGAACAAGAATTGGCCAAATTAAATATTCAAAATAAAAAATTCAAAGAAAAATCTACAGTCACCTTAAGCATTTTGGAAAAAGTAATTTCGGAAATGTCTGGCGTACCCCTAGTTAGGGTAAGTTCAAATATCTACACCAGGGTGAAGGAATTACAGTCAGTGTTGGAAAAACAAATTTTTGGTCAAACTGAAGCAATCGCTGAAATAACAGCCGCTCTCAAACGAGCTTATGCCGGAGTTAACCCAAACAAAGGACCAATTGCTAGCTTTTTACTTATGGGTCCCACTGGCACTGGTAAAACTGAACTAGTTAAAGTGCTAACTAACGAATTGTACGGAGATCCTAGCAAGTATCTATTAAAACTAGACATGTCTGAATTTCGTGAACGACACCAAATGAGTCGTTTACTAGGTGCCCCTGCTGGTTACGTTGGTTACGAAGATACTCCCCAATTGACTGATTTTTTGTCTAAAAAACCTTATTCAGTAATTTTGTTTGATGAGATTGAAAAAGGACATCCAGAAAACTTAAACATTTTACTACAAATGCTGGAAGAAGGTGTCGTAACTGACGCTAAAGGTAATACTATAAGTTGTGAACATACACTAGTTTTCCTAACTTCTAATTTAGGAAAAAATCAATTTAACCGCTTTGCTTCCAAACTAGGCTTTATTGAACCCACAGAAAAAGAGGAAGAAGATTATCAAGAAATTAAAAGACAAGTATTTGCTGCTATGGAAAGAACCATCAAACCAGAAATTCTGGGTCGCTTGACTGGCAAAATTGTATTTCGACCTATAACTCGTTCAGTTTTACAGCAAATTGTAACCAAAGAATTAGGAAAATTACAAGAACATTTGTTAAAACAAGGTAAAGCTTTAAGTATCACTGATAACTTAGTAATTTGGTTAACCGATTCAATTGCTAGAGACAAATTTGAGTACGGTGCTAGAGAAGTTAAGTCTGAAATTGCTAAAAAAGTGCAAGATCCTTTAGCTGATTATTTGTTGGATAATCCTCAGTCTCGTCATTTAGAATTAGATATAGAAAATAGTCAGCTTAAAATTAAAGTTAAAAAAATTAACAAAACCGTTGCACAAGTTAGTCAACCTCAAAACTAAGAAAACATATTTTAAATTTACTGAAACCATCATTTTTAATGACTAAGAGTTGTAATGAAGTTTGGTCTTGGATTTGTTAATCCTACCAAAAATAAGCAAAATATAATAGAGCTCAAACATAGATGTAGTTAAACACTAACCGTTTTAGTACTTTACTAACTCAAGCCTATCATAATAGTCAATGGTGACTAATAATTAGTAATTAGACAATAACACCTGACTCTAAAAGTAGAATATCAAAGTGTAAATGTGGCTAAAAAACCTCTTGACATTTTTAGTTTTTTACCACACTAACCTAACTTGGTTAGTATGCCAAGAAGAAAAAGAGTTATTAAACGGTCAAAAATTGCTCCCGATCCAGTATACGGAAGCGAGTTAGTTAGCCGGCTGATTAACCGTGTCATGTGGGACGGTAAAAAAACCGTGGCTACCAAAATTGTTACTCGAGCGCTTAGAAAAGCTAGCGAACAGCTGGGAGTAGAACCTCTAGAAATGTTAAACACTGCCTTAGAAAACGTTAGACCAAGGGTGGAAGTAAAAAGTATGCGAGTAGGCGGAGCTAGCTACCAAGTACCAGTAGAGCCCTACCCTGCCAGATCAATTAGGTTAGGTTTGACTTGGATGGTTACTGCCGCTAGAAACACGAAGGGCAAACCAATGGAAGAAAAATTAGCTGAAGTAATTGCTCAGTCGTTTAATAACGAAGGTCCGGCTGTAGCTAAGAAAAACGCTGTTCACCAAACCGCCGCTGGTAATCGTGCCTTTGCTCACTTGGCTTATAAAAAGAAGAAAAAATAATTTTGTGGTTTGTAGTTTTTGATTAATCAAGATCGATATTGTCTGACCAAGATTGGCCATTGTGAGCAAGTATCTATTTTGGGCTTTGTTAGCTAGATTGTCTTGCTTATAAAGTGCTTTATTAAGTAAAGATTGCTATAAACTACTTGTTAGTCTAAAACTTAATGTCAAACTGTTCCTAAACTTTTCTTGTTTTATTCGTCTTTCGTAGTCAATTCAGTGTTCAAATCACTTAAACCAAACAAAAGTACAAATTTCTCACTTAAGAAAAGGTTTTAGTTGATCGTTTTGCATGCTAAAAACGGATCTGTTCTATTGACAGTTTATTTTATCTAAAATTAGCCTCGTTAGCTATGAAAGCTGTTATCTTGGCCGCCGGTAGGGGTACACGTATGGAACCTTTAACAGTTACCACTCCCAAACCTCTGTTGCCATTGTTAAACAAACCAATTTTGTTGTGGCAAATTGAGGCTCTGCTCGGACTTGTGGAAGAAATTATTCTAGTTATTCGCCAACCAGAAACAGACCCAACACAACAAGCTATTCTTGATTATATCAATCAGTTAAACATACCCGGATTAAATTTTAGGTTTGTAATAGTTGAAGAGGCTTTAGGTACTGGTGACGCTATCTGGCGTTGCCAACCTTACCTAACTAAGGAAGACAGGTTTTTTGTACTATACGGAGATGACTGGTATGACGTTGCCGATTTGCGTAAATTAAGTCAATACCAATTTGCTATTCTTGGGCAATTAGTAAACGACCCAGAAAAATGGGGCATTTTGGTTACTACAGAAAATAACCAACTAGTAAATATCGTGGAAAAACCCACTCATTTTGTAGGTAATTTAGCCAATTGTGGAGCCTACGTTTTAGGAAAAGAGTTGTTTAACTACAGTTCAGCTTTACAAAAATCTATTCGCGGTGAATTTGAATTGACTGACTTAGTCAGTGCTTTTGCTAAAGATAACCAAATAACAATAGTACCTACAACTAATTGGTTACCAATTGGCTACCCTTGGCATCTGTTAGCCGCTACCCAAAAATTAATCTCCCAAGAAGAATTTACCATTATGGGAGAGATTGAGCCTAACGTAATTATAAAAGGTAGATTAAAATTAGGATCTGGTTCCGTCATCAAAGCTGGAAGTTATTTGGAAGGGGATGTTATTGTTGGTAGTGATTGTGTCATCGGGCCTTCCGCTTATCTACGTGGACCTGTAGTAATTGGTGACAAATGTAAAGTAAAATTTACCGCGGAAGTGAAAAACAGTATATTATTCACCGGAGCACAGGTACCTCATTCAGCTTATATTGGTGACAGTATTCTAGGCAAAGACGTAAACGTTGGGTGGGGTTCTGTCACCGCTAATCTTAGACATGATCATGGTAACATTAAAACCGTAATTAAGGAGCAATTAGTCGATACTGGGTTAACGAAGTTTGGGGCTATTATTAGTGATGGTGTAAAATTAGGAGTGAGGACAGTAATTTATCCAGGACGTAAAATTTGGCCTTACCAAACTACTCTGCCCGGACAAATTGTAGATCGAGATTTGAAATAGTTTATAGTGCTAGATGCTACTTGAGTTTTACTAGCTTATATCTAGCTTTTGCTAATTAATCTAACAACAGTTGAATTTAGCCTGAGTTAGTTTTGATATGTTTTATTTGACTAAGACTAAAATTTACAATTAACAAAGACCATGTCTCAAACAGACAATAAAAAGCGAGTGGCTATTTTGGATGCCGGAGCTCAATATACTAAATTGATTGATAAAACAGTTCGATCATTAGGCATCGAATCAATTATTTTGCCACTAAATACTACAGTTCAAGATTTACAAACTTACGGCGGAATTATCATCTCTGGTGGTCCTGAAAGTGTTAACTCACCTAGAGCTCCTAGTTTTGATAGGGATTTGTTTACTTTACCAATTCCTATTTTAGGAATTTGTTATGGTTTACAATTAATGAATAAAGTAGCTGGAGGTACAGTGGAAACCAAGCCTCTGCGTGAAGACGGTCAATTTGTCATTACTCTAGATAATACTAGCCCTTTATTTCAGGGTTTACAAACCAAAGAAAAAGTACTGCTAACTCACGGCGATTCAGTAGCTACAGTAGCTCCTGGATATAAAGTTATCGCTGTTTCTGAAAAATTGATAGCCGCCATAGAAAATCTGGAAAAAAAACATTGGGGAGTGCAATTTCATCCCGAAGTAGGTCGACTAACACCCAGTGGGCGACAAATTTTGGCTAATTTTCTCTACCAAATTTGTGGCTTGCAACCGAATTTTAAACTTAACCAGAGAATTTCAGAAATTGCTGCTAGCTTACCTAAACAAATAGGACAAAAAAAAGCCATAGTACTAGTTAGCGGGGGAGTAGATTCTACTGTTTGTGCAGCTCTATTGGCCAAAACTTTACCTACAGAGAGTATTTTACCTATTCACGTGGATACCGGGTTAATGCGCCATCGAGAAAGCCATTCGGTTATAAAAGCTTTAAACAAACTAGGCTTATCAGTTCAATTGATACAAGCGAAAAAAGATTTTCTTGATGGACGAACTGTTATCAACGGACAACTAACCCAACCACTTAGACAAACCACTGATCCACAAATCAAAAGACAAATCATTGGCGATACCTATATTCAAGTGATTCAAAGATATTTAGCTAATCTCTCGTTGGATACAGAAAATACTGTGTTAGTGCAAGGAACCCTGCGGCCAGATCTAATTGAAAGTGCTTCCAAAACCGTTAGTCAAACAGCCGACACAATTAAAACGCACCACAATGACACCAACTTAGTAAGAATTTTAAGGGAATCTGGCAAAGTAGTGGAACCGCTTAAAGATTTACATAAAGACGAAGTGAGACAACTAGGCTTAGAACTAGGTCTGCCAGAAGCGTTAGTGTGGAGACAACCTTTTCCCGGACCAGGCTTGGCCGTAAGAATTCTTTGTCAACCTAAAAGTCAGATCAATACCGATCATTTCACTGAATTGGAAACTCAAATTCAAAACCAATTACTACCTGAACATATTAGTTGTCGAGTGTTACCTATCAAAAGTGTTGGGGTTCAGGGTGATGGACGTAGCTATAAACACGTTGCAGCCTTATTTAGCCAACAACCAAATTGGCCTGAACTATACACACTGGCTTTAGCTATCCCTAAAACCTTTCACACTATTAACCGTGTAGTATTCGTGTTTCAAACACTACTAGCCAAATCACCTATGGGATTAAGTAAAACTCTGATTAACCAAAACTCTCTTAGTCAACTAAGAAAAGCTGACTGGCTAGTGAATCAATGGTTACAAAAGCACCATCTAACCAAGATTATCAGCCAGATGCCAGTAATTTTAACTCCAGTTAATTTTGCTAAACCTGGTTACCGTTCACTAGTTTTGCGCCCAGTTGTTACTGACGATTTTATGACGGCTAGTCCAGCAATGGTCGGACAAGATATACCAGAAAAAGCTTTGTCTGAATTAGTGAAACAACTAGCCAAACAATCAAAAATTGCTGCCGTTATGCTGGATTTAACTTCTAAACCACCGGGTACTATAGAATGGGAATAGCAAAACACCAACTTTCAAGTCTTGAATAAACATTGTTCTATCTTCAATTTTCCATTGAAGTTTTGTAGTGATTACTTAAAAAGTAGAGCAAGAAAAGTTAACAAAATTGCTACTAGTTATAGTTAATCATAACTAAGGATTAGACCTAAATCTCAATAATTTTTGCCCCATGAACGTAAATAATATTGGTACTGTGATATTTTTCTATTAAATTGTTCGTACGGGGATACGTGTGACCATGTAAAAAATATTTTGGCTGACAGTTTATTAAATAGTCTTTTAAGGCTATAAATCCTTGATGAGCTAAGTCATTAGGTTCATCATTGATACCATAAGGCGGACAATGAGCTAAAAATACATCAACCGCAGGGAAATTTTTTAACAACTCTTGAGCCTCTTGTTGAGTGTACATTTTGGCATAAGGAGAGTCTTTATAGCGCACCGATCCTTTAAAACCACCAAAAGTTAATCCAGCATATTTAAATGTCTTTAAATGCAAATTGTAAATATTTAGCAACTCAAAATAATTGCCCGAACAATGGTTACCATACACACCAATTTTAGGTGTGTTTGTAACTTCTTCCAATTCTCGTAGAGAAAAATAATTCAAGTCGCCAAGGGTACAAACCAGATCGACATGATGTTTGGCTATTAAATTTACAATACTAACTCCAGGAGAACGATCTGCAAGAGCTAAGATTACCATATCGTGGGTTTTTGCTGGGTTCTGGTTTTCACTAAATAACTTTCTAATCTGGCTTGATAGTAATCTTTTGCTTTTGAATGCATTAAAATGTCAATCAACTTATTCAACCTTTCTTCAAACCAATCTTCGTAATTATAAAACTCTTTTTGAGTGTTGGTATGCGGACGAATATTCAAAAACATGTCATCTTGCCCGCGCAAATAACCAACAGTATTTACCAAACAAATTAAAGCTGGCATTACATGAGCCAATCTATACAGATCGTTAGAATCTTTCGGATTTTTGGCATAATTCTCAAATTCTTGAAATTGTCGGTCTAATAAACTAACAAAAGTTCTGACAAAATTCGTATATTCTTCGGACGAAGAAAAAGGTTGCTGTGACAAATGAGTAAACATAATTACTTGGTAAAATTAGTAATTTTAGTATTGAAAAATTATAAAATTTGGGTCTAAAAGTTGCCAAACACCTCGTTAATCGAGGCAAAGCAACATTTTGATCTAAAAAAGAAGTCTTTCTCTAAAGTTTTTTAGCCAAAAATAATTTCTCTAGTCCAATTACTATCCCTAGTTCTCGGTTGCTCTAACAACTTTTATACAAAAAACATCATTAATCTAATTTTAATGGATATTAATAATCAAAATTAAAAGTCTAATTTATAGCTCAATAGTAATTTTAATTGTCACGGCAGTGGTGCCGAGGGGGGGACTCGAACCCCCACACCCCGAAGGGCAAAGGATTTTAAGTCCTTCGTGTCTACCATTCCACCACCTCGGCTAGAATCTTGTAAAATTTACCAGCT
>Ga0197142_1004533_pt1 | contig 11191 bp, 8 predicted proteins | sample GBS60_MetaG_FD_148614 | JGI IMG/M metagenome (GOLD analysis project Ga0197142, IMG submission 148614) | Sediment microbial communities from Great Boiling Springs, Gerlach, Nevada, United States - GBS 60_MetaG | ecosystem: Environmental > Aquatic > Thermal springs > Hot (42-90C) > Sediment... | reverse complement strand
GTTCTACTTTCATGGAGACTATCGCGAAATCCATTATTGCAAGATTCTCCTCGACAGTATCTTTGGTCGGGATTGTTTCCTCAATGAGATCATCTGGGCTTACGATTATGGTGGCCGCCCCAAGAATCGATGGCCTCCCAAACATGATAATATTTTGCTTTACGTAAAGACACCAGGATATCATATATTCAATAGGGAAGAGATTGAACGTATTCCTTACATGGCACCTGGTTTGGTAGGACCGGAAAAGGCTTCCCAAGGGAAATTGCCGACGGATACCTGGTGGCATACAATTGTCCCCACGAATAGCAAAGAGAAGACGGGATACCCGACTCAAAAGCCCCTGGGGATTCTGCGACGCATCCTTCAAGCTTCTTCGCGTCCTGGAGACCTCGTTTTCGATTTTTTTGCCGGCAGTGGCACGACGGGCATGGCTGCCTGGGAACTGGGACGGCGCTTCATTCTCGTGGACAACAATCCGCAAGCACTGGAAGTTATGGCCAGGCGATTCGATGGTATCCCGGGGATCGAATGGATCGGCTTCGATCCATCGTTGGTCAATACGAAGCCCTCGTAGCTCAGTGGATAGAGCAGCGGTTTTCTAAACCGCCGGTCGCAGGTTCGAATCCTGCCGGGGGTACAACGAAAAGTTTTCAAACGAAAGGAGGTTTTGCTATGCTTTGCTTTTTGATTGACGCTGAAGAAAGATATGCTCTACCATTTGCTTATTCTGTTTTAGGTGGCCCGCGTGCACATAAATTTCACATAACGTATTTTAGACGTTGTATTGAAGAAAAATTACAACTCCCTGTATACACAACGTTGTACGGTGAGGAATGTCTTATTTGCTATACTCGTAATAAAAATAAAAATTATAAAGGAAAAAGAGAAGTATTTCCTCTTAGAAATGCTAAATTGTGTCATGCGTCTGTTCACGGTAGCTCTGTAAGTTTTATGCTAGATTTACAAGAATTTGTTGCATGTCCTTATCAAGATTTTCAAAATTTATTTTTAGAAAATGGATTTTCTCATATTATTGATTGTCCTGGTGCTGATAGTTCTTTACTGTACGTATTTGATTTGCCAAACAGTATTTACAACAAAAATTGGAAACGTTATGAGTTGCTAGTTTGGGAAAATAGTGTAAAAAGTTTTTATAATTTTATCAAAGAAGATTACGAAAATGCACCTTCATTATTTGTGTATGTACTTGGGTTAGAATCATCAACTAGTTGCTATCAAATATGTGAACCTACCAATTTTTATTGGTATGCGCGAGTAAAGAATAATGCTTGTTATGATTTAGTAATTTATACCCTTCTTTTAGGAAGTGTTAATGAAGAGACAGTAAATAAAAATAGTATAGCTATACTCAACTCTCCCAATCTTAGCATTTTGCTGGATGATTATACACTAAATATTAATAGTAATTTCGATCTTCTACACGTACCGTTTATAACCCAAGGCAATCCTAAGTGCACTAATGAAGTAGCTCGCCTAGGCTTATCAGTTGCTAATACTTTTCATTTGCCTCTTCAATTACTTATTGATAACCAACAGAACTGATCATTTTTTCTTGCCATCCTCATGGTATGCTAGGTATGTCTACCTATAATACCAGTAGACACGTAGCGTATGCTTTCATTTCTGGAGAACATTATGCCACGGCGCCGCAAAGAACAAATTGATGACTATTACGGGGAGAATGAGCCAATGGAGTTTCAGGATAAAGATTTTTTATTAAATACTTATACACAACAAAATAATAATTTTGCTTTAGACAATTTTATGCGCGTTATGGTAGAAAACGCACGAAAGCAGTTTGGGCAAAGTAAAGTATTTTTGGGTGATGAGTCGAACAATTTGGTTATTGGTATTCCTATGTTTGGTGGTCATGCCGAAGATGATATTCTATACCCTGGTTGTTTACCTTTTGAATTTGTAATCGCTCAAGATGTTTTTCCTTTAAGTCTTATTTTACAATTAGTTGCTAAAACTGGCGTAGGTAAATCCGGCTTACTAGCTGAATTTGGTAGGTGGTTTTTCTTAGCTGGTGGCGGGATGTTTTTGTTTGAAAATGAAACAAAATTCAATCCTAACTGGTATCGCTCGATTTTAGGAAAAAACTTTTTTGAGAAATTAGTTATTCATCGATGCCAATCTATTGAAGACTGGCAACGTCACTTGACATTTACATTACAAAATGTACAGCGCTTTATGTTAGGTACAAAAGCACAACCTGGACCTGGGCGTACATTCCCAGTGTTGTTTGGTGTAGATAGCATAATGGGCAAAATGAGTGAAGATACTCAAGAAAAAATTTTAGGTAAAATGACTGAAAAAAATATCCGAGGAACAACTGGTGTTGGTGCGGCTGATCGTGGTCATCCAATTGAAGCGCTTAAAATTACTCGTTATATAAGAACTATTCCTCAAGAATTAGATCAATGGCCTTTTACGCTAGTACTGATAAACCACTTACGTACTTCTCGAAATGAAGAAGGTATCGAAGAACGACGTAAAGCTGGTGGCGAACAGGTTAATTTTCAAGAATCGTTTGAAATTGAACTCAATCGATTTGGTTCTAAAAAGATTGAATGTTCTAAGTGGGAAGGTTTTTATGTGAAAATAAGTTGCGAAAAGAATAGTTTCGGGCCGACGCATAGAAGTGTTTTGGTTCGTGTTTTGTGGTGGGAGGAAGAGAAAGAGGACGGCTCATGGGAACAAAAAACAATTTGGGATTGGGACTGGTCGACAACCTGGTTACTGTATTCCATACTTAAAACAGATCGTTATAATCCTCGTTTTAAAAATGCTCTGAAAAGTATTGATTTTCATTTAGAATGTCCTTCTATTAGTGAAGTTGAAAATAAAGCTTGGAGTAGATCGTTAGGCATGACTGCCGAAAGTGCTGTCAGTTGGAGTGAATTTGGAAGACTTATCCGGCAAAATAAGCCTCTCCTTAAAGAATTGAGGAAAGCTTTACGTATAACTCCGCGTCCTCTTTTCTCTGGTGATTATCAAGAACAAATTACAAACTTATCTAAGGAGCTTCCATGATGCCTAATTCCTATGATTACGATTCGCCATTTAGTAAATTAATAAAATCTCAATTTGACATCGAAAAGCAAAGAGTATTAAGCTTAGAAGCTACACTAGTTAATTTTATAATAAAAGAACTTTCAAATAGTCCTGTTAATATTAAAAAACTTATTACTAACCATGCGATGCAACATTTTGGTACGCCGATACTTAATTTTTCTTCTTTTATGACTTGCTATCCTCGCTTTCCTGTTTTTCTTAGATTTTCTGATATAAAAAATATTCATACTGATCCTTCTTGTTTTTTACCAAATCTTATGAAAAATTTTGAAAAATCAAAAATATACAAAGAATTCATAAATAATTACGATGATTACAAAGGGACATTAAACGATAAGAATTGGGACAAGAGCAGTTTTGGTTTGATAATTCGCCGTAAGGGAATTCGTTACGGTCTTATTTGTCACAATAGCGAAGATGACATTTTCAAAATAAATTGTTTTTTTACCTACAAAAACGCACGTTGCAAGAAACCAATATTGCTACAACCAACTAAAGATTTTATATTGGCATTGAAAGAAAATGGTTTTCGTTTAGAAAATATGCGTTCAACGGAATATTTTTGATATGGACCATGAACATTATGATAGAAGTTATGACTATGGTAATATTGTAAACATTAGTGCTTATCTTAATTTTATTTTTGATAAAATAAGTAAATTAGAAGCGTTAGTTAACCATTTGTACAATTTTAGTTATAATGAGACAGCAGACAATCCACATCGTATCATTTCTCAAGTAGCACCTAACCTGTTTTCTATTAGAGATCAAATTTTAATCGGTCAAGTTGTTCATGTTATACCTTATTATAATTGGTGTTTAGTAACGTGCGCTGATGGTGGCGGCATTATTCCATGCGTAGCCGTAAGTCAAAATAATTGGGGTACGATAGGTCCAAATGCTGTTCACCCGTACCAGCACAAATCTGCTGTTTTGGTCTATAAGCCTAGCAATTTATTCTTTGGTTTTATATTAGGTGTAATTCCCAAACGAGTTATAGATGAACATAAAAATTATTTATTAATAAATAGTAAAGGTCGTTCTTCTTTTCATTGCGATTTAATAAATAAATTATTTATTCCTTCCTTAGATAACGTGTTTAATAACGAACTAATTTATCCAAAAGATGTAACTACATTAACACACGGTTGGATTACGCCGACAGGAGTTAATTTATTTATTAATGATTATTCTATTCAATTGAAAGCAAGTAACTTTTGTGGCATTACTGCATTTTTGCTTGATCAACTTCTAAGAATATGCGGAAATAATTTACTTATTCATTCACTAGCTTACTCTTTAGAATCTTACAACGATAATGGTGAACTTTTTTCTAAAAATTATTTCTGTTTTTACCCCTGGGAAGCAATCGGTTTACGTCAACCGCATAATAATATTGATGATCATCCTTTTATTAGTAATAATGCCCCACTTGATGTCGATAATTATCAAAAGCCTTCATATTGGTCTTTACCAAATAAAAAAATAAAACCAATCCATCGATATGAAATTTTTTCGGGTTATATTTCAAATGGTATTACAGAATCAATAGTTGTACCTATTGATGATCGTCCGTACCGGCTAAGCGAGCCGAATAATATTAATAATATTTGTGTTTTTCGTGAACATAAGGATTTATCGGGTAGCTATTCTTTACTGTCTGCCCATTCGATTTTGTTAGCTAAAACTACAGTCCTTCCACAACCAGAACAAATTCGCGATATTGCTGATCCACTTGGTGATGATATAAATGCTAATAATTACAAATTTTCTTCATTGTTCGGTAATGGATTAGACCATAATGTTAGTAATTTACAATTTCCAGGCATGTACGCGCGAAGTGTTATGCCTTTGGCTATTCAAGAATATTTGTCCTACGTAACTAATTGGAAAACTTTACATGGTTTTCATTACCACAAAAATGATTATTTTGTTCCGGAATTTGAAAATTTATATGAAAAAGTAGGAATTCAACCATCTCATACTAAACTTAATTATTCTACATTGACTAATATGCCGTTCTTAGACGATCCTATCCCTACAAGGATTACAATCGACCATCGTTATAGTTGCGATTTTTACGCAAGGACTAGTTTTATCAATTTAGCAGATAATGGCGATATAATTATTGGAGATGGCAGCGGTGCTACTATCGTAATGAGTGGTGGTAATATTCGTATCGAAGCACCTGGTGGTATTTATTTGTGTTCGGGAAAAGAAGTAATTGCTCTCACTGGTCAATGTGTTTTGCGTGCCCATAAAAGTGTTGATATAAGTAGTGCGCATGAAGATGTGCGAATTAAGGCTGAAAACAATTTACAATTGTTAGGAGGTAATAGTGGTGAAGGTGGTGTTCTTATTGAAAGTAAATCTTCTGGTTTACAACAAAATTACGAAAATAAAATCGGTACAGAAGTTGATGGTAGGGGGATAGTACTGAAGGCGGCATCTGGTGTATTGGCATTGTATGGGAGCGATATTTACATGCGATCACTCACATCGGACATAGTGTTGGATTGCGCGAATGGTAATAGTAATTTTGAATTAATTAGCAATGCAGTAAGAGTTTTTTATACTTCTGAAGTTTCGTTCAATTATGGCGATAGGACAACGGATTTCAATTTGAAAAATAGTTATTATTTCGGTGCAGATCAGTGTATTATTCCTACTACAACCGTAGTTGACGGTAGTGTATATTTATTAAGTCAATCGGGTTATGATCCTATTTTAGTGGTAGAAGGTAGTGTGTATGTGACACAAGCCTTAGCTGCTGGTGGACAGATTGCTGATGTTGACGGTGGAGAGATAGATCAAGTTCCGGATAATTTCGTAGATAACTTAAAATCTTCTTTACAGCCCTATCATAATAATTTAGATAGTATGAAAAATATACAAAAAAATAAATATAATTTACTTCAAAATGATTATTATACCTACTCTATGCCTGGCAATTTAGACACTATCAAATCTATTGGTTTTTCTTATCGCGATACGAGTAATCAATATTATAGTAATAGTTTTATATTTACGGCTCCACGTTGGATTAATAATATTATTAGCGGTTCAGCACAGGGAGGTGTTTTATGGAATGAGACTCCCGTGATGTATCAGGGGCAAGAATTGTACCCTTGGCCAGGCCGAGACGCTTGGTTAGGAAACACACTACTTGTTTATCCTGAATACAAATATTATTCTATTGATGATGAATGCCCGCAACAAAGGTATTTACATGAAACTTCTAATGAAATTAATAATTATCAGTTAGTAAATATGTCTCAAAACTACTATTCCATTATTTGAGGAGTCTCTCGATGACCAGTAAAAAATTAAAACTTACACCAATAGAAATTGCCGCTTTACGGAACGTTGGGTGGAATGAAACAATTGATATTCCAAATGATGCAGTTGATGTTTTTCTAGACGATATGCAAAAGGAGATACAAAAATTCAAAAACGAACATCCAGAAATTGGAGAATTAACTTTTGAGCAAAAACATAATTTATGTAAGGAGTATGTAAATAGAGTAAAAAATAAAATAGCGCAAGCAAAAGCTGCAATTCCTTCTGATATTAATTTAGAAAATTACAGTCCTTCTGTGGCACAAGCTCTAACAATGGCGCTTAATGCTGTGCAAAATCAACAAAAAAATGATAACAATAAAGAAGAAAATACTTCAAGTGATAAAGATAGTTCGTCGCAAACTGAAGAGAAAGAAAAGCCAGTAGAACCTGTAATTTGTCCACATTGTCACTTACGTTTAGATATGCCGGCTCTCGATGAGCCAAGTAATTTACAAAAATTAACATTTTTACAATGCATTCTCGGTCAAACAGCTTTTATGCAGGATATACCCATTTATAATGGGAGTATTGTTTTGACATTTCGTACGCTAACCCCTAAAGAGTTAGATACAGCGTTTATGCAAGTAAGTTACGATGTACTCAATCAAAAAATATTTAATAATTATGGCGATATTTATGAACAATTGAATCGTTATCGTACTTATTTACAATTAGTTAGAATAAAAAATAACATAGGTGCAAATCAGGATTTTATTGAATTACCCGACGGGCTTTCTCCTAAAACTAATCGTATTGCTAACCGTTATTGGGAACTCAGTAAGCCATTGGGTCCAAATGAGACAGAGTTAGTACAAATCGAAGAATATATGCTAAATAATGTACTACGTACAGAGTTTATATTCAGAATAGTAAATAATGCCTGTAATCAATTCAATCGTTTAGTTGCAAAATTAGAGGCTACAATGAATTCTGAAAATTTTTGGAAAATAACCGCGCCGCCCAGCTAATTATTCGTGCTGCCGCGCGCGGTGTTATTGATTACAGTAAATTTGAATATAATAATCCTAAGTGGTGGCAAAAATTAGTTATGATCTTGCGAGAAATTGATGCTGAAGACCACTTGCGATATTATCAGTTACCTTTTATGTATGCAGTGTCTTTGTTAGCCAGTGGTAATCTGAACGAAGAAGGTGTCATGAAATGTCAAAATATTATTAATATGTCTATAGAATTAATTGGCAAACTTATTTATTATAAAAATAAAGATATTGATGTAGAGTCTAAACTTTCTGGTAAAGATAAATATGATTATTTAGTTAAAGAGTACAAAAAAGCAATGCAGGAATTTAATATAAATAAGGAGTAATAGTAATTATGGTTTTTCCGTTACCTCCGTTTCGATCTTTAGATCGAGATGATTTTAATGAGAGTTTGGAAGAAATTATACAAAAAATACGAGATGATAATCCTAATTTAGATTTAAATTACGGTGCATTATATACAGTTGTAGCGTATTATCACAGTGCGTTATATACAGCAATAAAATCTATCATCAAACAATATATCAAATTTCGTTCATTGCGCTCTATTGCTGAACTAAATGAAGATACACTTACTGAAACAGAGCAAGCTTATATTGATGATATATTAAGTAATTATTTACTCGAACGACGTGACGCACAAACTGCGAGCGGCTTAGTAGCGATTGTTCTCAATCGAAAAATAACTACAGTCATCCCTGCCGGTTCAATTTTCACTTCGGGTGGTCGTAATTTTCAGGCTGTACAAACTGTAGTTGCCGTAAGTGATTTAGACGCGACGACAAATAACGCAATCCTTTTGCAACCTTATGATAATAATAAATGGTATTTTACTGTACCAGTTACCGCAGAGAAGCCAGGTTCAGAATATAACTTGAAAAAGGATACGCCTTTATCTCCACAGTTTAATATTGTTGGTTTTGTATCAGCATTTGCATTTAGTGACTTTATTTTAGGCCATACAGCAGAATCATTACGTGAATTAATAAATAAACTAAAATCAGGGTTGGCTGCCCGTGCACTATCAAGTCGCGGGCACATGCAAGCATTGTTAAGAAGTAAATTCCCAAACGTAATTAACGACTCTATAATTGGGTTTGGTGATAAAGAAATGCTGAGAGATCGCCATTTTATTGTAAAAGTTAGTCATGGAGGTAAAAGCGATTGGTATATTCGTACTAATGAACAAGTACTTACAAAGACTATTACTATTGAAGCTACTATAATTTCTAAAACAAATACTGAAGCTACGCTACAGTTTTCTCTCGATAGAAATGTAGCGCCTGGTTTCTATGAGGTAAGTAGAGTATATCCTGCTGATCAACTTAATTACAGTGGTTCGTTTGTTATTATTGACGATGTACGTAATTATGATTTATCAGCAGCGGCACAATCGTTTGTACCTGAAATTATTGATACAGTTGAAGCAGTGTTCAGTGCTTATCAAACAGCTACAATAAGATTTTTAGATAATCGAACAACTACGTTATCTCAACCAGTAGGTACTAAAATTACTTACAATGTTGATATTTTATATTTACCATACATCGATGCTATTCAAAATTTTGTTAATGATCGTTCTGTAAGGCATTTCGGTGCGGATTGCCTGGTCAAAGCTCCTGTGCCTGCGTTTGTTCGTTTAGAGTTTTCTATTTATAAAAAGCCAAAAATTGACTTTGATACAAATACTTTAGACTCTATTAAGCAATCACTATGTAAATATGTTAATAATATACCTTTTATTGGTCGTCTTTACGCTAGTCGTCTTTATGATGTAATTATAGATAATTTACCGTTCGATCGCGGTAGCGTATTCCCTACGAATATGGATATGTTATGCAAGATAATATTTCCTGATGGTGAGCGTAGATATCTACGAAGTGGTGTTGAAATTGTAATTCCTGAACTAGCCAGTCGTATGGTATCTAAAAATACAGTACAATTTTTCCTCTCAGAAAATGATATATTTATAAATGTAATTAACAATATTCAAGATACATTTTAACTAAATTGTCCTAATATGTCTTCAAAATACTGTCCTTGACGTAATTTTGTTTCTATTCTTTTTTTAGCTTGTGAAATTGCACCTGGTGTGCGATTAAGTCTTTTTGCTATTTCTAAATTACTTAATTGCGGTTTACCATTCAGGCCCAATGTATATTCCATAACTGCCTGGTGGTAAGGGTCTAATTCATCATAAACTACTTTTACCCACAACCTATCAAGTTGAGGATTGGTAGTAATGTTTTGACCGTATACGCTATTTTCTAGAGTAGGATTACGTGCCAATATTGACCCTTCTGCCAGGGGTTGATTGTATTTTCTGATATATGCTAATCGTTTCGGTGAGAATCCAGTACGTTCGCAAATTTCTTGATCTGTAGGTTCTCTTCCCAATTCATGTCGCAACTCTCGTACTGTTTCATCGAGTGTGTACTTGTCTAAGTGGACACGTTCAGGAACACTAATGATTTGTTCTTGTTGTCTTGCGTAGCGATTCAACCCTTGTAAGTGAGAATATATAAAATTTTCAAATTTCCCACTTTCAGGTTTATATTTATCAAGGACTTTCATAATGATAATTTTTGCTTTACTTTTCAACATTGGGTCTTTGTAACCAGCAAAATTTTGCATAGCCCCTTCGATTACTGGGTTAAGTCTATTGATTAATTCTTGTCCTATTTGAGGATTTTTCGATTTCTGCCAAAGTTGTACTAATTGTAATGTATCTTTATTTTTTAAGCTATTTTCATTTATTTTATTTTCCTGTGATGGCGGTAATAATTTTGTAGTATTATTGAAACTTTCAATTTTTGTTTTGGGAATGTTTTCCATTATATTAACACTAATATCTTGTTCCATTTTTATTCTCCAATTTATATTTGCAAAAGTGGAATCCAGTGTGCGTATGGTCCGAATTGGCTATTCTTACCGTCTCCATTAGGTAAACTTTCTAGTGAATAAATTCCATGATCGTTGATAACATAATTATCATTATCAACTTCCCTAACATGTGTAAGGCTAATTCCTGTTGAAGCAACTGCTTCATTAGCATTGATTTTAATTGTTACTTTATTAACTAGTCCTATAATGTTCTTAAATGACGTATCTTCTTTTATAAATTTTTCCTTACTTCCTTCGACTCTCAATAATGTTCCTGGTCCAATATCAAAGCGTAGTGGCATTGATAGTGCGGCTGTACGATTAGCGATAAAAGTATTAACATAAAATTGTTTTGCATAAGAATATAAAATACCTTTTACATCAGGTAATACCGCATTATAAATATTCATAATAGGTGGAGATTTGATAAATATTATACTACTATTATTATCTTTTTCAAATTTTTCATTAATATAACATGCTCCTGATCTGATTAGATTTGCAGCATTGGCGTTATTGGTATATGTAATTGCAGCGTTTACTGGCGCGAAAACTATAACACCTTTCGGTGGCCGCTGATATAAAGAAGTTGTTTCTATACTGTAATAGTCGTTACTTGTTACTGTAAATAAATTATCTGGTGTATATGTTGGCAGCACCGGGGAGACAACCGTACGGTCCATGGTTGGTATTAAATCTAAAAATAACATTGGAAAAAATTCACCTATAAGTTTATTCCAAACAGAACTAATACCAAAATTGTTTTTTGTTAGAGTATTCGTATAAACAAACATTGTTGTTTCTAACCAGTTGTTAATTATTTGATTTTTTGCATTTATTCCTTTGTAAAAATTTTTGAATTT
>Ga0197142_1004532_pt1 | contig 11191 bp, 8 predicted proteins | sample GBS60_MetaG_FD_148614 | JGI IMG/M metagenome (GOLD analysis project Ga0197142, IMG submission 148614) | Sediment microbial communities from Great Boiling Springs, Gerlach, Nevada, United States - GBS 60_MetaG | ecosystem: Environmental > Aquatic > Thermal springs > Hot (42-90C) > Sediment... | reverse complement strand
TCCCGCCCATCCCGGAATCCCCAAACATACAAGTGATCCCCCGCCGTCCGAACCAGTAAGCCTGTCTCCATTACCTTTGCAAAAATGCGCATTTTAGTCACGGGCGCGGCCGGCTTCATCGGAAGTTATGTCGCTCAGGCCCTGCTGGACCAAGGCCACCAAGTCATCGGCATAGATAACCTCAACCCCTACTACTCCCCTCTCCTAAAGCACCATCGCCTGCATCGCCTCATGACCTATTCGAACTTCCGATTTTACCCTGTTGACCTGACGGATTATACAAGCCTCTCAGGTGTATTTGAGATAGAGGCCCCGTTTGATGCCGTAATGAACCTGGCGGCTCGAGCGGGTGTGCGTGCCAGCCTCGAAACCCCTCTTCTCTACCACCATACTAACGCCACGGGCAGCCTCCACCTCCTCGAGCTCATGCGCCAAAAAAACTGCACCCGCTACATTTTAGCTTCTACCTCCTCTCTGTATGCTGGGACGCCCCTGCCTTTCACCGAAGACAGGTCCGTCAATACCCCCATCTCCCCCTACGCCGCCTCCAAAAAAGCCGCCGAAGTCATGGCCTACACCTACCACTACCACTATGGCTTTGATGTCGTTATCCTGCGCTACTTTACCGTTTATGGACCCGCCGGCCGACCCGACATGAGTATCTTTCGGTTTATTGAGTGGATATACCGCGGAGAACCTGTCCACCTCTATGGTGACGGCTCGCAATCCCGCGACTTTACCTATGTGGAAGATGTAGCTCAAGGTACTCTGGCCGCCCTCCAAGTAAAGGGCTATGAGATATTCAACATCGGCGGTGGGAAAGCTCCTACCTCTTTACGAGAAGTCTTAGACTATATTGCCCGAGCACTCGACAAGCCCGCACACATCCATACCCATCCCTTCCCTAAGGCGGATATACTCCACACACAGGCAGATATTTCTAAGGCGCAGCGGCTCCTGGGCTGGAGCCCCAAAACCGACTTCTGGGATGGCCTGCAAAAAACCATCCAATGGCACCTCCAGAATCGCCCGCTCTTAGACAACCTGCCTCTGCCCTGACAATCCTTCGCGCTATGGCCCCCCTCTACAAAATGTTATGGGCTTTACTTGTCCTGCCCATGGACCCGAACCCTCTGCATGATCCTGTCTATAAGCGCTTACAGCGCCTGTATTTTCTTTCTGCCCAGAATGCCTCTTACTTTCAGGCTTTTGAGGACACGCTCCAGCTTTTGATTCGGCGCTATGGTCCTTATCCTTCGCTCCAGATGTACCGCTATGGCGCGCTGGCCCTCAAGGCCCGTTATACCAGTAACCTCCTGGAAAAGAAAGACTACCTCTACTCAGCTATAGCCAGTATGGACGCTCAGGTAAAGCGCACGCCCAACGACCTGGAAGTGCGGTTTATCCGGGGCTCTTTTTACTATTACCTACCCTTTTTCCTGGGCAAACGAAAAGCCGCTCAGGAGGATGTCAAAGCCATGGTCCGCCTTTTACAGGATCAATCGGCCACACTCAAGACGCTTTACGACAAGGAAGTCCTGCAGGCCATTGTAGAGTTTTTAGCACAAACGGACTGGGTGGAAAAAGAGGAGATTGATAAGCTTCGACGACTTTATACCTGAGGGCAGCAAGCGTCGAGGTGAGTGGATTTGAACCACCGACCCCCTGCTCCCAAAGCAGGTGCGCTACCGGGCTGCGCTACACCTCGAAGGCGGTGAGGGCGGGATTCGAACCCGCGGTACGGCCTTTCAGCCGTACATCAGTTTAGCAAACTGACCCCTTCGGCCGCTCGGGCACCTCACCTCACCACAAAAGTACATAAAATCACTCTATCTAATCCCACCCGGGACAAGCAGGATTCAGGTCCCTGGTAGGATCCCCTCCCATCCCCCTACCGGATCCCAGAAATCGGCAGCATTGGCCGACGCCGCCGCTCCGATAGCCGAACAATAAACACACTCAGCTCATACAATCCCCATAAAGGCACCGCCAAAATAAGCTGACTCAGCACATCAGGCGATGGGGTCAGCACACCCCCCAGGATCACGGCCGCTACGATCGCATAGCGCCGCCATTGCACTAAACCCGCCGCCGTCACCAGCCCCGCCCACGAAAGCCCCCACAAAAGTACCGGCAGCTGAAACGCCAAACCCGTCGCCAGCACCGTCTGCGCCATGAGCCCTATCACATCCCCTATCCGCCAGATATTCTCCACCTCAGCCGCCAGCTGAAAACTCATAAAAAACCGCATCATCAGCGGCACAAGCACAAAATACCCAAACCCCACACCCACAAAGAAAAGCCCCGAGATGTACAAAACAATCCCTTTTAGCGCCTTTCGCTCATGGCGATAAAGCCCCGGCCGAATAAACGCCCATACCTGCCAAACTATGTAAGGAAATGCCAAAACAATCCCTATTGTTAGCCCTAAAACCAGAGCTTTTAGAAACTGTTCGGCTGGGGCCGTAGCTTGCAAGCGCAAAGGTGGAAACGCCCCCACACAAGCCCCTATCCGACATAAGGCCCGAAAAGTGATAAAGTCAGGTCTAAGTGGTGCTAATACGATATTGTCGAGGATCCAGGTTAGCTTCCAGAAAGCAAGGATTACGCCGAGGGCTATGGCAATGAGGCTTCGGATGAGTCGGGCGCGCAACTCGTCCAGGTGCGCCCAAAGGGGGAGGTTACGCTCCTGATCCAGCGGCATTAGAGGCGAATGTGGAAAATCTGATAGCCATTTTTGCCGGGCCGTGCTAACGCCAGAACCATATAATCTCGGGCCGAGATACGAGCAGCCCGCCCCGGAAGAATATAAAGGTCGCCAGCCGTATTCTGGGCAAGGTCTTTGGAAAGCGCCTCCCCCGTTTCCCTATTTATCAGGTAAGCCCGCAGACTCCCCTTGCCCGTGCGCTCCGTCAGAAAGAAAATGGTAAGAAAGGTTTCGGAAAGGCTACTCAGGTGCCCGACCGCATCGGGCATAGACTCTCGCTGATTTTTTTCTATCAAGTAGCTCCAAGCGAGAGACAAGCTATCTATGGCGTAGTCCCAGCAGGTGACCCCTATTTCCGTGGCGATGGCGGTGCTGCCTTTGAGGCGGCGGTCTTCCCAGATGAGATAAACCACCGAGTCTGAAGCCGTCCAGAAGCCTACGACTTGAGGGTTAACTGCGTCTTTGGTCCGACTAAGAAAGTCTTTTGAAAGGGGGGCCTTACCCATGAGGGGCTGAGTGGAGTCTGAGAAGGTCTGAGGCAGGTAAGCCAGGCGCCACGCTCCTACAGGGCCGTCTTCAGTAGGACGATTTTCAGAAGCTGGGGCGAGGGCCGCTATCCAAACCCCCTTCCCCGTAAGGCGAAGCGCCGGCGCTACCCATAGCGTATCTCCTTCAAACTGCCAGGTACGAGTTACACGGGCCTTAGGATCGTAAAGAAGGAGCTGAGGCACGCGGGCCCCAGATGCAAGAACGAGCGCCCACACCCGCGCCTTGTTGTCCGGCTGCGCCGCCAGAATACGCCCACCTGCCGACCACCCACTTTCACTAACCACCTTCCGCCCACTCTCACTCCATATCGCCATCCAAACCCGATCCTGCCCCTTCTTATCTATCTCCTGAGCGTACCATAAGAGATAGGTGCTGTCCGGACTCAGCGCATAAAACCCCATAGCCGAAGTAGGCCGATCATAATTAGAAATAGCGGTCCATTTAGGCAGAATAGGCTGCCCCTTGAGGTTGTAAAAGCGTCCCACCTCCTGAATGACGCCTTTTTGGAGCGGATCCGCCTCATAAGAGAGCGCCACAAGCGCCCGAGCCATCGGAATAAGCCGAATCGGCCGCCCCTCCCCCGCCGAAGGAATATCCAACAGCACGCTCCACACCTCATTGTACTCCGTATCCAGGCATTCCAGATAGTAGCCCGTCTTAGGCTTAAGCTTGCCTTGAACGAAATATTCTACAAAGGCGAAGCGGTTGGGCCCCGCCGGAACAGGACTCTGCGGAAGGCCTATTTTCTCTACTGCATACCCCTCGACCTCTATTTGAGTTCGGCTAATAATTTTCTGAGCCGGTAAGAGAGAAACGCTCACTACAAGCGGGAGCCAGCGCATTTTCACAAAGGTAGGAGATAACAGGATATAGGGCGGCTCCTTGGAGCCCGCTTCACTGTCGTACCCAATTGGCGCCCATTTCTCTCGGATGTGCCTTGAGGGAGGGTTGTTTGCTTTTAGGGGGAGAGAGCGATTAGGGAGCGGCGCCAGCTCCCCAGAAAGGCAGGACATGAGCCGCTGCCTCGTGCCCCCTAAGAAAATACAGCCTCAAATCTGGTATTACACAGACGCAAAACGGAACCGGTCAGTCCTACCCTTTCGCGCTCCGCCACAGAATTTTAGTCCCCCTCATACGAAGCATACAGAATCCCGGACATAATCATATCTTTCGTTCGCCTTACTTGATAGCCCAGCCTGCGCAAGCGCTCTTCCAGCGGTTCGGGCGCTGCATGGTACTCAATCACCCAGCGCTTCACACGCCGAAGTATGGTATCCTCAGTTTCAAGCAAAATAGCGTACTCCGCTCCCTCACAGTCTAACTTCACCAGATCCACCTCAAGCCAGCCAACATGCTTGATCAGCCGCTTAAAGCTCCACACAGGCACCATCACTACCTTTTCAGAGGCAAAGTACGCCCGATTATTAGGGGTAGGAAGGAGCGCATGCATCTGGGGATTCCCCTCCGCCAAGTGAAGAGGCATTTCTCCATCCGAAGCCGCTATGGCCACCGGCAAAAGGGTTATTCTGTCCGCATAAGGCGAACGCAAAATATTCTCTTGCGCTAAACCTACATTGTCCGGAGCTGGCTCAATAGCCACCACCTTTTCAGCGCCATGAACGCAGAAAAATAAAGCCGTCCCGCCGATATGGGCTCCAACATCTATGATCTTGTAGCCCTGAAAGTCGCTTCCGTAATCTTGATCTACTAAAAGCTCTTTGAGGATGCTCACATCCCCACTTCCGCAAGCGCGCAGGGCCAAGGTAAGCCCCTCGGCCAGAGGCATTAGAATCGTACCGGTAGCCGGTTCCGCAGAAAGGGGGTAATAGCCCGCCCTCGCTAAATGCAAAAGACTAATGAAGTTCATGGGGCTCACCCCCAGAGAGATAGGCGCAGGAGAATCCACCACCCGCAAAAGAAACCGATCTCTACCCAAAAGGATAGCAAACAGGGCCCGAAAGGGACGAGGCGAAAGGCGCCGAAGGACTTTCCAGAGGCCATACCAAAATATCTGTAAAACTGTTACAAAGCGCTTGTAAGGAGAATATTGGTCAAAGCGAATCCAGCCTTTCCGAGCGGCATAGTAGAAAGGTCTGGCCAGTAAAGGAGGCCGCTTAGGAGCCATCTTAGCCGAAGTGCCTCCCTTTATGGCACCCAAGCCAGGATCGCCCCAAACTCCGCCACCGCCAGCCCATAGCGCGCATACAAATCATAAAGACTGATAAGAGCCGAAAAGGCCTCACGCTCCCGCCTATTGATGACGAAAAGGTCGCTTTCCCCTGCCCGAAAGCGCTCATTCTCCAAAGCAATAAGCTCAAATAAGCCCTGAACCACGGCTTCTTGAGCTTTGAGCTGTTCGTAAAGCGCATCGATAACAGCGCGCTGGCCCAAAGCCTTTGCATAGAGACTGCGGGCCTCAAAGAGCTGCTCAGACTCTAACTGAATGAGTCTTAGACGGGCTTCCGCCAGCTGGCCCCTTGCCTGCCTTAAGTACAAGGGCATCGCAAAAGTAACAGAAAGTTTATAGTTCGTCTCAAAGGGGCGGCTCCACCCCACATCCCACTTTGAAGGATCCCGCAAAAAAGCGTAATCCACCTGTAGGCGCGGACGAAGCTGCTCTGCGGCCCATTGGCGTTCTATTTGAACGATGCGACGCTTGAACTCATATACCTGCAGTTTGGGATGGGTATTGACCAGCTCTACCCACTTTTCGGGGGGGAAGTACGGGAGGGTGGAGTCGGGTTTGTAGCGCTGCGGAAAGGCTTCAAGCGCTTTCTCGTCGGTGGGCCAAAGGTGTCGAGCCACGAGCAAGGCTTTTTTGATGAGCTCACCCTGAGCGTTTTCAAACTGCTGTCGGCGCAGCGCCACTTCCAGCGCCGCCTCCAGCGTATCAAATCGGCTCGCTTCTCCCTGTAAAAAGGCTTCCCTAAGAAACTGATACCGACTTTCGGCTACCAAAAGCTGCTGCCGATATACCTCAGCTTTGTAATACGCACTAAACCACCCCCAGTAATCCGCCGCCACCTCGTACAAAAAGTTCGCCGCCAACACCTGCCGCTCCGGATAACTCAACTGAAAATAAAGCTTCGCCTTCTCAATGGCGGCCCGCCGATAATCTATCAAAAGTCCTTGTCCCAGCGGAATGCTTAGCCCAACCCCAAGGAGCCCCGCATCCGGCGTCACATCCTCAGGATTGAGAGAAAATCCAAAAGTTTTTTCATAGAGCGCCTTAAGGTCAAAGGCATTCCAGATAGGGACTTTTAGATCAGCAAAGAGCAGAGTGTAATACAGCTGGTTCTTGAAATCTTTGGCGGTATAGTTTGCGGTGAGGGTGGGGTCCCATGCGCTTCGGGTCGTTTGAAGCTGGGCCGCCGCCACCTCCGGCTGGAGTAAAATAGCTCGCCACAGCGGGTGTGTCTCCTGAAGGGATTGATACAGCGTAGCCAGCGAAAGGGGGTCCACTTGAGCCCACCCTAAGGCCATCAGGAGACAAAGCCGCCTCATTTTTTAGAGCCCTCGGAGGCGGTTTGATAAAACTGGGGAACGAGATCCGGGGGAAAGCCGTTGATCTGCCGCCAGATTTCGTACCAGATGGGAACATCGTTTAGGAGGAACCACGCCCGAACCCCCCCTCCCAGCCTCAAAAGCGGCGGCCAGGGCTTGTCTTCGGGATCAGGCTCCACAAGAACGCGAAAATTCCCCGTACCCATATCTACATAGTCAATCGTTCGGATGCGCCCCCCCATCGTACCATAACTCAAATTAGGCCACCCAGAAAAGACAAAAGCCGGCCAACCATCAAACTGAAGGCGCACTTTCTGACCCGGACGCAAAAGAACTACATCCAGAGGCCGGACAAAGACTTCGGCCGCCAGCTGATACGACGCCGGCATAAAGACCAGCAAAGGTTCCCCTTCCTTAATAACTTCTCCAACACCCGTTTTGACAGCCCGCACGACATAGCCATCCTGAGGGGCGAGAACGGCATAAAACCCTCTCCGTACATCTACAATAGCGATTTCATTACGGAGCTTAGCGATGATCGCTTCTAAGTCGTAAGCATACGCTTCGGTACTGCGTAAGTCGGACTCGGCTTTGGCGATCTTTTCCTGATAGTCGGCCTGGATGGCGAGGATTTGGATTCGGGCATTTTCCACATCGGCGGCGGAAGCTTTGAGGCGATTGCGAGCGGCCACCAGCTTAGCCTCGGCCTCCTGAAACTTAGCCTGGCGATTTTGAAGCTCGGTAAGGGAACGAAGGCCTTTTACATAAAGAGACTCTTGCCGCTCGTACTGGCTCTGCGCCACCGCATACTCAATTTCAGCGGCTTTGAGGGCCGCACTGTCGGCCTTATAGCGAAGCTCGGCCTGGAGGAGGGTATTCTCTGCCCGAGCCAAAGCCGCCTGCCGAGCCGCCTCAAGGGCCCGAATCTGCCGCCGAAGCGCCTCCATCTTCTGACGCTGAGCCTCAAGAGCTTCCGTTTTAGCCGCCAGCTGCTCACCTAAACGCCGAGGCAGCTCCGGATCCAGGTAATAATCCTTAATCTCACCAATCACCAGAATCGTATCATTAGCCCGGACAAGCCGCCCCTCCTCCGTACACCATTGCAAAATCCGCCCGGGAATCATAGCATGAATCGTCTGCGGCCGCACATTCGGCGTTAGGGAGGTAATCCGCCCCATAGCAGGAACATTCTGCGTCCAAGGCAGAAATAAAAAGCCCAAAAACAAAAGTGCGATGAACCCCAGCGCCGAAAGCCCTTTGCGTATCCAAAACGGAGGCTCTACAACCTGAACCACGATCCGCCATGGCTCCGCCATCCACGGACTCAAAATACCTTCCGCCCCAAATCGCCATCGCATCCTATTCATAGACTTTTACCATAAAGCTCCATAAAACGCTCATTCTGAATAACATCATCATAAGAACCCATAACTACAAGTCGCCCTTGGTCTAAAAATATAACCTTATTGCACAGACTCATGACCTTGGGATTCATAGAAACGACAATAGCAGTATAAGGCTGTTCTGGCGAAAGCAGATACCGGTAGATGTTAACCCTTGTTTCTGGGGCGACAGTGGGAATAATGTCATCCACAATGAGCAGTTTGGGATGGGCAAGCAGGGCCCGCACCAGCAAAATCCGATGCAAAGCAAACCCCCGTAGGAGCCCCACTCCTTGCGCAGAGAGTTTGGTGTAGAATCCTTCAGGAAGCGCCTCTATTTCTTCACGCAGGCCCAGAACCTCACATAAGCTCAAAACCTCCTCCCAAGACGCATTCGGCGCATTCATGGTGAGATTGTCCCAAACCGTGCCTTCAATGATCTGCTCTAAACCCAGGGCTTCTCCAATAACGCTTCGAAGCTCCACTAAATCAATGTCCCGCAAACTAAGCCCATTAATCAAAACATTGCCCGAATAGTCCTGATTCAGCCCATAAATAGTATAGAGAAGGGTTGTCTTTCCAGAACCAGAGAAGCCCGTTAGGCAGACTTTCTCCCCCGGCTCTATAGTAAAGGAAATATCCCTGAGGATGTAGTTTTTGAAACCAGCTACAGAAAGGTTAGATACCCGAATATGAAGGCCAGACGCTTTCCCAATCAATCGGGCGCCCAATGTCTTCTCCTCGGGCACCTGGAAAAGCTGATTAAGCTTATCAATCCCAACGAGCGCATCATAAAGCGCATCTAAGTTGGCCACAAGAGTTTGCACAGCTCCCAGCATGAGAAAAAGCACCAACTCCGAAGCCACAAACTGCCCCAAACTTAGCTGTTTATTTACCACCAGATAAGCCCCTCCCCCTAAAAGACTCAAGGCCAGAAGCCCCTCATACACATAAAGCACCGTTTTCTGAAAGAGGAGCGACTTGAAGTATTTATGGCGAGCAGTGAGGTAATCTTCTTCATGCGTTTGGGTTCGTTTGGAAAGGTAAGGCGGTAAGCCCGCCAGCTTAAAGGTAAGCAAGGCTCGCGCAATCTCCTCCAGCCAAGAAGCCATAGCATACTTTTCGTCGGAGACCTTCTTTTTATTATAGAGCGTCTGAGAGAAGCTCTGAGAAATCAGAAAAGTCACAATCCCCGTGATAATAAGCATGATGAACGCAAACACAGGCGCGTAAAAAGCCAAAAGGATCAAACTTAGACCCAGGGTTAGGAAGGAGGCAGGAACATCTAACAAGAGCTTACCGAGGTTTTTTTCCAAGGTGAAGATTTCAAAGTAGCGGTTGACGAGGGCGGGGAGATTTTTGGTAAGCACTTCGTGGAATGGCCACCGCGGAATGCGATACGCCGCCCCTAAAGTAGCATGTAAAAACAACCGCCGCTGAAAGATCTCGGTCAGGATGTACTGGGCCAGCCGAATCGTTAGCCCTGCCCCCAGAACCAACGCCACCAGAATAAGAAGCGTCGTAACCCCCGTCACCCACACCATCGTCTGCACATAAGTAAAGATCGTCTGAACAAGAAGCGGCAAAAGAAGACTTAAGCCACCGCTAACGACCGCATAAAGATAAATGTAGAGAATCAATCGCCTTTCCGCGAAAAAGAGTCTTAGGAGCCGCTGCCAAGGCTTTTCCGGCGCATCGGAAAAGGGCGATGGCGCATACGAGCTGGGCAAAACCAGATAAAAAAGCATGCCATGCGGCGAAAACCGCTCTATCGCCTCCGAAGCAGAAAAGGTTCCCACCAGGTACCCCTGCTCAAAGACTTCCCAATAGTGATCTTTTTGGGGGAGGAAAAGCCAGAAGCGGGTCCAATCTGGCGTTATGCCTATAAGGGGGGTTTGGCTGTGTCGGATATGCGCCACAAAGCTCTCAGGCGTCCACGCATAACTGAACGCTACCAGTCCGTAGCCCCCAAGCTGGGTCTGAAGCTCTACAAAATTCCGGGGCCATCCCAAAGACTGATCCCGAAAGGCCGGAACCTCCATCTCGTAGGCTTCGGCCAGCAGCCTGAGATAAAGCTCCATTAGGCTGGCCTATCGGCTTTAGCTAAGCGCTCTTGCAGGTATTGACTTACCCGACGTGGGTCCGCCTTACCCCGCGAAAGCTTAACCACCTGCCCCACAAAAAAGCCTAATAACCCCACTTTCCCCTTGAGATAGGCCTCCACTTTGTCGGGATTTTGGGCTAAGACGATCTCTACCCACTCTTGCAAAAGGGTTTCATCCCGCTCCAAGATAAGCCCTTTGGCTTCGGCTATGGCCCGGGGATCGGCAGAGGGATCCTCAATAAGGGCCGGGAAAAGCTCCTCCCGGGCCGCATTGAGACTAATAAGCCCCTCCTGAACCAGCGCATCCAAAGTAGCGATTTTTTCAGGCGGGATAGGAAAGGCTTCCATTTGGGTAGCGGTGCTATTGAGATAGGAGCGAATGGGGCCATTGAGCCAGTTGGCGGCTCGTTTCGCAGAAAAGCCTGCCTCCACCAGCGCCTTGAAGTAAAGCGCATACGGTAAGTCCTCTACGATCAGCACCGCTTCGTCGGGTAAAAGCCCCTCTTGCTCCACCAGCCGATCCAAGAGGGCTTCTGGCAGCTCCGGGATGGCGGCCGCAATCTGGGCCTTCCATTCTGGCAGAACCACCACTGGCGGCAAATCCGGCTCCGGAAAGTACCGATAATCGTCCGCCGTCTCCTTTTCCCTAAGCGGAAGGGTCTGCTGCCCATCCCAGGTTCGGGTCTCCTGCCGAACCCGCTCCCCCCGCTCCAGCAGCCCCACCTGCCGATCCATCTCATATATCAGCGCCTTCCCAAGCGCACTAATAGAGTTGAGGTTCTTGATCTCCACTCGGGCCCCATAAGTTTCACTTCCCACCCGCCGCACCGAGATATTCGCATCGCAGCGCAAACTCCCTTCCTCCATATTCCCATCCGAAATGCCCAAAAAGCGCACCAAGCGCCGAATGTGCGCTGCATACGCCATAGCTACCTCAGCGGAGCG
>Ga0197142_1004530_pt1 | contig 11194 bp, 11 predicted proteins | sample GBS60_MetaG_FD_148614 | JGI IMG/M metagenome (GOLD analysis project Ga0197142, IMG submission 148614) | Sediment microbial communities from Great Boiling Springs, Gerlach, Nevada, United States - GBS 60_MetaG | ecosystem: Environmental > Aquatic > Thermal springs > Hot (42-90C) > Sediment... | reverse complement strand
GTTCAAGCATTTGGCTGCTCTCTGCGCCTGGATTGGGAAAGCGGCCTTCGGGAAATGGAAAGTATCCGCTAAAAGGTGCAGGTGCACAGACACTCCCTTGAGCTGTCTGGCTCAGCCAGCTCATTTGATATATCTAAACGGAATGACAAACTCAGACACAGTATACAAAAACGCCGCCTCCTCCTCGCCATCGTGGCAGAGGGGAACAGCGGCGTTACTCGTCTGGACACCTTGGAATCTCTTATCGAGATGAATATGATTACACCTGAAGAAACCCCTTTACAGTGGTTTTTAGGAAACCGAAAAGAAAATCGCTTTAGCTTGCAGGGATTTCGCCGGCCGGTTCGATTTGCTCGCCGCGGTCGGTAATTAACCCAACCCCAAACTTTTTGGCTGCTTCATAGGAGCTAGGATCAGCACGCATGCCGTATACATATACTAGATACGGGCCTTCGAAGCCATTCTCAGCCAGTCGCCGCCGCAACCCCTCAGAACGAATCGCCTGCGCCCATCTTTCCACCACACTATAGCCTAGCCGAGTTTTCGCCTCTAATACCGCAGTCAGTCTTCGCCCAGCTACATCCTGAACCGTGTAGATTACATCAATCTCGCTGTTCAGGTGAAGATTGAATGGCCCGCTCAGAATCTCATACCCCTTGTGCCGCAAGACATACCCCAGCATATCGGCTGCTTCCTGTTCGGTCGATACCCCAATGCGCTCATCAATACGCGCAAGCTTCGACCAGGTATTTTCCTGCGCTTCGGCAAGTTTTTCTATGGCGATTTCCAATCGTCCAACCCGCTCTTCGGTGCGCCGCTGCGCTTCAGCCAGCTCTGCCATAGCAGTCTCCAAACGCCCAACCCGCTCTTCGGTGCGCCGCTGCGCTTCAGCCAGCTCTGCCATAGCAGTCTCCAAACGCCCAACCCGCTCTTCGGTGCGCCGCTGCGCTTCGGCCAACTCTTCAACCCGCTCTTCGGTGCGCCGCTGCGCTTCGGCCAACTCTTCAACCCGCTCTTCCGTGCGCCGCTGCGCTTCGGCCAACTCTTCAACCCGCTCTTCGGTGCGCCGCTGCGCTTCAGCCAACTCTTCAATCCGCTCTTCCGTGCGCCGCTGCGCTTCGGCAAGTTGTTCGATGCGCTCTTCGGTGCGCCGCTGCGCTTCGGCAAGATTTTCAACCGCGGTGGTTAAGTCCGCTACCCGGATACCAAGCTCCCGAACCGCCTTTAGCAAGTTATACTCATCATCCGGCAAAATGGCGCGCCGAAATTCGGTCTGCAACTCACGGTCGCTGACAATCCGCTGAATTAAAGCCCGAATTTCATCCGTTGATAACATCATTTTGATTATACCATGCTATCCTTTCCGCTGCTTATTCACAGTGTAACTAGACGAATATACGAGGTTTTTAGCAAACTTTTGTCGCCGCTTGCGATTTAAGTTTTCCAACAGTGTCCCTAATCGTTTGCCGCCCATCCACACCAGAAAGGCGTAGATGATCCGATGCCAGTGTTTCAAGGCATAAGGCGGATCGAAATAGAGCGCTTTGGCATAATCGCGCAAGGCAAGCGCAGGTTGCGCGCCGTCCAGGTAATAGCGTGCCTTCAGGCGATACATGCCTCCTAAAACCTTGCGGCGATCCGCGGCTATCTTTGGGGCTAAAGATGGCTGAGTCAGCGCCCATTCATACAGGCGTTGAACCTCTTCGCTAAAGTGCACTGCCTGGGCAACATTTTTAGCTTGCTGATGCTGGCGGGCGGCTGCCCACACAGAGGATACGTGTAACGGGCGGCTATGAACGGCAACCCGAATCCACAAATGGTGATCCAGCATATAGTGAAAATTTTCATCCAGATAACCGACTTCTTCCACCACCGAGCGCCGCAAGAAAACTGCCGGCTGACAGATTACCCGGAAACGCAAAAACTCCCTCAATCCCCAATTCCCAAACGACCAGCGGTTGATTGGCAAGCCTCTTTCATCTATCGCGATCGCATCTCCATAGACCATCCCCAGGGTTGAATCTTCCTGGAATACCCGAACAGCCTGGGCGATAGCGCCGGGTAAGTATTGGTCATCCGAATTCAGCCAGGCAACGATTTCCCCCTTTGCCCGGCGCAATCCCTTGTTGATCGCTTCAGCCTGCCCGTGATCTTTTTCGGAGACCCAATAGGTTAAGTAAGATTGATACTTTTGAATGATCGCCTGGCTGCCATCACTAGAATCGCCATCAATAATAAGATACTCCAGATCGAACAAATCCCCAAGAGCAGCTTGATGGATGACTGATTGAATCGTGCCTTCTAAGTAGGCAGCCTGATTATACGAAGGGGTGATGATACTAACCAGCGGACGCAAGCACATTTTATGGCAACGGTTGAGTCAGGTCGAATATCAAATATCCCTTTCCTTCTGCAATCAGGGGATATTTCTCAGTGAGTGCCTTTTTCAGGTCTTGCTGGGCTTCAAATTGATTTAGAGCGGTCACCAAAAAATAATCCATCCCCTCGAGACGATTCGTAAAAGTGGTCTCAAAGTCCTTTTCGCGTCCTCGTAAGGCAGCCAGCTCCTGTTCACCGCTCGTCTGCCAAAGAGTTACCTTTCGCCAACCATAATACATTAGCGGATAGCCGTAACTCTGGGTCAAGGCAATAATGCGCCCCTCGGCCGGCAACAAGGCCCCGATTTTCGCCCAATATTGCGGTGCAGCGCGGTTATCTTCGGCGCGGGCGGTCATTACGCTAATCCAGGCTGGATAAACCACAAGCAAGAGTACCCAAAATGCGAAACTCAGACGCCAGAACCCTTTAATGCCCTTCAGCCGTTCGAGCAAAACTTCTGCTACAGGCGTCAGCGAGAGCGCCAAAATTGGCACGAGCTGGATGGAATAATAGCTATGCGTGTACATTTGATAGGGAACGGTTAGTCCGTAAATAAAATAGCCGATCCACCAGCCCACCAAGAGCGAACGGAAGCGCGGGGATGCTAACCAGATACCCAGCAACCCTAAAACAATTGAGGCGAATCCGACTAAATCGCTGAGAAATGATAACCAGCGCACATAAAATGCTGGCTCTTTTAGAAGGTATGCCAGCGAGACTGTCCAGTTCTCAAAATATGCTCCAAGACTTCCCTGACGATTGGAGAAATAATACGCAAAGGGAATCACCGCCATTATCAGAGTCATTGTCCATAATTGGGGGTTTTTGATGATCTGTATAAATTTATAGCCTCCCAACACCACTGAGACAGCGCAAGCAGCAACCATATAGCCCGCAACCGGTTTGGTCAGCACAGCCATCCCCGCCGCAACGGCAGCAAAAATCGCCCATCGCCAGGTAGGGGTTTCCCGCCAGCGCACGAGCGCATAACCGGCTACAACGATCCACATCGTCATCGCCGGGTCGGGTTGAAACGCCCGACTTGCCTGGACGGCAAAAGGCAAGAGAAGCATATATCCCAGAGAAAATAGAGCCGCTGAAGGAGTGGTTAGCCGCCTGGCAAGGAGAAAAAGAACAAGAGCTCCTGTTAACCAAAACAGAATGCTATAGGCACGTCCGACCCAAAGCTGTTCCTCGCCGAGCAGACGGTAGGTGTAAGCGGTGAGCGTCTCCAAGATCGGCGCTTCAAAACGCCCGGTCGAGCGAGCAATGGAAATCGCCAGGTCTCGTTTGTCCGCCTCGGCGTTGGGGAGGATTTGATAATAGATGCTGCGCGCAATGATGGCGCCACGCAACTGGCGGGAGGGATGGTAATCCAAAGGTGGATCGGTAAGATCGTAGAACCGTAACACGGCTCCTAAAATCAGCAGCGATAGAACAAGCAATAATTCAATCAAGAAATTGCGCTTCATTTCGTTCATCGGGTAAGTTCGTTGGATGGAAGGGTATAAATTGTCGCAATTCGGTCTTCTTTATAAACCTTAAGTTGCTCCATTAATCTTTGCAACCGAGCATTGGGCTTTAGATAATGAAAAACGACAAGGTAAGCTGGATACTCGTTGATCACCATGCTCTCATCAGCCAGTTCTGTAAAATACCATCCCGCTTCGCCAGTCCACAGATACATCGTTGACAGAGAATTGCTATAGAGCTGATTGGTCTCAAGGGTCTGCAGGGTCTGGATCACCTGGGATTCGTGCCATCGCCGGTTAGCGACCCCAAGCCCTTGTTTGTGAAGAGTTTGAAGACGAGAGAAACTCTCGTTTGTGTAATAGAAAAGCAACAGGAGAGCCATCCCGGTACCGATCACTTTCCCTAACCATTTTCGACTTTTCCACAAGAAGCCCAGAAACGCAGAAACGAGGATAATTACCGATAATTGGGTCGGGATAAGCATTCGCTCGGTAAAACCAATCGCCGGATCAAAAAACAGTTTGCTCAAAATTACAAAGGGCACATAAAGCATGCCAAAAAGAATATAGATAACAACCAAAGGGATGGGGCGAAGAGCCTGAATGGGTGAAATCTCCTTTTTCTTTGCTTCATACAACCACCAAGCCAAGACAAGAAGGAAAAATAATCCTGCGCCGATCACCAGCCATTTTTCTCGCCCATAAATAATTCTACCGGGCAACAACCATCCCATCAGGGTTTGAACCATCGAGAGCCAGTTTTTCATTCCGAGTGGTGTAAACGTCAACTGACGGTTCAGGAATTGATTCTCGATTTGAAAATTTCTGAACGTCCAGAGCAACATGGGCACACCACAGATCACCATGGTCAGCCCAAGGTTGATCAGCAAAGCTTTCCATCCCGGTTGTCTAAGTACGGCTAAGATTAGCGCCAGCGTGATAATAGCCACAACGCCAATGTAGCGGGTCAGCCAGGCAATAGCCAAGCAGAAAAGCGCAAGTATCAAGTAAAGCCGTCGGTCGGTTTTATAAAAGACGTCAACCAGCAAAAACCCACTTAGGATCAGAGTAAGAAAGAGCGGTTCGCTCATTGCCCAGGCATGGCGCTCCAACAGCGGAGCTGAGAAAAGGGTTAAAAGGCTGGCAAATAAACCGCTCCAGGGACAATGAGTAATTCTTAAGGTCGTTATTCCCACCAGGATAATCAACAGGCCAAACAGAAAGGCATGAAAATAGCGCACCGTGATATAAGCATCCCATCCTACCCATTCGAAGGCGGCTAAAACGACCGAAAAGGCAGGAGGATAATGCGTAAGCGGAATCAGAGAATTCCCTGAACCAGGATACGCCAGAATGCCCTTCTGAGCCAAATTGCGAGCCGCGCCGATATATTGATAAGAATCGGCCACCCAACCGGCTCCCCACACCGTTGCATAGAGCACCATCCAAAAGCCAATGGAGGCGAGGAGCAAAAATCCGATAGCAAAGAAAATCAGCCTTGGAGAAAGTTTACGATGGGAGTTCTGCATTGAACAGAGGTTCGGTCTTAATCAAAAAGCCGATCATAGTCCACCTTTGGGAAAACCTGTAATTTCCCGCCAATGGTAGCATCCAGCACTTCCCTTCCGGCCGCTTCAAAGGCTTGCTTTGCCATGCGATAGGCACGCTCTGAAGTCTCCAGGTCTGGCAGTTGCCAGCGAAAGCCTTTTCCGAAATAACTTGCGTGAAAGTGATCCTTGTCTTCCCCTTGGGAAATGACGGTCGTGTTTGGCTTCCCCTGGGTCGAAAAATTGTGATCAACGCCGATGAGGATCACTTGCTGAAAGCCCATAAAGAAGGCAAGTTGTAAAGCCACATAGGTCACCGTTGCTCCTTCCCATAAGCGATGGCGCGCATCCACAGCAAATTTCGGGCCTGTGTAGGTCGTGTAGAGAAAGATCGTCCGCTCATCTGGAGGGCTGGTGAAAAAACGTCGCGAACGCCAGGAAAGAAATTTTGGCATGGGGAGCGCTAAAATATCCGTCAGGCATTGTTCAATGACGAGATCGTTGATTGCCACATAGTAGGTGGTAACAAAACCGATCTGGTCAAAGGCGAGATAGATGCGATTCATCCCAAAGGTAATCTCATCCTTCAGTCTGGTCAGGTCGGTTTGCTTTAAGCTGGGTCCATTGCCGATAATAAAACAGCGCTGCCCCTGATGACGTTGGGCATAGCCTTCTAGGGCACGCTTGCTTTGTCGACGCCAAGGATGAAAGGTAGCGGCAGGGTACTGCGCAGCGCGTCCGAAAGCATAGCGCATCCGACTAAGAGGACGCCATATCGCAGGAGGGAACAAACGTTTGAGCAGAGGAATGTAGGTACCCATTTATTCTGTGCTGAGGCGAGCAGTTGCGCCGCCATCAACGATTAAAGCCTGCCCGGTCATAAACGAGGATTGGGTCTCGTCGGCAAGGAAGTAGATGGCGTGAGCAATCTCTTCAGGTTTACCAATGCGCCCATTAACCGTCTTACGGGCTAAATTATCCAACCGTTCCAGGATATCTCCTCCCGATACGTGCCCCCGCCCTAAGCCGGCGCGCAACATGGGGGTATCTACTGCTCCGGGCAAAACTGCGTTCGCTCGAATGTTATCCCTGGCAAACTCAATCGCGATTGCCCGCGTCAGAGCCAGAAGTCCCCCTTTGCTGGCTGCATAAGCGGCGATGTTGGCGGAAGTTGCGACAGCATGAACCGAAGATACGTTGACAATCGCTCCTCCCCCGGCAGCTTTCAACAAGGGGTAAGCCAGCTTGACTCCCAGAAACACAGAGGTCAGGTTGGAGGCAAGCACCATATTCCACTCATCAATGGTCGTTTCCAGCAAAGGTTTAGCAACCTGGACAGCCGCATTGTTCACCAAAGCGTGTAAGTAGGGGGTGAGCTCTCTGGTAGCGGTAAAGATCGCTTGCAGGTTTTCGCTAATTGAAATATCCGCCTGAATGAAAGCGCCATCCGAAGGAAAAGCCTCTCCAAAAGGGGCCCGATCAACACCGATTACCTTCCAGCCCATGTAGGCAAAATGATGAACGGTCGCCCGGCCTATGCCGCCGGCCGCACCGGTGATCAACACAACCCGAGCAGATTCTTTGTCACTGTTGATCATACAGGTTACTCCTTAAACTTCTGCTGCAGCCAATGTCGGCACATTTAATCCATTGATTAAAATTTTGTAAACCGTTCATAGCGTTCTTCTAAATCCTCACAAGCAATCCCCAGGCCTTGCAACAGGTTTCGCAGGGTGTTTCGATGCACACGCTCCCACGCCGCAGGGCTGGAATTGGCATTATGCGGGGCTAACAGCACCTGATCCATCTTCAGCAAGGGCGAATCGAGAGGTAAAGGCTCCTGCTCAAAGACATCTAAAGCCGCCCCTCCGAGATGGCCGTTTTGAAGGGCGTTGATCAGAGCTTGCTCATCTACTACTGCACCCCGTGCGGCGTTGATCAGAACTGCGCCTGGTTTCATCAACTTCAATGTCTGCTCATTGATCAAGTGATAACTCGTAGGGTTGAGGTCACAATTCAGGCTCACAAAATCCGCCCGCCGTAATAAATCTTCCAGGCTGGTCATTTCGACCTGATTTTCGGCAATGAAATCGTGAGCAATTTCGACAATATCATTCCCCAGGATGCGCATTCCAAAAGCGCGTGCCCGGCGGATGACCGCCTTGCCAATATTGCCCACTCCAACAACACCCAGGGTACATTCACTCAGAGAGCGACCTGGAAGCTTCTCCCATTGACCGGCTTTCATCGCTCGATCCATCCATGGTTGACGGCGAGCAAAGGCCAGCATGTACCCCAAAACCGTATCCGCCACCGGCAAAGTAAAGGCATTTGGGGTTCGGCAGACCTGAATCCCTAATCGCGCGGCGGCATCATGGTCAATGGAATCCACGCCCGACCCCCATTTGGAAATCACTTTCAAGCGGGGGGCGCAGGCTTCCAGAACACGCGCCGTGTAGCGGTCATCGCCACAGATGGTGCCATCATACTGACCGGCTACTGTGAGCAATTGCTCTTCAGACAGTCGCTCTTTGACTTCGATAGAAAGAACTTGAATGCCATAGCTTTCTAGCAACGGTTGAAAATGGTGACGGCGCGGTAACATATATGGAGCCGAAAAAAGCACCACAAAGGTCATAAAGGTTCCTCTTATTTCTGATGATTTCTTTGAGCCAGAAAATCCACAATTGCAAAGTCTAACTCGTCATCAATATCCCAGGCTTCGGCCGCATCGATTTCAAACATCAGCGGGCGTTCTCCAAGACGGTTACGTCTGCGCAGCAAGGTCTCAGCCGTAAAGATATAGATACACGAGTTCTCCTCATAGACTGGCGGTAAGTCTTGCGTTTGCAGCAAGATCGCCGGATTGTGATTGATGGCGCGTCCGACTTGATCGTACAGGCGGGTTTGCCAGCGAGTAACCGAAAATAGCGAGTCGTAGGCGGGATAATTTTCGCGGAAAATATGAATAGCCCGAGATATGGTTTCGGCTTTCAATAATGGATTGGTGCTGTGGGTTTGCAAATAAAGGTCAGCTTTTACCTGGGATATGTCATAAGCTAAAATTTCGTTCATTGGCACGCGATCGCCGCGTAGGGTTTCCGGCCGGACCAGACAGTGAACCTGGGGGAAATGAATTTCCAAGTCTTTCTGGATCAGCGGACTATCGGTGTCCACCACAATTTCAGTGATTTCTGCACAGCTTTGCAAAGTTTCTAAAATGTGATGAAACAAAGGCTTGCCGGCTAAAGGGCGATAATTCTTGCCGGGCACTCGCTGGGAGTGATGGCGCATGGGAACTAGGGCGACAATTTTCGGTGAAGAGCTTGTTATCATTTCATCCACTCTGGATTTAGGGATCATTATACCGAATCGGCTCAATGTTGCGGGTCCCGTAAAGGGTTTTCTGCTCCCGAAACTGGCGCGGATAGTAAAAAGTCTGGCGCAGTTGCCAGGTCAGAGGGCCAGCCTCACGATAACCGCGATAGGTGCCCCAAAACTGCATCCAGCGAAACCAGAGAATATCCCACCAATGACGGCTCAAAGCTCGCTCCCAGCGGGCGTGCCATAGATCGGTGAAGATATTGCTCAGGGTCAGACGCAGGAAATCCATCAACGTGAATTTCTCTTGAGGAAAGATGCGCTTAAACGCCATGGCTTCGCGCCGGTAGCGATTAAAAACGGCCTGCGGCGATTCTTGATGCACATGAACGATTTCTGCTTCAGCAACATAGGCAATTCGATAGCCCTGTTCCAGCGCCCATTTTGCCCAGGCAACATCTTCTAATCCACTCAAGGTTTCATCGTAGGGATGCTGTTGCCATAAGGCACGGCGAATGGCCGCGTTTGCATTATTACAGAAGGGATGGCTTTGAGCAAGATTGGTCTGTTCGCCATACCACTGGAAGAAAATCTGTTTTTCGGAGAAGAGGCTTTGTTGATTTCCGCGTTGTTTTCCATAGGTCAGCGCAATCTTCTCGTTTTCAAAGGGGGCTAACAAGCGCTCCAACCAGTCCGGATAGACCGGATAGACATGCGCGCTGGCGATGACAACGAACTCGCTGCCTGCCTGCTGAATTCCGAGGTTGAGCGAACGACCAAAAGTAAACTCCTGCGGTTCGATTCGCACCACCTTGGCAGCATAGCTTTTGGCAATTTCAACTGTCCGATCGGTAGAGCCAGAATCGACCAAAATGATCTCGGCCGGCCGGAGCGTTTGATGAGCGATTCCCTCTAATAATCGCCCGATATGCTTTTCCTCGTTGTAAGCCCGGATAACCACCGAGCAAGCATGGATGCTATGAGGAGACAAGGTTGCTAATCACACTCCAAAGCAGACCACACAGACTGCACAGGGCTATCAGCAGGGCAATGATCCCAAAGATCAACATAAAGTTCGTTCCGATTGCTTGTTGTCGTAAAACGGCCTCTTTGGGATTTTCGGGATTATAATACGCTTTCACCTGAGCGCCTACAGGATAACGGGCAATTTCTTCGTTGGCTTTTTGGGGCGAGGCATAGCCTCTCCTTGCCCCGAAAGCAATTTGATCACCTTGATACGTCACCCCGTTAACCTGATAGGTATATTCTATATGCGGATAATAGGAGCGTTGAATATCACCCTCACTATCTGCACTCCTGCTCTCGCGCACTTCGGCAAGGGTGATCTGGGCGAGTACGGTCGGCCAGTTCTGACTTACGGCGACTTTTTGCTGCTGCTTACGGCTGGCAATCATCAACCAGACCCCCAGCCCACCAAAGACCAGAACGAAAAAGCCCCCACACAACACAGAAAACAAAACAGAAAAGCCATCGGTATTCATAGATTCCTCGCTCTCTTGGTTAAAGGGATGTGAGTCTGGGAGTCTTTATCGCAGTTTCCTTCGGGCAGCTAAGCGAGATGAGCGCTCAACCATTTGCGCTTGTACGAGGCTTGTCGTGTTTACTCGGAAGCAATCAAGCAGGGAACTTTTACAACCCAAACTCGGTTTACTGTAGATGATAATCTAAAAAACCAATTTTTATTGAATGATTTACCAGTTTTCGTCTTTCTCATATCCCAACAGCGTAACCATGCCGGGACAATATTCCTTGAATAATTGTTTGTGTTGGGGAGTGAACGCCTCCCGCCAGCCGCCTGCACCGCCTTTGCGAAAAGTCGGCGAGCGTTGCGGTTGAATATGGCTTTCCAAAACCCGGATGGCTTCTTCAAGGTCCTGAGATAGAGGGAATCCCCGTTTTATGGCATGTCTCAGAATTGCCCGCAGAATCGATTGGCGATCTACAAAGAAGGCTTCATATTGTAAAGTTAGCACATGAGGGTTATCTAACCATCCTAAATATGGCCTGAAACGATCGGCGAGGCCCGGCAAAGGAGGATCAGCCCAAGGCACGCCGGTTATCGTCGCCGCCAGACGTTCCTCAAAGGTAGAGAATTCGTACGCAAAGAGGCGGTGATGGGCATGCCGAGGCTCCATTTCGGTGACATAGTGCAGGTGTGAGATCGCCACATCCCGCGGATCGCGGAGGATAAAGTATGTAGCAAACGGAGGTGCGGCCAGGATTTCCACCGCTTGCGAGAAGGCATGAAGGTGGCCGTAACCAATATCGCCCGGAAGAAACCGCTTCAGGTCAGCAATGATCTCAGCCTCCGAGCGCAATCGACCGCCATCCCCCTCATACATCACCACCGCAGGCAGACCGCTGTCCACAGCCGGCCCAATCTCCGTAAATGCCTGTAGAACCTGGGTCAGCAGATGGGTGCCGCTTTTGGGAAAGGAGTTTGCAAACAAGATG
>Ga0197142_1004529_pt1 | contig 11196 bp, 9 predicted proteins | sample GBS60_MetaG_FD_148614 | JGI IMG/M metagenome (GOLD analysis project Ga0197142, IMG submission 148614) | Sediment microbial communities from Great Boiling Springs, Gerlach, Nevada, United States - GBS 60_MetaG | ecosystem: Environmental > Aquatic > Thermal springs > Hot (42-90C) > Sediment... | reverse complement strand
CGGTGAGGTTGAGCAGAAGAAGGAGGCCGACGGCGGCGGCGAAGCCGAAGTATCGCAGGCGCTCCCCGGCTGCGCTGCGGGAATGGGCCGACAGCTCGATTCGGTGCTGGTGCATCGCGCGCCGTCTGCTAACCGGTTGCCGAACCATTATCCCACCGGCCATCGAGAGGCGCTGGCCGGCGGGTCGCCCGAGGGGTTATCGTATCCGGAGGAGGTTTTCCATGGCGATGTACCAGGTTCGGCGATGGCTGGAAGGCGGGCTCGGCCGGTGGAGCCGGCGCGAGCTGCTCGGAGGCCTGCCCGTGCTGGCCGGAGGCCTGCTGCCCGGCCGCGCGACGGCCGCAGCGCCCCCGATGCGCCTGGGCAAAGAGATTTACGAGTCGATCGGGGTGCGACCCCTGATCAATTGCAAAGGCACGTTCACCATCATCAGCGGCTCGCAGACGCTGCCCGAGGTGAAGCGCGCCATGGACGATGCCTCGCGCCATTATGTCCATCTCGATGAATTGATGGAGGCGGTGGGCCGCCGCCTGGCCGAGCTCACTCAGGCCGAGTGGGGTATCGTGACCGCCGGCTGCGCCGCGGCGCTCACGCTCGCCACGGCCGCCTCGATCGCCGGCGGCGATCCGGAAAAGCTCCAGCGGCTGCCCGATCTCACCGGTCTTAAAAGCGAGGTCATCGCGCCGCGTTACTCGCGTAACGTCTATGACCATGCCGTGCGCATGCTGGGCGTGCGCATGGTCACGGTGAATTCCATCGAAGAGTGCGAGCGGGCCTTCAACGACAAGACCGCCATGGTCATGATCCTGGCCGGGCCGGGCGACGACGGGCCGCTCGGCATCGAACCGGTCTCGCGAATCGCCCGCCGGCACGGGGTGCCGGTGCTCGTCGACGCCGCAGCCGAACACCTGGTGATTCCGAATCCGCACCTCGGCCGAGGCGCCGATCTGGTGGCCTATAGCGGCGGCAAGTGCCTTCGCGGGCCGCAGTGCGCCGGTCTGCTGCTCGGCCGCAAGGACCTGGTCAAGGCGGCCTGGCTGCACAGCGCGCCGCACCACGCCTTCGGCCGGTCGATGAAAGTGGGCAAGGAGGAGATCATGGGGATGTTGGCGGCTGTCGAGATGTGGGTGCGGCGCGACCATGAGGCCGAGTGGCGCCAGTGGGAGTCGTGGCTGGAGACGATCGCGCGGCGGGTGAAGAAAATCGACGGCGTCACCACCGAGGTCCTCCAGCCGCAAGGACTTTCTAACCGTTCGCCGCGCCTGCGCATCCACTGGGACGCCGCCGAGCGGGGCATCACCGGCGCCGAAGTCGAGAAGCTGCTCTTTGAGGGCGATCCGCGGATCGTGCTCGGCGGCTCGACGGGCGACCGGCGCTGGGGCGGCGCCAGTTCGATCACCATCATGCCCTACATGATGATGCCGGGTGAGGCCGAGGTGGTCGCCGAGCGCATCTACAGCGTGCTCGCCAGGCCGCCCCGCCACGAAGCGCAGGCTCCGGCGGGGCCGCCTGTTCAGATCGCCGGCCAGTGGAACGCGCGCCTGGAGTTCGTGCTGGGCAGCGCCGAACACCGCCTGATCTTCGAGCAGGACGGCTCGACGTTCGTCGGCACGCACATCGGCGAGATGCTCTCGGGCGACCTGCGCGGCTTCGTCGAGGGCGACCGGGTGTACTTCCGCAGTTCGCAGCGCTACGAGGGCACGCGGCTCGAATTCGACTTTGCGGGGCGGCTGGAGGGGGAGGTTTTGCGCGGCACGGTGGGCCTTGGCCAGTATGGCGAAGCGCGCTGGGAGGCCCGTCGGCACCGCTACGGCGGAGCGGGCGGCCCGGTGCGGCCGATCAAGAACGTCTGAAATTCAGCGGGCGGCCAGGCTGAACTCGACGCCCCGCTCGCGGTTGAGCTGTTCGGAGAACTCTCGGTCGATCAGCGCGAGGGAAGCCCGGTTGTGCGAACCCTGAACGGTGATGTAGTGCAGCGTGTCTCCCTCGATCCAGTACGCCAGGGCCGGATAGATGGAATGGTTCTTGTAAGCGATGAGGTAGATGGTTGGCTTGGCCTCGGCGGCGCGAGGGGGCGTCGGCTCCGGATGCGAGGGCACCGGCGCCTGGTAGGATTTGAGCGTCGGCGAGGCGGGCTCGGGCAGCTCGTCGCGCGTGTAGTCGCGGACGACCCCGCGGGCCGTCTCCGGCGTGTAGTATTGGTTGATGATCACCGTGGGCTGCTGCGGCGGCTGATTCACCACCATCACCGTGTTCTGCCCCGGGACCTGAGGGGCGTAGGCGTATCCGGTCCAAACCGGAACGGCGTACGGAATGATGACCGGAAAGGCTCGGCGGCGATCCAACGGGCCGGTGATGAGGTCTCTGGGATAGCCCAGGATGGTCGCCGACAGGCGCTGTCCGAAACTCGGACCGGGGCGAAAGTGGGGGCTCAAGAGCGGCGGCGCCGTGCCGGTGCCGGGAAACAGAATATTGCCGAACCCGGTCGGAGATCCATAGGTCCGATAGCCGCCGGGTCCGCGGCCGTAGAGGCTGCCGACGAACTGCGCGGCTGCCGTCGCGGCCAGGACCAGCCCCAAAGCGAAGGCCGCTGTCAAGTTTTTCATGGCGATGCCACCTGAGTCGAGCTTAACCAGCCTGCCTCTTGGACGCAAGCCGCCTCGGGCCGGTTGCGACCGCTCGAGTGCGGCCCGGAGGGTCTCAACGGGTGCCGTCCAGTCCCAGCTCCGCGGCCCGGGCCCGCATGGCGTCGATGCAGAACTGAATGTGCTCCTCGAGCGGCACGCCAAGTTCGGCGGCCCCGGTGCGGATGTCGTCGCGGTTCACCGAGCGGGCAAACGCCTTGTCCTTGAGCTTCCTCTTGACGGAATCCACCTCGACCTCATGAATGCTGCGGCCGGGCTTGACGTAGGCGACGGCGGTGAGGAAGCCGGCCAGCTCGTCGCAGGCGAACAGAGCCTTCTCAAGCAACGACTGACGGGGCACGCCGGTGTAGGTGGCGTGCGAGAGGATGGCGCGCCGGATCTCCTCGCTGACGCCGTGCGCGGCCAGAATCGGCTCGCCCTTGAGCGGATGGTCGGGCGCCTGGGGGTGAATCTCCCAATCGAAATCGTGCAGCAGCGCGGTAACCGCCCAGGTCTGCTCGTCCTCGCCGAACTTGCGGGCGTAGGCGACCAGGCAGGCCTCCACCGCCAGGGCGTGCTTGCGCAGGTTGTCGGACTTGGTGAACTGGCAAAGGATCTCCCACGCCTGATTCCGATCCATGCTTGTACTATAATGAAAGGCGTCTTCCGCCCGTGGGCCTGTGGCGCAGTTGGGAGCGCGCTTCCATGGCATGGAAGAGGTCGAGGGTTCGAATCCCTCCAGGTCCACCAAACCTTCCGTGAGTGCCGGACGGTTGCGCAGCTCGGGGTAGGCTCCGCCTGTTTCTCCGCTCAAGCGGCGTTTTCAGGGGGAACCAGAAAGCTAAAGTGCGCCGCTTCGAGCCACAGGCCGTTGCGCGGATGCTCCCGGCGATACAAGTCGGCGACCTTCTCAAGCGCCGCCGAGAGCCTCTGTCCTTCGGCGCCTCGTGTCGCAGCGGAGAAGCCGTGAACGAGCACCGAGCGGTTGCGCGTTTGCGGGCGAAGCGCTCCGAGCCAAGCCGGATCCGCAAGCGTCCGGGCAAGCTCGATTCCGGCCGCATCGCCCTTGTTCTGCTCCAGCCACTCCAGCAGGCGGGCCGCATCCTGACGTCCCAGAGCGATCCTGGCACCCCCTCGTCTCAGATGCGGGTTCTCCTCGAACCAGGCCGCCAGAGCCTTATCCTTTGTGCTGATTCGGTCTGTGTCGATGCCGTGCGAAAACAGGCGGAGCTGGCCCATCAGTTCCAGGATCCGGTAGAGGCGTACGAGCACCTCCTCGTAGCGGCGCTCGCGCAGCCGGCGGCGGGCGTTGGCGATCAGATCGGCGGCGAGCGCCCGGCAATAGCCCGCATTGTCGGGATTGTTCGGCGGAGCAGGACCCGCCAGCACCTCGAGTAGTTTCTGCTGCTCGGCCGTGGGCAGCCAGGGCGCCGCGAGCGGTGGAGCCTCCGGCGGCATCCCGTCGCGCCGCGCCAGCCGGGCGGCCTCCGGGTAGTCGAAGCGATCCCAGGCGCCCCAGAACGCCGCCGCCCAGGCCACCCAGAGGATCTCCTCCTCCAGATACCCGACGCGGCGAACCTTCGGAGCGCCGGGGAACAGCGTCCCGACGGCGGCAAAGTTCCCGTGCCGGAGTAGCTCCAGGGCCAGCTCGAGGTGGCGACGCCGGAAAACCTTCCCGATTTCGATGTCTTTGGTCTGCTCCGTGCCCGGCACCGCCATGCCCCGTTCGTCTCGCCGGCCGGCGCTGATGTAGCGGATCTTGCCCACTGAGTGCGCCGCCGCGGCCATCATCAGCCCCGCCGACATCGGTTTGGTTCCCCGCGTGATGTCGGCGGTGATCCGCTCGGCTTGGAACCCCTCCTCGAGCAACTGCTCGATTCGGCGGGCGAAGTGGGCAAAGCAGGCGTCGGCATCCTCCTCGTCGCCTTCCTTGGGCAGCGCGCTCACCTCGATCGGATAGCCAGGGAACACTCGTTTCAGCAAGAGTGCGTTAGGTTCGGTCTTCTTCGAGGGCAGCAGGATCACCTTCGCCCACTGCCCTTTTTCGAGCGATTTTCGCGACGGGCGGATCAGGGTCGATTCGAGCTCGTCGGCCGTTCCTGTGCCGACGGTGAGGAGCAGAACCTCTCGGGCGTCCATGCGCCCATTTTCCGCCTAACGCATCCAGCCGAGCACGGCGAAGCCGCCGACAAGCAGCGCCACGAAGGCCAGCGCCAGCCAGTCAAAGTAGCGGTCGATGAAGGGCTGCATGCGCGGCCCCGCCCAGCGAATCAGGGCGCCGACCAGAAAGAAGCGCGCGCCGCGACCCACGAGGGAGACCGCGGTGAACGCGGCCAGGTTCATGTAGAAGGCCCCCGAGGCGATGGTGAAAACCTTGTAGGGAATCGGCGTGAAGGCGGCCGTGAAAACGATCCAGAAATCGTACCGGCCGTACCAGTGCTGCACCTGCTCGTAGTAATGGTGGGCGCCATAGAAGTCGATAATGCGCATGCCCACGGCGTCCATGAAGAACCGGCCGATCGCGTAGCCGGCCACGCCGCCCAGAGCGCTTCCGAGCGTGCAGATCAGGGAAAAGCGCAGCCAGCGGCGCGGCGCCCCCATCACCAGCGCGATGAGCAGCGCGTCGGGCGGGATCGGAAAGAAACTCGACTCGGCCAGCGCCAGCCAGAACAGGGCGTGGGCGCCGCCGGGTCGTTCCGCCCAGGAGAGGACCCAGTCGTAGAGTCGGCGATGGATGCGCCAGGCCGGCTGTGTGAGCGTGGACATTCAGTTTCGAGGGCAGGCCGCAGTCAACCTTACGATCATACCGAGAAGCGACGGCCGGCCGCTTCAGGCCAGGTACTCCCGGATCAGCCGGATGTTTTCCGGGGGCGTCTCAAGCGGCAGGCAGCCGGTTCCCATCAGGCAGTTGGGCCGTGCGATGGCCAGAATCCGGTCGATTTCGCGGTAGATGGCCTGGCGGTCGGAGCAGGCGACGATGCGCGGATCCATGTTCACGCGGACCTTCACGTGGGGGTGAGTCTGCCATACGCGCTCGATGAAAGCGGCCTGATTGGTCTCGACGTTGGTGACGAGAAAGCCCGTGCCGGTCGAAAGCAGGTCGTCCACGATGGGATAGGTGTTGCCGCCCATGATGCAGGGTACGGGGTGGCCGGTGATTTCGGCCGCGATCGCCAGCATGTGACGCAGCGCCGGCAGTTCAATCTCTCGGAATTGGCGCGGCGAAACGAGCGGGGGCGCGGCCGCGGACTCGAAGAAGGCCACGTCGAGGCCGGCATTGACGACGGCGCGGCAGAAGGCGGCCTGGTTTTCCGCCAGTCGCATCAGGGCGCGGGCGACCGCCTCCGGCTTCAGGACCAGCTCCTCGCACAAGCCGTTAATGCCACGCAGGTTGAAGGCGATGGAGAAGGGCCCGGCCACCGGAATTCGAACGTCGGCCTCCGGCAGGGCCTCGCGCAGGCGACGGCCCACCTCGATCACCATGGGGATGCGGCCGTCGCGCGCCGGATCGAACGGCTCGAGCGAGCAAGCCTGTTCGATGTCTTCGAACAGCGGCGCCACGGCCGGGATGCCGTTGTCGCTTGCCGGAACGACGCAGGCGCCGTAGGCCTCGGCTTCGAGATTGTAGATATCGATGCCGACGACCACGGGTTGGTGCCGGTATTCCAGCCAGGCAGTCCGGTGGGCTTCAAACAGCAGCTCCGGGTCGCGGGAGACCTCCCAAGGGGAGCGGCCTACGAAACGGGCCGCATGCTCATAGACGGACGGCGTAAATGGGATCTTCACCGGACCTCGCCGACGTTACGATGTGCGGCAGGTTGCAGCATTCGCCCGGCCCCCGGCCAGGCCCGCGAGGCCGTAAAGCGCCGCCCGGACCGCAAGGATCCGTATCAGCCGCAGCTCGTGCGTTCGGCCCGCTTTGATTCTACCGCACTAGTCGGGGAACCCGTGGCGGCTCAAGTTCGGGATAATGCGCAGCGCGTTTTTGTAGTAAACCTTCTTGAGCACCTCTTCCGGAAGGTCGAGTCCGTAAAGTTTCCACAAGCCGTGATACTTGCGGTCGTGGTCAAAGTATTCGTCGGCGGTTTCGAGCACCCGAAAGTAGGTGATGTATTCCTTCGGCCGCCAGGTGTCCTTGCCGAAAAGGATCCGGTCCTGGTGACGGATGAAGAACTCGCGGGCGAAGCGGGGCTGGCGGCCGATCTCCTCGATGACGGCGCCGAACTCGGTGTAGACGTTCGGCAGGCGGTCGAGCAGGCGCCCGAGCGCCGCCAGATCATTGCCCAGCCAGCCCAGGTGCGCATTGATGAAGGTGGTCTTCGGGTGCCGGGCAAAGAGCCGGTGCTGTTCGGCCAGCAGCTCCTCAAAGCGCGGGTACTCGCCCGGCGGTCGGGCGCGGCTCGGAAACAGCTTCAGCTCGAGCCACCGCTCGTTGTACTTGTCCATGGGATCAAACAGGGCCTTGGGCTCGGCGGTGTGAATCAGCACGGGGATCTTCAGGCGGCCGCAAGTTTCAAAGAGGCGGTCAAAACGCGGATCGTCCACCGGGATGCGCCGGCCCTGGGAGTCCTTGAGCGTCATGCCGAAGTTCTTGAAGATCTTCAGCCCGCGAGCGCCGGCGGCGACGTCCTGCTCGAGCCGGCGCGCGATGCGCTCGCCGAAGTCCGGCTCGTCGACGCCGGCAAAATCGATATTGGCGAAGACCACGAATCGGTCGGGGTAGGCCGATAGCAAGTCAACGGTCCGGCGCAGCCGCTCGCCGGTGCCGCCGCTCAGGTTCACCATCAGGCGCAAGTTGATACGGTCCATGTCGGCGACGAGGCGCTTGAGCTCATCGGGCGTCATCGAACTCCGCTGGTGATTGTGGACGTCGATGAAGGGAAAGCGCGCCCGCTCGATGGTGCTGCGGGGAACCACGAGCGTCGAGCGCGGCTCGTACTCTTCGATCGTCATGACCTGGGCGGCGAGCGCCAGGGGGACAAAGCTCAACAACAGGTGTCTCATACGGCGTATGCAGGCAAGAGCAGTTTGCGGGCCTCCCCCACCAGCATCAGCGAGCCGGTGATGAAGATTGCGGCCTCCGTCGGCGCCGCGGCGGCACGCTCCAAGGCGTCTTCGACGCTCGGCGCCACCTCGACGGCGGGGTGGTCGAAAAACGCCTCGAGCAGCTCGGCGCGCACGGCGCGATGCGAATTCGGGTTGGTGAGGATGATCCGGTCAGCGAGCGGGGCAAGCAGTCCGGCGATCTCATCGAGCGACTTGTCGCGCAAGGCGCCGAAGATGATCCAGATGGGGCGGCCGGCATAAAAGCGCCGGATGTGCGTGGCGAGCGCCCGGACGCCGGCCGGATTATGTGCGCCGTCGAGTACGATCTCGGGCGCCTGCGCCACCCGCTCCAGGCGTCCGGGCCAGCGCGTCTGGCGGATGCCGCGTTCGATCGCCTCGACCGGGACGGTGAGCAATTCGAGCATGGCCGTCGCCGTGAGGGCGTTTTCCACCTGGTGTTCGCCGGCGAGGGGGCATTCCAGGCGGATCGTGCCGTTGCGCCCTTCAACGACGGAGCGGTGGCCGTCTCGATCGAGCTCGAGCGAGGTGAGCCTCCAGCACGATGTGTGCGCCACCGGGATGCCGAGCTCGGCCGCGCGCTGCTCGAGCACCCGGAGCGCTTCCGGGCGTTGCCGGGCGAAGACGGTCGGAGCACCCGGCTTGAGGATGCCCGCTTTTTCCCGGGCGATCGATTCGATCGAGTTGCCGAGATAGCGTTCGTGATCGAAATCGATCGGGGTGATGGCCGCCAGCTCCGGCTGGACGACGTTGGTGGCGTCCAGCCGCCCGCCGAGCCCGGTTTCTAGCACGACGATTTCGACGCCCAGCCTCCGAAACAGCAGGAAGGCCATGGCGGTGACCGTCTCGAAGTAGCTCGGGTGAGCCTCGAGCGCCTCGCGGCGCAGCAGATGCTCGGCGGCGGCGTGAACCTCCTCGAAGGCTTGCACAAACTGCGCTTCCGAGACCGGGCGGCCGCCGATCTGGATTCGCTCGACCGGCTCGACCAGGTGCGGCGAGATGTAGAGGCCCGTGCGGTAGCCGGCCTCGCGCAGCGCCGACTCGACCATGGCGCAGACCGAGCCCTTGCCGTTGGTGCCCGCGACATGGATGAAACGGCCGGCCCGCTCGGGATGGCCGAGCTCGCCGAGCAGCACCTGGATGCGGTCCAGCCCCAGCTTCGCCGTGCGCATCTCGTTGCCTAGCGAGTAAAGAAAGCGGACCGAGTCCGGGTAGGTGCGCATCGCCTCCGGTCTGTTTCCTTTCAGCTTACAGCGGTCGGGAAGGCCGGGACAGCAAGTCGTCAGCTTTCGGCGTCGGCCGCCTTGTCGAGCCAGAGCAACTCGCCCTGCACCCAGGGGTTGGTGCGCTGCTCTTCGGAGGGGCGGCGGTCGATGAGGCCGAACCGTCGCACCGGCCGCGCCAGGCGTCGGGCCTCGCCGGCCAGCTCCTCGGCCAGCAGGCCCATGAGCGTCGTGCCGCCGGTGACGTTGACATAGACGGCGCCGGCCTGCGCCAGGACCGGCCTGGCCCGCTCGCAGAGCCCGAGGCGCTCCTCGATGCCGGCGAAGGGGTCGTCGAAGCGAAGCAGGTGGTGCTCGCCTTGCCAGCCGGCGCGCTCGAAAGCCTCGGGGACGCGCGCCTCGGTCGAGCGCGAGCAGATGGCCAGGACGGCGTCGCAGGCGACGCCTTCGCCGCGGAGGCCGAGCAGGGCGCTAAAGAGCACGCCAGGCCGCTCGCCCACGGGGCTCACCAACAGGCAGCGCTCGCCGGCGCCAAGGGGCGCAAGCGAGATATTTGGCAGGTCACGCATCGTGCCTTCCCAGTAGCTGTGCACGCGGTCAAGCCTGGCCCTGAAGCCGTCGTCGTCGCTCGTGACGGTCTGCGGCCGCATGCCGTGATGGTGCAGGCTGTTGCGAAGACTGGACAGCTCCTCCCAGAAGCGGGCGAGCTCCTGCTGTTCCGGAATCAGGCGGGAGCGGAGGTCGGGATCTTGCAGGAAGCGCTGAAGAGCGCCAAGCTTGTTCGCCGCCCGACGCCGCGCCGGCTCAAACTCCAGCCACCTCGTTGCCTCGTCAGAGCGGAGCAGCGCCCAGGAGACCACCCACTCGTTCATCAGGCCGAGAGCCGAACGGAGGTTCCCGTGGGCGAGCAGGTCATCAATGAGCCGGGCCTGTCGGCGCAGTTCTTCCTCTGTGAGGGCAATTCTTGCTTTCCAGCCCTGGCCGGTCGCCTGCTCATTGAGGCGGTAGCCGTCGAGCCAGTCGTTGAGCTTGCCGGTAATCCGGTCGGCCAGCGGCAGCCGATACTCCTCGCGCAGGGCGCGCCGCAACGGCCGCGACATCTCGCGCAAGAGGCGCTCGGCGACGCGGCCGAGCTCGAGCGGCAGGCCGGAGGCAAAGGCCTCCGTGGCCAGATTCATCCACTGCGCGAACTGACGCAGGTGGGGCGCTTTGCTCTCGGCCTGCCGAAGCAGGCCGGCCAGCGGCACGGCGTCGCGGCTGTCCTTGAGCGTGTCGATGGCGTGGATCCAGCGGGGCAGCTCGAGCAACGGCTGGAGATCAAAAAACGGCCGAGGGGTTTCAAACTCATAGCCATAATAGGCGGCCTCGATCTTGATTTCGCCGAGGCTTTCCAGATACAGCCCGCCGAGGTAAAGCAGAAGCGCGAAGTGCCGAGGGCCTTGGGTCAGATCGAGGGTAAGCCGGTCGGGGCTCTGGCGCGCCACGGCTTCGACGGCGCGCTCGAAAAACCGGTCGATGTCCTCGGGGTGAATCCCGTCTGGCACTTCGACCGCCTCGACCCCCACGCGACCTTGCAATACCTCTTCAAGACGCGGAAAGGTTTCCTCGAGCGCCTTCTTCGTGCAAAACGCCAGGATGTGGTCCGGCCGTTTCTCCGGTGTGAGCAGCTCGAACAGGGCGACCGGGGCGAGCAAGGCGGAGCAAGTGGTGTCTCCACCGGCGAGCCGGTAGAGACCTTCCCTCGGTTTCACTCCCAGTCCGGTAAGCAACAGATGGCGGCTCATCGAGTTACTGTGATGCAAGAATATCTCACGACCGGCCGAAGCGCAAAATCGCCGCTAAGCCGTGAACGGATTCCCGTAAACTGGACTTGGACCGTCACCGGCCCAAGGAGGTACGCGATGGCCATCCTGCCGCGACTCAGGGAGATGCTGGAGGCTAACGGCATTGCCTATCGGCATCATGTTCACCCGACGGCCTACACTGCCCGGGAGGTCGCCCAGCTCGAGCACCTGCCCCAGCACCGGTTCGCCAAAGCGGTGGTCTTCTGGGGCGACGAAGGTTATGCCATGGCGGTGCTGCCCGCCGACTACGTGGTCGACTTGCAGGAGCTCCGGGCCGCGCTCGGCTTGAGGCGGGCGCGGCTGGCGACGGAGAAGGAGCTGGCCGAACTGTTCCCGGATTGCGAGCTGGGGGCCATGCCGCCGCTTGGAAACCTGTACAAGATGCCGACCTATGTGGAGAGCAGCCTGGCCGAGGAGGAGTGGATCGCCTTCAACGCCGGC
>Ga0197142_1004522_pt1 | contig 11209 bp, 4 predicted proteins | sample GBS60_MetaG_FD_148614 | JGI IMG/M metagenome (GOLD analysis project Ga0197142, IMG submission 148614) | Sediment microbial communities from Great Boiling Springs, Gerlach, Nevada, United States - GBS 60_MetaG | ecosystem: Environmental > Aquatic > Thermal springs > Hot (42-90C) > Sediment... | reverse complement strand
CGGGCTGCCGGGCAAAAGAGGCCAGTTCTGAAAGATGTCGCCTTCCTCTCTCGCTGACTGCATCGGGGAAAAAGGCTAAATTCTGGGCGAAAAGGGTGCAATTTTTAACTTCGAGTGCTAGAAGACCCGCTGGACCTTCCAGTAGAAAATCAAAGCGGCTTGAACCAAATTTCATTTCCTTTTTAACTGGAGAAAAGTCTTCAAGGCCAGGGATGAGCCGGCCCCTAAGCCATTTTTCCACATAAAAGTTGGTCAAAGGCGTATGGAGAAGTACCGGTCTGCTGTCAATGTCAGCTGCCATAACCGTATAAGGAAGTTTGCTTTCAGGGGGAGAAGCTTGTAAATACAACTTTCGGCCGGGAAGAAGAATTTCCCAGAGCCGGCCGGGATTGGCCAAATAGGCCAGAACGGGCTTACCCTTAACGGCACAGCGCACGGTAAAACGATTGAGTCTGGCCTCAAAAATTCCGGTTAACATAGCTGCTTTTCCTGGAAAAGCATTCCCCTTATATTTTGGCCCTGAATTTCCATTTTGACCATTTTTTCTTGCTTTCAGCCTGTAAATTTTTAATCAGCAAGTCTTTTTCTCTGATCGCCCTGTTCTGCGCACAAAACCCTTCTGTTTGCTTCGGGATTAGAGGGTATCATGTAGTTAACCAATTTTAGGAAGGACGATGCGAGGAGAAAGCCACAGGGTCATTTATTTAGTTCTGGATGAGGCTGAGCGGGCAATTGCCTGGCCTTTACGGGCATACTCCTGGGATAAGATGTTATCACCCAGGCGATTATAAATATCAGCGAGAAGAAAGTAACCCAGGGCCAGATCTTTTGATTCCGGTTTAAGCTCAAGGCCACGGCGCACAAGGGAAACCGCCTCCTCAAGATTCTCCTGGCGGTTAAGATAAATCCGAGCTAAATAGAAATAGGTCAGGGGAAAATCTGGTTCGATGTTAAGACAGAGCCGGAGAAGGCTTTCTTCCTTCTTATCGTCGTTCCTCAGGCGATGGATTCGGGCGAGATTAAAGGCGGCTTTGAAATGACGGGGGCTATGCTTGAGCTCTTCCTCGTAGGCCTTGATGGCTTCATCCAGCCTTCCTCTGGATTCATAGACCTGAGCTAAATTATAATGTGCGTTGGTTAATTCCGGATTTAATTTTAGAGCCTGATGAAAGTTTTCTTCGGCCTGTTCAATTTCTCCCCGCTCGAAATAAACTGCACCCAGGGCATTATAAGCTGAAGCTGAATTAGGATTTAGCTTCAGGCATTCCTGATAATATTTTATGGCTTCATCATAATTCTTCTCATAGAACTTAAGGTTGCCAAGGAGAAAGTAAATCTGGGAATCGGGAAAGCCTTTAAGGATAAATTCTAAGAGGAATTTTTCTGCCTCCTCTGCCCGGCCCGATCTCAAATGGCAGTTGGCAATATTAATAGCGGCAAAAACATCATCCGGCTTGAGAGCCAGAGCCTGCTGGAAGTTTTCGATAGCCCGGTCATAATGACCCAGGCGAAAATGAATATTACCCAGGGTGAAGTAGGCATCGGAAATATCAGGGTCCTGCCTGATTATTTTTTCAATAATAGCTATGGCTTCATCTGCGTTGCCTTCCAATCCAATTTCTTTTGCCCTCGAAAGTTCATTAAAGACTTCAATTTTATCCTTGGGATTGGCCAGCTTCTTTCCTGCCGTAGCCTTAAGATCAATAAAGGAGCTTATATAACCCAAGGCAGCCAGTCTTTCTCTTGTTTCTTCATCAATCTGACTCAGATTAATCTCAAAGGCATTCTGGCTGTAGGATTTAATATATTCTTCGGCTTCTTTTTGCAGCTTAACCAGAATTTTCTTTTCCTGAAAGGCTAAATTATTTCTTTCCCTGGGGTCAAGACTTAATTCATAGAGCTCCGGTTCAGGAGCAAGAATCAATTTCCAGCGCCCATCCTGGATTGACCTTAATTCAGACCAGCCAAAGTGGAGGCGAGGGTAAAAGGTCTCGGCATAGGCCAGATTTCTCTTCTTCCGGTCAGGCTTTTTAAAATAGCCCAGAAGACTTTTCCCCTGGACTGAATCAGGCACGGGCAAGCCAGCCATATCTAAAACGGTAGGCATTATGTCCGCCAGGGAAACGGTGGTTTTAACTGATTTTCCCTGAAATTCTGACAAAGGTGTCACAAAAATCAGGGGAACATGAATGGCTCCTTCATAAAGGAAAAAACCGTGGGTAGCTTCATTATGCTCGCCCAGACTTTCGCCATGATCGGCTGTAAAAATAAGAATGGTTTTAGAAAGAAGATTGTTCTTTTCCAGAAACTGCCAGAAGCGACCAATTTCATGGTCGGTAAAGGCAATTTCGCCTAAATAGGGATGGTTCGGATATTTTTGAGCCCAGAATTCAGGCGGATCATAAGGAGTATGGGGGTCATAAAGATGAATCCAGATAAAAAAAGGCCAATCTTTTCTGGCTTCAAGCCATTTGAGGGCGTGATCGATGACCTCATTGGCTCGTCTCTGAACCATGGAAAGAGAGATTCTCTCAAATTTACTCAGATCAAACTGGTCAAAATAATAATCAAATCCCTGATCCAGTCCCCATCGGGAGTCAAGTACATAGGCGCCAACAAAGGCAGCCGTAGCATAGCCGGCTTCATGGAAGACCTCACTCAGGGTAACCAGCTCTTTGGGGACAACAAAACCGCCGTTATCCCTGACTCCATGAAAAAGAGGCAGAGTTCCAGTTAGAATGGTGGTGTGGGAAGGAAGGGTTAATGGCGTCTGGGCTATACAGTGTTCGAATTTAACTCCTCTTCGCGCCAGCTCATCGATGGCCGGAGTTTCAATACCTTCATACCCATAACAGTGAAGGCGATCCGCTCTGAGTGTATCTACGGTGATTAAAACAAAATTAAGTTTTTCTTTTGAAGAAAAGGAAGGATGAAAGCGGCGGATGGAAAAAGGATGAAGCCAGAATATAATCAGGAGAAGAACAAGGCTGAAGGAAGAGCTTAAAAGGAAAATCACTAATTTTTTTCTGGCCATCCGCCTCTTCAGCTATAGATTATTATAACACAGTAAATTATCGCCTGCCCTTTCTTCGCTTAATTAATATGGTCTGGCCTTATCTAAAAAGGGAGGCAATTGATTGAAGAGGGAATTTTTTATTTTAAAAATCTTTCTTCTTAAGATCATCATCTTTTTTCGATTATCTTTCACCGAATTTTGACGGAATTTTTGATAATTTTAGCTTTATTGATAACCTTTTTTTTGAAGATGAACCTATTGAGAAAATTATCATCCTGGGATCTTTTCTGCCCAGGAGGCCGAAAATTTAGTCTTTCAAGCCATTTTTTTAAAAAATCTTTAATGCTGCATGTAAATTGGTGAATAAATCATATAGATGGGTGAATAAATATCGATATTACAATATTTAAATCGTTTTTTTCTGCCAAAATAAATTTACCAGGTTGGAAATTCCGGGAGGGAGTCGGACTCTCCCTCCCGGAACTTTTCTTTTTAGAACATCAGCCGCAGACCAAGCCTGAGCTGTCTTGGCCGGACAATACTATAAAGCTGATGACCATCAGTTGAGGGCCACTTATCCGGATACCAGTCATAACCGATTCTCGTTCCCCAGCTGGTGACTGTATCGGCATTGAAGACGTTGAAAACATCGAGAATAATTCCGAAACGATACTTTTCTTTGAACCGGAAGATCTTTTCCAGCCTGAGGTCAAGGATTTTCTGCATAGGATAATGATATTTGCCTCTTTCTTCGGCAAAGAAAGTGACCCTGCCCTGGGCCAGTCTCTTTGTCCGGAAGCGCGTTGTCCAGGCATTGCCGGTAATGGCCCGGAAATAAGCACTGAAGCTGATATCGAGCGGCAGAATATATGTTCCCTGGATTTTCAGCATGTGAGTCGGGTCATAGGTCAGGTTGCCGTCAGCATTGATCCAGAAATTGGGATCGCCTGTATGTAAACCATCTCGATCACTCCAGCCAATGTCGTCAGCCTGACCGTTATCAATGGTTCCCCAGGCTTTAGAATAAACATAGCTCAGCAGCAACTGCCAGCGATGGGAGAAGCGTTTATTGAAAAGAAACTCTACTCCCCGGTATTTTCGATAGGGGTCAAGCATTACCCAGGGATGGCCTTTCTTGATATTATCGAGAACAAAGGCATGTTCATCTCCTGTCGTCAGCTCATAGATATCAAAGGTCTTATTGACGTGATAGCCCACATAGATGGGCACAGTTCGATAGTTGGCCTTGGTGTCGTAGCGGCCAATAATGTTTTTCCATTCGCGGTAAATATAAGCGATGGAGAAGGAAGCATCAGTGAAGAGCTCTCTTTCCAGACTGACAGTATACTGTTGCATGTAAGGATGCTTGATGCCCTCAGCTATCGAATAGAGTTCCTCATGTTTAAGACGCATAAATTCGACCCACTTATTTCCATCCCAGTAATAACCAATGTAATCGGAATAGGCTGAAGCCGGATTCAGACGATCATGATAGGCCGCAAACATGCCTTCCGTAAACTGGCCATAATGGGCTTTGAGAACAGTTGTCCGGTCACCGAAAATATCGAAAGTGAAACCAATGCGGGGAGCTATCCGCCGGGTATTATAAACAATGCCTTCAACATTCTTAATTGTTCCCCAGTTCTGGCTGAAACGCAGGCCAGCGCTGATATTCAGACGAGGAGAAATTGACCAGGAATCCTGGGCAAAGGCTTCCAGGCGGGTATAGCGGGTGTTGGTATCATAGCCTTCATATTGATAAGCCAGATAATGCTCCCAGCCCTTGGTGGGATTGCCATAGCCAAAATACCTCATATGATTGGGACCGGTATAGCCATATCTGTTTCTAACAGTTGAGCGCTCAATTTCGACGCCAAATTTGAAATCATGGTCTCCCTTGATGAAATCTTCGGCATAATGGGTCAAGCTGGCATTACCCTGAAATCTGGTGCGGTCAGCGTAGAAATAATAACCGGCACTGTTATATCGGAAGTTCTCATCAAGGCTGAAGTAATAAGGTTTATCCTTACCAACCTCGGGGTCAAGATAATAATAGCCCCAGAAATAGGCAGCCTTAACGTCATAGAAAGTTTTCGGACTGAGAATCTTGGTCAGGCTGAAGTTACCCACAATCTCAGGTGATTTCTGATTGACGCAGGCCTCCGGAGAGACATTGGCTGCTGCCCCGCGATTCTTGCCATCATAAGTATCAATTTCTAAGGAGAAAATCAGGCTAAGGGTCGGATCAATCTGGGAATTGAATTTAGCGAAGAGACGGGGCTGATTGTACTGACGGGGTTCGGGAAAACCGGTGACCCAATCACCAAATTGCTGGAACTGGGTACCAACATAGTACCAGAGCTTATCTTTTCTTATGGGGCCTCCAAGATGGGCATTAACATCAATTAAACGATAGCGAGGGGAGGTTAAAGTCGGGAAATCGTTCAGATATTTTTTGTTATTATCCTGCTGCCAGAAATTCTTGGGCCAGTCATCCTTCTTTCCCTGAAAAATTCCCTCGATATGGCCTGAGAGGTTATTTCCGCCCGATTTTGTCACCAGGTTAAAAATGACGCCAGTGAAATTGCCGTATTCAGCGGGCAAGCCAACGCCCATGATTTTAGCTTCTTCGATGATATTATGGTCAAGGAAGACCCAGGCTGTACCGGCATCAGGGTCAGAAACGTTGACGCCATCCACAGTCCAGGCGATTCCGGTCCCGGCTGAAGAACCATAGGCAACATTGCTTACGACTCCAGGAGCCAGGTTAACGATGTCTGTAGTGAACTGGCTATAAGGGATGTTCCGGAGAACCTCATTGGCCAGGGTGACAGAAGCCGTTTCTGTTGATTTAACGTCAATTGTTGGCGCCTTGGCCAGGACGGTGACTTCCTCAGCAATGGCTGCCGGCTTCATGACCAGGTCAACAGTCAGGCGCACCGTGGTGGTTAGGCGAATGTTTTCCCTGACCACGGTGACAAATCCCTGAAGCTCTGCCTTGACCGTATATTCACCAGGTGGAAGTGCCGGGAATCTGAATTTTCCTTCGGCATCAGTGATAAATGTGCGGACGCCCATCAGGCTGGGGCTGGAAATGGTCACTGTCACTCCGGGCAAGGGATTTCCCTGTTCATCCTTGACAGTACCTTCAATAGCGCCTGTTTCCCTGGATTGGCTAAAACCAAGAGTAGTAATAAAAAGAATTGTTACCAGCAAAATCATGAATCTTGATCTTGCCATTGATTCCTCCTTTTCGAATTTTTTAATGAAAAGATTGTATTTTTATTTCCATCTTCTTTTTTTCTTTTTTCTCACCTCCTTTCAATTTTCATTATTGCAAAATTTGTGCCAGATTTATAATTTCATCCTGCCTGATAATGGGAGCCTTGAAGGCTCCTCTGACTTGAAAAATTCAAAATATTGAATCGGCATTCAATTTTTTGAATTTTAAGCCGGGTCTTCTTCGTAAATTCATTTTTGATTTAGATTAATTCTTAAGGATTGTCAAGATTGCCTGAGTATGATAATTTAATTTTAGTTCTTCTTTTATTTTCTTATTTTATTTTCTGAAAAGAGCTGGAAATTTTTATGAAGGGAAAAAAAGCAATTTGCTTTTTGGTCGGGTTGATTCTATGTTTTTTCCAGGGCGGCGGGTCCAGTCTTCCCCCCAAATATCAGGAGTGGCTGGCTCTGGTTAAGCCCATTATGACTTCCCTCGAAAGGGAAGTTTTCCTTCAGCTAAGGACTGATCAGGAAAGGGAAAAATTTATAGCCTTTTTCTGGAAGCAGAGAGATCCCCGGCCCGACACTCGGGAAAATGAGTTTTATCAGGAATATATGGCCAGAGTGGAAGAGGCCGATCGCCTTTTCAGGCCCGGCTCTTCAGTCAGGGGAAGTCTCACCGAAAGGGGCTATTATTATCTTTTGCTTGGCCCCCCTCTGGAAAGACAGCTTTTCACCACACATTCCGAACTCTGGCCTCTTGAACTCTGGTTTTACCGTGCAGATGAGAAATCTGGCCTTCCCCCTTACTTCTATCTGATTTTTTACCAGCCTCAGGGGCAGGGTGATTTCCGCCTTTATTATCCGGGTATCGAAGGCCCGGAAAAATTGCTCATCCCCTCTCTTGCCCGTCAGCCCTTTAACCGGGAGGCTGCCTATAATTTTATCCGTAAAATTTCTTCTGAACTGGCGGCTGCTTCCCTCAGCTTTATTCCCGGAGCTCAGCTTTCCTCAGCCACTTCCCTTTCTTCCGAAACCCTCCTGGCTTCCCTTCGCTCTCTTCCTGAGAAGAAATTTAATGAAGCTTATGCCCGGCATTTTCTTGATTATCAGGGATGGGTTGAAGTTGATTATGCTGATCGCTACATAGAAAATAATTTTCGAGCTTTGGTCTTCTTTCATCAGGAGCAGGCTTTCCTTCACTGGGCCTGTGAACCAGAGGTAATGAGTTTTGCCGAAGAAGATGGTCAGGCCATGGCGATTTATGAGCTCTTTCTAAAAATTGAAGATAAAAAAAAGCAGGTTATCTGGGAAAAAAGCGAGGAAATCCCGGTTCGTTTAACGCGGGAAGAATTTGAATCTCAGGGGAAAAGGATCTTTTCTTTTCAGGACCTCTTCCCTATTATTCCCGGTCAGTACAGAGTCCATTTTCTCCTGAAAAATAAGACCATCAAGGAATTCACTTCCGCCTCCTTGGAGATTGAGGTTCCCAAGATAAAGGATGAGCCCGGCCTGAGTCATCCCTTGATCTATTACGCCCGGGAGGAAAGACCCAAATCGCAGCAATCCTTGCTTCAGGCCTTTGCCTTCGGAAAATGGCTTTATCGACTTAACGCCCGGTCAGAAATTCCCGCTGGAGCTAAAATTGGTCTGGCCATCCAGCTCTGGCCAGCCTCTGGCCTGGAGAATCAGATAAGCTGGTTATCAGTAATTATCAAAAGAGCCAGTGATGAAAGTGTGGCGAGAAGCTGGGAAAGGGAAATAAACGGCCTTGAGCTCAAAGAACCTATTCTGGATGCGGGCTTTTTCGCCCTTGATGGTTTAAAGCCCGATTATTATTTCCTTGAAGTTTCCTGGCTGGATAAAAATCGGCAGAAAATAGCCAGCCGGCGGGAAAAAATAATTCTCCTTGATCGACCCTATCCACCCATTCCCCGGGTTATGTCTCGTCTTCATCCAGCTTTTCCCGCTCCTGAAAGCCTCCAGACGCTGGCCTCCCAGTATTTTCTTTCAGGTCAATATGAAGAAGCTTTAAGACTTGGCCAGAAAATTCTGGGCCATAAAGATGACCCTGAAACTCGCCTGTTAATGGGCAAAGCCCTTTTCGCCTTAAAAAAATACAGTGAATCAGCCGAGATACTTCGGCCCCTATATGAAGCCAGTAAGAATAGAGAGGCCGGGAAAGTCCTGGCTCTTGATTTCTTTTATCTCGGGAAATGGCGAGAAGCTCTTGATTATCTGGAAAAAATGCTTCAGGAAGCTACCGAACTCTCCCTATTAAATCTGGCCGCCGAATGCTATCTTAAACTAAATTTGCCCGATAAAGCTCTGCAGATGATTGAAAAGTCCTTAAAACTTGAACCCAATCAACCTCAGGCCAGAAAATTAGAAGAAATCATTAAAGCCAGGATAAAATAAATTGGATAGAGAAATTCAGCGCTCCTTGATGAATCCATCCTCTCCAGTTATGATTAGAGAGAGGCTTATTTTTGCGAATGCCAGCGCGGGAAAGATAAATTTCTAATATCAAATCATATGACAAAATTTTTATGATAGAAATATGGCAAGAGGTGATAAGGTGAGAAAACAGGATCGGTCTGAGAATAAAAATTACTTTTTTCTGGTGGCTGGCCTGATCTGGCTGGCCTTTTTCCCAACCTCTCTTTTCGGTCAATATCAGGGAAAAATAGAAGGGGTGGTTTTAGATACAGCCGGCAATCCCCTGGAAAAAGCTGAGGTCATCATTGTTTCCCAAATGTCCACCTCCATCAATTATCGCCTGACCACAGATAAACAGGGCCACTTTGTTCAGATTGGTCTCAGGCCCGGTTTCTATTTGGTTGAGGTGAGAAAGGGGGGCTTCAGTTCCAAATCTTTTGAAGTCAAAGTAAGCATAGCTGAAGCGACAAAGGTTGAAGTCCGGTTGGAAAAAGCTCAGGAAATAGCTGAAAAGAATCTTTCTGAAGCTGACCGTCTCTTCCTTCAGGGAAATAAATTTTATTCCGAGCAAAAATATGCCGAGGCCGTGGCGGCTTATCAGGAGGCGCTCAAACTCAATCCGCAGCAATGGGCCTATTATTTTAATCTTGGCCTGAGTTATAAAAAAATGGGGCAGAAGGAAGAGGCCCTTAAGGCCTTCCGTCAGGCCCAGTCTCTTAATCCTGAAAGTTTCAGTGCCAATAAAGAGCTGGGAGAGAGCCTGGCCAAGGAGGGGAATTTTGAGGAGGCCCGTCATTATTACGAAAAGGCAGTTCTTATAAATCCAGAAGATATGGACGCCTTCTATAATCTGGGAATTTGCTGGCTCAACCTCGGGGAGCTCGAAAAGGCGGTCGAAGCTTTTGAGAAGGTGCTTCAACTCAATAAAGATTATGCTGAAGCCTATTACCAGCTGGGAACAATTTTCATCAGCCTCAATCGGGTCAATGAAGCTATTACCAGTCTTGAAACTTTTTTGAAACTGGCTCCAGCAGGCGATCCCCGCATCGAAACAGCCAGACAGCTTCTCTCTTATCTCAAAAAATAAATTCCCCTTCTAAAGGGAATTGTGGAAGCATATCAAAGCTTGAAATTAATATTCTTATTAAAAACAGGATTCTCCATTCTTTGGTATTTTATTACTGGATTAGTCCCCAAATCGGTAACATTTTACGTGATTCGGGGCGGAGAGCTCTCAAACACTCTTCTACTGTTCTCATCCCGGTTCTAAGCATATTACAATTCATAAGCAAAATACGCCGTCTCTTTTATTCTTTTTATCCTCTGCCCATTCTAAGCATCAACCATCTTTTTCGGATCTGGTTAATATTTTACGGGATATGACCGATCTTCTTTCGCAAGCCTTTCCAGCAATTGAAGGCGCTTGACAGAAAAAGCCTCCTTCTCTATGATTCAAGGATGTATTTCTCAATTTTATGGCATCATCATCAGCCTATCTACCGATTGCCTGGATCTGATCAGTATCTTCTGCCTTATGTCAATTATCATTTAACCAGGAATTACTATCAGATGGCAGTTCTGGCTGAAGAGCAGGCCTTCCCCTGCGTTTTTAATCTTGTTCCCTCTCTCGTTGAACAGATTGAAGCCTATGTTCAGGGAAAAGCTGAGGACCCTCTCCAGATGTCTCTTCAAAAAAAACCAGAAAAGCTTGCTCCAGAGGAAATAGTCCTCCTTCGCCGTTTCCTTCCTTCGGGAGAAAAAGTTGATAATAATGAAGAACTGCAGCGTCAGGTTCTTCTTTCCCTTTTTTCCCCTCTTCTCAGTCCGGCGCTTAGAGGGATAAAGGACAAGGAGGCTCTTCTGGAAAAACAGCGGGCCGTCTGGGCCGAAGTCATTCCCCTTTATCGCCGGCTTTATCACCGTCATCAAATTGAGCTAACCACCTCAGCCTACTATCACCCTCTGTTGCCGCTTATTGTTGATCTTAACGTGGCCGGTGAGCCCATCATGCCCTCCCTTCCCTTTCATTATCCTGAAGATGCCTGGCTTCAAATTGAACTGGGTCGTAATTATTTTGAGAAAATTTTCCAAGTTAAACCTACTGGTTTCTGGCCTTCTGAAGGTGGTCTCAGTTCAGAGGTAGCCGCGATGATTGCGCGAGCCAATTTTTCCTACGCTGTAACTGATGAAAATATCCTCTGGAAAAGTCTCGAGGTCAGGCCAGATTACAGGCTCCTCAGCCGGCCCTGGAGCTGCCGGGGTTTAACCCTTTTCTTTCGTGATCGTGAACTCTCTGACCTGATAAGTTTTGAGTACCAGCGCTGGGAGGCCAGATCAGCCGTTGACCATTTTCAGGAGAAACTTCGCCTGAGACTAAACGCCGTCGATGACCGCGGCCTTCTGGTGGTGGCTCTGGATGGCGAAAATCCCTGGGCCGGCTATCATGATAATGGCATTCCTTTTTTAAGAGAATTATATTCGCGGTTAAAAAAGATGCCGGGAATTGAACCGATTTGCCTCAGCGATTATCTG
>Ga0197142_1004521_pt1 | contig 11209 bp, 8 predicted proteins | sample GBS60_MetaG_FD_148614 | JGI IMG/M metagenome (GOLD analysis project Ga0197142, IMG submission 148614) | Sediment microbial communities from Great Boiling Springs, Gerlach, Nevada, United States - GBS 60_MetaG | ecosystem: Environmental > Aquatic > Thermal springs > Hot (42-90C) > Sediment... | reverse complement strand
CGACGGCGGGGACCATCATTGACCGTTCCGAGAAGCCTTTCCCCGGCAGACTTTCCTTTGCCTTCTCAGGGGCAAAGCAAGAGGGGCAGAGCGGTGACAAAAACCGCTCTCTGCCGACGGAAGGGCCGCTGAGGAAACCCGAATCATGAGCCTGTCCCTCAACGAGTATCAGCACCTGGCCTTGCGCACGGCCGGAAAGCACGGGGATGGGGAACGCACCCTCATCTACACGACCCTGGGTTTGAACGGCGAGGCCGGGGAGGTGGCCGAGCTGGTCAAAAAAGCGTTCTTCCACGGTCACGAGCTGCCGCGCGAGCAACTGAAGCACGAACTGGGCGATGTGTTGTGGTACGTGGCCGTTTTGGCCTGGACGATGGGCTGGGATCTGGACGAGGTGGCCCAGGAAAACATCGCCAAACTGGCCCGGCGCTATCCCGAAGGCTTTTCTGACGAACGTTCGCGGCACCGGACCGAGTAGCGGCCATGCAGGGGCGGTTTACCTACCGGTTGGGTCTGATAGCCCTTGTGCTCCTGGCCTGCGGGCTGCGCCTGTATCGTCTCGATGTCCAGAGCCTGTGGTATGACGAAGGCGTAACCGCCCAGGTAGCCCGTCTGGACCTCCTTGAGCTGGTACGCTGGACGGCGGACGACATCCAGCCGCCGCTCTATTACGTGCTGGTGGCAGGCTGGTTACGGATCATCGAGCCCTGGGCAGGTTCGCTGGCCTATACCCTGCGCTGGCTTTCGGCAGCCTGGGGAGTACTGCTGGTGCCGTTGGTGGCAGCGTTGGCCCGACGTCTGTGGGACGGCCGGGTTGCTCTGGGCGCAGCCTGGGTGACGGCTACGGCGCCGACCATGGTCTATTACGGCCAGGAAGCGCGCATGTACACCCTGCTGGTGCTATGGGTAACCGGCAGCGCCTATGCCCTGGTCCGCTGGCGTGAGGCCAGGCAAGGCGGATGGTGGCCTGTGGGGGGCTATATCGTCACAGGATTGGCCGCCCTCTACACCCACTACTTCGCCGTTTTTGCCCTTTTGGCGTTGGCATTGTCCTGGTTATGGGCCTGGTGGCGGACCGGCCAATCCCGGAGCGCGCTTCTCCGTTTTCTGGGGGCAAATGCCTTCATTCTGGTGGGCTATGCGTTCTGGCTACCGGCCATGTTCCGGCGTCTGGAGGCGGATAGCAGCTACTGGCCGGGTACCCTCAAGGTCGGCGAGGCCTTATGGGACGTCATCATCCACACAACGACCGGCGCCACCGAGCTCATGCGCGAAGACCAGGCCCGCATCGCCGTCATCATCCTGGCGCTGGCCGCGTGGCTCTGGCTGCTCGCCCTGAGACGCTATCCGGCTGCGCCTCAGGCCGGTTTCCTGCTGGCGTCCTGGGGTCTGTTGCCGACCGCCCTCATCCTGGTCCTGGCCTACCGGGTGCCCAAATTCAACCCCCGCTATCTGCTCATCGTCTGGCCCGTCTGGGCGTTATTCGTCGGCGGTGGGCTGGCTGCCCTGACACAAGGCCGTATGCGTCTGCCCTCGGTGCTGACCCGTTTGGCCTTTGTCGTGACCCTGGCGGTCGTTCTCGTCGTGCATGCTTTCGGCCTGGTCAACGGGTTCACCAACCCGGCTTTCGCCAAAACCGGCTGGCGCGACGCCATTGGCTACATGTACACCCATCGCCAGCCGGACGAAGCCGTCCTCCTGGTCTCCGGCCATGCCTATCCCGTCTTCGATGCCTATGTGCCGGCCGCGCTGGGCGTGACCCGCTATCGCCTGCCCGAAATCGCCATCCTCGATGTGCGTCAGGTGCTCGGTTGGGAAGAAACGGCCCGGTATCTCAACCACAACCTGGCCGGTTGGGGTGGTATCTGGCTGTTCCTGTGGCAGGATGAGGTGGTGGATCCGGCCGGTGTCGTGACGATATTGCTCGATCGTTACGCCAGCCCGCAACCCACCCCGGCCTTTCCTTTTCTCGGCCTGCGCCACTATCGGCTCTATCCGCACCGTGCTTTTCCCGAGCAACCTCCTATGACCCAACCCGGCACCGTTTTTGCCGATTGGCTGCGCCTGGCAGGAGCGGAGTTCACCGCCGAGGCCATCTGGCTCTACTGGCAGGCCCTGCGGTCCGATCTACCCGATCTGCAGGTGGCCCTGACCTGGCGGGATGCTGCCGGTCAGGTTGTGCGGCAGGCGATCACCCGTCCTGTGGGCTACGATTTCCCCACCACGCGCTGGCAGGTCGGCGAGACCTATCCCGTCCGGATGGAAGTCCCGGCGGCGGCCGACACCTTAGAACTGACCGTGTTTATCGCCGCGGAGGCCGTGCCGTTGGGATCATGGCAACTCACACGGCCGTGAAGAGGCCATCCACCGCCGAGGCGGTACCCGGCACGGTCAGCCCGGTACAGGTGACCAGGGGGTCTTCAGCTCGCGATCGAGCGTCCGCCTGACGATATCCACATCCGCCGGCAGATAGATGGGTGGGTTGGCATAATGGGCCTCGACCCCTTCCAGTTTGTCGTCGTGATAGCCTACCTTGAACTGGGTGAACTTGAGACCGTGGGCTGTTGCGATGACGACAACACGTTCGTGGGGCCGGATGATGCCCTTCTTGACCAGCTTAATCAGCACGGCCAGCGCCACACCCGTGTGCGGACAGGTGTAGAGCCCGGTGCGATCGGCCATGGCCGCGGCATCGGCCAGTTCATGCTCGCTGGCCTCCTCGACCACGCCGTCGAAAGTGCGGATGATGGCCACGGCTTTTTCGTAGCTCACAGGGTCGCCGATCTGAATGGCCGAGGCCAGGGTGGTCTGGGCCTTGAGACGAACCTTCTCGCGAAAGCCGTTCAGATAGGACTGATAGAAGGGATTGGCATTGGCGGCCTGGGCGGCGGCCAGGCGCGGCAAGCGGTCAATCAGGCCCAGCTCCTTCATCTGGAGGAGCCCTTTGCCCAGGGCGCTGATGTTCCCGAGATTGCCGACGGGGATGACGAACCAATCGGGCACTTCCCAATCGAACTGTTGCACGACCTCGATGCCTACCGTCTTCTGGCCTTCGATGCGGAGCGAGTTCATGGAGTTGGCCAGGTAAATGGTGTTGTCTTTGGTCACCTCTTTGACGATGGCCATGCAGCCATCGAAGTCGGTATCGAGGGCCAGCACGGTGGCGCCGTTGGCGATGGGTTGGATGAGCTGCGCCCGGCTGACCTTGCCCTGGGGCAGAAAAACGATGGTGGGGATGCCGGCCGTAGCGCCGTAGGCGGCCAGGGAGGCCGAGGTATCGCCGGTCGAGGCGCAGGCAATGGCGCGAATGGGCTTACCCTGGCGGATCATCTGTTTGACAACGCTGACCAGGACCGTCATCCCCAAATCCTTGAACGAGCCGGTGTGGCTGTTGCCCGATTGTTTCACCCACAGATCGGGTACTCCGATCTGTTCGCCCAGACGCGTGGCCCGGAAGAGGTTCGTATTGCCCTCGAAAGTGCTGACGATGTTTTCGTCGTCGAGACTGGGTACCACCCATTCCTTGTAACGCCACACACCGGAGCCAAAAGGCCAGACAGTGGTGCCGGCGCGGTCTTCAAACAGTCGCATCCAGGCCGAACCGGAGCGTTTACGCAAGGCCTCGGTATCGTGGGCTACCTCCAACAGACCGCCGCAGTGCGGGCATGTGTAGATGATTTCGTATAACGACCATTGTCCCGGACAACCACGGAAACAACGGAAGTAAGCGGAATAGGCACTCATGGCATGAAGCAAATATCACATGAAACCTGTAGATTGTCAGTGAATAACTTTATTCTTGGCATTAGTCTAAATTTTGATGAAAACCTGATTTTGAGCAATTTTGAGCGGTACAGCAACGGCTAAAACTTATCGATACCGAGAAGCGCGCGGGCCTGGGCGATCTGCGCCAACACGGCCGCACGGGCCGTACCGCCGGCCGCCGCCCGCTGTTCAACCGAACGTTCAAAGTCCCAAACCTGCAATGCTTCGGCATCAAAGGCGGGATGGATGCGCTGCAACGTGGCCAGATCGAGGTCCCGTAGGGAACATTGCCGGAATTCGGCCTCGCGCACGACTTCGCCGACGATGGCATGGCTCTGGCGGAAGGGGATACCGCGCCGGACCAACCAATCGGCCAGATCGGTGGCCAGCATATCATCGCGCAGGGCCGCCGCCATGCGGTCGGGTTGGGGCTGCATGGTCGCCAGGGCGCCGGTCAAAACCGGTAAGGTCAGTTGCAAGGTGTCCACGGCGTCGAACAGCCGCTCTTTGTCCTCCTGGAGGTCTTTGTTATAGCCGGTCGGTAAGCCCTTGAGAGTCGTCAACAGCCCGGTCAAATGGCCGATGAGCCTGCCGCTTTTGCCTCGGGCCAGCTCAAAGGCATCGGGATTCTTCTTCTGCGGCATCAGGCTGGAGCCGGTCGTATAGGCATCGGCAAGGACGACGAAACCCAGGCTGGGATTCGAGAAGAGGATGAGATCCTCGCTCAGTCGGCTGAGATGGACCCCCAACAGTGCCGCCCAAAACAGAAACTCGGCCACAAAATCGCGATCGCCGACGGCATCAATGCTGTTGGGGCTGATCTGGCTGAAGCCCAGGCGTTCGGCCAGCTTATAGCGGTCGATGGCCAGCGGTGTCCCGGCCAGCGCGCCTGCCCCCAACGGCAACACATCCAGGCGCCGTCTCAGGTCGGCCAGGCGATCCCAATCGCGTTGCAACATCCAGAAATAGCTGAGCAACCAATGGCTAAAGCGGACGGGTTGCGCCGGTTGGAAGTGGGTATAGCCGGGCATGATCAGATCAAGGTAGTGCTCGGCCAGATGGACCAGGGTCATCTGCATCTCATTGAGCCGATCCTCCAGCTCGTGGATGACCTGGCGCAGATAGAGGCGCAGATCGGTCGCCACCTGGTCGTTGCGGCTGCGACCGGTGTGCAATTTGCCGGCCGTCGGGCCGATCAGTTCGTGGAGTCGTCGCTCCACGGCCGTGTGGATGTCCTCGTCGCCGGGTTTGATCTCGAAACGACCGCTCATCCACTCCTCTAACACCCGGTCCAGGCCCCAGACGATCTGGCGCAACTCTTCGGCCGTAAGGATGCCGGCTTCAAACAGGGCCTCGGCGTAGGCCTGGGAGCCAAGGATGTCGGCCTGGCACAGGCGTTTGTCAAAGCCGATGGAGTTGTTGAATTGGGCCATAAGGGGATCGGTATCGCCTTGAAAGCGACCTCCCCAGAGTTTACCGCTCACGGTGGCATCACCTCGCCCATAGGGATAAACGGATGGTCGGGATGTTCAGGGTTGGGGCCGGCTGGCCTCGTCGAGAACGGCCATCTCCGCCGCCGTCAACCGCATGGTGGCTGCGGGCAACAGTTCCTGCAGTTGCGCCACCGAATTGGCCCCGATGATGGGCGCCGTGATGACCGGCTGGCTGAGTTGCCAGGCCAGGGCGATTTGCGCGGGTGTGGCCCCACGTTCGGCGGCCACGCGTTCCACGGCCGCCAGAACCCGCCAGCCGTGCTCGTTGAAATAGCGCTTCACCCCGCTCAGGCGGGCCGAAGGCGGCGGCGGTGCATCGGGCCGGTATTTGCCGGTCAGGAAACCCCCCGCCAGGGGGCTGTACGGGATGACGCCGAGACCTTCGCTCTCGCAGAGGGGTTTCAGCTCGGCCTCGAACTCGCGACGGTGGACCAGATGGTAATGGGGTTGCAGGCTATCGTAACGGGCCAGTCCCCATCGTTCGCTAATGCCCAGGGCTTTCATCAGGCGCCAGGCGACGATGTTCGAGCAGCCGATGTAGAGCACCTTGCCCTGACGCACCAAGTCGTCGAGGGCCCGGAGGGTTTCCTCCATGGGCGTGTTGAGATCGTCGGCGTGAATCTGATAGAGGTCGATGACATCGGTCTCGAGGCGACGAAGGCTATCCTCGACTGCGCGCATGATATGGCTGCGGCTCAGTCCCTCGCCGTTAGGCCCATCCCACATGCGGCCGCGCACCTTCGTGGCCAGGACGATCTGACGCCGGTTACGGCGGGCTTTCATCCACCGGCCGATGATTTGCTCGGATACACCGCCGGGATTGCCCTCGACCCAGCGGGAATACACATCGGCTGTGTCGATGAAATTGCCGCCCTGCTCGACAAAGGCATCCATGACGGCAAAAGCCGTTTCTTCATCGGCCGTCCAGCCCCATTGCATGGTGCCCAGGCATAGGGCGGAAACCTTGAGGCCGGTACGACCCAGGGTGCGGTAGTCCATGGCAGTCTCCTCAACGGAAAACGAAGGGCGGTAACGGCTTCTGCGGAGTGCAGGTCGTTACCGCACCGGGGCGATGAGCAGTCGGGTTGACCTATTCTAGCACACGTTCCCGCCAAGGCGCAGTTCCATCCCCTCATCATTGCCGTTTATAGATCACGGATTTCATAGATTGATGTGATGGACGGGATTATGTTCAAATTCGATAAAATGATATGTTTTTGGTTTTTATGTCTTTTTGTGTAACATGTGGTTATTTTTTTGCCATAAGCGCCTGATCTGTTCCCAGGCATGCCGCGCGCGTTCGGCTTCTACCTCGGTGACCGGCGGCAAGCCGTAGCGAGCATGGAGAAAGCTTGTCGTCAGCTCATGCAGGTCGGTTTCGACCTGGGGCCAATATCGGCGCAGGGTCTGTTCGTATTCGAGGGGGGTCTGATGGGGCTGGCGAGCCGTTCCCAATTCGCCTGCCCGTTTGACCGTACGGAGATAAAAGTAACGCGTGCGATCGGTGGGCGAAAGCCCGCGTAATCGAATATAGCGCCAAACGGCCATCGTCGTACTCGCCGGTGTCGATCGGTGCCGGTCTCGCCGGGGCCGGCGTCCTCGGATACCGCGCAGCGGTATTCGAGGACGCCGTAGTCGCTTCCACCAGGCCCAATGGGGCCAGAAATCCTCACCCCAACGTCGGGCATAGGTCAGCAGAAAATAGCCTGTGGTCATCAGCAGCAGGAACCAGAAGATCCCCGGGCCAACCCAGGATGGCAGCCTATCCCAGGCGAATGCCGGCGGCGGTGCGACCGTGGCAAAGGGTGGTAACTCGGGCGGGGGCATCGGCGTTGACTCCGGTGAGAACAGGTTGAGAACCAGCGCTATCAGCAGCGCCAGCAGGCCCACAACCAGGGTGGCCAGCAGGACGGCGACCCGGATCAGAGCCAGGAGTACGGTAGCCAACCCGAAGGTGGAGCCGAGGGGCAACAGCAAAGCCAGAACGGCCACCATGAGAATGACTGCAGTGGCATAACGATGCCAGCGGGCCAACACCTGCTCACTACCCGGCACCCCTTCATGGCGCCAGCGCGCCCGTAACAGTGCCAGTCGTCCCTGGCTGAAGAGGAGCAGCCCTGTGAGCACATAGCCCACGAGAGCCAGCACCGCCGTCGCTGTCAGGTCCTGCCCATGCCAGCGCCACCATCCGGGCTCGCTTAGCCGTCCCGCGCCTCGGCTCAAGGCCGTGCCGATGAGCAAGACCACGCCGCCCAGCATCCAGGTTTCGCCGAAGGCCTCCAGCAACGCCTGGCGGTCGGGCGCCGATGCCTGCACCCAACCGCGCGCCTGACCGAGCCGACCGTAATCGACCAGTTCATCCGGCTGCAATCCCAGGGCCAAAACGTGGGTGGCCACAGCGGTGGCAAAGCGCCAGATGATGACCAGCATCACCCCGCCGAAGACGAAGGGCAGGTCGAAAAAGGTGAACGGATTCAGGAACCATGCCTGCCAGGTAGCGGCATCGAGCCGTTGGCCGAAGAGGAACCAGGTCAACAGGCGCCATGCCACCAGCACCACGGCCAGCTCGCTGACCTCCAGGCTCCAACGGCGCCATCGGCGTCGTCGGGGATGGGCCAGCCAGTACCGGGTATAGACCCCTTGCACCACCGTCAGGATCCCCAACGGCCACAGCCAGAGCAGACGACGGTCGCCCATCAAGGCGAGCATCAGCTCGCCCATCCCCTGCCACAAACAGAGGGAAAGGACAACGATCAACGCAGGCCGACCGATAGCCTGTTGCCAGGCCTCGTCATGCAGGTCGGCTGTCGCCAGAGGTGATAAAGGTAGAGGATTCGCATCGGGCGTGCTCATGGCCACGACCGGTGAGCGGTTTGTGACAGGCGTCGATTGCATCATAGGGCAGCAGGACGCTTCTGTCAACGATCCGGTAGGCCGGGGTCATGGCCAGATGCGTCGGCGTTGTTGAAGCATTCCGCTCTTGGGTCCCTTTTGACGCATCGCGTCATTGCTGGTAGAATAGTTTTTGAACCGGCAACGGCATGGTCGCCGGGTTGTGCCGGAACAGCGTGGTTCCTTGACTGCCGGATGACGATCGGCCGCTTTGGGTTGTCGTCCCGGCGTCCTCCTTTTCCACGAGGCGTTGACTATGCTGAACTTCATGCTTTCACCCGAACAAAAGATGCTGCGCGAGTTAGCGCACGAATTCGCCGAGAAGGAAATCAAACCGGTAGCCGAGTACTACGACCGCCACGATGAATTCCCCTGGCCCGTGGTCAGGAAAGCCCAGGAAAACGGCCTTTTCAGTGTCAACATCCCCGAAGCTTACGGCGGTCCGGGTATGAGCCTGTTGGAGGAGTGCATCCTCAACGAAGAGCTGGCCTGGGCCTGCTCGGGGATTCAGACCTCGCTCATGCTCAATTCGCTGGCCGCTCTGCCCATCCTTATCGCCGGTAACGAAGAGCAGAAACGGAAGTACCTGACCCGCATGGCGGCCGGCACCATGGCGGCGTACTGCGTGACGGAACCGGGCGCCGGCTCGGATGTGGCCGGGATCAAGACCTTTGCCGAGCGCCGCGGGGATCGCTACATTCTGAACGGTACCAAGACCTGGATTACGAACGGACCCGTGGCCGATATTTTTGTCGTCTTCGCCAAAACCGATCGCGAGGCACGCTATGAAGGCATCAGCGCGTTCATCGTGGAGCGCGAATGGGGGGTCAAGACGGGTAAACCGCTGCCGAAGATGGGTCAACATGCCTCCAAGACGAGCGAGGTCTTCTTCGAAAACGTCGAAGTACCCGTAGAAAACCGTCTCGGCCCGGAGGGTTCTGGTTTTCTGACGGCCATGAAGGTCTTCGATAGCTCGCGACCGGCCGTGGCCGCGGCCGCGGTCGGCGTGGCGCGGCGAGCCTTCGAAGAGGCCACGGCCTATGCCAGGACGCGCATGGCCTACGGCAAGCCCATCATTGCGCAGCAGGGCGTCAGCTTTATGCTCGCCGATATGGCCATGAACATCGAAGCCGGCCGCTTGCTGGCTTACCAGGCGGCCTGGCTCCTCGACAACGGCTATCCCAACACGATGCAGGCCGCTTATGCCAAAGCCTTCTGCGCCGACATGTGCATGAAGGTGACGACCGACGCCGTGCAGGTCTTCGGTGGCTACGGCTATAGCCAGGAGTATCCGGTGGAAAAGCTGATGCGCGATGCCAAGATTTACCAGATTTACGAAGGTACCAGCCAGGTGATGCGCCACATCATCGCTCGCGAACTGGCGCGCTAGGTCGGACCTCCCGAAGCGGCAGGCCGGCGGCCGTGCCGGTTCATCCTCGGAGCGCACAGGGCAGGTTTCTTGCCGGGATCGCCGGGAAGCCTGCCCTCCGGCCGCGGGCGCAAGCGACGACCGCCTGATCGGGTTGTGTTTTTGCTGTAGGGGCAGCACATCCATACAATACCGGTACCCCTTCGCTTCAGGTCTGATGAGTCGGACGCGATGTGGCAGTTCCGCCCTCTGGCTCGAACGGCCTGTCTGACGGTTCCGGAACGAATTCGTTACGATTCGACTGTTTGCCAGCGCTCCCGTGATCCCTCTGCAAGATACCGTCCGTTCGCGTTCGTTGCCCCTGGTCAATTGGGCATTGATCGCGGCCAACATCCTTGTCTTCTTCCTGATGGCCTCGGCCGGCCGCGAGGCCGAACGGGTAACCACGGCTTTGGGCATCGTACCGGTGCGTTTACTGAGCGGCAACGAGCCTTGGGGCTGGCTGACCCTGGTCACCTCGATGTTTTTGCATGGAGGCTGGGCCCATTTGTTCAGCAACGTTCTGGCCCTGTACATCTTCGGCGATAACGTCGAGGATCGGCTGGGTAGCGGTCGGTACTTGTTGCTGTATCTGGTTTCCGGGCTGGCGGCGGGCATTGTCCACATCGTCTTCAATCCCACCTCGACCATCCCGGCCATCGGTGCCAGCGGCGCCATCAGCGGGGTATTGGCAGCCTATTTCCTCTTCTTCCCCACGGCCCGCGTGATTACCCTGGTGCCGTTGTTTTTCTGGCCCTGGTTTGTCGAGATCCCGGCCGTCCTCTATCTGGGTTTTTGGTTCGTTTCGCAATTGCTCAACGGCGTTCTCAGCATCGTTGTTGGCGCCCAGGCGTTGGGCGGCGTCGCCTGGTGGGCCCATGTTGGCGGTTTTGCTGCCGGCCTCGTTTTGGCGCCGCTCCTCAAACGCCGTCGCTATCTCCGTCGCATCTACCTCGACGAGTATTTCCCCTGGTGAGAGGGACGTTCCCACTTTCTGACGTTTATGGACTTTTTCGCGCTTATCTGGTTATTTTTTATTATATCGTCCTTGCAGCCGATCATCCGGCAAAAAATGTTGGAAATGGAGCGGTTGCGCCTGTTGGAGCAACTGGAGAAACGGCGCAATAGCCGCGTGATCGTGCTCATTCACCGCCAGGAGACCCTGAGCCTGCTGGGTTTTCCGCTCGTGCGCTATATCACCATCGAGGACTCCGAGGCCGTGCTGCGGGCGATCAAGATGACCGACAAAGACATCCCCATTGACCTGGTCCTTCACACGCCCGGTGGCCTGGTCCTGGCCGCCGAACAGATCGCCCATGCCCTGCAACGCCATCCGGCCAAGGTCACCGTTTTCGTGCCCCATTACGCCATGTCGGGCGGCACCCTCATTGCCCTGGCCGCCGATGAGATCGTCATGGACGAAAACGCCGTCTTGGGACCGGTGGATCCGCAGTTAGGCCAGCACCCGGCGGCTTCGATCCTCAAGGTGCTGGAGCGCAAGCCTATTGGCGAGATTGACGATGAAACGATCATCATGGCCGACATCGCCGAAAAGGCCTTAAGGCAGGTCAAGGCCACGGTGACGGAGCTGCTGCAGGATAAAATGACCCCCGAAGAGGCCGACAGGGTGGCGACGATGCTGGCCACGGGC